>Ga0182745_1002985_pt1 | contig 14799 bp, 10 predicted proteins | sample eDN3rd30CKraftBY_FD_128523 | JGI IMG/M metagenome (GOLD analysis project Ga0182745, IMG submission 128523) | Enriched backyard soil microbial communities from Emeryville, California, USA - eDNA 3rd pass 30_C Kraft BY (version 2) (version 2) | ecosystem: Environmental > Terrestrial > Soil >...
CGCTGGTGGAATGGGGGGGCCGTAAATGGTTGGGGCGCCATTCGGCGCGGCGCTTCCGGGTCCGTCGCTTCCGGGTCCGGCGTCCGTGGCTGACTGGCTGGCGTAAACCGGTCCGCTCACAAAACCCAGCGCGCACAGGCCTGCAAAAACGCGCCGTCGCAGCCTGGCCCCGCCGCCTGGTCCCGCCGGATTGACCTGAGCCCGCGCAGTTCCGGGCCGTGGCGACCATCGCGCGAAGGGCAGTCTCAGCAAACGAAGCACGCCATCGAATGCGGAGGGCGCGCGCGGGACAGGGCTCATGCCTGCTGATGTGAGGATGCGGGGGACAGGTTTCCAGCCTGGCGCCTTGCACCAGCCTGGCGCTTTGCCCCAGTCTGGCGTCTTGTCAATGGCGGCTGCGGCGTCGCGGGCTGGCGCTTGCCAGAGCCGGTCGGGGCGGGGTCCGCTCCGCCATTCCGGGAGCGCCGCCGTCAGATCAGTGCATGCTCCGGGGGGCGACGCGTCCATGACCAAAGCCCGTTCGTCGGTTGATCTCCGTAGCGTCCGTTCCGGCTCCGCGAAGGCTGGCTCAGCCGCCCGAAGGCGACGGCGCCTCGGCTGCCTTCACCGGGTCCGCAGCCTGCGCGGGCTTGTCGCCTGACAGGATGCCGCCGAGCGACAGGGCCTTGCTGAAGACGCCAGCGGATGGCGCTTCGGCTGCGGCGTTCAGCGGCTGGGCGGCCGGAGCCGCGGCGGTGACGGAGCCAGTGGCGACGGGGTCGGCCGCGCTCGGGGCCGTCGCCGGGCGTGGGGTCATCGCCACGGCGGTGCGCGCCGACGCGCTATCCGGCATTTCGATTTCCTGCGGCGCGCCGGCCAGGGCTTCCGGGCGGCTGATGTCGCCGGAGAAGCGGGTCGAACGGGTGAATGACAGCACCGAGCCGCCTTCGCCACGGAATGACGGATGCTGGCCGCCATCCTGATAAACCAGTCGCACCGCCTTCGCGCCCGTCGAGACGAGCTCGGCGATCTTGTGGTCATCATTGGCGCGCTTCTGCGCCAGCGCCTGGGCGATGGCCGGCTGCTCCGTCGCGCCACAGCTCGCCGACTGCGAGCCGAACACATAGCGCTTGTTGCACACGCCGACGGTCGGGATCTGCTTCGTCACCTCGAAGTAATCCGAACCTTCCTTCAGGTTGCGCCAGAACTCGATATTCGGGTCGTTGCGATACCGCGCCAGGTTCTGCGGCGTCATCCGGAACGGATAGGACTGGAACTGGAACGAGCGCTGGCCGCCGGCGAACGCTTCGCGGCCGATGGCGTAAATCTCGGCGATCTGTTCATCGGTCATCGAGAAGCAGCCAGCCGACGAGCAGGCGCCATGCACCATCAGGTAGCGGCCGGTGCGACCGTAGGCCCGGTCATAGGCGTTGGGGAAGCCGGTGTCGAACGACAGGTAGAAGCTGGAGTTCGGGTTCATCTGCGTGGGGGTGATCGTGTAGAATCCCTCCGGCGCCTGGCGGTCGCCCTCGCGGATCTTTGGCCCCAGTTGGCCGGACCAGCGGCAGATCGGGTAGGTCTTCAGCAGCGCGTATTCACCCTTGCCGTCGCGCTTCCAGATCTCCAGCTCCGCTTCTTTCTTGTAGGAGCGGATCAGGATCGGCGCGGCCTGGCTCATGCCCTTTTCCTGCATGAGCGCGACGGTTTTTTGGGGAATCGGAGCCCGGGCCCGGGCGCTGCCCGGCCCACCGCCGTCCTGGCACGCCGCCAGCGCCAGCGCCGCGGCTGCGAACAGGGTGGTGCGGATGACAAGCTTCAACATCTTCCCAGATCCACTCTCAAGCGATTTCCAATCAGCCGGCCTGGCAAAGTGTCCGACTGGAAATATCTTCGCGCCATGCCCCGCAGCCTGCGGGCAGCAGGGACGGCCCATGGTCGTCCCCAACCCGGTATTTGTACCTCCAGGAACCTTACCAGCTCCTTACGCAAGGCGCCGCGCGACGCCCGCCCGGCGCCGTCACGCCTTGCGATCTGCCCCAGATCGGGACGCCATCGCGGGAAAATTCTCCGCGGCTCCCGGGCGCGCTGACCCCGCTCCGCGGGATGAGACACCATCAGGCGCCTGTGAGCAATGACTTTTTCCCGCGCGCGGTCCGCGACGGCGGCGTTTACTTGCGGCCCATCGCGAGGAACTTGTCCTCGCGCGCCTTGCGAATGGCTTCCGGCTCCATGCCGGCGAACTCCTGCAGGGCCGCCGCGACGGCGTTGCCGGCGGAACGGATGGCCGCCGCGGGGTCACGGTGCGCGCCGCCGACGGGTTCAGGCACAATGCTGTCGATGATGCCGAACTTCAGCAGGTCCTGGGCGGTGATCTTCATGTTGGTGGCGGCGTCCTGCGCCCGGGCGGCGTTGCGCCACAGGATCGAGGCCGAGGCCTCGGGGGAGGCCACCGTGTAGATCGCGTGCTCCATCATCAGCACGCGATTGGCGGCGGCGATCGCCACCGCGCCGCCGGAGCCGCCTTCACCCACCACCAGGGCCACGTTGGCGACGCCAAGGCCGAGGGTTTCCTCGGTGGAGCGGGCGATGGCCTCAGCCTGGCCGCGTTCTTCCGCGCCGATGCCGGGGTAGGCGCCCGCCGTGTCAACGAAGGACAGGACTGGCAGGCCGAAACGGTCCGCCATCTCCATCAGGCGCACCGCCTTGCGGTAACCTTCCGGGCGGGCCATGCCGAAATTGTGCCGCAGGCGCGTTTCGGTATTCCAGCCCTTTTCCTGGCCCAGCACGCATACCGGCTCGCCGCGGAACCGGCCAAAGCCGGCGATGAGCGCCTCGTCTTCGCCGAAGGCGCGGTCACCGGCCAGGGGCGTCATGTCGGTGATCAGGGCGTCGCAATAATCGCGGAAATGCGGACGGTTGGGGTGACGCGCCACCATGGTCTTCTGCCACGGCGTCAGCGCCGCATAGAGATCCGACAGCGTCTTGTTGGCGCGGGCCTGGAGGCGGCTGATTTCCTCATCCAGAGCGACATTGACGTCGCCTTCCGCCACGAGGCGGAGCTCATCGATCTTGGCCTCGATCTCGGCGACGGGTTTTTCAAAATCGAGATAGCTTCGCATGGTTGAGACAGCCGCATCCATTCATCTGGCTTCCGCGCTGGCGTCAGGGCCGCGCGGAGCGGTGGAAACTCTCCGGTCCGTGGCCTGCGCCACCGCAGGCGGTCCGTAACCGGGCCAGCGCCCGATGACGCACGCGGACGGGGCGACATAGCACGAACTGTCGTTCCCGTCCCACGCGAATGTGCGCGCCCGACGTCGGGCCGCGTCCATTGCAGGGGCGTCGCCGGGCGTGGCGCATGGAAATGCGTCAAATGGGGCGGAATTCTGTTCCTGCGCGAGATCGCGGTCACTAAACGCTTGCAGAAGGAGAATTATACGTATGTGAATGATTGTCGGACGAAACTCCGTCAATGCCGTTAGGGAATTGAAGTTTTCAGGATGAGCAGGCCAGACGTCGCCTTGTTGCGCGGATCTATAGCGCAACCAGCGCCAACACTTGGGATTTCCTTGCGTCCGTCCGCGACGCGCCCAGCCACTGGCCGCATCGCCGCGCTGCAATATTTGCGCGCCATCGCCGCGTTGATGGTCGTTGGCTACCACGCCTCCCATTACCTCGCCTATTTTCGCAAGCCGGCCGGTCCCATCAATCTCTGGGAAAGCTCCCTGGGCATGTGGGGCGTGGCGCTATTTTTCGCCCTGTCCGGATATCTGATGGCGCGGCTGGCGCCGGTGACCCCGTCAGGCCGCTTTCTGCTGCACCGGGTGGCGCGCATCTATCCGGTGTATTTCATCGCCATCGCGGTGTTTTTTGCGTTGTCGCCGCTCATCGTCGGCCATCTGTTCACGCCGCGCTTCCTGCCGAGCACGCTGGTTCCCATCGGCCCCGCCGGCTACACCCTGGGCGTCGAGTGGACGCTGCTCTATGAGCTGACCTTTTATGTCCTGATCTTTCTGCTGATGACGGCGGGTTGGGTCCGGGCGATCCCGGGCGTCGCCATCGGCTGGATCGCGCTGGTTATCGGCTGGCGGCTGGCCTTCGGTGAGGAGGGGGGGCTGGAAATGCCGACGATTTACCAGTTGCCGGTATCGTCGGCCAATATCGCCTTTGCCTGCGGCATGCTTGTTCCCGCCGTGACCAGCCGCCTGCGGGTCCATCCGGCCTGGATGCTCGTGGGGCTCGGCGTCCTGCTGCTTGACATTGCGGGGACGATCCCGGCCGACCGCACCATCGCCGGCGCGATGAGCGCGCTGGTCATCGCCGCGGCTATCGGGACGCGGACTTCGGGCGACGGGTTCATCAGCCGCGTCGGTCTCCGCCTTGGCGACGCCAGCTACGCCATCTATCTGGTGCATGTGCCGGTGCTGGTCGCCGTGTTCCGCTGGTTGCCTGACGCTGTTCCGCTCGCGGTCGCGTGGTGCGTCGCCTTCGTCGCCGCCGTCCTCGTCGGCCAGTTTTTCGGCGTCATCGACCTCCGCATGTATCAGTTGCTGAAGCGCCGCATTGACGCCCTGAGCGAAATGCGGGGGCTGCGCCTGTCCTGGCTTTATGTCGGGTTTTTCGTGATCATCGCCGGCTGGGGCGCGGCAACCAGCCTCATCGACCGGCATCAGTCGCATCAGGCTGCGGCGGCGCTGGAAGCGATCGCCAGCAACCGCATGTTGACCGGTCCGGCCGCGCCAGAGGCGCTGAACGCGCGGCTCGCCGCCGCGGACAGGGGCTTCATGACGCCGCGCGGCGTCATTGACCAGGTCCAGCGTCTGCCGGACGACAAGATCGCGGCGCAGGGCTGGGCCATCGATCTGGCCAGTCCCGATGTCCGGACCTGGATCGCTGTCTATTGCGATGGTCGTCAGGTGGGCTGGGCCGAGCGCACCCGCCTGCGCCGCGCCGAGGCGGCGCAACTGGCGACGGAAACCGGGGCAAACGCGCGGGAGCTGGCAAAGCTGCGCTTCGGCTTCACCCTGGCCACGGACGCCAGCGCCTGCCCCGCCGGGGCGCGCCTGACAGTGGTCGCGGCCGATGCGCGCGGCCGGGGCTTCGCGCTGCCGCCCGCCACGGCTCCATAGAACGGCATCTGATCATGGGGGCGGGAAAGAAAGCGTGGGGGCAGCGGCCTGGACGCTGTAACCCGATAATAAAGCATATTATTTCAAATGGATAAGGGAAAACCGGGTTCAGCGTGAACGGATTTTGCAAGAGCCCGGGTCACCGGTGATGCGGCGGGCCGTCGTGAGACAGCGCCCCGCCGGCCCCCGGCGCCAGCACCGGCTGGAAGCGCACCACCCTTTGCTGGCGCGTCACCCGGATCGGCCGGTGCAACTGCTTGCTGGCTTCCACCACATGCACCCCGGCGAATGGCAGGCCGAGGGTACCGCAGACCTTTTCCCAGCCCGCCGCCGAGCGCAGCATCAGGCGGTCGCGAAATGGCGGCATGTACAGTGTGTCCAGCCAGTGCTCGGGTGAGAACAGCGCTTGCCGGAGCAGGTTGCGCAACTGGGTGCGGCTCCAGGGCTGGCCATGGCCAAACGGGGTGCTGTCGCTGCGGGCCCAGGCGCCGCGCCGGTTGGGCGCCACCAGCATCAGCCGGCCGCCGGGGCTGAGCACCCGCCAGACTTCCGACAGCACTTCCGTGGGAGAATCGGCGTGCTCAAGGGCATGGACCAGCAGCACCCGGTCATAGGCGGCGTCCGGCAGGGGCAGCATGGCGGCGTCCACGAGAGCCGAGGCGCTGAGGCCCGTCGCCGGCCAGTTCACCACGCCCTGCGCCGCCGGCATGAAAGCGGCCACCCGCTCGGCGTCGCCGCTGACAAGGGTCAGGTATGGCGTGGCGTAGCCAACGCCCAGCACGCGCAAGCCGCGGGCCGAAGGCCACAGCGACGCCGCCGAGCGACCGATAATCTGGCTGGCGGCGCGACCGGTCGCGGTGGCGTAAAAGGCGCGCAGGTCAACCACATCTATCGGCATATCGCCTCCGTTCCGTACAGCGCCCGGTGGAACGATTTTAGCATTGGCGTCCACCTTCACATCATGCGGCGAGCAAATGTAAATTTTGCAAATTTCTCTATACAATCAATAGGCTGCTGGTGGTCTTTTTGTCTCCGGCATTCGCCCCGCCGCTCCGGAGCGAGGAACGCCGATGTCGGAAGCAGGCCCATCAGGCTGAGTTTCACGCTCCCAGGTGGTGATATCGCGCCATTATGAGGCCACAGGCGTTGACGGCGCGCGCCTTCGCGGTCACCTGTTAACCATACCGGAAGTTTGCCTGCTGTTGCAGGGCGCAACTGACAAGCGAGAGATCTGCATGCCAGCCGAATTCCACGTTTTCCCCTGCCTGTCCGATAATATCGGCGTTCTGATGCGCGACAGGGAGACCGGCGCCTGCGCGTCCATCGATGCGCCGGAAGCGGAGCCAATCCGCGCCGCGCTGGAGCAGACCGGCTGGACGCTCACCGATATTCTGGTCACGCACAAGCATCCGGATCACGTTGCAGGCGTTGCGGAGCTGAAGGAACGCTTCGGCGCCCGCGTTGTCGCGCCGGTGCGTGAGGCGGAGTTTGTGCCTGAGGCCGACCTGTTCGTGAACCAGGGCGACACGGTGATGGTTGGCTCGCTGTCGGGAACGGTGCTGTTCACGCCGGGCCATACCTCGGGACATATTTCATACTATTTTGCTGGCGCCCGCGCCCTGTTCGCCGGCGACACCCTGTTCGCCCTGGGCTGCGGCCGTCTGCTGGAGGGAACGCCCGAGGACATGTGGCGCTCGCTGCAGAAGCTGGCGGCGCTGCCCGACGACACCCAGGTGTTCTGTGGCCATGAGTACACATTGTCGAACGCCCGTTTCGCCCTGGCCGCCGATCCGGACAACGCCGCGCTGAAACTGCGCGCCGCCGTGGTGGAAGGCCAGCGCGCCGATGGCCAGCTGACGGTGCCGTCGCTGCTGCGCGACGAAAAGGCGACCAACCCCTTCCTGCGCGCCGATCAGCCGGCTCTGGCCGCCTCGGTCGATCTCGACGGTTCCGATCCGGTCGCCGTGTTCGCCGCCCTGCGCGAGTGGAAGAACAACTTCTGAGGCGCGCCGCCCGCTGGCGCTCGCGCCTGCGGCGGATGCGGTTCGCGGGAAAATCGTTGATGCGGATCGTGAAGATGTGGATGCGCCCACGATCTGCCAATCTCAAAACAGCGTGACGTATCTCTTGGGAGACGTCACGCGCCGCCTGGGCCTGAGCGCCCCCTCAAATGCGCCAGGCTTGCCGGGGGCGTCACGCAATGCGACGGGAGGCGTGGCCGGAGCATCGCCTCGGGGAGCGTCCGCCGCCCGGCCGGGCGAGGGTCAGTCGCCGTAGCTGAGCATGGCCATGCGGCCTGTCAGCACCACCACGCCGGTATCCTCATCGACGATCTGGCCGTCGAGCCGCACGATATGCCCCCGGCTTTTCGGCTCGATGGCGGTCACCTCCCATTCAAGGCGCAGCCGGTGATTGGCCGGGCAGGGCGCCTTGAACTGCACGGCGTAATCCACCCCCACATAGCCGCGCGCCGAATCCGGCTCCGCCGATGGCCAGCCCTGGCTGACCGCGCCGGCGAGCAGGGCCGAGGTGTGGGCGCCGCTGGCGAACAGGCCGCCGAAGCGGGTGCGGGCGGCGAAGGCCTCGTCATGGTGCAGGGGATTGAAATCGCCCACGAGCGTGGCGCCCGCGCGGATGGCGTCGGCGTCCAGCGTCAACCAGCTCTGCGTGCGCGCCCCTACATGAAACGTGACCATTCCTGTCTCCCTGTTGTTGATTTTTCAGGCGCCGCGCTGGAGCCGGACAAGCTGGCAGGCGCGCGCCGCTCATGGAAAAGGCGGCCCGTTTTGCGGGGCCGCCTCGTATTCAGGTTGCCGTTGGGTCGCTTCAGGAAAGCTGGCCGTGGCAGTGCTTGTATTTCTTGCCTGAACCACACGGGCAGGGGTCGTTGCGACCGACGCGGCCCCAGGTGGCCGGGTCGTTCGGGTCGCGGACGCCGCCGTTCTCCTGGGCCGGTTGCGGCAGGTAACCTGCGGTGATGAAGTCCTGGCTGACGTTGAAGTCGTCCTGGCCAGTGAGCGGGTCGAGATGATGCCCCTCCATCGGCGGCAGCGACGGCTCCGGCGGCGCCTCGAACATCACTTCCACGCGCATCAGCTGGGCTGTGACCTGTTCGCGCAGGCTCACGATCAACTGGTCGAACAGCTGGAAGGCTTCCGCCTTGTATTCGTTGAGCGGATCGCGCTGGGCGAGGCCGCGCCAGCCGATGACCTGACGCAGGTGATCGAGGGTCACCAGGTGCTCGCGCCACAGATGGTCGAGCGACTGCAGCAGCACCTGCTTCTCGATGTAGGTCATCAGTTCGGGCGAGTTCTTCTCGATCCGCGCCGCATAGGCCTCGTCGGCGGCCTTGTGCAGGCGCTCGCGAATTTCCTCGTCGGCGATGCCTTCTTCCCTGGCCCAGTCCTCGACAGGCAGGTCAAGATTGAGCCAGCGCTCGACGCCTTCCTTCAGGCCGGCGACGTTCCACTGCTCCGGATAGGCGTCGGCCGGGATGTTGCTGGCGACCACGTCCTCGACGGTCGATTCGCGCATCTCGTCGATGGTTTCGCGCACGCTTTCGGCGCCCATGAACTCGCGGCGCTGTTCGAATACGACCTTGCGCTGGTCGTTCATGACGTTGTCGTACTTGAGGATGTTCTTGCGCGTGTCGTAGTTGCGCGCCTCCACCTTGCCCTGGGCCTTGGCGATGGCCTTGTTGATCCAGGGGTGGAAGATGGCCTCGCCTTCCTTCAGGCCGAGGCGCTGCAGCATGCCGTCCATGCGGTCGGAGCCGAAGATGCGCATCAGTTCGTCCTGCAGCGACAGGAAGAAGCGCGACAGGCCCGGGTCGCCCTGACGGCCGGAACGGCCGCGCAACTGGTTGTCGATGCGGCGACTTTCGTGACGTTCGGTGCCGAGCACGTAGAGGCCGCCGGCTTCCAGCGCCTTCTGCTTCAGCCGGGCGACTTCCGCGCGGATTTCTTCCTCGCGCGCCGTCCGCTCCGGGCCTTCCTCCATGTCGCCCAGTTCATAGGCGATGCGCATGTCGGCGTTGCCGCCAAGCTGGATGTCGGTGCCGCGGCCGGCCATGTTGGTGGCGAGCGTGATGGCCCCCGGCACGCCGGCCTGAGCGACGATGAACGCCTCCTGCTCGTGGAAGCGGGCGTTCAGCACCGCGAACTGCTTCGACGGCTTGCCGGAACGGGCGCCTTCGAACAGCGGATCAAGCACGCGCGGATTGCTGAAATCCATCATGCGCAGGCCCTGCTCCTCGAGGAAGGCGGCCAGCAGCTCGGACTTCTCGATGGAGGTGGTGCCGACCAGAACCGGCTGGCCGCGCTCCTGCGCCTCGGCGATCTCCGCGGCGATGGCCTGGAACTTCTCGCGTTCGGTGCGGTAAACGGCGTCGTCCTCGTCAACGCGCTGCACCGGCAGGTTGGTGGGGATCTCCACGACCTGCAGGTTGTAGATGTCGAGGAACTCGTCAGCCTCGGTGCCGGCGGTGCCGGTCATGCCCGAGAGCTTCTTGTACAGGCGGAAATAGTTCTGGAAGGTGATCGAGGCCAGCGTCTGGTTCTCGGGCTGCACCTGCACGCCCTCGCGGGCCTCCAGAGCCTGGTGCAGGCCTTCCGAATAGCGCCGCCCCTGCATCATGCGGCCAGTGAACTCGTCGATGATGACGACTTCGCCGTCCTTGACGATGTAGTCCTTGTCGCGCGTGAACAGGGTATGGGCGCGCAGAGCCTGGTTCACATGGTGCACCAGGGTGGCGTTGGCGGCGTCGTAGAGGCTGCCTTCCTGCATCAGGCCGGCTTCGCGCAGCAATTCCTCGATGCGCTCGTTGCCCTCTTCGGTCAGCGACACGGAGCGCTGCTTCTCGTCGAGGTCGTAGTGTTCCTTGGTCAGATGCGGGATCAGTTTGTCGATCTGCTGGTAGAGATCCGAGCGGTCTTCCAGCGGGCCGGAAATGATCAGCGGCGTGCGGGCTTCGTCGATCAGGATGGAGTCGACCTCGTCGACCACCGCGAAGGCGTGACCGCGCTGGGTCATCTGCGCGATGTCATATTTCATGTTGTCGCGCAGATAGTCGAAGCCGAATTCGTTGTTGGTGCCGTAAGTGATGTCGCAGGCGTAAGCGGCGCGACGCTCATCGTCGTCCAGGCCATGGACAATGACGCCGACGCTGAGGCCGAGGAAATTGTACAGCCGGCCCATCCAGGCGGAGTCACGGCTGGCCAGGTAGTCGTTCACGGTGACGTTGTGAACGCCGTTGCCCGGCAGGGCGTTGAGATAGGTGGCGAGCGTCGCCACCAGGGTCTTGCCTTCGCCGGTCTTCATCTCGGCGATGGATCCGTCGTGCAGCACCATGCCGCCAACCAGCTGCACGTCGAAGTGGCGCTGGCCAAGCACGCGCTTGCCGGCCTCGCGCACCACGGCGAAGGCCTCTTCCAGCAGGTCGTCCAGGGTCTCGCCAGCCGCCAGACGGGCGCGGAAATCGTCGGTCTTCTGGCGGAGCTGCTCGTCCGTCAGCTTCTCCATGTCGGGTTCCAGCGCGTTGATGCGCTTGACCCTGGCCTGATAACCCTTGACCCGACGGTCGTTGACCGAACCAAACAGTTTCTTCGCGAGTGCGCCGAACATCGAAGACCTTTCGGACTGGCGGACCGCCACAGACAGGCGTGCGCCGCCCTGTAAATCAGGGCGTCGCGAACAAGTCCACCGGAAACGTCCGCCGGGAGCCATGCGGCGCCGGCGTCCTGAAACATATCAAACCGCTCTCCGGGGGGGAGGGCGGCCCGGATTGCGTCACACGGTGTTTGGCGCAATCCGGAACTGGCGCATGTCCCTGACGTGGAGCCACCTGTCGGCGGCATGCGCCTCAAACCATTGCGCGCGCTGCATTTCTCCAGAGGGGATGGGCTACCGGACCATGCCGGCGACCGCGCTCCGGATCGCGGCGTTCGCCGCGGCATGGCGCATGTTTTTCCAGCGCCCACATAAGTATTGCGCCGCCAGTATTCAACCGACGGCGCAATGCTTTGTGAGCGGCTCATCTATAGCAGGTTCGGGCTTTCCGGCAAAACGGCCGGCGCCCGAAACCTGCCGGCGGCGTCAGTCGACCGGCTTCAGACCTGCTTCGATCTCCGCCCGGCGCGGTTCGAGGAACGGCGGCAGGGAAACGCTTTCGCCCAGGGTCGCCAGGGGTTCGTCCACCGCGAAGCCGGGGCCGTCCGTGGCGATCTCGAACAGGATGCCATTGGGCTCGCGGAAGTAGAGACTCTGGAAGTAATAGCGCTCGACCTCGCCACTGTTGGGAATGCGCAGATCCTTCAGACGCGCCGCCCAGGCGTGATACTGCTCCGGGTCCGGCGTGCGGAAGGCGACATGATGCACGGCGCCCGCGCCCTGTCGCGCCCGGGGTTGACCGGACGCGTCGACCACATGCACTTCGGCGCCCGCGCCGCCTGCGCCCATGGTCCAGACCCGCACGGCGCCGTTGACGGCGTCGGCGTAGTCGCGGTCGAACCGCATGTTCATCACCCGCTCCAGCACCATCTCCAGCATGGCGACGTCGCGCACCGCAAGGGTGATGGGGCCAAGGCCGCGAATCTGCCGCTCCGCCGGCACGGGGCTGCGATCCCAGACATGGACGTCTCCTTCGCCGCCGTCATCGATGAGCGCGAGGCGTTGCCCTTCCGCATCCTGAAAGTCCAGGGTCAGGCGGCCGTCGCGCGTGATGATCTCGCCGTGATTGACGCCGAGATCCGTGAACCGCTGCTTCCACCAGGCCAGGGTTCCGGCTCCGGCGACGCGCAGGCCCGTGCGGACGACGCTGTCGGCGCCGCGCTGTTCAGACGCGGCCGGCCAGTCGAAGAAGGTGAGATCCGTGCCAGGCGCGGCTTCGCCGTCAGCGTAAAACAGATGCCAGGCGCTGACATCGTCCTGGTTCACGGTGCGCTTGACCAGGCGCATGCCCAGCGTGCGGGTGTAAAAATGATGGTTGTCGCGCGCCTGTGCGGTGATGGCGGTGACGTGATGGATGCCAGTGAGCTGCATGGCGTCCTCCTTCTCCGGCGCGGCCGGCTGTGGTGATTGCGTGACCACAAGCTGATGCGTCGCATCGCGCAAATCCAGATCCGCAACCGCACGCGCCAGATTGCAAAAATGCAATTTGATCGCCCGGCCTCCCGCGCCGCCGTCACGGCTCCAGTTCGGTGTCCCAGTAAAGGTAGTCCAGCCAGCTTTCGTGCAGATAGTTGGGAGGGAAGTTGCGGCCGGCCTCGTGCAGGTCGAAAACGCCAGGCCGCGCCGGCGCCCGGGCCGGGATCATGCCAATCGCCTTGGGCATGTGGTCGGCCTTGCGCAGGTTGCAGGGCGCGCAGGCGGTGACGACATTGTCCCAGGTGGTCTGGCCGCCGCGCGAGCGGGGGATCAGGTGATCAAAGGTCAGGTCCGAGCGCGAGCCGCAATACTGGCAGGTGAAGCGGTCGCGGAGGAACACGTTGAAGCGGGTGAAAGCCGGCTCGCGGCTTGGCCGCACATAGCTCTTCAGCGACACCACCGAGGGCAGCTGCATCTCGAACCCCGGGCTGCGGGCGACGACGTCATAGGTCGAGATGATGTTGACCCGGTCAAGAAACACCGCCCGGATGGCGTCCTGCCACGACCAGAGCGACAGGGGATAGTAACTGAGCGGCTTGAAGTCGGCGTTCAGCACCAGCGCCGGGCAGCTCTCGGGGCTGCGACCTGGGTTGGCGCGAAACGGCGTCCGAACTCGCATGTGAAATGTCACTGGCGCGATCTCCCGCAGAAGAGCAGGCGCCAGTCGGCATCAGGTTCCGGGTGGCGACCCGTTCTCGGTCCAGACGGGCCCGGATCGTCACGTCGCCGTCACGCCCCGCCATTGCCGGGAGGCGCTGTTTCGCCGTCACGATGACCGGCGTGCGGGTGCGGAGCCGTTAACAGGAAAACGCGTCAACAGCCCGAGGGCCACATCAACCGGCCGCGCGCTCCGCCCGACGTGGAGCGCCTGGGAGCCTGCGTCTGGCTGCTGACCCGAAACAGGGGGCGCCAGCCGGCGACAGGTGATTCCCTCGACCCTTCGCTGCAGGATGACGCTGTTCCACGACAATCGCGTGATGGCGGATGCGGAATGCACGCCGGCGCGGCGCGCGGAGCAGCAGACTTGCGAACCGGCGCCAGCCCGCGCCAGGCGGGCGCGGAAAGCCATGGCGGATTGCAAGGCCGCGCGTAGCCTACACGCGGCGACGCCGGTTTGTGAAGCTTCGCGGCGTCATGATGACAAATGTCTCCCCGCAAAGCGGGAATAACAAAAACCCCCGCGAAGCGGGGGCAGGGGCGAGACGCCGGGACATCATGCAGGCGGGCTCCCGCCCGCCGGCTCAGCGCGTGGGCAGCGGCTTTTCGCCACGGTAGTCATAGAAGCCGCGCTGGGTCTTGCGGCCCAGCCAGCCGGCCTCAACGTATTTCACCAGCAGCGGGCAGGGGCGATATTTCGAATCCGCGAGCCCTTCGTGCAGCACCTGCATCACCGAGAGGCAGACGTCGAGACCGATGAAATCGGCCAGTTGCAGCGGACCCATGGGATGGTTTGCGCCCAGTCGCATGGCGGTGTCGATCGAATCGACCGAACCAACGCCCTCGTAAAGCGTGTAGATCGCCTCGTTCACCATCGGCAGCAGGATGCGGTTGACGATAAAGGCCGGGAAATCCTCGGCGATGGTGATGGTCTTGTTGAGGGCGCGGATAAAATCCTTGGCCTGCTCGAACGTCGTGTCTTCGGTGGCGATGCCGCGGATCAGCTCCACCAGCTGCATCATCGGCACCGGATTCATGAAGTGCATGCCGATGAAACGCTCGGGCCGGTCCGTGGAGGCGGCGAGGCGGGTGATGGAGATCGAGGAGGTGTTGGAGGCCAGCAGGGCGTCAGGACGCAGCACCGGGCAAATGTCGCTGAAAATCTTGCGCTTGGTTTCCTCATGTTCCGTCGCCGCCTCAATGACCAGGTCGCAGTCGGACAGGTCGTTGAAGGAGGTCGCCGGGATGATGCGGGCGATCGAGGCCTGGCGATCCGCCTCGTCAAGCTGGCCGCGCGCCACCTGACGGGCAAGGTTGCCGTTGATGGTGGCGAGGGCGGAATTGAGCCGGTCCTCGCTCAGATCATTCAGCCGGACGTCGAAACCGGAAGCAGCGCATACATGGGCGATGCCGTTGCCCATCTGACCCGCGCCAATAACGCCGACTTTCCTGATTGCGATCGCCATGTCTTTGCCACCTGGAGTGTTTGATGCGCGCGGCGCGCGACGCCACAATGGCCGGATTGCCGCCGGCGCCAAAACCCGGGGCGTACTCTAACGAGGTTGCCCTGGTTTGGACAGGGTATAACGCATGGCGCCGCGGAAGGGTTTTCCAGAGCCGCCGGAGGCTGTTGCGAAGGCCATAAACTGCCCGCAAACGCCCGTCATTTCATGATTTTATAGTGGCGTCTCCGCCCGGTGCGCGGCGCCGTTCCGGCCTGCAACGACGTGTTGCGGGAGCCACGCGCCCCGGCAAATTGTCGCAACGCGTTGATGTAAGCTTCGGGGCGACGGAATAATTGCGGAATAAATCCTTGGGTCGCTGCCGCGACGGCATGCCCCCGGCATGTTGACGCCGCCATGAAAAAAGGCGGCGCGAGATCGCGCCGCCTTTC
>Ga0182745_1002986_pt1 | contig 14798 bp, 18 predicted proteins | sample eDN3rd30CKraftBY_FD_128523 | JGI IMG/M metagenome (GOLD analysis project Ga0182745, IMG submission 128523) | Enriched backyard soil microbial communities from Emeryville, California, USA - eDNA 3rd pass 30_C Kraft BY (version 2) (version 2) | ecosystem: Environmental > Terrestrial > Soil >...
CCTGCCGCCGGCCGACCAGCGCAGCCGCGCGATCCTGCGGGTCATGAAGGCCGACGAGGCGCGCCACGCCGAGCATGCCGAACATGCCGGCGCCCGCGTGCTGCCGCAGCCGATCCCGACGGTGATGGCGCTGGCCTCCAAGGCGATGAAGACCGTCGCCTACCGGCTCTGATGCGGCCCACTCGAAACCGCATCCTCGACCGTAGCTGCGGGGCTTGCCCCGCAGGGGGCCTTGCCGCGAGAACCCGTGCCGGGCAAGCCCGGCACCTACGAGGCACGTCGCAACCGACTCACCGCTCCACTTCAGCCTGACGCCAGCTTCAAGCCGATCACGCCGGCCACGATCAGCGCCACGCAGGCCAGCCGCGCCGGCGAGGCGCTGTCGTTGAACAGGACGATGCCCAGCACCGCCACGCCCATCGCGCCGATGCCGGTCCAGATGGCGTAGGCGGTGCCGATCGGGATCTGCTTCATCGCCTGCGTCAGCAGCCACAGGCTGATGCCGGCGGCCACCACGGTGCCGACGCTCGGCCACAAACGGGTGAAGCCTTCGCTGTATTTCAGGCCCAGCGCGAAGCCGATCTCGAACAGGCCGGCCAGCAGCAGGTAAACCCAGGGCATCCGATACCTCCTTTCCTCAACCCCGCGCCGGATGCACGGCCGGTCGCGGGCAATCGCAAAAAGAAACGGCCCGATGCTTTCGCACCGGGCCGCCGTCGGCTGTGGTCCATGCCTTGCGGCATGGGGCGGGCCGTCCCGCCGTGTTTCAGTGGTGCAAGCCTAAGCGCCCGCACCCGAACCGCATGTAACCGTCACTCGGCCAGGTTGCGGCCGTGGAACAGTTCCTCGATCTCACGGCGCAGCAGCGCCTCGATCTTCATGCGCTCCTTGAACGAGAGGTTCTTGGCCTTCTCCTCGAACAGGTACTGGTCCAGGTCGAAGTCCTTCAGGTGCATCTTGGTGTGGAAGATGTTTTCCTGGTAGACGTTGACGTCGAACATCTCGTAGCGCGACTTGATGTTCTTGGCCAGGAAGTTCTGGATCGAGTTGATCTTGTGGTCGATGAAGTGCTTCTTGCCCTTCACGTCGCGGGTGAAGCCGCGCACGCGGTAGTCCATGACCACGATGTCCGATTCCAGGCTCTCGATCAGGTAGTTCAGCGCCTTCAGCGGCGAAATGACGCCGCAGGTGGCCACGTCGATGTCGGCGCGGAACGTGGCGATGCCTTCCTGCGGGTGCGTCTCCGGATAGGTATGGACGGTGATGTGGCTCTTGTCCATATGCGCGACCACCGCATCGGAGATCAGCTCCTTGCCGGCGGCCTTCTTGTCGATCACCGGTTCCTCGGAGATCAGGATGGTCACCGACGCGCCCTGCGGGTCGTAGTCCTGGCGGGCGACGTTGAGGATGTTGGCGCCGATGATCTCGGCCACATCGGTGAGGATCTGCGTGAGACGATCGGCGTTGTATTCCTCGTCGATGTACTCGATGTAACGCTGGCGCTCCTCTTCGGTTCGCGCATAGCAGACGTCATAGATGTTGAAGCTCAGCGCCTTGGTGAGGTTGTTGAAACCCTGCAACCTCAGGCGAGGCAACGGCTTGACCACGGCGGTCGATCCTGTGAATGGCGGGAAAGGGTCAATTATGGGGCAAACCGCCCCCCGGCGAAACGGCGGCCCCGCCCAGCCGGATTGCCCGGTGCGGACGGCCCCGTTAAGCTTGCTCGTTCGAGCTGAGTTCAGCCTTTTGTGAACAACTTCATGAATCCGGGAATCGCCAACACCGCTTCAGGCATGCGTCTTGCATCCAGCCCGCTGACGCTGGACATCGCCACCATCGACCGGTTCCTCGCCCACAGCCACCGCCGGCGCTACCCGACGCGCACCGATGTGTTCCGTCCCGGCGACGCGGCCGGCACCATGTATTACGTGATCAGCGGCTCGGTGAGCATCATCGCCGAGGAAGAGGAAGACCGCGAGCTGGTGCTGGGCTATTTCGGCACCGGCGAGTTCGTCGGCGAGATGGGCCTGTTCATCGAGTCGGACAAGCGCGAGGTCATTCTGCGTACCCGCACCCCGTGCGAACTGGCAGAGATCAGCTACGAGCGCCTGCACCAGCTTTTCCTCGGACCGTTGTCCGGCGATGCGCCGCGGCTGCTGTACGCGATCGGCTCGCAGATTTCCCGGCGCCTGCTGCATACCAGCCGCAAGGCCAGCCGGCTGGCGTTCCTGGACGTGACCGACCGCATCGTGCGCACCCTGCACGACCTGGCCAAGGAGCCGGAATCGATGAGCCATCCGCAGGGCACCCAGTTGCGCGTGTCGCGGCAGGAAATCGCCCGCCTGGTCGGCTGCTCGCGCGAAATGGCCGGGCGCGTGCTGAAGAAACTGCAGGCCGATGGCCTGCTGCACGCGCGCGGCAAGACCATCGTCCTCTATGGGACGCGCTGAAAGCGCGCATACGCGCTTTCAGCCCCAAAGCTTGCGCAGCAAACTTCGGGCCCCGGCTTCTCAACCTCCAATTCCCCTGCGCCTGTCGGCGCGCCCCCCTTTACCAAAGGGGGGCTGCTTCAACCGATACATGGCTTCGCAAGCCTCAAGGCAACGCCATCGCCTTGCCAGCTTCCTTGACGCACCCGCCCCCACCCAGCAGGCTCCGTGAATGGAATTTGGAAGCGAGTTCTACTGGTTCATCCTGATCGGCATCGGCGCGCAGCTGGTCGATGGCGCGCTGGGCATGGCGTTCGGGCTGGTGTCGTCCTCTGTGCTGCTCAGCATGGGCCTGCCGCCGGCGGCGGTGAGCGCCAGCATCCATACCGCCGAGGTGTTCACCACCGGCGCTTCCGGGGTATCGCACCTGGTGGCCGGCAATGTCGACAAGCGGCTGTTCCTGCGGCTGGCGCTGCCCGGCGCGGTCGGTGGCGCGCTCGGCGCCTACGTGCTGACGCAACTGCCCGGCGACATCATCCGTCCCTTCATCTACCTCTACCTGCTGGCGCTGGCGATCTTCATCCTCGCCCGCGCATGGGGGCGCTTCACGCCCAAGCGCGAGGTGCAGCGGGTGCCGGTGCTGGGCTTCTTCGCCGGGCTGCTGGACGCCAGCGGTGGTGGCGGCTGGGGGCCGGTGGCGACCTCGACGCTGCTGGCGCGCGGCGGGCAGGCACGCACCACCATCGGCACCGTCAACGCGGCCGAGTTCATCGTCACCATCGCCATTTCCGCCACCTTCCTGCTGTCGATGGGCGTGCAGCACGCCAGCATCGTCGCCGGCCTGCTGGTCGGCGGCATGATGGCCGCGCCGGTCGCGGCCTTGCTGGTCAAGCGCCTGAAGGAGCGCTGGGTACTGATCGGCGTGGGCGTGATGGTGCTGTCGATCAGCCTGTTCCAGATCGGGCACGCGGTCGGCGGCTGGCTGGGCCGTACTCCGTAGGAGCGCCCCCTGGTGCGCGACGGGGCCTTACCGGAAAAGTTTCATCGCGCACCAAGGTGCGCTCCTATGCAGGTTCGCCGCCGCGGTCCACGCAGCCCCAGTTGAGGATCGGCGTGCCGGCCGGCAGTACCTTGCGGAAGAATTCCACCCGTGCATGCTTGGGGTTGACCACCACCGGCGCCTTCGCGGCCTTCAGCAGCGGCAGGTCGGCGGTGCTGTCCGAATAGGCGATGGCGATGTCGCCGTAGCCGCGCTCGCGCAGCATGCGCATCTTCTCTTCGTTGTGGCAATGGCGGGTGGCGCCCATCGCGCCGAAGCGCGGGCCCACCGCGCTGCCGATCACGCTCACGTCCTGGTGCGCGACGAAAGCGAGGATCGCGCGCGCCAGCTCCGGCGGCGCGCCGGTGGCCACCACCACCTTGTCGCCGGCGCGACGGTGCGCGGCGAACACGTCCAGCGCCCGCGGCAGCAGACGGGTGCGGATTTCCGCCTCGTGGGTGCGTACGTAGCGGTCGATGACGGTGTTGAACTGGCGCGCGCCGTGCAGACCGAAGGTGGCGATCCAGACATAGCCGGAAATGCCGTGGCGGCGGGTCGGCAGCAGCGCCACCAGCGGCCCCAGCAACGGCGTGGCCAGCAGCGCGGCCAGCAGCCGCAGCGGATTGCGCTTGAGCAGCCAGGCGAACAGATGGCTGCCGGAGTCGCCGTCGTAGAGGGTGTGGTCGAAATCGAAGACGACCAGTTGCGCGTCGTCGCCGGGAACGGGGTAAGGATCGGTCATGCGCCGAAGAATAGCTGACGCAGGCCCTCGCCCGGCTCTTCCACGCGCATGAAGGCTTCGCCGACCAGGAAGGCGTTGACGCCGGCGTCGCGCATCAGCTGCACGTCGGCCGGGCCGAGGATGCCGCTCTCGGTGACCAGCAGGCGGTCGCGGGGCACCGCGTCCTTCATCGACAGCGTGGTGTCCAGCGACACCTCGAAGCTGCGCAGGTTGCGGTTGTTGATGCCCACCAGCGGCACCGGCACCTGGATCGCGCGCTCCAGTTCGTCGATGTCGTGCACTTCCACCAGCACGTCCATCTTCAAGCGCATCGCCAGGTCGGACAGCTCGGCCAGCTGGCGGTCGTCCAGCGCCGAGACGATCAGCAGGATGCAGTCCGCGCCCAGCACGCGCGCCTCGTATACCTGGTACGGGTCGATCACGAAATCCTTGCGCAGCACCGGCAGCGTGCAGGCCTCGCGCGCCTGCTGCAGGTAGGCGTCGGCACCCTGGAAGAAATCCACGTCGGTCAGCACCGACAGGCAGCTGGCGCCGCCGAACTCGTAGCTCACCGCGATCTCGGCCGGGCGGAAATCCGGGCGGATCACGCCCTTGGACGGGCTGGCCTTCTTGACCTCGGCGATCACCGCCGGGTCGCCGTTGGCGATGGCCGCGTGCAGCGCGCTGGCGAAGCCGCGCACCGGCGGGGCGTCTGCCACGCGCGCCTTCAGCTCGGCCAGCGGCACGCGGGCGCTGCGCTCGGCCACCTCCTGCGTCTTGCGGGCGAGGATGGTGTTGAGGATGTCGCTCATCGAATCTGCTTCCTGGGGTTCCGCTGCCGCGAAGAGGGCTCAGAGTGTATGGGTGGCGGCCACGTATTGCTGCATGCGCGCGCGCGCGCTGCCGTCGGCCAGCACCGCGCGCGCGCGCGCCAGGCCATCGGCGATGCTGTCGGCCACGCCGGCCACGTACAGCGCGGCGCCGGCGTTGAGCGCGACGATGTCGTGGGCCGGGCCCGGCTGGTCGTCGAGCACGCCGCGCAGCATGGCGATGGACTCGGCCGGGTCGGCGACCTTGAGGTTGCGGCTGGCGGACATGGCGATGCCGAAGTCCTCCGGGTGGATCTCGTACTCGCGCACCTTGCCGTCGCGCAGCTCGCCGACCAGCGTGCCGGCGCCCAGCGAGATTTCGTCCATGTTGTCGCGGCCCCACACCACCAGCGCGCGCTGCGCGCCCAGTTCGCGCAGCACGCGCGCCTGGATGCCGACAAGGTCCGGGTGGAACACGCCCATCAGGATGTTGGTGGCGCCGACCGGGTTGGTCAGCGGGCCGAGGATGTTGAAGATGGTGCGCACGCCCATCTCGCGCCGCACCGGCGCGACCACCTTCATCGCCGGGTGGTGCATCGGCGCGAACATGAAGCCGATGTCGGTCCGTTCGATGGCGCGCGCCACCTGTTCGGGGCGCAGCTCGATCACCGCGCCCAGCGCTTCCACCGCGTCGGCGCTGCCGGACTTGGACGACACGCTGCGGTTGCCGTGCTTGGCCACCTTGGCCCCGGCCGCGGCGACCACGAACATCGCGCAGGTGGAGATGTTGAAGGTGTGCGAGCCGTCGCCGCCGGTGCCGACGATGTCGACCAGATTTGTCCTGTCGTCCACCTGCACCGGCAGCGCGAATTCGCGCATCACCGTGGCCGCGCCGGCGATCTCGCCGACGGTCTCCTTCTTCACCCGCAGGCCGGTGAGGATGGCGGCGGTCATGGTCGGCGAGACTTCGCCGCGCATGATCTGGCGCATCAGGTCGACCATTTCGTCGAAGAAGATCTCGCGGTGCTCGATGGTGCGTTGCAGGGCTTCCTGCGCGGTGAAGGTCATGGTGGCTCCGGTCAGATGACGATGTAGTCGCTGGCGCAGGCGATGCCGTCGTGCGCGCCTTCGCGCAGATGCACGTGCAGGCCGCCGATGGGGCCGAGCGGAAGGCAGGCATCCACCTCAAGCAAGGCGTCGCGATGCGGCTTGAGCCAGTGCGCCCCGGCCTGCGCCAGCGCCTTGCGCTTGGCCTCGGCGGCATCGTCGGCGACGACCAGCAGGTTGTGGTGCGCCTCGCCGAACTCGCCGGCGACATAGCCGCCGAGGTTGACGAAGTAGAGCTTCGGCGAAGCTCCCGCTGGCGGTTCGACAGAAAAACGCACCTGCCATTGTTCGACGCCATCGACCGTCATCCACGAATCGATGTGCAGCCCGGCCGGTTCGCCGAACCACTGCCGGCGCAGTTGCTCGTGGGTCTGTTCGATGCCCGGCGCGGCCGCGAACACCACGTCGTGCACCTCGATGTTGGCGCGCGCATGGCGGCCGCCGAGCATCACCACGAACAGGCGCAGTTCCTGCATGCTCACGGCTGGTCTCCCTGCGCGGCGGAACGGCATTTCATCGCGCACATTCCAGGAAATTCTTCAGCAGCGCATGGCCGTGCTGGGTGAGGATGGATTCGGGATGGAACTGCACGCCTTCCACCGGGTGCTCGCGGTGGCGCAGGCCCATGATCTCCTCCATCGAACCATCGGCGTTCTCGGTCCACGCGGTGATTTCCAGTTCCGCCGGCAGCGTGGCCTTGTCCACCACCAGCGAGTGGTAGCGGGTGGCCTCGTAGCCGTCCGGCAGGCCGGCGAACACGCCCTTGCCCTCATGGCGGATCCTTGATGTCTTGCCGTGCATGATGTTGCCTGCGCGGATCACGTCGCCGCCATAGACTTGGCCGATGCTCTGGTGACCAAGGCACACGCCGAGGATCGGCGTGCTGGCGCCGAGCCGGCGGATCACCTCCAGCGACACGCCGGCCTCGTTGGGCGTGCACGGCCCGGGCGAAACCACGATGTGCGAAGGATTGAGCGCGGCGATTTCGTCGACGCTCAGCGCGTCGTTGCGCACCACCTTGACCTCGGCGCCCAGCGTCTGCAGGTACTGCACGAGGTTGAAGGTGAAGCTGTCGTAGTTGTCGATCATCAACAGCATGGGGATTCCTGCCTGTATTCGGTGACGGCGCGGGCTTACAGCCCCTGGGCGGCCTGGGCGACGGCGCGGAACAGCGCGCGGCCTTTGTTCATGGTTTCATCCCATTCCTTCTCCGGGTCCGAATCGAACACGATGCCCGCGCCGGCCTGCACGTGCAGGCGACCGTCCTGGATGACCGCGGTGCGGATGGCGATGGCGGTGTCGGCGTCGCCATGCCAGCCGAGGTAGCCGATGGCGCCGGCATAGACGTTGCGCTTGACCGGCTCCAGTTCGCGGATGATCTCCAGCGCGCGGATCTTCGGCGCGCCGCTGACGGTACCGGCCGGGAAGGTGGCGCGCAGCACGTCGGCGTAGCTGAGGTTGCCGTGCAGGCGGCCGGTCACTTCGCTGACGATGTGCATGACGTGGCTGTAGCGCTCGATCACGAAGCGTTCGCCGACCTCGACGCTGCCCACCTGCGAGACATGGCCGACGTCGTTGCGGCCGAGGTCGATCAGCATCAGGTGCTCGGCGCGTTCCTTCGGGTCGGCCAGCAATTCGGCTTCCAGCGCCTGGTCCTCGGCCTGCGTCCTGCCGCGCGGGCGGGTGCCGGCGATGGGCCGCACCGTCACCTTGCCATCCTGCAAACGCACGAGGATTTCCGGCGAGGAACCCACCACCTGGGTGCCGCCGACGTCGAGGAAATACATGTACGGCGACGGGTTCAGTGCGCGCAGCGCGCGATAGACGTCGATCGGGCGCGCGCGGAACGGCACGCTCATGCGCTGGCTCAGCACCACCTGGAAGGCGTCGCCGGCACGCACATAGTCCTGCACCCGCTGCACCGCGTCGATGAAGCCCTCGCGGGTGAAGCCGCTGACGAAATCGGCCTCGTCCAATGCCGCCGGTTGCAGGGTTTCCGGGTAGCCGGCGCCGCCGTGGCGCAGCCGGTGCGCCAGTTCGTCGAGGCGGCGGTTGGCCCGCGCCCAGGCCTGCGGCTGCGACGGGTCGGCATGCACGATCAGGTACAGCCGGCCCTTGAGGTTGTCGAACACCGCCAGCTCTTCGGACAGCATCAGGTAGATGTCGGGGGTACCGAGTTCGTCGGGCTTGGCGCCGGCGGCCAGGCGCGGTTCGATGTACTGGATGCATTCGAAGCCGAACCAGCCAACCAACCCGCCGGTGAAACCGGGCAGGCCCTCGAAGCGCGGCACCGAATGCCGGGCACGCAGGATTTCGACTTCGGCCAGCGGGTCGGCGACGTCGCGGCGCTCGACCACTTCGCCCAGTTCGCACACTTCCAGCGTGTGGCCGCGGAAACTGTAGGTGCGCCGCGCCGGCAGGCCGATGATGGAGTAGCGGCCGAAGCGCTCGCCGCCTTCGACCGATTCGAACAGGTAGGTATGCGGGCCGTCGGCGAGCTTCAGGTAGACCGAAAGCGGCGTGTCCAGGTCGGACAGCACTTCGCGGACGACGGGGATGCGTGTGTGGCCTTCAGCGGCCTGCTGCTGGAACTGCGCTTGCGTGATCAAGACGGTCTTCCTTCCGGGAATCGGCGGTGGCGGTACGGACGACGGCAACGGGCCACCATCGCCACCAGCGGCGAGCGGAAGAAAGGGAACGCTTGGTCGTCAGAGTGGGCACCGGCGCACTTTACCGCACTTCCGGCGGGCGTTGTGCATTGCCGCAGGCGGTGGATCGCTTGCAGGAGCAACGATCTGCGGCTGATGGCGCTTCCCCGCAGGGCGCACCTTGGTGCGCGATGAAGCTTTCCCGGCAATGCCCTCGCGCACCAAGGTGCGCTCCTACAGGGCCATGCTTGTCATGGTGCTGTCATCGGGTACCCGGAGAATGGGAGGCCATGGCAGGGACGATGGATGGAGGCGGGATCAGCCTCCGACTGATTCCCCCGGCCGCAGCGGCGACGCTGCGGCTTTTCTTTTGGACTCGTCTCGCCGCGGCACGCGAAGGGGTTTTCCCACACCCATCGAGAACACTCTCGTAGATGCGGGGCTTGCCCCGCATTGGGGCTTTCCCGGTGAAGCCTCATGCGGGGCAAGCCCCGCATCTACAAGGGCGCTTTACCTCACCCCCCTGCAAAACGCCGCAGCGCCTCGCCTTCCAGCCGGTACACCGTCCACTCGTCCTGCGGTTTCGCGCCTGCCGCTTTGTAGAAATCGATGGCCGGCGTGTTCCAGTCCAGCACCGACCACTCGAAGCGGCCGCAGCCCTGCGCCACCGCCAGCCGCGCGATGTGCTGCAGCAGCGCCTTGCCCGCGCCGCAGCCGCGATGCTCGGGGCTGACGTACAGGTCTTCCAGATAGATGCCGTTGCGGCCCAACCAGGTGGAGTAGTTGTGGAAATAGACGGCATAGCCCACCGGCACGCCGCCAAGCTCGCAGACCAGCGCCTGTGCCTTGGCGTCCGTGCCGAACAGGCTGGCGCGGATGCCGGCCTCGTCGGTCCGCACCGACGCTTCGGCTTTCTCGTAGATCGCCAGTTCGCGGATGAAGCGCAGGATCAGGCCGGCGTCGTCGGCGACCGCTGGGCGGATGCGCAGGCCAGCGGCCACCGCTCAACCCCGCGCCGCGGCGACATTGCCGCGCATCTGCGCGATCACCTGCGCATAGTCCGGCGCGTTGAAAATGGCCGAGCCGGCGACGAAGGCGTCCGCACCGGCGGCGGCGATCTCGCCGATGTTGTCGGCCTTCACGCCGCCATCGACTTCCAGCAGCACCGGCTTGCCGCGCTTGTCGATCATCGCCCGCACCGCGCGCAGCTTGTCCAGCGTGGACGGGATGAAGGCCTGCCCGCCGAAGCCGGGGTTGACCGACATCAGCAGCACCAGGTCCAGGTCGTCCAGCACCCAGTCCAGCACTTCCACCGGCGTGGCCGGGTTCAGCACCAGCCCGGCCTTGCAGCCGTGCGACTTGATCAGCTGGATGGTGCGGTGCACGTGCCTCGACGCTTCCGGGTGGAAGCTGATCAGGCTGGCACCGGCCTCGGCGAAGTCGGGGATGATGCGGTCCACCGGCTCGACCATCAGGTGCACGTCGATCGGCGCGGTCACGCCGTGTTTGCGCAGCGCCTGGCAGACCATCGGGCCGATGGTCAGGTTGGGCACGTAGTGGTTGTCCATCACGTCGAAGTGGACCCAGTCGGCACCGGCGGCGAGCACGTTGTCGACCTCCTCGCCCAGCTTGGCGAAATTGGCCGAGAGGATGGACGGGGCAATGATGCAGTTGGACATGGCGGGGCCTTCAGCGCTTGCGCAGGGTTTTGATGCGGTCGTAGGCGGCATTGATCTGCCGGGCTTTCCTTTCGGCCTGGGCGCGCAGTTCGGGCGCGGCGCCGGCCACCTTGTCGGGGTGGTACTGCGAGATCAGGCGGCGGTAGGCCAGTTCGACCTCGGCGTCGCTGGCCTCGCGGGTCAGGCCCAGCTCGCGGTACGGGGCGTCGCGGTTCAGCCGGAACCAATCGCTGTCGAAGGCATGGCCGAGCAGCACGCCGAGCGCCGCGCCGAACAGCGGGTTGGGCCTGAACAGCAAGGCGCCGGCGATGAATCCGAGCAGTTTTCCGTACCAGCGCATGGGCGGGCGCGCGTCCATCGACAAGGGGAATGGGCATTTTACACAGCGGCCCCGGACGGCCTTACACTAGGCCGCCCGCCGTCCAGCCGCGGGCCCCCCGGGTCCTGAGCGGACGGCTTCATCGCCAAGTTCCAGGAGTGCCCGTGCCAACCACGCTGCTGCAATCCGATCTTCCCGGCCTGCCCTTGCGCCACCGCGGCAAGGTGCGCGACGTGTTCGACATCCCGCGCGAACGCCTGCCTGCCGACACTCCTCCGGGCGACTACCTGCTGATCGTGGCCACCGACCGCCTGTCCGCGTTCGACGTGGTGCTGCCCGACCCGATCCCCGGCAAGGGCGAGATGCTGTGCCAGGTGTCGAACTTCTGGTTCGGCAAGACCGAGCACCTGATGCCCAACCACCTGACCGGCATCGACGTGGCCAGCGTGCTGCCCGAGGGCGTGGACCCGGCGCTGTACGCCAGGCGCGCGGTGGTGACCAAGAAATTGAAGCCGGTGCCGGTGGAGGCCATCGCCCGCGGCTACCTGATCGGCAGTGGCTGGAAGGACTACCAGCGCACCGGCAAGGTCAGCGGCATCGAGCTACCCGACGGCCTGCGACAGGCGCAGCAGCTGCCCGAGCCGATCTTCACCCCGTCCACCAAGGCGGCGGTGGGCGACCACGACGAGAACATCGACTTCGACGCGATGGTCAAGGCGGTGGGCGCGGAACTGGCCGAGAAGGTGCGCGACGCCACCCTGCGCATCTACAAGTTCGCCGCCGCCTATGCCGCCGAGCGCGGCATCCTGCTGGCCGACACCAAGTTCGAGTTCGGCACCGACGCCGACGGCCGCCTGTACATCATGGACGAGATGCTGACCCCGGATTCCTCGCGCTACTGGCCGGCCGACGAGTACCAGCTCGGCACCAGCCCGCCGAGCTACGACAAGCAGTTCGTACGCGACTACCTGGAGACGCTGGACTGGGGCAAGACCGCGCCCGGCCCGGAACTGCCGGCCGAGGTGATCGCCCGCACCCGCGACAAGTATGCCGAGGCGTTGCAGAAGCTGGCCGGCATCCGCATCGACTGAACCCCTGCGCGCCCGGCCGGGCGCGCCCTACCACCCCGCCGGAGCAGAGGATGGACATGAGCACCGCACGCCCCATCGACCGCTGGTTCGCCAGCTACTCCGGCGACCATCGCAACGCCACCAACCAGGCCATCCACGTGTTCGCGGTGCCGGCCATCGCGTGGTCGGTGATCGCGCTGCTGTGGTGCATCCCGCCACTGCTGCCGTGGCTCCAGTACGGCATCTGGGCGGCGCTGGCGATGTTCGGCACGTGGGCGTACTACAACCGCCTGTCGCGGCCGCTGGGCGTCGGCATGCTGATCCTGTTCTTCGTCGCCGGCTGCATCTGCCGGCTGGTCGAGGAGCACTACGGGCTGCGCGCACTGCTGTACACCGGCATCGGCGTGTTCGTGGTGGCGTGGATCGCGCAGTTCATCGGCCACCACATCGAAGGCCGCCGGCCCAGCTTCCTCACCGACCTGACCTACCTGCTGATCGGCCCGATCTGGGTGCTGGCCAAGCTGTACCGGCAGTTCGGCTGGAGGTATTGAGCGGCAGGTCCCGTCTGCAAAACGCGGGACTGTAGATGCGGGGCTTGCCCCGCATGGGGCATTGCCGGGAAGGCTTCGTGTGGGGCAAGCCCCACACCTACGGGATGAGCATTTCCCGGGTTGGATTGAACCCCCGCGGGGCGTAGCCGAAGTCGCGCCGGGCCGGTTCGAGGTCGAACACCAGCGGTTCGCGCATGCGCGCCAGCGCCGCGGCATTCAGGCCGCGCAGGCGGCCGGCGGCGTGCGCCAGCGCCAGCGCGGCCCGGAACAATGGCGCCGGCACGCGCAGCAGGCGCGGTCGCGGGTGCAGCGCGGCCAGCACCCGCCGCACCATCTCGGCATAGCCCAGCACCTCGCCGCCGCCCAGCGCGTAGGCCCGCCCGGCCGTGGCCGGGTGCCGGGGCACCTGCAACGCCGCGTCGGCCAGGTCCTGCACGTGCACCGGCTGGCGCAGGCCATCGGCGCCGGAAGGCAGCACGAACAAGCCGGTGCGCGAGGCCAGCGCGGCGATCGCGCTCAACGTGGCGTCGCGGCCGGCGCCATAGACCAGCGTCGGACGCAGCACGGTCGCCGCCGCGCCACGTTCGCGCGCCGCGGCGAACAGCGTGGCCTCGGCCTCGCGCAGGCGGCGGGCGACATCGCGCTCGGCCGCTTCGCTGGAATCGCCCTTGACCTCGACGCTGGTGGAGCCGAAGGCCACCACGCGCGCGGCACCGACGTCGGAGGCGGCATACCAGCGCGCGAAGTGGTCGAGCGGGCCGCAACTGAACACCGCATCGAACGATGCCGGCTCCTGCCACGCACCGGACAGGTCGCCCAACCGCCAGACCAGCCCGGGCGCCGCTGCACGCGATGCGCGCGATACCGCCGTCACCTGCCAGCCGGCCGCCAGCAGGCCGGCCAGCACGCGCTCGCCGATCTGCCCGCTGCCGCCGAACACCAGCGCATGCCGCGGCCGGTCTTCGCCACTTCGTTCCATTGCCATGCGGCAAGCATAGGTGATGCCGACGCCGTCGCGCCCACCGGGTAGACTCGAAGCAACCGCCATGCCGAGAGCGCCATGACGCACGCCGCCCCGCCACCCGCCGCCATCCTGCTCGCCACCGACCTGAGCGCACGCTGCGACCGCGCGCTGTCCCGTGCACTGCAACTGGCCCGGCAATGGGAGGCGCGGCTGGTGGTGGCGACGGTGCTGCCGCCGGCACCGTCGCCGCAATCGTTCCTCGCCACCGGGCCCGCGCCCGACGTCGCCCGGCTGGAACAACGCCTGCACCGCGACATCGGCGCGGACGCCGAGGGCGTCGCGCTGAGCGTGCGGGTGACCGAGGGCCACGTCGGCCGCGCGCTGCTGCAGCTGGCCGCCGAGGAAGGCTGCGGGCTGGTCATCACCGGCATCGCCAGCGACCCGGCGTTCGAACTGCCGCTGCTGGGCTCCACCGTGCTGTGGCTGACGCGCCATTCGCCGCTGCCGCTGCTGGTGGTGCACCAGCGCGTGCACGGGCCCTACCGCAGGCTGGCCGTGGCCACGGACTTCTCCGACAGTTCGGCCAATGCCGCCAACCGCGCGCTGGCGCTGTTCGGGCAGCCGCTGCAACTGGCGCTGGTGCATGCGCTGGAAACGCCCGGCAGCGCGCTACTCGGCGGCGACCACGACGTCCTGCTGGCGCAGGTGCACGAACAGGCGCGGGCACAGGCGCGGGCCTTCCTCGCCGGGCTGCGGCCACTACCGCCGCCGGAACGGATACGGCTGGTGATCGAACCGGGCGACCCGGCGCCGCTGCTGCAGCGGCAGGCCGCCGAAGCCGAGCTGGTGGTGGTGGCCACGCACGGGCGCGGCGCCCTGTTCGAGCTGCTGATCGGCAGCGTCGCGCGCCGGCTGGTGGCGACGCTGGAAACGGACACCCTGCTGGTCCGCGACCAGCGCTCGCACCCGCCGCTGTAGCGCCCCGAACCCGAACGGCGCGTTCATGCAACGGGTTCCGGCGGGAAAAAGGCGCCTGCTAGACTCCGGTGCCTTGCTCGCGAATCCCGCATTCCCTGCATGACATCCGTTCTCCCCCTGCTGCTCGCGCTGCCGTTCCTGACGGCCGCGCTGATCGCCCTGCACGGCCGCCTGTCGCGTAGCGCCGGCGCATGGCTGGCCGCGCTGGCGCCCCTGCTGGGGCTGGTGCTGCTGGGCAGCATGACCCCGGCCGTGCTCGACGGCGCGGTGCCGCGCGCCGGCTGGCCGTGGCTGCCGCAGCTCGGGCTGGACTTCAGCCTGCGCCTGGACGGGCTGGCGTGGCTGTTCGCCGGGCTGGTGCTGGGCATCGGCGCGCTGGTGGTGCTGTACGCGCACTACTACCTGTCGGCGCAGGACAGCACGCGCCGCTTCTACAGCTGCCTGCTGCTGTTCATGGGCGCGATGCTGGGCATGGTGCTGTCCG
>Ga0182745_1002992_pt1 | contig 14781 bp, 12 predicted proteins | sample eDN3rd30CKraftBY_FD_128523 | JGI IMG/M metagenome (GOLD analysis project Ga0182745, IMG submission 128523) | Enriched backyard soil microbial communities from Emeryville, California, USA - eDNA 3rd pass 30_C Kraft BY (version 2) (version 2) | ecosystem: Environmental > Terrestrial > Soil >...
CCCCAACTTCTTCGGCGTGGTGGACGACCTCGCAGGCGCGGCGAAGATCGCCGCCGCCAAGGGCGCGCTGGCGATCTCCTGCACCACCGAGGCCCTCTCCCTCGGCATGCTGCAGGCGCCCGGGCGCTTGGGCGTCGACATCGCCGTGGGCGAGATGCAGTCCTTCGGCAACGGCCTGAACTTCGGCGGCCCGGGCCTGGGCTTCTTCGCGACCCGCGAGAAGTTCCTGCGGACGTTCCCCGGCCGCGTGGCCGGCGCCACCGTGGATCGCACGGGCAAGCGCGGCTTCGTGCTCACGCTGAGCACCCGCGAGCAGCACATCCGCCGGGAGAAGGCCACGTCGAACATCTGCACGAACCACGGCCTCAACGCCACGGCGGCGACGATCCACCTCTCCATGCTCGGCCGCCACGGCCTGCACGCGCTGGCGCTCCTCAACTGGCGGCGCGCCCGCTACGCGCGCGAGCAGCTCGCCGCCGCGGGCAGGAAGCCCGTCTTCTCCGGCCCCGTGTTCAACGAGTTCGCGATCCACGCCCCCGCCGACGCGGCGCAGCGGATCGCCAAGGCCGGCCTCTCCGGCGGCCTGCCGCTGAAGCGCTTCTATCCCGAGCTCGGAGACGGCCTGCTTCTTTGTGTCACCGAGCTTCACGACAAGTCCCGCATCGACGCGCTCGTCGCGGCCCTCGCGACCGCCGCTTAAGGTCGCTCCGCTCCCCAGCGCTTTCGCAAAGGTCGAAACCGTGTCCGATCGCTTCTTCCCCAAGACCTCCCCCGGCACCCGCGGCCTCCAGCTCCAGGAGCCCCTGATCTTCGATCGCTCCGAAGAGGGGCGGATGGGCGTCTCCCTCCCGGAGGCCGGCGTCCCCGAGGCGGATCCCGCCAGCGAGATCCCGGCCGAGCTCCTCCGCGGCGAGATCGCCCACTTCCCCTCGGTGACCGAGGTGCAGGCCGTGCGGCACTTCGTGCGGCTCTCCCAGATGAACTACGGCGTCGACTCCGGGTTCTTCCCCCTGGGCTCGTGCACCATGAAGTTCAACCCCAAGGTGAACGAGTGGGCGGCGCGGCTGCCGGGCTTCGCCGGGGCCCACCCCTACCTGCCCGAGGAGCAGAGCCAGGGCGCGCTCGAGCTGATGTGGCGCCTGGAGCGCTCGCTCTCCGAGATCGCCGGCATGGCCGCCACGACCCTCGAGCCCGCGGCGGGCGCGCAGGGCGAGCTCACCGGCCTGATGATGATCCGGGCGTGGCACATCGACAACCACGGCACGCCGCGCAAGAAGGTGCTCATCCCCGACTCGGCCCATGGCACGAACCCCGCGTCGGCGGCGCTCCTCGGCTACGAGACGGTGCAGCTCACGAGCAACGCGGACGGCGTGATCGAGCCGGAGACCGTGGCGGCGGCGATGGACGAGGACGTCGCCTGCCTGATGATGACCAACCCCAACACGTTGGGCATCTTCGAGAAGCACATCGAGGAGATCTGCCGGATCGTCCACGCGAAGGGCGGCCTGGTCTACGGCGACGGCGCGAACATGAACGCGCTGCTCGGCATCGCGCGGCCCGGCGACATGGGCATCGACGTGATGCACTACAACCTGCACAAGACCTTCTCCACGCCGCACGGCGGCGGCGGCCCCGGCGCGGGCCCCGTGGCGGTGGCCGAGAAGCTCGTGCCCTACCTGCCGCGGCCGTACGTGGTGAAGAAGGACGGCGCCTTCCACCTCGACTTCGATCGGCCCAAGTCCGTGGGCAAGCTGCGCACCTTCTGGGGCAACTTCGGCATGCACGTCCGCGCCTACGCGTACATCCGCGAGTACGGCCCGAAGGGCCTGCGCGACGTGTCCCAGCTCGCGGTGCTCAACGCGCAGTACATCCGCGCGCTCGTCGAGGACGAGTGGGACGTGGCCTACCAGAACCGCTCGCTTCACGAGGTGGTCTACACGGACAAGAACCTCAAGGAGACGGGCGTGACCACGATGGACGTCGCCAAGGCGCTCATCGACCACGGCTACCACCCGCCCACGGTCTACTTCCCGCTCATTGTCCACGGCGCGATCATGGTCGAGCCGACCGAGACCGAGACGAAGGAGACCCTCGAGAACTTCGCCGACGCGCTGAAGGCGATCGCCGCCCAGGCCCGCGAGGAGCCCGAGGCCCTCAAGGCGATGCCGAAGAAGCCGATCGTCGAGCGCCTCGACGAGACCCGCGCCGCCCGCAAGCCGGTGCTGCGCTGGACCCCCGGCTTCGGCAAGGACGCCTGACCGTCAGCGCCGGAAGAAGCGGAAGCCGGCGCTCGACGTGTCGATGAAGAAGCCGAACTGGAAGTGGATGCGGCCGTCGTCGTCCGCCATGCCGCGAGGCGGGTGCGGAAACGGCTGCGCCCGCTCGAAGGCGGCGACCGCTTCGCGGTCGAGGAAGTCGACGCCGCTCGACTGCTCCACGAAGACGTCGTCGAGGCTGCCGTCCGACCGCAGCGTCACCGACACGATGGTGTAGCGGTCCTTCCACAGGTACACGTTGCCCGTGGGATCGCGGGTGCGCGCCACGCCGTTCGGATCCCAGTGCTGGGAGACGCCCTTCTTCAGCCGGTTCATGAAGGAGGCGTACTTCCACTCGCGCGTGTTCAGGAAGGTCCCCTCGCCCTCCTCCACGCCCTCGACGTGATCCGGCGCCGGCGCCGCGGTCAGCCGGTCGATCACCGCCGCGCTCGGGAAGAGCTGCAGCGCCTTGCCGCCGGCGGGGCCGTCGTTTCCGGGACGGTCGGCGGGCGCGTCGCCATCCCCCACCTGCACGCGGAACCGGTCGGAGTTGCCCTTCAGCTCGTCGGAGCCGGTGCGGTTGCGGACCTGTCCCACTCCATCCGGCGACAGCTTCAACTTCAGCTCGTCGCGCCGCGTGATCGAGGGGAGCTCGAGGCGGGTGCCGAACTTCTGCGCGTCCTGCTGCTCGCCCTCGCCGCTGCCGCTGCCGATCGCCAGCGCGTCGCCGCGCGCGTCGCCGGCGGGCGTCTTCTCGGGGGCGGGGGCCGTGGCCTTCGGCGCCACGACCTTGGCGTTCTGCCGGTCGCGCGACACGGTCTCCTTCTTGACCCGGTTGTCGCTCTCCGCCGCGAAGCGGGCGTCGTCGGAGCGCTCGTGGTTGCCCGGCGCCGTCTCCACCACCTGCCCGGGCGCCTTCTCGGGCGGCTTCGGCGCCGGTGGCGTCTCCGCGCGCTTCTCCTTGGGCGGACGCGGACCCTCGGGATCCGGCGTCTGCGTCGGCTTCCTTCCAGGCTCTATTGAACGCGCGCCCTGCATGGCGGCGTCCCACTGGCTCGCGGGGATCCGCACCAGCGCGACCTTCGCCTCCCCCTTGGGGACGTAGCGGAACGACAGGAGCCCCACCGGGATCGCGATCAGATGGAACGCCAGCGCGAGGACGAGCGCGATCGCGAGACGCTTCCGGTCCCTCCCCGCGGCCTGTCGCCGCCTTCGATCGCGAAGCAGGGGCTCCACCAAGGTCCAACGCTAACGCTTGTCGTGGGGGAATTCACTCCCGCCGAGCGGGCGAGCGCCCGCCCTCCCCCGATTCGTTCAATACAAGCGGACCGTCTCGGCCCCGGAGTAGTAGTGGCGCAGGATCGCGCGGTGATCGTGGCCCCGCTCCGCCCTGCCGATGGCGCCCATCTGGCACATCCCCACCCCGTGACCCCACCCGCCCCCACGGAAGGTCCACGCGGTCGGTGGCGAACCCTCGGGCTCGATGACGAAGAGCGAGGAGTTCAGGTTCTTGAGCAGCCGGCGGATCGCCAGCTCGCCCGTCACCTCGCGGGTGCCCGCGGTCCCCTCGACCACCAGGCGCGTCGCCCGGCCGGACGAGCCGCGGCCCTCGGCGCGCAGCGACACGATCGATCCCACCCCCATGGGGCGCAGGGTCGCCTCGAGCTCTTCCCGCCCGAACCGCCGCTCCCACCGGAACTTCTCGGCCCTGGCGAAGGTCGCGGTCCGGCACATGCCCGGCACCTGCGCGTCGAGGAACGCCGCCACGTCCGACACCTTCGCGGCATGGCGGGACAGCTCGGGGTGATCGATCCAGTCGGGGACGCCGCGGAGGTTGGGGTCGGGCGGCGTGCCCCACACCACCTCGTTGTCCTCCGTGTGTCCGCCGCAGGTGGACGAGTACACGGAGTCAACTAGGTTTCCACCTGCGCCAAAGAGCACCTCGCCGCGCGAAGACGCGATGGCGCCGTTGGTCCGCGGGTGCTCGCCCGAGAGCCCCTTGTAGACCTGGCAGTGCTGCTCCGCGCAGAGGAGCCAGGGATCGGCGCGGTGCCGCACGCCGATCTTCGCGAGCACCTCGCCGCGGGCCGCCACGGCCTGGGCGGCGAGGGCCTCCACCGGCGCCGACGCGAAGATCTCGCTGGGGACGATCCCCCGCACCAGCTCCTCCATGGGCAGCACGCCCACCGCCGCCGCCTTGCCAGCCGCGTCGACGGTCACGAAGATCCGCCCGCGGTAGGTGCGGTCCTCCCGCCCGTCCGCCGCGTAGCCGATGTCGTGCGCCACCTGGAGCACGGTGATCCCGGCGGCGTCGCGCGGCTCCATGACCACCACGCCGGGCGCGCGCGCCACCGTGCGCCCAGCGGGATCCACCACGGCGATCCGCCCGGAGGGGCGCTCGACCAGATCCTCGAAGAGCGTCGCCGTCGCGCCGAACCGCGCCTCGGCGTCGCGGGCCATCCGCTCGGCGTCGTCGCGATCGCCCGGCTCGGCGAGGAGGATCGCCTGGCGCCGGTTGTCGATCACCCGCCCCTGGAAGCCGAAGATCCCGCCCACGATCGCGGCGCGCGCCGCGTAGCCACGCCCTCGCCAGACCTCCAGCGCCTTGCGGGCTGCGTCGCGGTCGCGCAGGCGGAAGTCCGCGACCTGCGCGGCCCAGCGCACCTTCGCCGGAGCTCCATCTTCCACGCGGAAGCGCCAGGTCGATCCCGGCGCGGCCTGCAACCCTCCCGCCGAGATCCGCGCCGCGCCTTTGGCGACGAGGGCGATCTCCGACGCGCCCTCCTCGATCCGCACCGTCACCAGGGGGCTGCCGTCGGGGGCGAAGTCGAGGCGGTGGCTCCACAGGAGTTCGAGAGGATCCTCCGCCGCGGCGGCGAGGGCGGGCAGCGCGACGGCGGCGGCGAGCAGGAGAGCGCGAAGCATGAGCGGCGGGGATCTTGCCCCGAAGCGGCGATGGAAGGAAGCGCCGCGCCCCTGCGATCGCGTGTCGGCATCACGTGAGGCGCGGGCGATCGATCCGCATCCGCCCGCCGACGACCTGTCTGCACGAGTCGGCTTGTCGGCGGGAGCGCGCGAAAATATCCACAAGCACGTCCTCCGTTTCCCCTGGTCCGTCGACGCGATCCGAAGAAAATCGCCTCGTGTCTTCGGCTCACCGCCCGCGCCCTGCCTCCTCCGTCTGGGACACCTGCGACGTCGAGTGCTCGCACTGCGGCTCGCGCCTGCGCCGCGCGTCCTCGGCGAGCGGCGCGTATTTCACCTGCGCACGCTGCGATCGCACCTACGCCTCGACCTACGACGAGGTGCTGCGGAAGAGCGCCGGCGCCCGCCCCGCGGCCCGCGCCCCTTCCGCGCCGCAGGCGGACGATCGCTTCCGCCAGGTGAAGGCACGGCTCGAGACCTTCCTGCGGCGACTCGACGAGGACGACGCGTGGTTCGTCCTCGGGATCCCGCCCGGCTCGCCCCTGGAGTCGGTGCACGCGCGCTATCGCGAGCTCGCTCTCCGGCACCACCCCGACCGCGGCGGCGATCCCGCGCAGATGCGCCGAATCGCCCGCGCCTACGAGGCGATCCGCTCCGGCCGCGCTGCGCCCTCCGCGGGACCCGCGGGCATCAAGCCTCCGCCGGTCGACGAAGACACCGTCCGCGCCGTCGCCGTCGTGGCCCGCCGCCGCTGACGCCGGCCTCCCGCCTCGGGCGCGCGCGGTCTCTTCACAGGCTCGTTGCCCGGTCGCTGCCCGGGGTGGTACGGATGAACGTCCCTCCACAACCAGGAGACACGATGCGCACTGCCATCCTCGCCCTCGGTCTGGTCCTCCTCGCGTCCGCCTGCTCCCAGCCCGAGTTCTACGAGATGGAGCCCGGATCGGTGTCGTTCGACGCGCGGAACTCGACGAAGGTGGTGCGCGCGGTCGCGAAGAACCGCCGCGGCCAGGTCTTCCCGCGGGAGCGCCCCACCTCCTGGACCTCCGCGGACGAGAAGGTCGTGACCGTCGACGCGGACGGAAAGCTCACCGCGGTCGGCCCCGGCCAGACCCGCGTCGTCGCGAAGCGCGGCGAGATGGAGGGCGAGATCGTCGTCGACGTGAACTCCGTCGAGGCCCTCGAGGTCGCGCCCCTCGAGCTCGCCTTCGACCAGGACGCCGATCCGGTCCGGCTCTCCGCGAAGGCCCTCGACGCGCGCGGCAAGCCAATGGAGGGCCGCACGATCACCGCCCGGTGCGTCGACGGGAAGGTCTGCAACGTCGACAAGTCGCTGCAGGTCTGGCCGGTCAACCCGGGCGAGACCACGCTCGAGGTGAGCTGCGAGGGCCACAAGCAGCAGGTGAAGGTGGCGGTCACCGCCGCGAAGACCGCCAAACGTCGTTGACTTGCACGCCCCGCGACGCCTAGATTGCGCGCGATTTTCGAAGGAGCCGCTAGCTCAATGGCAGAGCAACGGCCTTTTAAGCCGATGGTTGTGGGTTCGACTCCCACGCGGCTCACCAAGCAATCGTCCTGTCCCCATCGTCCAGAGGCCCAGGACGCCGCCCTTTCAAGGCGGTAACCGGGGTTCGAATCCCCGTGGGGACGCCATCAAGAAGGCCGGACGCTCGTCATCGGGCGTCCGGCCTTCACCTTTTCGTCCCCCGCGCGGGCTTGATTCGCGGCTCCCGCGGGTTAGCCTCCTCCGATGTCCAAGGCATTCACGAAAGAAGAGACCGAGTTCGAGGACGAGCTCTCGCTCGAAGACGCCGAGGGCGAAGAGGAGCAGGCCGCTCCGCGCGGCGCCCGGTACATCACCCGCCAGGGCTTCGAGGCGCTGCAGGCGGAGCTCGAGCGCCTCTGGAAGGTGGACCGCCCCAAGGTAACCACCGAGGTGATGTGGGCCGCCGCCCAGGGCGATCGCTCCGAGAACGCCGAGTACATCTACGGGAAGAAGAAGCTGCGCGAGATCGATCGCCGCATCCGCTTCCTCTCCAAGCGCCTCGACTCCCTCACCGTGGTCGATCCGTCGCCCGAGCAGGAGGGCAAGGTCTTCTTCGGCGCGTGGGTCTCCGTCGAGGACGAGGACGGCGTCGAGGCGACCTACCGCATCGTCGGTCCCGACGAGTTCGACGTGCGCGCCCGCAAGATCAGCGTCGAGTCGCCCCTCGCCAAGGCCCTGCTCGGCAAGAAGGTGGGCGACGAAACGGTCGTCTCGCGCCCCAAGGGCGAGGTCGAGGTGACCATCGTCGGCATCCGCTACGATCGCTGAGCCCGCCCGCTCGCTCGCACTGCCACCGGCCCCCACGTGTCCGAGGGCGCGGCACGCCCCATCTTGGATCGTGTGAACCTTCGCACGCTTCCCGTGGGGCCGCCGCTGCCCCGGCCCCTGGACCCACGCCACCTCGCCATCCGGCCCGAGGTGCGGCGCTGGGCGCGCTCGCTGGTGCGGACGCTGACCCCGATGGTGCCGAGGGCGCCCTCGCGGGGTCGGCGGCTCCTCGTGATCTTCCTGGACGGCGTCGGCGGCACCGCGCTGCGGCGCGCGGAGCGCGAGGGGCACCTGAGATTCCTCCGCACCTTGCGTGACGGCCCCACCCACGTGGAGACCCGCGCCTTCGCGGGGATGCCGTCCACCACCACCGCGTTCCAGGCGGGGCTCTTCTTCGGCAGGGAGCATCCCGACGTCCCGTCGTTCTCCTGGTTCGATCGGAAGCTCGGCAGGAAGCTGCAGATGAACCGGCCCTCCGACGCCGCGATCGTGGAGCGGCGCCTGCAGGACGAGGCGGGGCCCGGGCTGTTCGCCGGCGGAACGAGCTACGTCTCGATCCTCGCGGGAGGCAGCGGCAACCGCCTCACCACCGCGGGACTCGGCCGCGACGCGAACGACCGTCCCGATCAGGAGGCGCCGGATGCGGGATGGCGCGCCAAGGGCGTGGTCCAGGGTCAGATCCTCGCGAGCCTCCTCTTCCGGATGGCGACCGAGAGCGCGGACTTCCTCGGCACGATGGCGCGCTTCCAACGCTGGTTCGGCTCCGCGCGCCACGAGCTGCGCTTCCTGATCAACCACCTCGTCATCGGCACCCTCGCCACCGAGCTCGGGAGGGGCGGCGCGATCCTCGATCTGATGCGGGGTGTTCCCCGCACCTTCGTGTGCCTGCACGAGTACGACGAGTTTTCACACCGGCGCGGCACGCGCGACGCTCTGCGCGTCTTCGCCCAGATCGATCGCGCGGTGGAGGCCCTCTTCGCCCTCGCCGCGGAGGTCCCCGATCCGCCGGACGTCTGGGTGCTCACCGACCACGGACAGATCCCCGCCATTCCATTCGAGAGGATCTTCGAGAGGCCGCTGGCGTCGTGGCTGACGGAAGGCCCCGCCCCGGAGCTCCCGCCCGCCGTGCAGCGGCTCGCGGGCGAAGCGGGCCCGCGCAAGGCACACGAGCCGCCGGTCGTCATCGACTGCGGCAACTACGCCCACGTGTACCTGGGAGGCGGACGGGCCTGGGACGCCGCCGAGATCGCGCGGCTGCGGCCAGACGTACTCGCGAGGGCCCTCGACTGTCCCGGCGTGGGGCTCGTGGCGATGCGCTCGATGCGCCACGGACCGATCGCGTTCGCAGGCGGAAGGCAGGTCGATCCCGCTCGGCCCGCGACGATCCCGAAGGGCGCTTCCCGGGAAGGCGTCGCCGCGCTCCTCGCCGAGCTGGCGCGGTCGCCGTCTGCCGGAGATCTCCTCCTATGCGGGAGTTGGTTCGACGACGCATGCGTTGCCTTCTCGTGGGAACTTTCGTCGCACGGCGGGCCTTCTCCAGAAGAAACGGAGACCTTCGTCCTCCACCCGGCGGGCGTCGACCCAGGCCGGGTCGCGCACGGCGCCGATCTCCACGCGACCCTCTCCGCGCTCTACGGCGCACAGGATCCAAAGCTCTCCGTATGAACACCGCCCTCCGAGATGCCGACCGCCTCCCCTCCGCCGCCGCGCCCAAGGGCGCGATCCGCACCGTCAAGCGGATCCTCGGCGGGATCGTCGCGGTGGCCCTCTCCGCCACGCTGATCGGCTCGGCGTTCTTCCGCCCCGCCTTCGACGGCGGCCTCCACCTGGTGTCCCGCTTCCCGCTGGGCGAGTGGTTCGCGAGCCTGCCCCATCACCTGTGGTGGGTGGTCCTGTTCGGCCTCTTCTCCGCCGCGATGGCGCCGCTCCGCGCCTTCCGCTGGGGCTTCACGCTCCCCAAGCCCAAGCCCGCGTACTCCGATCGCTACCACTCGGTGGCCATCGGCCTGCTCGGCAACAACGTGATCCCCGGCAAGTTCGGCGAAGCCCTGCGCGCCATGGCGCTCACCCGCTTCACCGAGAAGCGCGGCAAGGCCACCCCCTTCGCGCTCTCGCTGGGGACGATCATCGTCTGCAAGGTCCTGGACCTGGTGGCGCTCCTCGTGCTCGTGGTGCTCTCGCCGAGCGGCCCGTTCTTCGGCGGCTCCACCGACTTCGGCGCGAGCCTCACCGGCGTGGCCATCGCGGTGCCGTCGTTGGTCGCCGCGCTCTTCCTCGGCGCGCGCTTCGTGCCGCGCCTCGCCGATCGCCTCGAGCGCAAGGGCAAGCACCCCAAGCTGCAAAACGTGCTGCGCGAGTTCGCGGTGGGCGTCGCCGCGAGCGGGTCGCCGCTGCGAATCGGCCTCGCCTTCGCGGGCACCCTCGCCGCCATCTCCACCGTCGCCACCGGCTACACCATCGCGCTCTATGGCGCGGGCGTGCACGCCGGCCTCTTCTCCGGCGTCGTGCTCCTCGCGGCGGTCACCCTGGGACAGAGCCCCCCGGGCGTCCCGGCGGGCCTGGGCATGTATTACCTGTCGTGCACCTGGGCTGCACGCCTCCTGGGCGCCACGCCCGAGCAGGCGGCCACCCTCGCGGTGCTCACCCACCTCATGACCGTGATCTCCCACCTCTCGGTGGGCGCGGTGTCGGTGGTCATCCGGCGGGTGAAGCTGCGAGACCTCCTCCCTCGAGGAGTCGGTCGAAGGTCCGTAGCCAGCTCCTGATCTCGCTGAGCACGGTGAAGTGCTCGCGCACCCGCTCTCGCCCCGAGCGGGCCATCGCCTCGCCCTGCATCGGCGAGGCGACGAGCTCCAGCAGGGCGCGGGCGATCGACTCGGGCGAGCGAGGATCGTCGATGAGCACGCCGTCGCTGCCGTGGCGGATCTGCATCGCGATCCCGCCCACGTTGGAGGCGACGACGGGCGCCCGCTTCCACAGCGCCTCGGACACGGTGAGGCCGAACCCCTCCCGGATCGAGTTCTGGATCACCACCGACGCCATGCGCTGGAGCGCGTTGACGATGAGCGCGTTCTCCTTCACGTCCGCCATCGGCAGCCGGAGCACGTGGACGCGATCCCGCAGCCGATCGGGGAGCGCGTCGTGGGCGCGGCACAGGTCGGCGAGGACCTCGGCGGCCTCGGGATCGTCGGTCACGCCGGTTGGATCCGGACCGGCCAGCACCAGGTGCGCCCGCTCGATCTCGCTGAGCACGCGCTCGCTGTTGGCGCGCAAGGTCGGCGCGACCTCGGGCGTCATGTGGATGAGCCGCTCGAACGCGGGCAGGAGCGGCTCGAACCCCTTGAGCCGATCGAAGCGCGACACCTGGAGGATCGTCGGGCAGTACAGCAGCGACGGCAGCGGCGACTCCTCCCAGCGGCCGTTCCAGCGTTGCACCTTCGCCCGGAACTGCGCCCAGTGCGGGACGGGAGGACCTGGGATCAGGCCGGCCGATCGCATGATCCCGAGGAGCTTGTAGGGCCGCAACGGCCGGTTCTTGTGGGCGAAGGGATCGATGCCCGGGCAGATCTCGCCGCTCTTCGCCAGCCACTCGTCCGGCGCGTACGCCATCATCGTGAAGAGCATGCGGTCGTAGACGCCGAGGTACGGGCGGAGGAAGTCCCACGCCGCCGTCGTGTTCTCGTTGCGCTGCGGCACGCCCACGTGGCATCGCCAGGCGAGCCGTCCTGCCTCGGGACGTCGCAGGTGGAGGGCGATCCCCGCCGGCTGCGGATCGTGGATCACCACCAGATCCCGGCGGTCGATCTGCCGCATCTCCGAGGCGGCCTCGGCGCTCACTCGCTCGTAGACCACACGCGCTTCTTCGGGACGCTCGAGGCCAGGGGCACCGTGGAGCATGTTGTGCAGTCCCTTGGTCACGGCGAAGAACGCCGGATCCCCGGGCTCCAGCACCAGCCACCGCGCGTCCACACCGAGGTCCGCGAGGAGGCTGCAGGTGCGCGGCATCACCTCCGCGACGCCGCCGCCGGTCGCCGTCGAGCTCACCATCCACACCCGGTTGCGGCCGAGCCTTCCCGCGACCCGAGCGCCCATCTCCCGCAGCTCCGACACCAGAGGCCCGAAGCGATCGAGGGCGCGGTAGAGCTCGAGGTTCGTGGTCCGGTGGAGCGGCACCTCCCGGATCCTGGTCGCCGGCATCCGCACGAGTCGGACCATGCGCACGACGGCGGCCGCGTGCGCTACGATGCGCGCGCATGGTGCACGACCTCTTCCTCCACCCCGCCCCGGGCGCCCCCGATCGCAGCTTCGACGAGGTGCACGCCCTCCTGCGCGACTCCCAGACGCTCGCGCCCTACGTGAACGAGGAGGGCTCCACCGCCGAGCAGATCGTCCTCACGGATCCCGACACGGGCGTGTGGGCGCTGCTGGGACCGGGAGGCCCGGTGATCGACGAGGCGCAGGAGCCGGATCCGCGGGTGCTGCACCTGCAGATCCCCTACGCGCGGCCACGCTTCTTCGCGATCGAGGGCGCGCTCTTCGCCATGGCCCTCGTGCAGGAGCTGGGCGGCGCGCTGGCCGATCCGGCGGATCCGGCCGCTCCCGGCCCGAGGGATCGCCGCGAGGAGGAGATCGTCGCAGCCTGGGACGCCCAGAACCGCGAGATCCTCGCCGTCATGTCGGAGCCTGCGCCGTCGGCGGGGGGCCTCCCCGTCGTCACCTCCGAAGGTCCCAAGCGGGTGGACGGCACGCTCCTCTCCACGGTCTTCAGCCACAACCTCCACCGCCGCGAGCTCCTCGAGAAGGCGCAGGGGAAGGCGGAGATCCCCCGCCTCGTCCTCGCGTCGCTCCCCATGCGGCAGGAGCCCGCGGTCGTCTGCGGCTACACCGCAGGTGAAGGGGTATGGCTCCCGGACGTGGTCACCCACGTGGCGCTCCGCCGCCGTCGAAAGGGCTGGCTCGGCAGCAAGGAGGAGTCGGTGCTGGTGGAGGCGGACGCGCTGCGGGAGCTCCTCGCCGGCGCCTTCGCGAAGGACGAAGCGCCCGGCGGCATGCGCGCGTTCCATCCGACCGAGCCGGCGATCTCCCCCTTCTGGCGCAGGCTCGAGGGGCCGCCGTCGCGGGGCGTGGCCGTCCTCGACTGGAACGACCTCGTCGACGCTTGATCGGGGCCTCTCGACACGGGGTCGCCCTTCGGGCATGAAGGCGATCCCCCCCGATTCCAAGCGTGGACACGTGAAGAAGCTCGGCCAGATCCTCGTCAACGCCGGGCAGATCCTGCTCGTCGCGCTCCTCTCCACCGTCCTCATGGTGGTCGCGCTGGTGTCGCGGCTCTTCGGCCCCGACGCGCCGCTGCACGTCGCCGGGAGGCTGTGGGGCCCGGGCGTGCTGTGGATCTGCGGCGCCCGCTTCCGCGTGGAGGGCGGCGAGGACGTCGACTGGAAGAAGCCGCACCTCTTCCTGATGAACCACCAGTCGATGCTCGACATCCCCGCCGCGTTCGGTGCGATCCGGAGCCCGATCCGCTTCGTGGCGAAGCGCATGCTCGGCAGCATCCCGGTCCTCGGCTGGTACATGAAGGCTACGCGGATGATCCTGGTCAACCGCGAGAAGGGCTCGGAGGCGGTCGCCGCGATCCGCATCGCCGCCGAGCGGCTCCAGCAGGGCGCGTGCATCCTCATCTACCCCGAGGGGACGCGCTCGCGGGACGGGCGCCTGCTGCCGTTCAAGCGCGGGCCCTTCGAGCTCGCCATCGCGTCGCAGGTGGACATCGTGCCGCTCGCGATCGACGGCGCCGCTCAGGTGCTGCCGCGGGGCAGCGCGAGGCCGAGGCGCGGCACCATCCGCGTGCGCATCGGTGCACCGATCCCCACCAAGGGCCTCGGCCGCGCGGATCGCGAGGCGCTCATGGCCCGCGTTCGCGACGAGATCGCGGCGATGCATCGCTCCATCGGCGGCGAGGGCTACGGCCTGGACGAGCCGGAGCTCCCCGCCGCCGCGACGGAGGCCCCGGCCGCCAAGGCGTCGTAGCACCCCAAGGCGGGACCGCTCCCGGTGGCAGTCGGACGTGACGGGGGTTAGGCTGCCTGCATGATGAGCCACGACACCAGCAACCTGATCGAGGGTGACGAGGAGCGGATCGCCGAGCTGGTGCGAAGCGCCCGCCGCGTCGCCGTGCTGGGGATCAAGCCGGAGTCGCACGCGGGGCAGGCGGCGTTCTACGTGCCGCAGTACCTGGCGCAGGCCGGCGTGGACGTGATCCCGGTGCCCGTCTACTACCCGGAGGTCACCACGATCCTGGGCAAGCCGGTGTACCGGAAGATCGCCGAGATCCCCGGAGGCCCCGTCGACATCGTCGACGTCTTCCGCAGGCCGCAGGACGTGGCCGCGCACCTGGACGATCTCCTCGCCGCCCGCCCGCGCGCCGTGTGGATGCAGAAGGGCATCCGCAACGACGAGGTCGCGCAGCGCCTTTCCGACGCGGGGATCCTCGTGGTCCAGGATCGCTGCCTGATGGTCGATCACCGACGCTACGCCCACGCATCCTGACGCCAGCCCGCCTGTCCGCCCACCCCGCGGACAAGCGAGCCGCGATCTCCGGCGCCGTGTCCGAAATGCGTTCTCTCCTTACCATTTGGAGGAGCGACCAACTTCGGGGACGAGAGCGTCGATGGGCAAGGACAACCAGGACTACTTCAAGCGCGCCGGACGGAGTGGGGGCCCGGCGGGACCCCTCGATCATTTCAAGTCCGCCCTGTCGCAGGAGCGGGCGATGCTGCGGCGGGACCAGGAGCACAAGCTCCCTGGCGAGCGGCCGCTGACGGGGGTGCGGCAGGCGGGGTGGCTGCATCCGCCGCAGGGCCAGCAGCCTCAGGGCCAGCCGGGACGGGGCCCGCAGGGGCAGGGCCAGCAGCCCCAGGCCCGCGGCCCCGGCGGCGCGCCGCAGCAGGCGCGCGGCCCGGGCGGCCCCACGGCACCGCAGGCCCGTAGCGCAGGTGGCTCCACGCAGCCGCAGCAGCAGCCCCGCGGCGCCGGTGGGCCGACGCCCCAGGGAGCCGGGCCGAAGCCAGCGCGGCCCGAGACTGCGCAGGCGAAGCCGCAGAGAACGCCACCTGCGCAGCGAAACCCGCAGCCCGACGGCCTGGCCGAGCTGGAGTCGCGCGACCAGGATCCGCCCTTCCATGACCTGGAGCCCCGCGAGCAGGAGGCCCCATACGGCTTCGGGATCCCTGCGAGCGAGGAGGCCGCCCTGGGGCAGGAGCGCCCGCCACACGAGCGCTTCGGCCGCCC
>Ga0182745_1002993_pt1 | contig 14775 bp, 13 predicted proteins | sample eDN3rd30CKraftBY_FD_128523 | JGI IMG/M metagenome (GOLD analysis project Ga0182745, IMG submission 128523) | Enriched backyard soil microbial communities from Emeryville, California, USA - eDNA 3rd pass 30_C Kraft BY (version 2) (version 2) | ecosystem: Environmental > Terrestrial > Soil >...
GACTGCATAAGGACCCACGCGCATGATCTACCGCCCCCTCGGCCACAGTGGCCTGCAGGTTTCCGCCCTTACCCTGGGCAGCATGATGTTCGGCGAGCAGACCCGTACCGAGGATGCCCTGCGCATCATCGACAAGGCCTGGGACCAAGGCATCAACTTCATCGACACCGCCGACGTTTACAACGCCGGGCGCTCGGAAGAAATCGTCGGTGAAGCCGTGGCGCGCCATCGCCATGACTGGGTCATCGCCAGCAAGGTCGGCTTCGGCCCGGCCGACGGCCTGCCCAACCGCAGCGGGTTGTCGCGCAAGCACATCTTCAATGCCGTGGATGCCACACTGACCCGCATGGGCATGGACTATCTGGACATCTATTACCTGCACCGCGAAGACCACAAGGTACCGCTGGAGGAGACCGTGCAGGCCATTGGCGACTTGTTGCGCCAGGGCAAGATCCGCTACTGGGGGGTGTCCAATTTCCGTGGTTGGCGCATTGCCGAGGTCTGCCATGTTGCCGAGCGCCTTGGTGTGCCCAGGCCGGTAGTCAGCCAGCCGCTGTACAACATCGTCAACCGCCAGGCCGAGCCCGAACAGCTCACGGCCGCCGCCGCCCATGGTCTGGGCGTCGTACCCTTCAGCCCGCTGGCCCGGGGCGTGCTCAGCGGCAAGTATGCGCCGGGCGCGGTGCCGGACGCCGGCAGCCGCGCAGGGCGGCAGGACAAACGCATCATGGAAGTGGAGTGGCGCCAGGAGTCGCTGACCATTGCCCGGCAGATTCAGACGTACGCAGAGGCCAAGGGGGTGGGTATTGTCGAATTCGCCATTGCCTGGGTGTTGAATAACCAATGGGTCAGTTCGGCGATTGTCGGGCCGCGGACCGAGGAACAGTGGGATACCTATGGCGGCGCATTGGCGGTGAAGATTACCGCGGAGGATGAGGCGTTCATCGATTCGTTGGTGACGCCAGGGCATGCGTCCACGCCGGGCTTCAATGACGTGGCGCATTATGTGAGTGGGCGGCTGGCGCGCAGCTGACGCATTGGGGAGCCCTGAGCCGGGCTCCCGGTCCCCCCTTTCCCCAATCACCTCGGTATCGTGCGCACCATTGGTTTTCCACCTCTGGAGCTGCAATGAAACTCTTGCAACCGCTGCAAATCGGCCCCCTCACCCTGCCCAACCGTGTATTCATGGCCCCCCTCACCCGCCTGCGCAGCCTGGAGCCGGGTGATGTACCCACCGCGCTGATGGCCGAGTACTACCGTCAGCGCGCCAGTGCTGGCCTGATTATCACTGAAGCCACGCAAATCTCCTTCCAGGCCAAGGGCTATTCTGGCTCGCCCGGCATTCACAGCGCCGAACAGATCGCTGCCTGGAAGCACATCAACCAAGGCATCCATGCCGATGGCGGCCACAGCGCCGTGCAGGTGTGGCACACCGGGCGGGTGTCGCATACCTCGCTGCAACCTGGCGGCGAGGCCCCCGTGGCCCCTTCGGCGCTGCCGGCGGACGCACGCACCACCCTGCGTGATGCGCAAGGCAACCTGACGCGCGTGGAAACCTCCGCACCCCGGGCACTCAGCGAAGCGGAGATCGCTGGCATCGTCGCCGACTTTGGCCAGGCCGCGATCAACGCCTGTGAAGCCGGCTTCGACTTCATCGAGTTGCACGCCGCCCACGGTTACCTGCTGCACCAGTTCCTCACCCCCAGTGCCAACCAGCGCGAAGACCGCTACGGCGGCAGCGTTGAAAACCGTGCGCGCATTGTGCTGGAGGCGGTGGACGCGGCCATTGCCAACTGGAGCGCCGACCGGGTCGGTATTCGTGTGTTCCCGTTGGGTGGTTTCAATGGTGTGGACAATGGCGAAGACCAGGAGGCCGCCGGCCTGTACCTGATCCGCGAACTGGCCAAGCGCAACCTCGCCTACCTGCACCTGTCCGAGCCGGACTGGGCCGGCGGCAAGCCACTGCGTGACGAGTTCCGCCAGGCCATTCGCGCCGCCTACCCCGGGGTGATCATTGCGGCCGGTGCCTATACCGCCGAGAAAGGCGAAGACCTCATCGGGCGGGGTTTGATCGATGCCGTGGCGTTCGGGCGCGCCTACATTGCCAACCCCGACCTGGTGGAGCGTCTGCGGCTGCAAGCGCCGTTGAATGAGCACCGGGCGAAGTTCGATTATGCCAATGGGCCTGAAGGGTATACGGATTATCCGTTCCTGAAGCAGGCTTGATGCAAAAACGGGCGCTCTTGCGGGCGCCCGTTTTTTTTCGTGTCAGCCCAGTTCAGCCAACGCCTGCGCTGCATAGGCATGTGACCGCTGCCGCGCCAGCGGGTCATGGATGCGGCAGTCGATCATCAGCTCGTCCGCCCCGGTCTGCTCAATCAGCGAGCGCAGCCCTTCCCTCACCCGTTCAGGCCCTCCGGCTACGGTGCAGGCCATCACCTGCTCGAGCACGGCGCGCTCGTGGTCCGGCAAGCGTTCGATGTAACCCTCTTGCGGCTTGGGCAGCAAGCCAAAGCGCCCGACATGCAGGTCCAGCATCCACTTGCGGTGGGAGCTGGCCAGGTAGTCCGCCTCAGCATCGCTGGCAGCGGCGAACAGGTTCATGCCAACCATCACATACGGTTTGGCCAGTTGCGCGGAAGGCTGGAAGTTGGCGCGGTAATGGGCAATGGCCTGCAGCAGGTAACGCGGGGCAAAGTGCGAGGCGAAGGCATAAGGCAGGCCCAGCTTCGCCGCCAGGTCAGCACCGAACAGGCTGGAACCGAGGATCCACACCGGCACATCGTGCGCACCCGGTACGCCGCGCACCCGGCGTTTGCCGTTGTCCGCCAGGTAATCACGCAGCTCGGCAATGTCCTGGCTGAAATCTCGCTCTGGCGCGGCGCCGCGCAATGCACGCACGGTCGGCCCGGACGTGCCTGGCGCACGGCCCAGGCCCAGGTCGATACGGCCCGGGTGCAATGTATCGAGGGTGCCAAACTGTTCGGCCACCACCAACGGCGCATGGTTGGGCAGCATGATGCCGCCAGCCCCAACACGAATGTGTCGGGTGGCATTGGCGATTTCGTTGATCACCAGCGAAGTGGCAGCCGAGCCAATGCCCGGCATGTCATGGTGCTCGGCGATCCAGTAGCGGCTGTAGTGCTGTTGCTCGACATGCCGCGCCAGCTGGCGGGATTCTTCGATCGCATCGGCGAAGGTCTTGCCTTCGCCGATCATGACCAGATCCAGTACGGACAGTGCAGTCATGGGGTCTCCAGAGGGATTATCAATGGCTGCCAGTTTCCATGCTGCGCCGCCAGCGATAAACCCAGTTTCAGGCCCGGCATAGGGGCCTGGCATTCCCCAATCAGTATTCCCAAGGCACGCCCGGCTCCCAGCTGGCCACCAACAAGTCGATGAAGCCGCGTACCCGAGGGGACAGGTGGCGCTTGCTTGGGTAGACGATGCGAATGGGGTCTGCCGGGGGGCGGTAGGCGTGCAGTACCTCCACCAGATTGCCAGCGCGCAGGTCGTCACCGGTGATATAGGTAGGCAGGTGAATCAGACCGAAACCGGCCCGGGCGCCGTCAAGCATGGCCTCGGAACTGTCGATGTTCAGCCGCCCGGGATCTTCGCACAGGTGCAGCCCCGCTTCTGTGTGAAAGCGCCAGGGCATGGCCTTCTCGCCGGCCAGGAAGGCAATCTTGTCATGGCCATAGAGGTCGCCGGGCATCTGCGGCACACCGCGCTTCTCCAGATACGCAGGCGATGCACAGGTCACGAACTGCTGCCAGGCGACGGTGCGCGTCAGCAATTGCGAGTCTTCCTTAGGTGCACCGATGCGCACGGCCACGTCCACGCCCTCTTCGACCAGATCAACGAAACGGTCGGTGAAGCGGATATCCGCCCGCAGTTCGGGCCATTGCTTGAGGTACTGGTCGAGGATAGGCAATACATGGCGCTGCCCGAGCGACAGCGGTGCGGTCAGGCGCAGGGTGCCAGTGGGCTTGCCGCGGCGCAGGGCCATGGTGCTTTCGACCTCGTCCAGGTCATCCAGAATCTGCCGCCAGCGCTCGAACGCCACCAGGCCTTCATCGGTCAGGCTCAGCTTGCGCGTAGTGCGGTTGAGCAGGCGCACCGCCATGCGGGCTTCCAGGCGGGCGATGCTCTTGCCCACCGCTGAACGCGTCAGGCCCAGGCTGGCAGCCGCAGCTGTGAAGCTGCCGGCCTTCGCGGCGCTGACGAAAGCGGCGATGTCGCCGAAGCGGTTGGGTTCCATGGTGTTTTCCTGACGCTGATCGAACCGCCATAGATGGGTGCGATTTCAGGCAATGCAAGGTTCCTGATCTAGTGGGGCTGCCTTGCAGCTTCCGTCTGCCCGAGGTAGCGATCGGTCCAGTTAGCCAGCGGCAGTGGCGGCTGCTGGTCGACAATGCGTCGCCAGATAAGCATCAGCTCTTGAGCGTTGAACAGCGAGCCAGGCCCGCTGCCTCGCCACGGCGAAGGTACACCGACCATCCACTGCCCTTGATGATCGCGCTGAGCCATGTTGAAACGGAAGGTGTAATTCCCCGGGATACCCATGCGCAGGTCGGTGACCACCAGTGCGTCGCCAATCTGGTCATAACGCAGCCAGTCATCGGTGAACCAGCGCAAGCGCTGGTGCAAAGGGTCATTGTTCAGTGCTTGCGCCAGTTCCAGATTGCGCGACAAGCGTTGCATTTCGGGGGGTTGCTGGTCGAGCACGCTGCTGATGCCTTCGTAATAATCACCATCCGGGGTCTTGGCCAACACCCGCCAGACCAGGCTGTTGAATGCCATCGGCACGGCACGCACCTCGCTCACGACGATACCTTGCTGGTCCAGTGCCGACTGGAAACGCTGCTCGGCAGCCATGCGCCCCGCCAGGCCGAAACCCAGGTAGCAGGTACTGAACACCAGGGCCATGGTCAGCAGGCGGGTAGCCCTGCGGGTCACGCCCTTCATGAGGGTGAAGACCACCGCAGCCAGCAGCGGCACGGTGTAGACCGGGTCGATAATGAACACCGCCGCCCAGCTTTCAGGGGTGGTGTGCAAAGGCCAGAACAACTGCGTGCCGTAAACCGTGAAGGCGTCGAGCACCGGATGGGTTACCAATACCAGCCAGAACGCCAAAAAAAGCCTGGGCAAGGTATACCCCTTTCCGGGCCAGCGCTTGTTGACCAGCCAGGCCAACAGCAAGGCCAGGCCGGTGAGCACGAACAACGAGTGGGAGAAGCCGCGATGATAAGTCATCTGCGACACCGGGTCGGCATAGCGAATGATCACATCCAGGTCCGGCAGCGTGCCCAGTGCTGCACCGTACAGCAGCGAGCGTCGGCCCTGGATGCGCCCGAGCACGGTCCCTTGCAGCGCCGCGCCAAGTACGGCTTGGGTGATGGAGTCCAAGGTGGGGATTCCTGAAAGAGTCGTTTCCGCACGCTACCCCCATACACCCCTGATGCGCAATTCTCCTGAATGGCTCAGAACAGCTGCCAGGTGTACACCAGCGTCAGGCGGTTCTCGTCGATATCACTGCGGTAGTTGGAGCGCGCCATGGCATTCCTCACCCGAATCCCCAACCCTTTCAGTGCCCCGCTCTGCACCGCATAGCCGATATCCAGATCACGCTCGCGATCACGCCCCTCGTAACCCAGCCCGGTATCGACATTGTTACCGGTTATGTAGCGCACGGTCGCTGTCAGGCCCGGCACGCCCATGGCGGCGAAGTTGTAGTCGTAACGCACCTGGTACGAGCGTTCGTCGGTGTAGGCAAACTCATAGGTCGGCACTTCGTTGCCCAGCGGCGAGATGTTGGCGAATACCCGTGGGAACGGGCTATCGCCATAAATGCCCTGGTAGCCGGCATGGAAGCTGTGCCCGCCGTGCCGGGCAGTGAACAGCGAGAAGAACGCCTGGTTGTCGATGTTGCCCAGCAGCGCATCGCCTTGCTCACGCGCGGTGAAATAACCCAGGTTGGCGCTGAGTACCCAGTCCCCGACGGGTTTGCTGTGCTTCAGGCCAACGAAGCCTTGTTGGTAGATGTCCTCCAGCTGACCGTACCAAAGGCTGAGGCTGCTCTGGTTGGCATTGAACGCATAGTCCCCACCCACATAGTTGAACGCGTCGCTTTCGGCCTGCCGCATCGGCACATGGCCAAGCATCGCGTTCATCTTGCCGTCGCCGCCTTCGTTGCGCAGGTGGGTGCTTTTCAAGTGCCCGGCCTGCACGGTCAGCCCGTCGATTTCCGACGAACTCAAACTCACGCCCTGATAGGTGGGTGGCAACAGGCGAATATCACTGAAGGTCAGCACCGGCAGGTTCGGTTGCAGTTCACCTGCACGCAGTTCGGTTTTTGATATCCGGGCCTTGAAGGTCGGCGCCAGGCGGCTGTACTCATCGGCAGCACGGCCGTCGCCATGCACCGGCAACAGGCCGGTATTGGCGCGGTCTGGACTGCTGTCCAGCTTGATCCCCAGCAACCCCAGGGCGTCCACGCCAAAGCCGACCGGGCCCGGGGTGTAGCCACTTTTGAAGTCGAGGATGAAACCCTGGGCCCACTCCTCGGCCTTGGACTGTTTGTTGGCCCCGACAATGTCGGAGAAATCGCGGCTGAAGTAGTAGTTACGGGCACTCAGGGTGGCCTTCGAATCCTCGAAGAAGCCGCCTTCGGCAGCCAGCAGTGGCTGGCTGAGCAATGTCAGGCCCAGGGCAACGCAAGGGGTGTGGTTCATTCCGAAGCTCTCTTGATCTTGTTTTTATGGGTAAAGCGTTGGAAACACGGCAGTTCATGGGGTACGGCGCAGCACCTCCCGGGCACGTGGTTGGCGCAGCCTCAGCAGCGCGTGCGCCAGCAGGCCGAACAGCAGCCCCCAGAACGCTGCCGACAGGCCCAGGAAAGCCACCCCCGAAGCGGTGACCAGGAAGGTGAACAGCCCGGCGTCGCGCTCGGCCGGTTCTGCCAGACTGCGGACCAAGGCTTCGCTGATGGCGCCATACAGGGCCAAACCGGCCAAGGCCGCGATCAGTACGGCGGGAAAGGCGGCGAACAGCGACATCAAGGTGGCCCCGGCAATGCCCAGCAGCAGATACAACACACTGCCAGCCACCGCTGCCACATAACGCCGTTGGGGGTTTTCATGGGCTTCCTGGCCGGTGCACAGGCTGGAGGTAACCGCCGCCAGGTTCAGCCCGTGGCAACCGAACGGCGCCAGTAGCGCCCCAGCCAGGGCACTGGCGCTGATCAGCGGGCTGGCCGGCGTGACGTAGCCAGCGTTGCGCAGTACCGCCATACCCGGCATGAATTGCCCGGTCAGCGCCACCAGCACCATCGGCAGCGCCAGACTGAATACCGCCGACAGGCTGAACTGGGGGGTGATCCACTGGGGTGAGGCCAGTTCCAGCACCAGTACTTCGCTGCGCAACGTACCGCTGGCCACGGTCACCAGCATGCCCACGCCCAGCACCGCAGCCACGGCATAGCGCGGCTGCACCCGACGCATCAGCACGTAGGTGACGAACATCGCCAGTACCAGCAGCGGTTGCACCGGCAAGGCGCGGAACACCTCGATGCCAAAACTGAACAGGATCCCGGCCTGCATACCGGCAGCGATAGAACCCGGCAGGCGCGCGATGATGCGGTCGAAGGCCCCGCTGATGCCGATCAGCAGCAGGACCAGGTTGGCCACCAGGTAGGCGCCCACGGCCTGCGCCAGGCCCAGTTGCGGCAAGGCGGTGACCAACAGCGCCGACCCCGGGATCGACCAGGCGATCACTACCGGCACGCGGTAGCGCAGGCTGAGCAGCGCACCGAGTACGGCACTGCCCATGGACACGGCCCAAACCCAGGACGACAACTGCTGGTGCGACAGGCCGGCCGCTTCGGCGGCGTGGAAAATGATCACCAACGGGCCGGCGTAGGAGATCGTGGTGGCAATGCAGCCGGCGACAATGGCCGATACAGAGCAGTCTTTGATCAGCGTTTTCATGAAGCGTCTCGCAAGGCAGCGGCCGGCCTTTGTGGCGGGCTCTTGTTTGGGTGTTGGCTGCTTCGCGGGCATGCCCGCTCCCACAGGTGAAGCCTGTGTAGTCGTTGTGGGAGCGGGCAAGCCCGCGAAACAGCCCACTCGGTGGATCAGGCCTCCTGCAAAGCCCGCGGCCGCCCGCTGCGCTGCTCATCGGCACCGCCCTGGGCCTGCTGCAACTGGAAGTCGAACTTCAGCTCGGCATGCCGACCCTCCGGCCCTTCGACGAACACCACCTCCCCGACCAGCCCGTCCCGTGTGGCATAGGCAAAGTCATCCCACAGGTACTTGTCCCCCGACAGGTTTATCTGCGTGGTCAGGTGCCGGTACCCTGGCGCCGATATAAAGAAGTGCACATGCGCCGGGCGCTGGCCATGACGGCCCAGCAGGTCCAGGCATTCCTGGGTTGGCCCCTGCGGGTCGCAGCCATAGCCCGATGGCACGATGGAGCGCGCGCGGTAGCGCCCCTGGGCATCGGTAACGATGCGCCGACGCAGGTTGTACGCCGACTGGCTTTGGTCGAAGAACGAATAGGTACCACGGGTGTTGGCATGCCACAGGTCGACCGTGGCACCCGGTAGCGGGTGTCCGTGCGGGTCCAGCACCTGGCCTTCCAGGAACATCACCGTGGCGACGCCCTCCTCGCTGCCGTCGTCCATGCGCACTTCACCTTGGGCAATCGGTGCGCCAGCCACGTACAACGGGCCTTCGATGGTGCGTGGAGTACCGCCAACCCGCCCTGCCTCGTGGTCCTTGGCATCCTGCAGCAGGTCAAGGAAGTGTTCGAGGCCCAGCCCCGCCACCAGCAGCCCGGCCTCGCCGCGACCGCCCAGGCGGTTGAGGTAGTCGACGGCGTGCCAGAACTCGTCTTCGCTGATGTCCAGGTCTTCGATCAGCCGCGCGGTGTCCTGCAGCAGGCGCTGCACGATGCGTTTGAGGCGTGGGTTGCCGGCCGCATTACCAAAGCCTGCGGCCTCCTCGAAGAACTGCTGTACCTCGGCAGTATGGGAAATGTTCACGGTCATGGGGGTTACCTCGTCTTGTTCTGTTCGGTTCAGGCCTGCGCCGCCAGGGCCTGGGCGTGGCGCCGACCACTGGCCAGGTGCACGGCCATGGCCAGCGCGGCGATGGCGCCAGGGATGGCAAAGGCAATGAAATTGAGTTGCAGTGGCAAGTTGATGCCCATCAACGCACCGCCCAGCAGCGGGCCGACGATGGCGCCATTACGGCCGATGCCCGAGGCCCAGCCCAGACCGGTAGAGCGCACCGACAGGCCGTACATCTGCGCAGCGCCTGCATACAGCAGGATCTGCGTACCAATGGTGGTGGCGCCGGCAATGAAGATCAGCAGGTACAGCACCGGCATCGGGCTGTTCACCCCCAGCAGGCTGATCGACAGTGCGGCGGCAATGAAGAACGCCACCTTCACCTTGACCAGGTTGTAGCGGTCGCCCAGCCAGCCGCCGAGGATTGCCCCGGCCATGCCGCCAAAGTTCAGTGCCAGCAGGAATGACAGGCTTGAGCCCAGGCTGTAGCCGGCGTTGGCCATCAGCTTGGGCAGCCAGGAGCTCAGGGCGTAGACCATCAGCAGGCAGCAGAAGAACGCAACCCACAGCGCCAGGGTGCGAATCGCCAGGCCATTGCGGAACAGTTCCAGCACCGAAGCGCTGCTGCCTTTGCGGTCGGCCGCCTGAAGCACATCATCGGCCTGGACATCGCAGTCCGGGTCCAGCCGCTTGAGTAGCGTGCGTGCTTCCTCGATACGGCCTTGGCGCACCAGGAAGCCGATGGATTCAGGCAGGTAGTAAAGAATCACCGGTAACAGCAGCAGTGGCACAGCGGCGGCAAAGAACATCGACTCCCAGCCAAAACGCGGCAGCATGAAAATGCCGACACCTGCCGAAAGCATGCCGCCTAGCGAATAGCCACTGAACATGATCGCCACCAGCGTGCTGCGCAGGCGCTTGGGCGCGTATTCGTTCATCAGTGCCACGGCGTTGGGCATCAGGCCGCCACAGCCCAGGCCGGCGATGAAGCGGTAGATGCCAAACTCGCTCGGGCTGCTGGCAAAGCCGTTGAGGATAGTCGCCCCCGAAAACAAGGCGAAACAGATGGCAATGCCCTTCTTGCGCCCGATACGGTCGGCCAGGCTGCCAAAGGCCAGGGCGCCGAACATCATGCCGAACAGCGCATAGCTGCCCAGTGCACCGGCCTGCAACGGGGTCAGCCCCCACTCTTTCATGATGACCGGCAGTACCACACCGTAGATGAACAGGTCATAGCCGTCGAAAATCAGTAGCAGGCCGCACCAGGCCATGACCATCCAGTGAAACGAGGTAAAGCGCGCATTGTCGATGATCGGGTGTACGTCAAGGGTTCGCATGGCATCTGTCGCTCTTGTTTTTGTTGTGAAAGAAAGCTTTTGCCTTGAGGTTGCAGTTCAGCCGAGATCGCCGCCCCCTACCGGCAGGGTCACGCCGGTGATGTACGAGGCTTCGTCGGACGCGAGGAACAGAATGGCCCCCACCTGCTCGTCGATACTGCCGTAGCGGTGCATCAGACTGCTGTCGAGGGTCTGGTCGACGATCTGCTGGTACCAGTGCTTTTCCTGCTCGGTTTGCGCTGCACTGTTGCGCGGTACCCGCCGGGGTGGCGCTTCGGTGCCGCCGGGCGCGGTGGCGTTTACACGGATCCCACGGCCAGCCGTTTCGAAGGCCAGGCAGGCGGTGAGCGCATTGACGCCGCCTTTGGCCGCGCCATAGGGCACACGGTTGACGCCACGGGTGGCGATGGAAGAAACGTTGACGATGACGCCGCTGCCACGTTCAAGCATGTAGGGCAGCGCGGCATGGCAGCACCACAGTGTCGGGAACAGCGAACGGCGCACTTCGGCCTCGATCTGCTCGACATCGTAGTGCTCGAAGGGCTTGGCCCAAATGGTCCCACCTACGTTGTTGACCAGAATGTCGAGGCGCCCAAAGGCTTCCACCGCGCTGGCCATGACCCGGGCGCAGTCGGTGTGTTGCTCCAGGTCGGCGGTGAGGGTAAGCATGCCTTCACCCGCCAGCTCGTGGACCAGTTCGGAACGGTCTACGGCCACCACTTGCGCACCTTCGGCCTTCAGCCGCCAGCACACGCCACGGCCGATGCCTTGTGCAGCACCGGTGACCAGGGCGACCTTGCCTTGGAATCTGTTGTTCATATGCAAATCTCCAGTTCGCGAGAGACCCTGCGGCTGCAACTGTCTTGCTCAAAGCCTGAAAGGCTGCGCGATCACTGTGGAAGCGGGCTTGCCCGCGAACACGGGCGAAGCCCGTGCCATCCACCGCGCAACCTGCTTCGCGGGCTCGCCCGCTCCCACAGGGTCGGCGTATTGCTTTGAATCAGAGGGGGCTGTCAGGCCGCAGCCGCAAACTTCTCGTAGTAGAAGTTGGCCGGGGTAATGCCCTGCTCGCGCACGTACTGGCTGACCGCTTCCACCATGGGTGGCGGCCCGCACAGGTATACGTCCACATCGCCGTCATTGAGGTGGCGTGGCTCGATGTGCTGGGTGACATAGCCCTTCTGCGGGTACTGGCTGTCCGGGTTGGCGACGCAGGCGCTGTAGGTGAAGTTGGGGATACGTGCCGCCAGCGCTTGCAGACGGTCGAGTTCGACCAGGTCGAAGTCGTTGGTCACGCCGTAGATCAGGTGCAGCGGATGCTCACTGCCCTGCTCGGCGATCTTCTCCAGCATCGCAGTGAACGGCGCCAGCCCGGTACCACCGGCCAGCAGCAACAGCGGGCGCTGGATCGGCCGCAGGTAAAAGCTGCCCAACGGCCCGGCCAGGGTCAGGCTGTCGCCAGCCTTGGCAAGGTTGGTCAGGAAGCTGCTCATCAGCCCACCCGGTACGTTGCGGATCAGGAAGCTGACTTCGCCGTCCTTCTGCAGCGAGCTGAACGAATAGGCCCGGCTCTGCTCGCTGCCCGGCACCTTGAGGTTGACGTACTGCCCCGGCAGGAAGGCCAGACGGCTCAGGGCCTCGCCCTTGATCGACAGGGCAATGGTGCTGACCGACAGCTGGCGGACATCGCTGATGGCGGCCTCGAAACTGGCCTGCTCGGTCTTGCACAACTGCGACGAAGCCGGGATGCGGATGACGCAGTCGCTTTCAGCGCGCATCTGGCACGTCAGCACGTAGCCTTCGGCGATTTCGTCTTCGCTCAAGGCGTCTTCGATGAAGTTGTCGCCAAGGTCATAACGACCGGACTCAGCCTTGCACTTACAGGTCCCGCAAGCGCCGTCACGGCAGTCCAGCGGAATGTTTATGCCTTGGCGGTAAGCGGCGTCGGCCACGGTTTCTTGACCGGTGGCTTCAATGAATCGGGTAACCCCGTCTTCGAAATTCAGTGCGATCTGGTAGCTCATGTTGCACCTCGCGGGCGAGCCGGGCCACGGCGCGTCACAAGACGCACCGGGCAATGCTCGCAAAACCCTGTATCAGATGTGGTAGATGTCGATGACCTGGCGGACGTAGTCGTTCTTCAGCACCACCTTCTTGGCCTTGATCAGCGGCTGCTCGCCGCGCAGGTCGAGGGTGTAGAAGCTGGTGCCGAAGTAACTGTCGGTGGTCTTGTAGCGGAAGCTGAGGGTGTGCCAGTTGAAGCGCACCTGGCAGCTACCCTCGCCCTGCTCGACGATCTCGATGTTGCTGATGTTGTGCGAGGTGCGGGTGTCGGGCACGGTCGCACTGGAGCGCTCGGTCTTGATGCGGAACACGCGGTCTTCCAGGCCGCCACGGTTGCCGTACCAGATCAGTGAGATTTCGCTTTGCGGGTCTTCGGTGAGGGTGTCGTCATCGTCCCAGCTCGGCATCCAGAAGCTGGCATCGCTGGCGTACAGTTCCAGCCACTGGTCCCACTGGGCATCGTCCAGATAGCGCGCTTCGCGGTACAGGAAGTCGCGCACGGTTTCATACAGGCTCATTGCACGGCCTCCACGGGGATCAGCTGCTGTTCGTCCTTGAGGGCCTGGATCATGGTGTCCTGCCAGTACTTGTGCTGCAGCACGAACAGGCCTTCGTCCTCGGTGCGCACGCCCGACAGCAGGGGTTCGAGTTCAATCTCCTTGGCCGCCTCATCGGCACCTTCGACCCAGTGTTTGGCGCCGCGAGACATGTCGTTCCAGCCGGTACCGCCGCCGTAGCCGGTCTGGCACGAGCGGAATTCTTCCAGGTCGTCCGGGGTGGCCATGCCGCTGACGTTGAAGAAGTCTTCGTACTGGCGAATACGCTTTGCACGGGCATCGGCGCTCTCGCCTTTCGGCGCGATGCAGTAGATGGTGATTTCGGTCTTGTTCACCGAAATCGGCCGGGCAACGCGGATCTGCGAGCTGAACTGATCCATCAGGTACACGTTGGGGTACAGGCACAGGTTGCGCGAATTTTCGATCATCCAGTCGGCGCGCGCCTGGCCGAAGTCGGCAGCCAATTGGTCGCGGCGTTCATAGGCCGGGCGGTCTTCCGGGTTGGCCCAACGGGTCCACAGCAGCAGGTGGCCGTGGTCGAAGGAATAGAAACCGCCGCCCTGCTTGGCCCAGGCGCCAGCACTCATGGTCTTGATCTCGTCACCCGCCTCGCGCTGCTTGCGCTGGTTCTGGGTGGCAGCGTAGTTCCAGTGCACGGAGCTTACGTGGTAGCCGTCAGCGCCGTTTTCGGCGGTGAGCTTCCAGTTGCCTTCGTAAATGTACGAGCTGGCACCGCGCAGCACTTCCAGGCCTTCAGGCGACTGATCGACGATCATGTCGATGATCTTCGCCGACTCGCCAAGGTGCTCGACCAGCGGCTTCACATCGGCGTTCAGGCTGCCGAACAAAAAACCCCGGTACGACTCGAAGCGTGCCACCTTGGTCAGGTCGTGGGAGCCGTCGCAGTTGAAGCTGTCGGGGTAGCCGGCGTTGCTGGGGTCTTTCACCTTCAGCAGTTTGCCGCTGTTGTTGAACGTCCAGCCGTGGAACGGGCAGGTATAGCTGGAACGGTTGCCGCGCTTGTGCCGGCACAGCATGGCACCGCGGTGGCTGCAGGCGTTGAGGAAGGCATTGAGCTCACCGTCCTTGTTGCGCGCGATGAAAATCGGCTGGCGCCCCATGGTCAGGGTGAGGAAGTCATTCTTCTCGGGGATCTGGCTTTCGTGGGCCAGGTAGATCCAGTTGCCCTCGAAGATGTGTTTCATCTCCAGGTCGAACAGCCGTGGGTCGGTGAACATCTCGCGCTTGCAGCGGTAGATGCCCTTTTCACGGTCGTCCTCGAGCAAGGCATTGAGGTAGTCGAATCCCAGGGACATGGCCAGGGTCTCCCTTGTTATTGTTTAGACCTGGTCAGGTTAGAGGCTGGGATTGGGTCGCAATATCCGGTTTGTGCGGGGTGCTATCCGTTTTGTGCAGGTTGAGGTAACAGGTTCAAGCGTCTCTTCGCGGGCGTACCCGCGAGAGACCGGTACCGTTTAACGCCGGTTGCGCAAGGTTTCGGACGGCAATTCGCCAAACTGCTGTCGATACACCTCGGAGAAGCGCCCGAGGTGCAGAAAACCATAATCCATGGCCAGTTCGGTCACGCTACGTACCGAGCAACTGGCATCGCCCAGGCAGGCACGCACCTGTTCCAGCTTGCGTTGTCGCACGTACTGCTTGGGTGTGGTCTGCAGGTGCCGGTCGAACAGCGCATACAATGAGCGCAGGCTCATGCACGCCTGCTCCGCCAGCGCCTCCGCTGTCA
>Ga0182745_1002994_pt1 | contig 14768 bp, 15 predicted proteins | sample eDN3rd30CKraftBY_FD_128523 | JGI IMG/M metagenome (GOLD analysis project Ga0182745, IMG submission 128523) | Enriched backyard soil microbial communities from Emeryville, California, USA - eDNA 3rd pass 30_C Kraft BY (version 2) (version 2) | ecosystem: Environmental > Terrestrial > Soil >...
GTGCCGAGACCCACGATCGCGATGTACACCCCGATCAGCCACAGTGACGTGGCGTGATCGATCGTGCCCAGGAGCGCGAAACCGGCGAACTGCAGGACGGCGCCGCCGATGAGGAAGGCCTTCCACTCACCGAAGCGGGTGATCAGCTGACCGGAGACGACCGACGAGACGAGCGTGCCCGCGACCATCGGGATGGTCAGGATGCCGGCCTCGGTGGGGCTGAAGCCGCGCGCGGTCTGGAAGTACTGACCCAGGAAGGTCGTGGCGCCGAACAGGCCGATACCGACGGCGACGGAGGCGATGATCGCCAGCCCGGTGGTGCGCTCGGTGATGATCTTCAGCGGGACGACCGGATCGGCGACCTTGGACTCGACGATCACGGTGGCGACGAGCAGCGCGACGCCGACGATCACGTACAGGGCCGATTCGGTGGAGAACCACTCGAAGCTCGAGCCCGCGAACGAGACCCAGACCAGCAGCACACTGACGCCGGCGGTGAGCAGGGTCGCGCCGAGCCAGTCGATGCGCACGTCGCTCTTGCGTTCCGTGGGGATGTGCAGGGTGCGCTGCAGCAGCACCAGGGAGATCACCGCGATCGGCACGCACGCGTAGAAGCACCAGCGCCAGCCGAGGGGACTGTCGACGATGACGCCGCCGAGGATCGGGCCGCCGGACATCGCCACCGCCATGACGGCGCCCATGTAGCCGGAGTAGCGGCCACGGTTGCGCGGCGAGATGATCGTGCCGATGATCGCGACGACGAGCGCGGTCAGACCACCCATGCCCAGGCCCTGGACGACGCGGGCGGCGAGCAGGACCGGCACGTTGTGGGCGACACCGGCGAGAAGCGAACCGGCGACGAAGATGACGATCGCGGACTGCACGAGCGTCTTCTTGTTGAACAGGTCGGCGAGCTTCCCCCAGATCGGGGTGCTGGCGGCGTTCGCGAGCAGGGCGGTGGTGATGACCCACGCGTACTGCGTCTGGCTGCCCTGCAGGTCGCCGATGATGGTGGGCAGCGCCGTCGCGACGATGGTGCTGCTGAGCATCGCGGTGAACAGCGCGGCGAGAAGGCCGGCGAGGGCTTCGAGGATCTCCCGGTGTGTCATCGAGTCACCCGGATGTGTCCCCGGTGCTCCGTGTGTCGTTTGCGTCATCAGGCGGTCCTTCGTGCGTTATCGGTGAGAACGAGTGCGAGCGTGTCGTTCAGGCGGCCGAGCACCCGCAGTGCGTCGTCCATTTCGGCTTCGTCCCAGCCGGCGAGTGCGTCCTTCAGGCGCGCGGCGCGGCGGTCCCGGACCCCGCGCAGCAACTCGACACCGGTATCGGACACCCGCACCCGGTGGGCGCGTTTGTCGTCCGGGTCGGGATGCCGGTCGATGTAGCCCCGCTCGACGAGCTCCCCGATCTGGCGGCTCAAGGCGGACTGGCTCACACACATCTCGCTGGCGAGTTCGTTCTGCCGGCATTCGCCGGCGCGCCACAACAGGAAGAGAACCCCCACCAACGCGGCGGGCAGCGCTTCCTCGTCGATCTGCGACAGTGCGGTCCGGACCGTGCGGCCGAGCATGAAGATCACGTCGACCAGGGCGCTTGCCGTGTCCGAGGGAACCGCCATCCCACTACTCCGTTCGAATCAATTGCTTGCGTCATGCAACTATACGTTAGTTGATTGCTGCAAGCAATTACTAACAAAACGGACAGATCCCGGCACGGGCATCGTGCCGGGATTCTCGGATGACGGTCAGCGTGTGAACAGCGCCAGGCACTCCACGTGGTGCGTCGACGGGAACGCCGCGAACACCCGCAGATCGGCGAGTTCGAAGCCGTGCGAGCGATACAGACCCACGTCGCGACCGAACGACGCGGCATCGCATCCGATGTGCACGATCCGTTCCGGTCCCGCTGCGGTGATCCTCTCGATCACCTCGCGGCCCGCGCCGGCGCGCGGCGGATCCAGCACCACCACTTCCGGACGCGGCAGATCCGCAACCGTCAATTCGACCCGCCCGTGATGGAACCGCACCTGCGGCAGGTCCGCGAGGGCGAGAGCACCGTCGTCGATCGCACTGCGCGACAACTCGACCGACTCGACCCGGCCTCCCTCACCGACCTGGGTGGCCAGCGCGGCCGCGAACACACCGACCCCGCCGTACAGATCCCAGGCCGTCGCTCCCGCGGAGGCATCGGCCCACTCCCCCACGACCCGCGAATAGGTCGCGGCGGCGCCGCGGTGTGCCTGCCAGAATCCGGTCGCGGACAGCCTCCATTCCCGCGTCCCGACCCGTTCGACCGGGCGGCCCGAGCCCTCCATCACCTTCTCCGCGCGCGGCGCACTCGCCGCCGCGCGCCGCGCCGACGCACCCCGGCGACCGGGACTGCGGCGACCGGTCCGCGAGACGTGCGGCGGTGCGATCTCCACGACGTGCCGCTCGCCGTCTGCGTCCAGCACCACCTGCAGTTCGGCGCCGGGCTGCCACACCCGGTCGGTGAGCCCGACGTACGCGCGCGCCTCGATCTGCGGGCACGCCAGGTCCGTCTCCACGTCGTGGCTGTGGTGCCGGCGGTAGCCCGGATTTCCGACCCGGTCGACGGCCAGGCGCACCCGGGTCCGCCATCGGGTGCCGTCCGGCTCACCGCCGGGAAGCAATTCGACCTCGACCGGCCGGTCGATCCCGCCGAGCCGGCGCAACTGTTCCGCCACCACCGCGGCGCCGATGCGCTGCTGCGCGGGCAGGCTCGCGTGGGACAGGTCGCAGCAGCCGGCGCCGCCCGGCCCCGAGATCGGGCACACCGGGTTCACCCGGTCGGGCGAGGCCTCCAGGATCTGCACCGCGTCGGCAAAGCAGTAGGACCCACCGCGATCCTCGGTGACGACCGCGATCACCCGTTCGCCGGGCAACCCGTGCCGGACGAATACGACCCGCCCCTCGTAGCGCGCGACGGTCGAGCCGCCGTGGGCGGGGTTGCCGAGGATCACCTCGATCCGGCGACCTGACCAATCCGTCCGCGGGACCTGCCGTTCGTGCCGGCTCACCGTTGTTCCTCCTGATCGTCGAGTCCGCGTCGTACCGCACCGGGCGCCGCGTCGATTCGTTCCTTGCGTACATCCGCCGACGAGTGCAGCTGCCAGGGCACGCTCGTGACCATCACCCCGGGCTGGAACAGCAGCCTGCTCTTCAGGCGGAGCGCGCTCTGATTGTGCAGGACCTGCTCCCACCAGTGTCCGACCACGTATTCCGGAATGAACACGGTCACCACGTCGCGCGGCGAATCGCGTCGTACCCGCTTGACGTATTCGAGCACCGGGCGCGTGATCTCCCGGTAGGGCGATTCGACGACCTTGAGCGGCACGGTGATGTCGCTGCTCTCCCACTGCCGCACCAGCTGGCGGGTGTCCGCGTCGTCGACGTTCACGGTGACCGCTTCGAGCGTGTCCGGGCGGGTCGCCCGCGCGTACGCGAGCGCGCGCATCGTCGGATGGTGCATCTTCGAGACGAGAACGATCGAGTGGGTGCGGCTCGGCAGCACACCGTCCCATTCGGTGTTCTCGAGTTCCGCGGCGACGCTGTCGTAGTGCCGGCGGATCGCCTTCATCAGCCCGAAGATCGCGATCATCGTGAGGACCGCGATCCACGCGCCCGCAACGAACTTCGTGACGAGCACGATGACCAGGACGGTCGCGGTCATGACGAGGCCGATCGTGTTGACCACGCGCGACCGGACCATGCGGCGGCGCTGGATCGGATCGGTCTCCGTCGCCAGGTGCCGGGTCCAGTGCCGGATCATGCCGGTCTGGCTCAGCGTGAACGACACGAACACCCCGACGATGTAGAGCTGGATGAGGTGGGTGACCTCGGCGCCGAAGACCCACACGAACACGATCGCAACACCCGACAGGAACAGGATGCCGTTGCTGAACGCGAGGCGATCGCCACGGGTGTGCAGCTGGCGTGGCAGATACCGGTCCTGGGCCAGCACCGATGCGAGCACCGGGAACCCGTTGAACGCCGTGTTGGCGGCGAGCACCAGGATCAGGGCGGTGACGATGGTGACCAGGTAGAAGCCGAGCGGGAAGTCGTCGAAGACAGTTTCCGCGAGCTGCGCGATGAGCGTCTTCTGGTGGTATCCCTCCGGGGCGCCCTGCAGCTGGGTCGCCGGGTCCTCGGCGATCACGACGCCGATCTTCTCTGCGAGCACGATGATGCCCAGCAGCAGCGTGATCGCGATGCCTCCCAGCATCAGCAGGGTCGTCGCCGCGTTGCGCGACTTGGGCTTACGGAACGCCGGCACCCCGTTGCTGATGGCCTCGACACCGGTCAGCGCGGCACAACCCGAGGAGAACGCCCGCGCGAGGAGGAACGCGAACGCGATCGCCGTCAGGTTCGACTGTTCGGCCGTCAGCTCGAATCCCGCCGATTCGGCCTGCAGGTCCTCCCCCAGCACGAAGATGCGGGTCAGGCCCCAGATCAGCATGACCAGCACACCGAACATGAACGCGTAGGTGGGGATGGCGAATGCGGTCCCCGCCTCACGCAGACCCCGCAGGTTGACGGCGGTGAGGATCGCGATCGCGATGATCGCGAAGAGCACCTTGTGCTGCGCGACGAACGGCACCGCCGAGCCGATGTTCGCCGCGGCCGACGAGATCGACACCGCGACGGTGAGCACGTAGTCGACCATGAGGGCGCTGCCGACGGTCAGGCCGGCGGTCGGGCCGAGATTGGTGGTCGCAACCTCGTAGTCGCCACCTCCGGACGGATAGGCGTGCACGTTCTGCCGGTAGCTGGCCACGACGACGGCCAGCACGATCGCGACCATCACCCCGATCCACGGCGCGAACACGAAGGCCGACATGCCGGCGACCGACAGGACGAGGAAGATCTCCTCGGGCGCGTACGCCACCGAGGACAATGCGTCCGACGCGAAGACCGGCAAGGCGATCCGCTTCGGCAACAGGGTGTGGCCGAGCGTGTCGCTACGGAACGGCCTACCCAACAACAACCGCTTCGTGGCGGTCGAAAGCTTGGACACTCGCAAAGCCTAAGCCGTCGCACGTCCGATGGACCCCCGACCCGCTCCCCTGCCCGATATGGTCGAATTGCGGAGCCTGGGCGGCTCGGTTGCCCGCGCGATCACCGCACGGGGCGGTACGGTTTCGGTTCGGCAACCCGGCGACCGCCGGACAATGGACGTTGCCGGTCGGGCGTAGCAGCGGAACGGAGATCGAGCGTGTTCGTGGTGGTGATGGGGTGCGGTCGAGTGGGATCGTCGCTGGCCGCAGCACTCGTCCGTCTCGGGAACGACGTTGCGGTCATCGACCGCGACCCGAGTGCCTTCCTGCGTCTCGGCCCGGACTTTCCCGGTCAGACGATCATCGGCATGGGATTCGACCGGGATGTGCTCGTGCGAGCCGGAATCGAGCGTGCCGACGCATTCGCCGCGGTGTCGTCGGGTGACAACTCCAACATCATCTCCGCGCGTGTGGCGCGCGAGACATTCGGCATCGAGCGGGTCGTGGCCCGCATCTACGACGCCAAGCGCGCGGCGGTCTACGAACGGCTCGGTATCCCGACCGTCGCGACCGTCCCGTGGACCACGGACCGCTTCCTGCATGCGCTCGTCCGCGACGCCGAGACCACCCGCTGGCGCGACCCGACCGGAACGGTCGCGGTCGCGGAGGTGAGCCTCCACGAGGACTGGATCGGCCGTAACGTCACGGACCTCGAGGCCGCGACACAGTCGCGGGTCGCGTTCATCATCCGCTTCGGTGCCGGGCTGCTGCCCGACCGCAAGACGGTGCTGCAGGCCGACGACCAGGTGTACATCGCGGCGGTTTCGGGCACCGTCGCCGAGGCGCTCGCGCTGGCCGCGAACCCGCCCGCCGAGAACGACTGAGAGGACCACGTCGATGAAGGTGGCGATCGCCGGTGCGGGCGCCGTCGGGCGCTCGATCGCGCGCGAACTCATCCGCAACAAGCACGAGGTCATGCTGCTCGAACGCAAAATCGAGCATGTCGAACCCGAATCGGTACCGGATGCCAAGTGGGTGCACGCCGACGCGTGCGAGCTGAGCCTGCTCGAAGCGGCCGAACTCCAGAACTACGACGTGGTCATCGCCGCCACCGGCGACGACAAGACCAATCTGGTGCTCAGTCTGCTCGCGACCACCGAGTTCGCCGTGTCGCGAGTGGTGGCGCGCGTCAACGACCCCCGCAACGAGTGGTTGTTCGACGAGTCGTGGGGCGTCGATGTCGCGGTGTCCACGCCGCGGATGCTCGCCGCCCTCGTCGAGGAAGCGGTCTCGGTCGGTGACCTGGTTCGCCTGATGACGCTGCGCAAGGGCGCCAACCTCATCGAGATCACGCTGCCCGACACGACCGCACTCGCCGGCAAGCCGGTCCGGAAGCTGGCACTGCCGCGCGACGCGGCGCTCGTGACGATTCTGCGGGGCGAGCGGGTGATCGTGCCGCAGCCCGACGACCCGCTCGAAGGCGGCGACGAACTGCTGTTCGTCGCGTCCGTCGAGGTCGAACAGGAACTGCGCGAGGCAATCGGGCTCTAGGAGTACCCGATTCCTGTCAGTTGTCGTCGCGGCGCGTGTCGCCGCCCGGCAGTGAGGCGTCCTCGTCGGTGACGGCCGGTTCGACGATGCGATCGGCACGACGCACGGCCCACAGCGTCACCAGCAACACGACCGCGGTGAGCGGCCAGCCCATACCGATGCGGGCGACCGCGAGCCAGCCCGTGCGGTCGGCATCGTAGAGGTGGTTCTGTACCAGGTACCGGGCCAGGAAGACCAGCGTCCACGCCACCGTCGCGAGGTCGTAGGCATGCACCGCATCCCGGTGGGCACGCCACCCGGTGCCCTGGCCGTTGAGCATTCCCCAGATCACGCCGACGAGCGGGTAGCGCACCAGCACCGACGCCAGGAAGACCGCGCCGTACGCGAGGCTGCTGTAGATCCCGAACAGGAAGTAGCCCTTGGCGTCACCCGTCCGGTGGGCGATGAACGCGCACACCGCCACCCCGATGAAACCCGAGATCGCCGGCTGGATCGGGGTGCGCTGCGCGAGCCGCCACACCAGAACGGCGGTCGCGACGGCGATCGCCGACCAGATCGCCGCGGTCAGACCCCAGAGGCCGTTGACCGGGACGAAAACCAGGACCGGCAGTGTCGAGGACACCAACCCGCTGAATCCACCGAGTTGCTCGAGTACGGTCGGCTGCTTGCTGTCGCTCACTCCTACGAGGGTGCCACAACGCGGCACCGGCACCTTCCGCTCAGGGGGGGTGATGTCAGGGGGGATGATCACGAGCGCGGGCGGTCGGCTCCACCGGCCGCGCGCTGTCGCCGGAGTCGGCGACCGAGAATCAGACTCGTTCGCGCAGCTCGTAGTAGGGGTTGTAGATGATCTTCGCCCCGTCGCGTTCGCCGAGGCGGCCGCGAACCAGGATCGTCTTGCCCGGTTCGATGCCCGGGATGCGGCGGCGTCCGATCCACGAGAGCACGACTGAGTCGGTCCCGTCGAACAGTTCTGCCTCGACCGTCGCGCTGGCGGCCTTCGAACAGGTCTCGACGCTGCGCAGACGCCCGAACATCGTCACTTCCTCGCCCCGCGTGCATTCGGCGGCCTTGCGGGCTCCGGTCGCCTGGGACGACTCCGCGATCTCCTCGGCGTCGATGCTTTCGATGTCCTCGGTCAACCGGCGGGTCAGTCGGCGGAAGTAACCGGTGGCGGGTGCCATAACAGCGCTCCTGAAACGGGTGCGGCATGGATCGCATTCCGCACATAGGGGTCTCTGACGGCCACTGTAGACCGAATCGAGACCTACAACCACATCCGGTGCGGGACCCTCGATTCCCGTTCGGCACTATCTACGCATGGCCGATGCCGATCCCACTGTGTTCCCCACCCGGGACCTATCTCAAACCGCCGTGGACCTACCTCGAACCGCCGGGGACCTGCCGCTGACCGCGGTCGTCCTGCCCGGAACCGGCTCCGACGCGCAGTTCGCCGACGCGGCGTTCCGGGCCCCGCTCGAACGTCGCGGCATCCGCGTCGTCGCGGTGGACCCGGACCCGCGCCGCGTCGTCGGCAGTTATCTCGACGCCCTCGACCGGGAGGCCCGCACGGGTGCGATCCTCGCGGGTGGGGTGTCGATCGGTGCTGCGGTCGCCCTGCACTGGGCGGCGCAGCACCCGTCCGCTGCGGTCGGGGTCCTGGCGGCGCTTCCGGCGTGGACCGGCTCCCCGGAGGAGGCACCCGCCGCAGCCAGTGCCCGGTGGACGGCGCACGAGCTGCGTACGCACGGGCTCGAACCCGTGGTCGCGGCAATGGTCGAATCGAGCCCGGCGTGGCTGGGCCGGGAGCTGTCGCGGTCCTGGCGTGCTCAGTGGCCGAATCTGCCGTCCGCGCTCGAGGAGGCCGCGGCCTTCCGTGCACTCGATGCGGAGGCACTCGCGGGCGTGACGGTGCCGGTCGGGATCACCGCCGCGGTCGACGACGCGGTCCACCCGCTCGCCGTCGCGCAGGAATGGGCCGCTCTGCTGCCCTGCGCCGCTCTGACGACCGTCACCCTCGCCGAGATCGGTGCAGATCCGGCGATTCTCGGCACGGGCTGTCTGGCCGTCTGGGAGCGTGTAACCGCGTGACGAACACGCGCGATACCTCCGGTATGTCACTGACATCACACGTGCAGCCGATCGACGCTGCCTACGTCCTGGAAGCCGATCGAGGTCACCACCTCGATCCGCTCAACTTCTGGGTCTTCGACGCCGGGTCCGGGACACCACCGACCGCCGCGGAGATCACCGAACACTTCCGTCGGCGTGCACCGATCTACGCAGAGCTGAACCGGCGCTTCCTCGCTGTCCCCGGGCATCTCGACCATGCGTACTGGGTGGCCGACGACCTGCCGGTCGAGCAGCGACTCGTGCACGACGACCGGGTGGGACTGAACTGGCCGGCGCTGCTCGACGTTCTCGAGGACCTTGCGGCCGACTCCCTCGACGCGCGGGAGACCGCTTGGCGGCTCGACGTCTTCCACGGCGTCCGCGACGCTCCGGGCGCGACCGGCCCCGCGACGGTCGTGGTGTTCCGCGGGAACCACTCCCTGATCTCCGGGCCGATCGTCCATCCCCTGTGGGAGGCCTTCTACGGCCACGGCACCGAACCCGTGCACTTCCCCGGCCTGGGACCGGTGGAGCCGCGCGTCAATCCCGTGCTCGCGGCGGCGCGCGGGCTCGCGCGTGCCCCTCGAGCGACCATCCGCTATGTCCGTACGATCCGCGCCGCGGTGCGGGACGCCAAGCAGGCGCAGGCGGGCGGAGCCGCCGGATCGGCGCCCGCACCGGAGCTCACCTCGACCCGGCTCAACCGGGATCCCGGTGACCGGCGGACGCTGCTCGTGCTGCGGCTGGGCCGGGTCGGTTCGCTGCCCCGGGGCGTCACGGTGACCGCGCTCGCGCTCACCACCATCTCGCTGGCCCTGCAGCGCTATCTCACCGAGACGGAGGGCCGGTGCCCGCAGGACCTGACGGCGTTCGTCACCCTCGCGGTCGGGGCGGCACCGGAGTCGCTCGGGATCAACCGCATCGGCTGGACGAACGTCCTACTGCATCCGGATGTCGACGCGATCCCGGAGCGTGCCGCGGCGGTGCAGGCGTCGCTGGTCGAGGGTAGAGAGGCGGCGACGGCGGCCTCCCTGCGCCGGCTGACCGACGCCACCTCGATTCCGTCGTTCGTGCTGCCGAGGGAACTCGCCGCGAGCCGACGTCGCCTGGAGGCACGCCCGGCCCCGCGCATGCATACCGTGCTCACCAGCATCCGGGTGAACGACGCCACGCCGTGGGCGCTGGCCGGGTGTCCGCTCCTGTTCGGTGCGGGCTGCCCACCGCTGACATCGGAGGCAACGCTCATCCACGGGCTGTTCGGCCTCGGGGACGACCTCACCCTGACGGTGATCACCTCACCGGACGTGATGCCGGACGAGCAGCGCTACGCCACGTTGTTCGAGGAGGCCTTCGCCGAGGTCCTCGAGGAGGTCCGGCCGGGGGTGTGAGTCGGAGGCGACGCATCCGGCGGATGCGCAGGGCTGCGGCTCGGCCGGGTTCGGATGCCGAGCTCCGGTTTCAGAAGCCGAGCTGCTGCATGGCCGAGCCGGACTCACCCCGTCGCGGTCGCGGCGGTTGCGGCGCGGGCGCCTGAGGCGGGGCCAGCGGGGCTCCCGGCTGCCGGCCCGGGACCTGCTGTCCACCCGGCTGGGCCGGCATCTGCCCCTGCTGAAGCCGCTGCTGCTGGGCCTGTTGCTGGGCCTGCTGCTGTTGCTGCTGGGCGGCCGCAGCGAGCTGCTCGGCCAACACCTTCGGAAGCACAACCGGGAGCGGTGTGCGTACCGGATGGGGATCGGTACCGCGGCGGACGACGGTGTCGGCGACGACCGCCCGCGCGATTTCCACCAGCGGCGCGTTCGAGGCGACCGCACCGGACGGTCCCGCCACGACACAGCGGATCATCCACCGGTACCCGTCCACGCCGATGAACCGCAGGTCGGCGTTCGGGGTGACGCCGTACAGTTCACGACCCCACGGGCCGTCCTCGATGCTCACGGTCGCATTGTCGTTGCGCAGCGTGTCGGCGAGCTCGCCGGCGACTTCGCGCCACTGGCCGGGCGACTTGGGGGCCGCGTAAGCCGTCACGGTGATCCGGCCGTACTGGGTCACCAGGTGCACGGCCTGAGGTGCGCCGGTCTGCGCCATCTCGACCTGGATCTGCCCGCCCGGCGGAATCGGCACGAGAACCGAACCGAGGTCGAGCCGGGTCGTGCCGATCGCGTCCTCGCCGATGTCGTCGATGTCGAACGGACCGGTTCCCGGCGCGGGCGGATTACCGCCGACCTCGTCGTCCTGCTCGTCGTACTCGTAGGCGGTGTCGTCGTAGGTGGACTCGGCGCGGTTCTTCTTACGGCGTCCGAACATGTCACATACCTTCCTTGACGAGCCCGGCGTGACCGCCGCTCGATCCGTATCCGCCCGCACCGCGGGTCGTGCCGTCGAGTTCGTCGACCTCCACGAAATCCACGAGCTCGACCTTCTGGACGACGAGCTGCGCGATGCGATCGCCGCGCCGCAGTTCGATCGGCTGTTCCGGATCGTGGTTGATCAGACAGACCTTGATCTCACCGCGATAACCGGCATCGACGGTGCCGGGGGTGTTCACGACGGACAGGCCGAACTTCGCGGCCAGGCCGGACCTCGGGTGGATCAGCCCGACGGTGCCGATCGGCAACGCCACCGCGATGCCGGTTCCGACCAGTACCCGCCGGCCCGGTTCGATGGTCACGTCGGAGGTGGTGCACAGGTCGACGCCGGCGTCACCGGCGTGGGCCCGACGCGGCACGGGGATTCCCGGGTCGAGACGGCGAAGCGGGATGGCTGGTAGCTCGGTCACGTGGACCGAGACTACCCGTGCAGGCGACTACTCTGAACGACGTGTCTGAATCATCTCGTCCCGGGGCCGCCGCCGGCAGCGCGACCGGTTCCCCGACCTACTCCGAACGTCTGTGGGTGCCTCTGTGGTGGTGGCCCATCGGCTTCGGTGTGGCCGCTTTGCTCGCCGCAGAGCTGAACATGGCGGCTCGCGCCCTGCCGGATTGGCTGCCCTACGTGGTCCTGCTGATCGTTCCGGTGTGGATCCTGTGGTGGCTGTCCCGGAAGGAGATCCGGGTGGTCGGCGGTGAGTTCGTGGTCGACCGCGCTCACCTGCCGATCGACGTGATCGCCCGTGGTGTCGTCGTTCCCGCCAGCGCGAAGAGTGCAGCCATGGGCCGGCAGCTCGATCCGGCAGCGTACGTCTCCCATCGGCCGTGGGTGGGCACGATGGCGCTGGTCGTCCTGAACGACCCGGACGATCCGACACCCTATTGGCTGGTCAGCACAAGGCGGCCAGCAGAACTGCTGGCCGCCTTGGGATGTGCGGACACCTCGAAGAGCTGACACGGCCACGGTTTCTCCGGGGACCGCGGGGCCGTGTCTCCCGCTGTCCCCGGTGCAGCCGTCAGGCCGCGCAGTCCCGGCAGATCAGGACGCCGTTCTCCTCGCTGGCGAGGCGGCTCCGGTGGTGAACCAGGAAGCAGCTCGAGCAGGTGAACTCGTCGGCCTGCTTCGGAACGACCCGGACCGACAACTCCTCACCGGAGAGGTCGGCTCCGGGAAGTTCGAACGATTCGGCCGTGTCCGATTCGTCGACGTCTACGACCGCGGACTGCGCCTCGTTGCGTCGCGCCTTCAGTTCCTCGAGTGAATCCTCCGACACTTCGTCGCTGTCGGTTCGCCTCGGTGCGTCGTAGTCAGTCGCCATATCCTCTTACCTCTAGTCCTCGTGCAGATGCTCTTCCGGCGAGCCCTGTTGGTGCTCTCCGGCCAGGGCAACGCCCGACTGTCACGGGAAGTTCCCGCTGGTGGTGTCCCGGTCTCGGACATACCCGGAGCTTCCGTTTCCGAACCCTTGTGGCCGCCTCCCTCGACGACCGGGCCGCCGAACAATAGCCGACGGCGAGGCGAATTTCTCGACCGTTTCGGGCGTGTGCGCGAATTGACGATCAATTGTCATCAACACCACAGCAACTCGAGACATTCCTGACCGCGGCCGCCTCCTCGTGACACACGGGTGCGACCTCTACAGTGATGTCCGCTCTACAGTGATGTCCGCACCCACACAGAACACCCACACAGAACGACGAGAGGCAGGGCGGCGTGGTTTCCCTGATCACCGAGGGCAGCGCGACGGACAAGCGCGGCCGGCCCTTCGTCCGGCGACGCAAGGCCCCGGTCGCCGTCCTGTTCGCGATCCTGGCGGCGATCACGATGGTGGTCTGGATCTCGGTGTTCTCGTCGTCGGAGCCGGACACCACGACGGTCGCGTGCAATGCCCCGCCGACCGCGGCGACCGAACCGGGCGGGCCGGAGCCGGCACCGCTCGGAGAGGTCGTGAGCCGCTCGACGCTGCTCGACGTGGAACCCGCCCCGGTGGCCGCGACCCGGGTGCGCGTGTTCAATGCCAACGGCGAACGTGGTCAGGCCACGCATGTCGCCGCCCAGCTCGGTGACTACGGGTTCGCGAGCGCTCCCGACGTGCAGGCCGACAACGACCCGGTCTACGTCGATCAGAACATGCAGTGCCACGGTCAGATCCGGTTCGGTTCCGCCGGGCTCGCCGCCGCCAGCACCGTCTGGCTGGTCGCGCCGTGTGCCGAACTGATCCAGGACACCCGCACCGACGACACCGTCGATCTGGCGCTGGGCACCTACTCGCGCGAGATCTCCCCCAACGCCGACGCCGAGGAGGTCCTGCAGGCACTCCGGGAGGCGCCGGTCGACGGGCAGACCGCTCCGCTGGACATCGATCTGCTCGCCGCTGCACGCACGGCACGCTGCTGAGCGCTACCTCCGCCGGGACGTGATCGGGGCGTCCGCTCCGATCTCGGTCAGCAGGGTCAGGAACTCGTCGGCGATGCCCGGCGCGGCCGCCACGGCGAGTTCCCCGTCGGCGCCGAACCCGGCGGGCAGCCGGAGCGATGCTCCCGCCTCCGCGGCGACGAGCGCACCGGCCGCCCAGTCCCACGGGTTCAGCCCGTGCTCGTAGTGGGCGTCGAGCCGGCCCGCCGCGACCATGCACAGGTCGAGCGCGGCGGCGCCGATCCTCCGGATGTCACGAACCCGTGGCAGCAACTCGGCGACGAGGCGGCCCTGATGGGCCCTGCGGTCGGCGTCGTAGGAGAACCCCGTCGCCACGAGGGCCAGCCGCACATCGGTGACCGGCGTGCAACGCAGGGTCGTGACGGTGCCGTCCGCGGTGGTCAGCGTGGCTCCGCGACCGGCCGCCGCCGAGTACGTGTCGCCCGTGGTCACGTCGACGACCGCCCCGGCGACCGACCGTCCGTCGATCTGCGCGGCGACCGACACCGCGAACGCCGGGATCCCGTACAGAAAGTTCACCGTGCCGTCGACGGGGTCGACGACCCACCGCACGCGGAACTCGCCCGTCGCGGCATCCCCGCCGCCTTCCTCGCCGAGGAATCCGTCGCCCGGGCGCAGTTGCGTCAACCGTCGGCGGATCAGGTCCTCGCTCTCGGTGTCGGCGATCGTGACGGGATCGGTGATCGTCGACTTCGTCCGGACCGCACCGACCTCGACGGTGGGATCCGACCCGAACAGTTCGCGCCTGCGGGCACGGACGTGTGCGGCGGCTTCCGCCGCCACCGTCACCGCCACCGCGCGCAGCGCCTCGTGATCGTCGGAGTCGACCGGGGCTGCGTCGGGTCCCCGGAGTCCGCCGGCTGCACCGAGTCGCTGGAATTCGCTCACCCGCCCATCCGAACACACGCCACGTCCGCACACCACCCACACCCCGGCCCGGTTCGCACTAATGTGACGGCACGAGCGACGCCCATCCACATACGACAGGGAGCACGAGGATGACGCAGGAAACCCGCCCCGACGCGGCGAATCTCGGTTTCGGCATCGACATCGGCGGCAGCGGCGTCAAGGGTGGCGTCGTCGACCTGTCCACCGGGCAGCTGGTGGGCGAGCGCATCAAGATCCTCACTCCCCAACCGGCGACACCCACCGCAATTGCCGGCACGGTCACCGAGATCGTCGCCCAGGCCGGCTGGGGCGGGCCTGTCGGTCTGACCCTCCCGAGCGTGGTGCGGGGCGGCGTCGCCCTGACGGCCGCGAACATCGACCCGTCCTGGATCGGGACCGA
>Ga0182745_1002999_pt1 | contig 14751 bp, 10 predicted proteins | sample eDN3rd30CKraftBY_FD_128523 | JGI IMG/M metagenome (GOLD analysis project Ga0182745, IMG submission 128523) | Enriched backyard soil microbial communities from Emeryville, California, USA - eDNA 3rd pass 30_C Kraft BY (version 2) (version 2) | ecosystem: Environmental > Terrestrial > Soil >...
CTATGCCTTCTACTTCGCCAAGAACCCATTGGAAGCCCGGGAACTTCATCATCAAATCTATGGCCAATGGGAAAACCGTATAGTCGATGCCTACAACCAAATGATTGATAGGGGGTTGTATTTTCCAGATACCAAGGAAACGAAAACATTTCGGGAGTTGATGAAGGAAACGGTGGTGTTTCCTCGGTTGGTTTGTGAGATGGAGGGGTAGGTTGGGGAGAAGTTGTAACTCATGAAATGAATATAGGAGCATTTTATTTTAAGACCTCCAAATTCAGTAATGAAAATGGAGGTTTTTTCGTACCTATAAATAGAAAATCATTAGAAGATGTGGTTATTACACATACTTTTTTCGTGTATCCCCCACAATTTTAGTAAATTAATTACCAGGGTAAATCTTCATCGTTTATGGATAGGGGGCCGCCTTTAACTAATTTTGGATATTCAGCATTAGGAGTAGATTGATTATTGTCCTCTTCATAAATTTCTTCCACACGTTTCTCTTCGCTTGATACATTTGTTTTAATATCATCAAAGGAATATTGAGAATGAATATCTTGTAGGAGTAAGTCGATAAATTCGGAAATATTTTCCGTTTTGTATTGTGGATCTTCAAATGATAAAAAGGCAAGATTGTTATCTGACTTTTTCAAATGTACAGTGTTAAAAAGACCATTTTCAAAATTGGCAAAGATTACATATGAATTTTTTTTATCAAAATCTATTCTACAAATTTCAAAAGTATCTATTTCACTGCAATTATAAAAATCATTCACAGTTTCTTTTATAAACTTCAAATCAATATTCTGGGTACTAAAGATAGTTTTTACTTGATGAAGTACTAATTGTAATTGTCCGTATAACAAATTGCTATTTGAATTCCTAGAAAAAATACAATCATTGTATAAATCAGTTAATGCCATTTTCTTCTTAAAGGAAATTGTTTTTGCTTCTAAAATTAAATCAATATATCTCGTCAAAATTGCAATAACTGAACTTTGATTTTCATGTACAGGTTTAAACTCATCTAAATCAATAAAGTCCAATTCGTAGAGGCTTCTTTCAGATGGTGGTATATCAGATGTAGCTTCTCCATCTGCTACATCAAGCCAATATAATAAATCTTCATCAATACTTGAATCATTAAATTCTTCCTTTAAATAACTTTTTTCTTCATTATTTCTCTTCCATTCTTTATATGACAGCAAAAATTTAACTATCGAATTATAAACTACTTTTCCTTGTCCTATTTGAAGTAATTTATAAGCCAAATAATCTTGACCTACTATTCTCAATCCTTCTAAAATCTTTAACCCCTTATTAGTCGAATAAATAATAAAATCTTCTTCATCTTCACTTCGTAGATTTGTTAAAAAAATATCTTTGAGTATCCGACCCACAGGTATTGTTTGATCTCTTTCTTTCATGAGCTCTATAAATAAATGTAGTGCTTCTCCCCATAAACAATTTCTATTTAGTAGTGGGAAAATAGCACCCGTAGTGTAATATAAGGTATTTCCAGAAGTGTTTAGAATAGATAAATAGCCTTCGATAAATTTATTTACACTTGCTTCGAATTCATCGTGGTTGCCATTAATACTTATATTCAAAGAACGATCATCCAATTCAAATTTAGGTGCTTCCATTACTTTCTCCTCCTGCTGTAAATTATTATTTCAATATATTTAATAATATATAAAATATTACAATTAATTGCATGCTATAATTTTACCATGTTTTAACTTATTTTAGAGAAGAATGACTCATATTAGTATAATGGGAGAGATATAATTTACATAAGAATATTTCAAGGGAGATTTTAAAACTTAATAGAACAAGCCCAACTGAAGACTAAAGAATGTTTCTGGCAGTTCAGTATAATATTTTTACAGTTCAATGGACTATACGAAAGGAAATGTTATAGAGCGGTTTTAGAAGAAGGAACGAAGCATTTTAAAAGCGCTAGAACAGCAACATTTTAATATACAGAAACCCTTTAAACTCAGAAAAAATAGTGAGGTGAATTGAAAAATGTACTCTATTTATTTAACAGAAAGTGCAAAAGAAGAAATGCAAAGTATTAGATCAAATGAAATAGAAAAAGTCTCAGAAAGATTAAATTTACTAAAAAATGGGTTTTGGAAAAATGGCACGCGAGTAAAGAAATTAAGAAGTCTAAATAAAATTGCAATTTATGAAGCACGAGTTGATAGAGCGAAAAGAATGCTATTTACACCTATTCCTATTAGTGAAGAGGGAGTAAATAAAACTGCAATCATGGTTTTTCATTTGTCAGTGGAACATGATAAGGTTATTAGAACAGCTAGGAACATATTGGGAGAAGAATTTAATCAAGAAGCGTATATTACCGCTGAAGAAACTAATGAAATTACTTTAGAGCAGATTGTAGAAGAAGTTAATAGTACTTGGTATCCCGAATATTATTATCCATTCACTAATCAAAAAATGTACTGCATTGACGAAGACACGATTATACGTTTTATGCAAAAGGAAGATGTAGCCCCAGATGAATTTTGGGATATCAAACTTAGATTAACTGAGGAACAATTAGAAGTATTAGATAAACCACTACCCATTCTTATGTCAGGTACAGCAGGTAGTGGAAAAACTACTATTGTTATTCATAAACTGCTATCGGATCCAAATCTAAAAAAATTATATATTACTTACAACAAAGAACTGGTAGAAGACGCGAAAAAACAGTTTTTAAGCTTAATTAGAGGTCTTGATGAAGAACAGCAATATAAAGAAAATACAATTTTTCTTACATTTGAAGAAGCTTTAACAATATATAAAGATGATGAATTTCTTCCTATAATGTCAAAGGAAAGATTTATATTTGAGTATAGTAGATTTGTCCGTGGAAACCAACTCGATAAAGAATTTCCGCCATTAATGATATGGGAGGAAGTAAGAGGTGTGTGGAAAAGTGGAGCATTTTCACAATATAATCAGATTATGGGACTTAATGATTATATCAACTTAAGCGAGCAAGAAGCGCCAAATTTTTTTCATAATCGAGAAGGTGCCTACAAAATTTTCCAATGGTATCAGAATTGGTTAAAGATTAGCTCCATGATGGATGAACAAGATTTATTATTTAAAGCTCTCAATAAGGATATTCCAAAGTATGACATGGTTATCTGTGATGAAGTACAAGATTTATCCATGTTACATATTTCTTTTGTAATTGCTTTAGCTAATAACCAATCTAATCGAATTATTTTAACTGGAGACGATCACCAAGTAATTCAGCATAGTGGATTCCGATGGGAAAATATAAAAAACGCATTTTATCAAAAATTAAATACACCGATTAATGAAATTGTTCAATTATCAAGAAATTTTAGAAACACAGGGAAAATTGCAAAGCTAGCAGCTTCTATTAATAATCTACAAAGAGAGTATACAGATTTTCAATATAAAACGAAGAAAACCGATTACTTCGATTATGGTATAACCCCAGTAATATACAATAATATCGGAGAACATCAGATAATAGATAAAGCAAATTTATTTGGACCACATGATGCTATTCTTGTGCGTAATGAAGAGTATAAACAAAGTTTAAAAAAGCAATTCATAAAAGAATTTGGACAATCACCATTAATATTCACTATTTCAGAAGCTAAAGGTTTAGAGTTTAATCGAGTATTGCTTTGGACAATGTTTCCGAAAGATAGTATGGAAGAAAAAATTTGGAAAAAGATTTATAGAATTATTGATCAAGGTAACCTCCACTTAATTGATGGTAATCCAATAAACAAGAGATTTATTAGATATGAAGCAAGTCTTTTATATGTAGCAGTTACAAGGGGAATGAAAAATTGTTTTATTTATGACGGTCCACAAACAGCTGAATTCTGGAGAATTAATGATATATCCAAATCATTGAATGTCGTGTCAAAAATAGAGAAAACCGAGATTAATGCTGAACCTATCTCAATGGATGATTGGATTGAACAAGGGATTGTACTAATAAATAAAAAATTATACCAACAAGCTTTGGAATGTTTTAATCGCGTTCCAGAAGATCAAGTTTATCAATATAAATTGTTATGTGAAGCTCATCTAGCAAAAGAAGATGCTGATTTCCTTTTAGCAGCGGAAAAGTTCAAGTTGGCCGAGAATTATGACGAATCATTACAATGTCTTGACGTTTCGGGACAATATCAAGAAGCACAAAGATTATGCGATTTAGTGATACGTAAAAAGCAAAGTGACAAACTTTTAATAGAGAAATGGGAATACCTAAAAAGCTCATTTAAAGTTAAGGAATTTGATCAAAGACAACTATGGGTAGGTAGTGCGATTTACTGTAAAAGAATAGGGAAATATATTGAAGCAATTAATCGCTTTGAGAAGGCAGATTCCAACTTGTCCACTAATAGAAATTTACAGCATTTATATGATGAATTAACACGTAATACTCCAATTGATCTAAAAATTCTTGAGCGAGCTATAACATACTACGAGAATACAAAAAATCCAAAAAAACTAGACTACTTATTACAGTATAAGAAATCAATTAATTTATAAAATCAGGAGTATACCATGAATAATCATATTAATTTACAAGATTTAGTGTCATTAAATAATCCATTTACAAAAGCAATAACAAACGAAGATATTAATGAAATCAAAATATTATTGAAAAAAGGGGCTGATTTAAATTCTGTCTATATTTTAGGTCAAACCCCTTTACATAGTGCTATTCGAATTGGGAGAAGTGTATCTTTTATTAAAGAGTTACTAGAGTTGGGAGCAGACCCAAATATTAAAGAAAAGATGGAAGGTAGAACCCCATTATTTGATGCAGCGTGGTCAGAGAATGAACCACTCGTATCAATTTTACTAGATTATGGCGCAAATCCAAATATAAGTGATAAAGATAAATGGACGCCTTTATTTTGCTCTGCATGGAGAGGCCATGTTTCAATAACTAAAACACTGATTAGTTATGGAGCAAATAAAGGAGCAAGAGATATATATGGAAAAACCCCATTGGAAAAGGCCAAAGAAAATAACCAGTTAGATGTTCAAAGTGTTCTAGAAATATATACGAAAACTCATACTAATATATTTAATCAACTTGTACGTAATATAAGAAAAGGGGATATAGAAGCAATTGAATTAACATTAGCTGAAGGTTTTCCAATTAACATATGTAATGAGCGTGGCGATACTCTACTAATTAATGCTGTCAAAGAGAAGAATATGGATATTATAAATCTTTTAATCATGTTTGGCATAAAAATAAATCGATTTAATTATAAAGGTAATACAGCATTAATGTATGCTACAAAACTTAAAGATTTAGAAATCATAAAGATATTGCTAGAAAATGGAGCAAATCCAATTATAAAGACAAAACAAACTCTTTCAGCAGTTGAAATAGCAAGCTCAAAGGGAAGCAGCGAGTTAGTAGAATTATTTAATAAATACTCGGAATATATTTTCACTGATAACATCGACAATGAGGAGTTCAATAGAGTTGAGTTAGATCGACATGAAATTATGGTTTTAGCTCAAGATATCATGCAAGGAGATGTGATTATTGATAGATCTATTATCAGTGAAAATGTTAGAGTACAGTTAATATTACCAAGAAGTGAAATGGGAGAAAACATTGTTTTAGCTGTAACAAAAATGAATGAAAACAAGTTTCTTACAATTCCAGATATTGAAGTACCTTATAATAGTGAAGTGCTTATTTCTAGATTGAAAGTATGATGTTTTCTAATATAAAGTTTAAGCATTTACCCAACATGAAGAGCAATTCAAAGAAGGCGAGCATTATTATTAGTTGGATCATCGGTTCGCGGACATTGAAGAATTTAAAAGGGAATACCTCGATCAGGCTTGTGAAGATTTTCAGAAAGCGTATCAGTGGACCGACCAAGGTTTAGATGGGCATGCTTCCTTATTGAAAGTGATACACGCAGGGCATTGCTATTGGCAGTTTATCTACTATGTGTTTGACCAGCCAGAAGAAGTGAAGCAGTCGATCCAGATTTTTCAGAAAGCAGAAAATTCATAACAAAAAAACATAGATAAACTGAGGTGAATGCTCAGTTTATCTATGTTCCTTAGTATCTTTAGACTTTATTGCCTTTCTAATTTCGCAATTCCTAAACAACCAATATATTCATTTGAAGTGGTACTGCAAGCTTTTCCCTTAAACCTAGTTACTCAATTTTTTAATTCGTACCCATTTAGATAGGATATTCTTTGGCTTAACTTGATAATTTCCTCACGTGCAATTTCATGTTTAAGCTCCCATTTTTCTGTTATCATTGCGGAACTGACACCGGCTATAATTTTTCCATCGGCATTATAAATTGGGCAGGCTACACAGTGAAATCCTATTGCCGATTCTTGGTGTTCTTCTATATAGCCCTGAACTTTTGCATATTGCAGATTTTTATACAGCTCATCTAAATTTGTTATCGTATGGGGGGTTACGGATTCTAATCCATTCGGAAACAATTTTTCTAACTCCTCGTAGCTTTTATCGATTAACTGAATTTTACCAACTGATGTACTATGGGAAGGGTATAATGATCCTGGGTGCGTTACTAAATCAATGGTTGATGACCCTTTGATTTTGGCTAAATACATCACTTGGTTTGCTTGTAAAATCCCTAATTGAATATGCTCATCGATAATTTCCAATGATTTTTTCGCTTCACCATTAAAGAGGTCAATTATTTCTAAATCTTTAAAGTAATGATGACCAATATGGCCTAGAACGGGACCTAACTTGTATTCATCCTGATTATCTTTTATTAGCCAATTTAATTGTTCTAATGTACGTAAAAGGAGAGAACATGAGCTCTTGCTAATCCCTAATTCTCTTGAAAAATCTATTAATCTCAACGATCCTTTATGTTCTACAACCATTTTGAGTATTCTGTCGATTTTAACTGCAGCTGGAACCTGATATTCATTTTTCAATACATTAACCACCTAATAGAACTAATGAAATTTGAGGGAAAATAACTAATAAAGCGAGCACCACTATCATTAAACATATAAATGGTATTACAGCCTTTACAAGCTCATCAAATCGGATTGTATCCAATGATTTTGCTACAAATAAATTTACCCCAAGCGGAGGAGTTAGTAAACCAATTGCTAAATTTACAATCATAAGAACACCGAAATGTACTAAATTGATTTCGTACATACTTAAAATCGGCAATAGAATTGGTACGATTAAAATAATGGCGGCGTTGATTTCAATAAACATCCCGACTACAAAGAAAATCAACATAATAATCAAAAGGAACATCGCCGGACTATTCGTAAACTCCGTTAATACTTGTGCTAGTTTGGTAGGAATTTGTTCGACTGTAATTACCCAGCTCATTAAGTTTGCTGCAGCAATAATGAATAGTACCATTGCCGATAATACGCCGGCCTCTACAAATGTGGCTTTTAAATCTTTAAATTTCATAGTTCGATAAATGAATAAAGCTACGACTAAACCATACACAGATGCCACTGCACCCGATTCAGTAGGGGTAAAATATCCCGAATAAATGCCGCCCAAAATAATGATCGGCATTAACAGTCCCAAAATTGACTTTTTAAAATGATTCCAGAAATTAGACCATGATGATTTTTCTAACCCTTTATAATTACGTTTTTTCGAAATGATATACGCATAAATTATTAAGGCTAACCCCATTAAAATCCCAGGTAACACCCCTGCCATAAATAAATCCCCTACACTGGCATTCGCTGAAATACCATATGTAATGAATGGGATACTCGGCGGGATAATAATTCCTATCGTCCCAGCAGAGGCAATCAGGGCTAATGCAAACTTTTTATCATAACCTTCCTTAATCATTGCAGGAACAATAATCGAACCAATGGCCACTACAGTTGCTGGAGCAGAACCGGATATAGCAGCAAAGAACATACTCGCTATTACGGCAATAATTGCAAATCCGCCGGTAACAGAGCCTACAATGCTTCCCGCAAAATCAACTAGCCTTTTTGAAATCCCGCCCTTCTCCATAATCTTGCCCGCCAGCATAAATAAGGGAATCGACATTAAAGGGAAGGAATCTAATCCTGTAATCATACGTTGAATCGCAACGAATTCAGATAAATCTGAGTTCAATAATGCAATCATTGAGGCAAAAGCTACAGCAATCGCTAAAGGAACATTTAAAATAAGCAGTACCAACAGCACCACAATTAATATCGTTATCATTTGCTCCCCCCTAATCTAAAAAAATCTCTGGTTTTTCAACTTGTTCCGACTTAATGATGTCAGAGATGAACAGTAGGACATATCTAAAGAACATAGAGACGGTTCCAACCATTACAGCCAGATACACGATATGCATTGGCATATGCAAAGCCGGAGACAACTGTCCTTTTTCTATTAAGCTATTAATGAATGGAATTCCGATTACAATCAGAATTACACAATATACCATCGATAATAGATAGCTTAGTGCCCTTAAAATTCGATTAGCTTTCTTGGGTAAATAAACAACTAAAATATCCAATGTAATATGTGCACCTCTTTTTACCCCTAAACTAGCTGCGATAAATGTCGCCCAAATCATTAAATATCTTGAAGCCTCTTCGCCCCATGTTATAGGTGAACCAAACAAATAACGGAATATAAAGTTAGCAAATACAATCATTAACATTGATAAAAGCGTGATAAATACAAAGTTTTCTTCTAAGAAGTCCATTATTTTATCAATTTTCTTCAACATTCTATCAACACCTTTCTTAAAACCTACCAAGGGGACTTGGTAGGTTTTAATTGTTTGTATAAATTATTTATTTGCCTCTAACTTTTCCATTAATAAGTCATAGATGTCGGCACCAACAACATCACGATAGCTTTCTACGACAGGCATAGCTAGATCACGGAAAGCGTTGTATTGTTCGTCTGTAAGTTCCGTAATTTCAACACCGTATTCTTCCATAACCTTTCTTCCTTCTTCTTCTTGTGCTTGGTTCATTTCACGTTCAATCACTGCCCATTTATCAGCTTCTTCTTCTAAAATCTGTTGTAAATCTGCTGGCAAGGAACTATAGACATCATCATTAATCACAAATCCATAAACTCCATAGACATGGCTAGTTAATGTAAGATATTTTGTAACCTCATAAAACTTCATTCCGACAATTAGAGAAAAAGGATTTTCGTATCCATCGATGACGCCTTGTTGAAGACTGCTGTATAATTCATTGAAGGCGATAGGAGTTGGGCCGCCGCCAAATGCTTTGATCATATCCATATGTGCTTGATTTTCCTGAGTACGAATCTTCAGGCCTTCTACATCAGCTGGAGTCTCGATTTTTTTGATATTATTCGCCATATGACGGATACCATTTTCACCCCAAGCAAGCCCACGCATACCTGTGTCTGCTAACAGGTTTTCAAATAACTTGTCGCCAAATTCGCCATCTAACACGCCAAATGCTTCTTCGCCATTTTTAAATAAATAGGGTAAATCCAATACCATCATAGATTGCGAAAATCCTGAAAATGGACCAGTCGAAATTACTGCCATTTCAATTGAACCATTTTGTACACCCTCCAGTGTTTCCCTTTCGGCACCTAATTGACTGTTAGGATAAGTCTCGATAATTATGCGGCCATCCGTTCTTTCTTCTATCGATTTTTTAAATTCTTGAAGTGAATTCTCTAAACGGTCATCGGTTGCAGCAGATGAATGCGCTACCTTTAATTTGTAAACCTTTTCATCTCCAGTAGCACTAGTAGTGATGCTTTCATTTGAAGAGTCGTCGCCACATGCGGCAAGAATAACGATCGTTAACGTCAATAACAAAAATTTTAATAATCTCATTTGCTAACCTCCATTAATTTCAAGTTTCCATAATATGAATCTTCAATAATTTTTTTAACATCCGAGGCACTTGTAATCCTTGGATTTACTTTTATATTTCCACTGCGTAAAGAATCTCTAATAAGTGTTTCGATCGAATCTAACTTAACACCTAATTCCTTTGTGGTCTTAGGAATCTCCAATTGTGTATTTAACTCAACGATTCGCTCAATCACCTTGTATGCGTTTTCATTTTTTGATAAATGTTCGTCATATATATTCATCGCTTTAGCGATATCACAATATTTATCTACTGCAGCTAGTAAATTAAACTCTAGAACGTAAGGCAATAAAACTGCATTTGCAAATCCGTGCGGTATATCAAAAATCCCGCCGAAAGATTGAGAAATTGCATGTACGTTTCCTAATCGTGTTTGGGAAAAGCACAGACCAGCCAGCATAGACGCCTCCAATAAATTTGTGCGGCTTTCTAAATCGTTTCCGCGTATATATGCATTTAAGATGTTGTCATTTATTAATTTGATCGCATTTAATGCCATATCCGATACGACTCCATTATTTTGCTTTGATAAATAAGATTCAATCGCATGTGTTAATGCATCGATGCCTGTTGAACTTGTGATTGCTTTCGGACATTCTAGCGTGAGCATTGGATCCACAATGGCATACGTTGGGAAAATCTTCTCGCTTATGATAGCTGCTTTAAATAAAGACGCTTCGTCAGTCACAATGGTAGAAGCTGTTACTTCGCTGCCTGTACCGGCAGTTGTCGGAATAGCGATTGTTTCGACAGGTTGATTGGGAACATTCCCGACTCCTTCGTAATCCAATATATTACCTGGATTTCGCAGCATTATTGCTATGGCTTTTGCAGTGTCTATACTGCTTCCACCACCAACGGCAATGATGAAATCTATTTTATTGGCAGTTGCAAAGTCTACACCTTTTTTAATAGTTGCAGATTTCGGATTAGGCTCGACCTCAGAAAAGACATGGTATCCAAACCCCTTCAAGTCAAATATGTCGGTAATTTTTTTTAGTATCCCCGCTGCAATAATCCCTTTATCTGTAACAATCAAAAAGTTCCTTTCACTGTATAAACTAAGTATTCCACTTAGCTCTTCAAGTGAATTTTGCCCGAAAACGATTCGCGTAGGCATATAAAAGTTATAAATATTATTCATCCAGCATCCCCCTTATCTGTTCAATATACTGAACTGATGGCAATATAGTGAACTTAAGAAGAATATAACATCCCACAAATATCCAAATCAATAAAATTCTTAATTTTCTAAAAATTATTGTTCGATAATTTATTCCGGAATAATAATTACAATAACTTTGGCTCTGTTTGTTTAAAGAAACGATATCAAAAAGTTAAAACCATTGGGAGGACAATAGGATGGGAGAATACAGTAATCCTTGCAAATCAATTGTATTTGAGGAAGTGATTGGTCTAATTGCTGACCAATTTAAGGGCAGTTAAACATTATTTCAATCAAAAAAAGCTGTGTTTTTATTCGAGATTAGAAAAATGGACAACGGAAATTATTTTCTGAATTTTTTAAATACTGTGTTGAAATCGTTTCCAATACTTGGTACACTCTCTACTAAATCCGTTTGGAATATTGGGATGGATTGTGAACACAGGTGTAAAGTGAGATGGCGAAAGCAAACGGTGAGGGGGGGCCTTATCTTTTGCCGTACCGCAGCACCAACTTCGAACATCAAATTTAGCGGAGTGGTTTTTAGATGTCATCAGATCCAAAAAGCATAACTCAGGAAAAGGCCGAAATAAAAAAGGAGGATGTAAAATGGTTCCAATTACTTCTGAAATTGCAACATTCAAAAACTATATTAATAACGAGTGGGTCGATTCTGATTCGACAAAATTATTAGACAGCATCAGCCCGATGAATAAGAACGAAGTGGTAGGACGGGTTCAAAATTCGACACAGGAAGATCTCGAAAAGACGGTTCAGGCAGCCCGCATGGCAAAAGAAAATTGGCGAAAGATGGGGCAACATGCACGCGGCCAATTTCTCTTCAAAGTTGCAAACATTCTTGAAGCAAGAATTGATGATATCGCAGAAACAATGACGCGCGAAATGGGGAAGACACTTCCTGAGGCAAAAGGAGAGACGGCTCGCGGAGTAGCGATTCTTCGTTATTACGCAGGAGAAGGTATGAGGAAAAATGGAGATGTCATTCCTTCTTCCGATAATGAGGCACTCATGATTACAAAACGCGTACCAGTCGGTGTGGTTGGCATCATTACGCCTTGGAACTTCCCTGTCGCAATTCCGATTTGGAAATTGGCGCCGGCGCTTGTTTACGGAAATACAGTTGTCTTCAAGCCTGCAACAGAGGCGGCAGTTACAGCTGCCAAGGTTATTGAATGCTTCAGTGAAGCTGGTTTACCTGAAGGTGTTTTGAACTTTATCACAGGATCTGGATCAATCATCGGCCAAGGTATTATCGAACATCCTCAAGTGAATGCGATTACGTTCACAGGTTCTGAAACTGTAGGTAAGGGAGTTTTAAAAACTGCTGCTGATCGAGGCATCAAATCACAAGTTGAAATGGGCGGGAAAAACCCAGTCATCATTGCCAAAGATGCAGATCTCGATAAGTCAGTCGAAGCTGTCATCAGCGGGGCATTCCGCTCTACCGGCCAAAAGTGCACAGCAACAAGCAAGGTTATAGTGGAAGCCGATATCTATGAGGCATTCAAGGAAAAGCTCGTTCAAGAAACCGAAAAAATCACAGTCGGTAATGGATTGAATGATGGGATTTGGATGGGACCATGTGCAAGTGAAAGTCAATTTAATACAGTTAAGAGCTATATCGAAATTGGAAAAAAAGAAGGCGCACAGCTTATTACAGGGGGAGAAGTTCTTCAAGGTGAAGAGTATGAGAATGGATTCTACATCACCCCGGCGATTTTTGAAAACGTTAAATTGAATATGCGGATTGCCCAGGAGGAAATTTTCGGCCCGGTAATTGCGCTTATAAAAGTTGCGGACATTCAAGAGGCGATTCAGGCAGCAAATAATACAATATACGGCCTTAGCGCATCCATTTTTACTTCTAATATTGCTTCATTCCTTAAGTTTTCAGACGAAATTGATGCAGGATTAGTTCGAGTGAATGCAGAAAGTGCCGGCGTGGAACTTCAAGCTCCATTTGGCGGTATGAAAGCTTCCAGTTCTGGTTCGCGTGAACAGGGTGAGGCAGCACAAGAGTTTTACACCGAAATCAAGACAATCTTTATTAAAGGCTAGTTTAATGAATAGGTATAAAAACTGAGGGGAAAGTAGGGATTTAGATGAATGAAACACGTGATTTTCTTGAAAGCTTAGGATTTCCATCCACTGACTTAAAAGATCTGCCAACTTCTACTAAACGTTTTCCAGATGGTGCACAGTACCGAATTGAACTTCCAAGTACAGAAGGACCTGCAGCATTAAAGGAAACGCTGGACGAGCTTGATCGTCGTGGCATTCAAGTTCACAGAATTTCCCAAGGCAGCGGCATCATGTTGCAAACGGATGATGAAATTCGTGAAATGTGCGAGTTGACAGCGAAACGGGGGATTGAGCTAAGCTTGTTTGTTGGTCCTCGTGGAACGTGGGACATCAGTGCACAAAACTTAACAACAGGCGGGAAATTTATTGGAAACCGTCATGAAGGAGCTGACCAACTTGTCTATGCAATGGAAGATTTAAAAAGAGGGGCTAAGCTTGGTCTTCGGGGAGCGCTTATCGCAGATGAAGGGCTCCTTTACCTGACGAAAGAAATGAAAAAAGCTGGTAAACTTCCAGAAGATTTTGTGATAAAAGCATCGGTACAAATGGGGGCTGCTAACCCTGTTTCGGTCAAGATTATGCAAGACTTAGGTGCTGATACTTATAATGTTCCCACTGCACTTACACTATCAAAACTCGCTACGATTCGCCAAGCAATCGATATACCAATCGATCTCTATGTAGAAGTGCCAGATAACCTAGGTGGATTCCTTCGTTACTATGAAATCCCAGAAATTATTCGCGTCCTTGCACCCGTTTATATTAAATTTGGTCTTCGAAATCATATGGATGTTTACCCTTCAGGTCAGCATTTGGAGGATCTAAACATTAACCTGGTAAAAGAACGTGTAAGACGAGCAGCAATCGGCATCCAAATGATTGAGCGCTACTATCCAGAGGCAACAACCTCTAAACTAGGCGCCAAAGGGCTCGGCATTGCGAAAGTTACGCTTCCAACTGAAATTTAATCATCTTGTATGAATACGGGTGGTTTGTATAATTCACTATAGTAATAGTGGCGTCCAAACAATTTGATGGTTGGGCGCCACTTTTTTATTCTTAATCCAATTTCTCTTCCGCCACTCTTCATATTTCTTTTTGGTTATGACAATTCGGATTTCTTTAAAAAGCATTCATACTGTCCAGCAGGGATTTTGATGGCTTGATGGGCTGTTAGCGATTTATAGATGATATTATTTTTGTCTCCATATTTAAGGGGGAGCGGACACAAATTGATCCACTCCACTATCTAGCCTTGTAATTCTAATTAGGAACTATCAACCAGTTGATTAAAATTAGAGTGACCATTTTAGGCGGTGAAATGTTTGAAATGAAATTGGCCCAAGCGAAATATTTGGAACGCGCTTGCTTTTTTGTTCTTTGTATTTGCTGTTTTTTAAAATGCATATTTAAAACGAAGTTAAATTATTAAAAAAAAAGATTATAATATCAAAAAATGATAGAATAAAAAATAGGTCTAAAGGTTGCCATCAATTCTATGGATACCATAACAAAGAAGGGAGGTCTACAGGATATATAGGCTAGAAGATATGCTGTTTACCTGGTTAAATCAA
>Ga0182745_1003000_pt1 | contig 14751 bp, 13 predicted proteins | sample eDN3rd30CKraftBY_FD_128523 | JGI IMG/M metagenome (GOLD analysis project Ga0182745, IMG submission 128523) | Enriched backyard soil microbial communities from Emeryville, California, USA - eDNA 3rd pass 30_C Kraft BY (version 2) (version 2) | ecosystem: Environmental > Terrestrial > Soil >...
ATTTTAAAAATATCCTCCTAAAGGGTGCTTATAATAATTCACTTAATATTCTAAAGGTTTCTACAATTTATTGTAACTAATTCCACTCGAATTATAAGATAAAATGTGACAAATCTTTGTTTTTTGAAATTTTTTCGAGTTTTTTGTCGACGTATGCAGGTGTGATTTCGATATGTGCAGGCGAAATTTCAGATGCTTCAAATGATAATTCCTCTAATAGACGTTCTAAAATCGTATGAAGTCTTCTCGCTCCGATATTATCTGTTTCCTGATTTACTTCTGTTGCAATCTCGGCAATGCGCTCAATTGCGTCATCCGTAAATTCAATCGTTACACCTTCTGTTTCCAATAATGCTCTGTATTGTAAAATGAGTGATTGATCAGGCTCTTTCAATATGCGAATAAAATCGTCTTTCGTTAGCTTATCCAATTCGACACGAATCGGGAAACGACCTTGCAACTCAGGTATCAAGTCACTTGGTTTTGACATATGAAAGGCACCAGCTGCGATAAAGAGCATGAAATCCGTTTTAACCGGACCATATTTCGTTGTAACAGTAGAGCCTTCTACAATTGGTAGAATATCACGCTGTACGCCTTCTCGTGATACATCTGCCGATGATGCTCCTCGGCTTGCAATTTTGTCGATTTCATCTATAAAGATAATGCCTGATTGTTCAGCTCTACGAATTGCTTCCTGCGCTAATTCATCAGAATCGATTAACTTATTAGCTTCTTCGACGATTAGGACACGACGTGCATCCTTCACTTTCATTTTGCGTTTCTTTGTTTTCTTTGGCATCAAGGATGATAGCATATCCTGCATACCAGATGCGCCCATATCCATACCTGGCATCATCTCTAAAAACGGCATGCTTTGTTCGGTTACTTCGACAGTAACCCATTCTTCCTCAAGTTTACCCGCTTTTAAATCTTCTGAAACTTGCGAACGTTTTGAACGAACTTCCGTTTCTTCATGGCTTGAGTCTTCCTGTGGCGCATCATTTTTTTGGCCAAAAAGCATTTCAAATGGATTTTGTGCCATTTTCGACTTGGCTCTGGATGGTACAAGCAGTTTTACTAATTTTTCATTCGCATTTCGTTCTGCCGCATCTTTTACCGATTCCGTCATTTCATCAGACACTACTCTTCTTGCGCTTTCAACCAAATCACGCACCATCGATTCAACATCTCGACCGACATAGCCTACTTCCGTAAACTTTGTTGCTTCCACTTTAATGAATGGGGCATTTGTTAGTTTCGCAATTCTGCGTGCAATTTCGGTTTTCCCAACACCTGTTGGCCCAATCATCAAAATGTTTTTTGGAATAATCTCATTTTGCAAATCTTCACTTAAAAGGGAACGACGATATCTATTTCGAAGTGCAATTGCAACTGCACGTTTCGCATTATCTTGCCCAACAATGTGGCGATTTAACTGTTCTGTAATTTGTCTTGGCGTTAAACTTTGTTTTGTCATTCTTCAAGCGCCTCCACTACAATATTATGGTTTGTATAAACACAAATATCAGCAGCAATCGTCAGTGCAGCTTTTGCAATTTCACTCGCTGTTAGATGATCACCAGAGTATTGCTTTAACGCTCGCCCTGCCGATAATGCGTAATTGCCGCCTGAACCGATTGCTAATATGCCGTCATCAGGCTCAATTACTTCCCCAGTTCCAGATACTAATAGTAATGTAGATTGATCCATCACTAAAAGAAGCGCTTCTAATTGACGCAGCATCTTATCTCCTCGCCACTGCTTCGCAACCTCCACTGCTGCTCTTTGTAGATTCCCATTATATTCGTTAAGTTTGGATTCAAACATTTCAAATAATGTGAACGCGTCAGCAACAGAACCTGCAAATCCGGCTAACACTTTGCCATTGAATAGACGTCTGACCTTTCTTGCGGTATGCTTCATGACCACTGAATTTCCTAATGTAACTTGCCCATCACCAGCCATCGCACATTTACCATTATGGTGAATAGCGAATATGGTCGTTGCATGGAATTGTTCCATTTTTCATTCCTCCTAAAATCACGCTCGCGGATGAGTATTCATATAAGTATTTCGAAGATGCTCTTTCGTAACATGTGTGTAGACTTGAGTTGATGACAAACTAGCATGGCCTAATAATTCTTGAACCGTTCTTAAATCCGCTCCATGATTCAGTAAATGCGTAGCAAAAGAATGTCTCAACATATGCGGATAAATTTTCGTATGCAGCGATGCATTTTTAATCATGTCGTCAAGTATATAACGTACACCGCGAGGAGTAAGTTCTCCTCCGCGCATATTGACAAATAGTCTTTTATGCGTGTGATTTTTCATCAGCTTTGGACGAACCTCTTCTAAATAATTACTTAACGCTTCATGTGCATACTGTCCAAAAGGGATAATCCTTTCTTTTCTGCCTTTTCCCATTACTCGAATAATAGAGTAGTGAAAATCGATATCTCCCACCTCAATCGAAGTACATTCACTTATCCGAATTCCTGTAGCGTACAGTAATTCAAGCAAAGCCATATTGCGAACAGCTTTATCGTCCGTTCCAATATTTTTTTCGAATAGTAGCGAAAGCTCTTCCTCGTAGAAAAAATTAGGTAATCGTTTCTCTTTTTTGGGATGGTAGAGTGAGCGAAAGGACGAATCATCTAAATTAAATTCACGATTTAAGTATTTGAAAAATGAACGGATAGCAGAAATCTTTCTAGAAATCGAAGTTCTGGCTTTCTTTTCATCATAAAGCTTTGTCACATACAGTCGTGCATGGATATACTCTACTTCTTCTAAATTCGAAATACCTTCAGATTTTAAAAAGTTTAGAAAACCCATTAAATCAAACTCATATTCCCTAACAGTATGTACTGAAAAGTTTTTTTCGAGCTGAATATATTTGAGAAACTTATCTAATTCTGCAAATGTGATATGCAATGCAGTACACCTCCATTAAAATTACAAAGAAAAGAAATAAGGTGCGCTTTTTAAAGGATCGTGTTTAACAAGGAATAACAATTCGTTTTTCACGACTTTACAAATTTTATATCACATATTGAAAACATACATTATGACACTAAACCTATCTTGGAAAGATATCAAGTATTTAGTAAATAAAATTTGTAAAAATTGTGTGAACCTCTAATATTTTATCCATAATCCCTCTAAAATCTTACATTTTTTTCAAATAATTCTACAATTAAACAATTATTTTAATACTCTGCCATAACAAAAAGAAATGCCTCATAAATTATAACAATTTAATGAGGCATTTGGCAATTATATTATTTGATAATTCATAAAATTTTGAATTATTGTCACTTTCACTGCGAAATGATGCTATAGCTAAACTTTTTATTGAGTCGGCGCTTCTTCATAATCACATTTCGTACATTGGATTTGAATACCTTTTTTAATCTTTTTCTCAACTAATAAGGCGCTGCACTTCGGACAAGGTCTGCTGATTGGCTTATCCCAAGAAACAAAATCACATTCTGGATACGTATTGCATCCATAGAATAATCGTTTTGTTTTACTTTTTCTTTCGACGATTTCTCCAGTTTCACAGCTTGGGCATTTTACGTCGATTGGTTTCATAATGGCTTTTGTATTGCGGCAATCCGGGAAGTTCGAACAAGCCATAAATTTCCCGTATCGGCCCAATTTATATACCATTGGCGAACCGCATTTTTCACAATCTTCGCCAGCCGGTTCGTCTTTAATCTCGATTTTCTCCATAGCATCATCAGCATATTTCACGCGTGGCTCAAAATCCTTGTAGAAAGCATCAATAACTTCTACCCATCTTCTCGCGCCTTCTTCAATGGCATCTAAATCTTGTTCCATTTGTGCTGTAAACTCTATATTGATGATTTCAGGGAAGAACTCAAGTGTTGCTTGATGCACAATTTCCCCAAGCTCTGTAGGTACAAATCGCTTTGCATCTAACTGAACATATCCACGTCTTTGAATGACATCTAGCGTCGGTGCATAGGTAGATGGACGTCCAATACCTCTTTCTTCCAGCTCTTTAACTAAACGAGCTTCTGTAAAGCGTGGAGGCGGTTGTGTGAAGTGCTGCTTCGGTTCAATTTCTAATGATTGAACAGTATCTCCCACTTCCATCTCTGGAAGCAGCTTTGTTGTTTCCTCTGTTTGGTCATCTGTGCCTTCAATATAAAGCTTCATAAATCCAGGGAATTTTACATGAGAACCATTTGCACGGAATTGAACATCACCATTTAGCAAGTCAACCGTTACAGTATCCAACACAGCCGGTGCCATTTGACTCGCTATAAAACGTTCCCAAATAAGCCGATACAGTCTCAGCTGATCGCGACTTAATACAGCCTTTAGCTCTTCTGGCGTTCTCATTGTACTTGTTGGACGAATCGCCTCATGGGCATCCTGTGCATTGGCCGATTTCTTTGCTTGCTTCGGTTCAGTCATTACATAGTCATTGCCATACTTCTCATTAATGTAAGTAACTGCTTCTGCTTTTGCACTGTCTGAGATTCGAGTTGAGTCTGTACGCATATATGTAATTAACCCGACAGTACCTTCTTTTTTCCCAATATCAATACCTTCGTATAATTGCTGGGCAAGCATCATTGTTTTCTTCGCACGGAAGTTCAGTTTTCGAGCCGCTTCCTGCTGTAGAGAAGACGTCGTGAAAGCTGGTGCTGCATTACGTTTCCGTTCTTTTTTCACCACATTCTTAACTGTGAACGAATTGCCTTTTAAACCATTTAAAACAGTTTTTACTTGGTCTTCGTTTGTAAGCTTGACTTTTTCTTCGCCATTGCCATAGTAGTATGCATCAAATTGCTTTTTTCCTTTTTCGAAAATCGCTTCGATGGACCAATATTCTTCCGGCACAAAGTTTTTAATCTCTTCTTCACGGTCGATGATAAATCGAAGAGCGATGGATTGTACGCGTCCTGCCGATAAGCCTTTTTTCACTTTTTTCCACAGAATCGGACTAATATTGTAGCCTACAAGTCGGTCCAGAATTCGTCTAGCTTGTTGTGCATCCACTAAATCCATATTAATGGGACGCGGGTTTTTAAAGGATTCTAAAATTGCATCCTTCGTAATTTCGTTAAACACTACGCGGCAATCGGAAGTGGTTTCGATATTTAAGGCTTGAGCTAAATGCCAAGCAATCGCTTCTCCTTCGCGATCGGGATCGGCCGCGAGATAGATTTTTTTTGCTTTTTTCGCAGCGGATTTTAAATCCTGCAGTACTGGACCCTTACCGCGAATCGTAATGTATTTCGGTTCATAGTTATTTTCGGTATCGATTCCCGTTTGACTTTTTGGCAAGTCCCTTACATGCCCAACGGAAGCTTTCACTTTATATTTCTTCCCTAAGTATCTCTCAATTGTTTTCGCTTTTGCTGGTGATTCTACTATCACTAAATAATCTGCCATCTATTTTCTTCCCCCTTGTAGAGGTAAATTGTTTATCTTGAATGCTTATACGCAATTAGTAATCTAAAAATTGTACCTGTTGCAAAATGTATAACAGTTTTTATAAGAATGCAACTTTTTTTCAATATTTCCCTTCAAAACAATTTAATTCCTCTATGATTTGATGACCATCCCAAATCGGGATTGCCCCTTCTCTGAGTAAGCTATTCGTTCCTTGTGACTGTTCTTTAAGAATAGGACCCGGTACGACAAAAATATCCTTCCCATGTTCTAATGCATGGTCAGTTGTGATCAGTGTCCCACTTTTTAAAGACGCCTCTGTTACAACAATTGCATTGCTGATACCGCTAATAATACGATTTCTCATTGGAAAATGCCATTTCTGGACCCCAACATATGGAGGATATTCTGTTAATAGCAAGTGATTTCCTTCTATTTCTCGCGCAAGTTCCGAATTTTCTGGCGGATATAGGTGCGAAAACCCGTGCCCTAAAACAGCAATTGTCTTGCCCCCGAATTTAATGGTTGCCCTGTGAGCTAAACTATCAGCCCCTTTTGCAAGTCCACTTACGATGACAATATTATTCTCAACAAGCGGCGGGACAATATAATCCATGGCTAAGGCGGAATAACTCGTTGCTTTTCTCGAACCAATAATGCCAATTTTCCGGGGATTCTTCATTAAAGAAATGTCTCCCTTTGCATAAAGAACCAATGGCGGATCGATTAAATCGTGCAGGCTTTCAGGATAAAATTCACTTGTATAAGGAAGGGGCTTAATATTAGCTGAATAATACACGTCCAATAAATTTACCTGTAATACCTTTTTGTAATTCAGTAAAATGCTTTCTGCGTGTTTTGTCGAAATCGATAAGATTCTAGCTAATTCTGTCGGAGTAGTATCTATTATATTGCGTGTAGATTCGATAGATTTCATCAAAACTTGGAATTTGTTCAAGGGAAGAGGATAAACGTAATGGAAAGAGAGGATTTCCTGTAATTCGTTCAATATATCACTCCTTATTTTTAATAGAAGAAATTTTTCTTCCAAACCCATTGCATTTGCTTTGGGATAAAAAGTGACCGCATAAAAGGGAAGGGTGAAGCGCATAAAACGCCTCACCCTTTATTTTAATGAGTTTTACATTGTTCGTATAGCCCTTTTTCCTTAATAACTTTAATTAATGTCTCGCCGATTACAGATGGAGTAGGCGCCACTTCAATTCCAGCTTCATTCATGGCTTTAATTTTTTCTTTTGCCGTACCTTTACCACCAGAAATAATCGCACCAGCATGTCCCATACGCTTACCTGGAGGGGCCGTTTGACCACCGATAAATCCTACAACCGGCTTTGTCATATTGGCTTTAATCCACTCAGCAGCTTCTTCTTCTGCTGTCCCGCCGATTTCACCAATCATCACGACTGCATAAGTTTGTGGGTCATTATTGAATTCGCTTAAAACGTCGATAAAGTTCGTCCCGTTTACAGGGTCCCCACCAATACCAACAGCTGTTGACTGACCAATACCAGCCTGTGTTAGCTGATGTACTGCCTCATAAGTTAATGTACCTGAACGAGAAACAACTCCTACATGGCCTTTTGTATGAATATAGCCTGGCATAATGCCGATTTTACATTCTTCTGAAGTGATTACACCAGGACAGTTCGGACCAACTAAACGCGTCTTCTTGCCTTCCATGTAGCGTTTCACTTTTACCATATCTAACACCGGGATATGCTCTGTAATACAAATTGTCATATCTAATTCTGCGTCCACAGCTTCCATAATCGCATCCGCTGCAAAAGGCGCAGGGACATAAATAACCGAAACATTCGCTCCTGTTTGACTCACCGCTTCTTCAACCGTGTTAAAGACTGGAACGCCTTCAATCACTTGTCCACCTTTTCCTGGTGTAACCCCTGCTACAATTTTAGTCCCATACTCGAGCATTTGCTTTGTATGGAATAGTGCTGTTTCCCCAGTAATACCTTGAACAATTACTTTTGTATCCGCATTAATATAAACACTCATGAATTCTCCTTAGCCTCCTTAACCTACGAGTTCAACAATTTTTTCGGCGCCATCTGCCATTGAATCAGCAGCGACGATATTTAAGCCAGATGCATTTAATAATTCTTTCCCAAGGCCAACATTTGTCCCCTCTAGGCGAACAACTAAAGGAACCGACAAGCCAACTTCCTTCGCTGCAGTAATAACACCTTCTGCAATAACATCACATTTCATAATGCCTCCGAAGATATTGACGAAGATTCCTTTTACATTTTGGTCTGACAAAATAATTTTAAATGCTTCTGTTACTTTTTCAGCAGTTGCGCCGCCCCCAACATCCAGGAAGTTCGCGGGTTTTCCGCCATAATAGCTAATTGTATCCATCGTAGCCATCGCAAGACCTGCCCCATTGACCATACAGCCAATATTGCCATCTAATGAGATATAGCTCAAATCGTGTTTAGATGCTTCGATTTCCTTTGGATCTTCTTCATCATAATCTCGTAATTCGACGATATCTTTATGACGGTAAAGTCCATTTGAATCGAAATTGAATTTCGCATCAAGGGCTACTACTTCCTCACTGCCTGTTACAACAAGTGGATTGATTTCTAAAATAGAAGCATCCTTATCAACGAAAGCCTCGTATAAACCAAGCATTAACTTTGCTGCTTTGTTTATAAGCTTTGTTGGAATATTCATATGAAAGGCCATTCGACGCGCTTGGAATGGAAGTAGCCCTGCCACAGGGTCAATCACTTCTTTGAAGATTTTTTCTGGCGAATGTTCTGCCACTTCTTCAATGTCCATCCCGCCTTCTTCTGAGCCCATTAAAGTAACGCGAGAAGTTGCTCTATCTAATACAAAACTCAAATAATATTCTTTCTGAATGTCTGACCCCTCTTCAATGTAAAGACGCTTTACTTCTTTACCTTCAGGACCAGTTTGATGAGTTACTAGGATTTTCCCCAATAGCTCTTTCGCGTAAGTTCGGACTTCCTCCAAATTCTTCGCGATTTTGACACCCCCAGCTTTACCACGCCCACCAGCATGGATTTGCGCTTTGACTACGATTACATTCGAGCCAAGCTCTTTTGCCACTTTCACCGCTTCGTCTGGTGAAAATGCCACTTTCCCATTCGGAACCGTTACTCCATACTTTCTAAGGATTTCTTTCCCTTGATACTCATGGATATTCATGATACATCCTCCAATCCAACCTTTTAGAACTTATTTTCTTAACATAATCCATTCTATACAAATATTCTGACAAAGTCTATCATTGCATCATTTGTATAAAACTTCTTATTTTATTACAATATTATCTATTTAAGGTTAAACAGTCTAGAGGAATATTAAAATTATTTTCTAGTTTTTGCATCATAGTTTCGATCCAGTCGGTATACAAAGGCAAAAACCTCTGCTACCGCTTCATATAATTCTTCTGGAATCGATTCATTTAAGTCAAGGTTCCCTAAAAGCTCAATCAGGTTTCGATCTTCATATACCGGCACATCATTAAGGGCTGCCTTTTCTAAAATGTTGTCTGCAATTTTCCCTTTCCCTTTGGCAACAACAGTCGGACTGCCATTGTTTTCCGGATTGTAGGTTAAGGCGATGGCTTCTTTTCTTACAAACTTTTTGTCATTCATATACGGATGTCAACTCCACTATTTAGTTTGGATTCGTCACCTTTTGTCACTGAATTCGGTTTGGAAGCTGGTGTGTTTTTAAATGGTTTCACAAATAATCCCGAAAGCTGGTAGTTTTTATCCGATAAGCCTTTTTTCAAGGCTTCCTTTAATGGTTCAGCCAAAGTTTCAAGCTGCGGCTGATTATTATATAAATTAATGGTGATGATTCGATTTTGAACTTGCATATCGACCATCGTTTCCTCTAACGCTTCCATGTTAAGGTAAAATAAAACCCGCGCATAATTGGCATCAATTTTGCCGTTTTCTTTCATTCTTCCGTTCCATTGAACCGTTGCTTCGGTTTTCTTCCCCAAAAACTGTAAAGGAACTTGCATCACTAATTGATGTTGATGTCCATTCTCACCTGAAGTCAGCTGCATACCGTTTAATCGAGAAACAATCGTATCTGCTGCCTCTCTTAGAGCAGGCGGTGTTTGCGCATCCTGAATAAGGGAGAGGAGCTGAGGCTTCAAGGATTGCGTCAGCTCTTGCATATCAACTTGTTTACTGTTTAAGGATGCCTCATAGCTCATTCCAAGCCCTTTTAGCACCGTCTTGATCGCTTGTTCCATCATTTTCCCATCTAGTGCCGATAACGTTTGTGCATCAGCTTGGGATTGCATTGTTTGAATAAAAGAAGTGTTTGCTTCCCCTGCTAGTTTCACTAAGTTGAGTAAAGCTGACTGAGTCGCTTGCGGATTGCCAGCTTCAGGCTTGATTAGCGAGAGGAGCTGTTCTTTACTCATTGGGTCATTGCTAGACGGTTGACTAGTTTGCTCGGCAAAGGCTTTTACGACTTGCTCATGTAATTGCTTCGCAAACATTTCGATTGTAGCCGGATTTTTTGGCAATGCTTCAAATCGACTAACGAGCTGTTGCAATTGGGCTTTTTGCGCTTCCGATATTGTAGGCTGATTATTAATCCAGGTTTGTACCTGTTTAACCGTTTGCTGTGCATCTGACGGGCTAGAAGCTAGTACTTGCTGAACAAGTTGACTAACAGGCTGTTTCGTCGAAGCATTGGATAAATTTCCGTGCTGTTTTAGACTTTGTGCTAGCCAATTTTCCACTGTCGCATTTTTGGGTACGATCTCTGCATTTTTCAATAGATTTAACACCTGTGATTTGTTGGCCTGTGACTCTGAATTACTTAATAGGCTTTGCACTGCCTTTGATAAGATTGCACTACCCGTTTCTTCCGCTAATGGTTTCGCAATCAATTGCAGCTGTTGAAGAAGATTCGATTTAAGCGCTGGCTCTACCTGCGTATCCTGCGCTAAAAGTGTCGTTAAATTCGTGATGGCTGTCGACATCCCATTGACTTTAGAGCCAAGAAGCAAGCCTTTAAATACTTCATTTGTAAAGGGCATTTTTGCCTCCGACATTTTTTGAATCACCTGCAATGCTTCCTGCTTTGTCACAGTTTCCGGCAGGTTTTTTAACCAATTTTCAGCTTGCAGCAAGGTTTCCTTTGAAAGCGGCATTTGGTTTTTAACAAAATGAGCGAGTACCTGCTGCATTTCCTGTGTTTTTGGGAGATTCATCGTATCCAATAACTGAGTGAGCTGCCCCTGCATTGTTTGAGATTGCTGCATCGGGCCTGTAACCACTTTTAACTCCGCCTGAGGGTTCATGTTCGACACTTGAAAAAAATGCGAATCTCCAGCTTTTAAAGGCGTTTCGAGCTTCGCAAATAATTTGTTCTGTCCAACCTGGATTTCAGCCATCTGATCTGGGTAGAGCTTTTTGATTGTCCCATGAAACACTTGTCCTTGCTTCAAGGTTAACGGCTGGTTTTGCTCGACGCTCGTTTGCTGTATTTGTATTGGGTTAAACGACATAGATGTCATAGGTATACCCGCTCCTTCGCTTCGACCATTGATTTAATCGGTTCAAAACTTTTTCGGTGTTCATCTATATATCCATACTGTTCTAGTGCCTCTAAGTGCAATTTTGTGCCATATCCTGCGTTTTGGTCAAAGCCATAAACAGGATATTTTTCATGCAGTTGTTCCATATATTCATCCCGCGCATTTTTCGCCAGTATGGATGCAGCTGCAATGCTCAAGCTTTTTGCATCCCCTTTAATAATCGAACTTTGCGGTATTTCAATCGGTAATGTCATAGCATCCACAATACAAAAGTTTGGACAAATGTCGAGGCTTTCAACGCTTTTTTTCATAGATTGTTTCGTTGCTTCATAAATATTGAGCCGATCAATCTCCTCTGCAGGCTGAAAATGAATGGCATAAGCCAATGCATGCTCTTTAATAATGGCCGCAAATTCTTCTCTAGCTTTCTTTGATAGCTGCTTTGAGTCATTAATCCCTATGAATTTTTCACAATTCCTTGGGAGAATGACTGCTGCAGTTACAACAGGCCCTGCGAGCGGTCCTCTGCCTGCTTCATCAATCCCGGCTAATAGTTCTGCCTCGGAGTTTAAAAAGCTCGCATCAAACTGAACTTTACTGTGATGCTCATCCAGCTTTTTCTTTTCTTTCTCTAGGCGATTATTCCATTGCTTCCATGCCTTTTGCACACCGGCACGTTCATCATTTTCAATGTCCTTCATCCAAGCTTCGTATTTTTGCGCTTCGTTTAAAGCGATTGTAATTTCCTTAATTGTTTTTCCCATATGTATGACACTTCCCTACTTTATCTCTTTCTATATATCGGCATTTTCTCTTTATTTCGAAGAATTTCCTCTTAACTTGTCTGCGGATTTTTCCTACTATCAAGTTACCACAGTTCCTTGTTCATAAGGTGAATTTCAGTCTATAATGTTAATGAAATGAATGGAGGAAAAATCTTGATGAAAAAACTATTCCCTCTTTTTGCAAGTATAATTCTCATTTTGGCGGCCTGTGGGAATGCTGAAAAAGATGAACATACTGAAGCAGAACACGACGCTGCGCATACAAGCGATGAACATGCCGGACACAATGCACAAACACATGCTACTGGCGATATTCAAGAAACAACAGCCTCTGCAAATATCCTTCCGAGCTTTTTAGATAATCAGCATGAGGATATTCGTCTTGTTTACGAAGTAGCCGGTAAAGCTACAGATATTTTAGAGTGGATTCCTTGCTATTGCGGCTGCGGGGATTCAGTGGGGCATCGCAGCAACTTAAATTGCTTTATAGCGGAAACGCGTGAAGATGGCTCCATTGTTTGGGATGATCATGGGACACGCTGTCTTGTATGCTTAGAAATTGCCGTAGAATCGGTCCAAATGGCACAACAAGGCAAATCCCTTAAAGAAATCCGAGAAGCCATCGATACGAAATACAAAGACGGCTACGCAGCCCCAACGCCAACGGACATGCCAGCATAAAATAAACAGGTGGAGAAAAACGCAATTGTTTTTCTCCACCTGTTTTTATTCTTTAGATTTATTGGACCAGTTGTATTTGCGGATCGCTGGCTTTGTATTATAGAGATAGTTCGCTTCGAGCTTATGGAAAATGGACATTTAGTTAGTAATGAAAATAACTAAACATATGAAAGACATTTTACCTAGGGATTCCCATGAAAATGTTCTTCATACTGGTAATGTAAGACATTTCTTACCTCAATCAACACCAAAATGTCTTTCATCCCGCTTATGTAAGACATTTCGACCGCTCTCGCTCGCCACTCGCTTATTTTGTCCTATAGAGCGCTTCTTTTCGCTCCATAACGCTATGTTTAAGAAAATCTACTCTTCCGCCAGAGCTTCTTTTTCTAGCTGCACGGCCACGCGGTCAAAGGTTAACTTTCCAAAGTTTTGGTTTCGGATGTCGCGCACGATGATTTCGGCTACTTGATCATAATCGATTTCGCCACCTTGGCCATATACTTTTCGACGTGTTCCGATATGGTCAAAGGTATCCACTAATTTTTCGTGAATCGCCGTTAAACCGTAGCGTTCTTCCATTCGATTTGGGTAGTGTATCGACAGGAATTGAAGACCGTATACCGCTAAATCTTCCATATTAATGATTGTGTCTTTGATTGCTCCAGTTAAGGCTAATTTCAAGCCTACTTCCTGGTCCTCAAATTTCGGCCATAGAATCCCTGGTGTATCTAATAATTCGATATCTTTACCGACCTTAATCCATTGCTGCGCTTTTGTAACCCCAGGCATATTCCCTGTTTTGGCAATGTTCTTTTTGGCAAGTCGGTTGATTAATGTCGACTTCCCAACGTTCGGAATTCCTACAATCATGGCACGGATTGCGCGAGGCTTCATGCCTTTTGCTTTCATACGGTTCCATTTTTCAGCTAATATATCTTGGGCTGCCTTTGTTACCTTTTGCAAGCCTTTGCCCTCTAGTGAATTAATAGCTACCGCTGTATGACCGCGATCAGCAAAGTATTGTACCCATCTATTTGTTTCGGCTTCATCTGCCATATCCGCTTTATTTAAAATCAATAGACGCGGTTTTTGGTTAATAACCTGGTCAATCATTGGATTTCTTGAAGAAAGCGGCAAACGCGAATCGATTAACTCGAAAATTATATCAACTAGCTTTAGTTGTTCTTGTACTTGACGTCTTGCCTTCGCCATATGTCCCGGAAACCATTGTATCGTCATGTTGTTGTCCTCCTTTATGTATCTCGTTTGAAACAGATAATTTCATTGCTTTCATTATGTGAATTAAAAGTTGTTATATGTAGCCGCGACTAAGCTGTTTAGCCTGTCGTCTGCCAAAAAGAAAAGGAGATTTCAGAGAACCTCCTTCCTTAAGTGTTATTCTACAATTTTCATATCACTGATTGGCCAGAATATCAGACTTGTATCCCCAATCAGCTCATCCTCATTGACAATCCCAATATGACGGCTGTCTTTACTATAGCGTCGATTATCTCCCATTACAAATACGTATCCTTCTGGAATTACTTCAAGCGTTGGATCGATTTCTTGCAAAGTGAAGTCTTGGGTTAGTGTTCCCTCAGTTATTTCAGATTTATACTCATCTAAATACGGTTCATCATATGCTTTGCCGTTTATATAGAGCTGATCGTCCTTATATTCGATTGTATCTCCTGGAAGTCCTATCACACGTTTGATGTAATCCTTCCCTTCTGGTGCATGGAATACTACGATATCAAAGCGATCTGGTTCGCCGAGCTTATAGCCTATTTTATTTACTATCATTCGGTCACCATCATTTAATGTTGGCATCATGGAATCGCCATCCACCACAATTGGTGTAAATAGAATATAGCGAATGAGTACAGCAATGACAAATGCGATGACAAGTGCTTTTACCCATTCCCAAAGTTCGTTTTTTTCTTTTTTTGTTTTTTCCACGGAAGATTCCTCCCCATCTAACATTATTTTATTGTAAATGGTTTATGTATACAAGTTAGAGCGCCTATCATTGCTGCAGTACTTTTTTGCACTCCGTTTTGTGTAGTTAAAAAGGGTATGAATCTATAGTTTCTTTTCCATTAAAAAAGAAAGGGAGCTTGCAAACAAGCCCCCTCTCTAGAAAAGTTATTAGCGAATTTCTTTAATACGAGCTGCTTTACCACGTAGGTTACGTAGGTAGTAAAGTTTAGCACGACGTACTTTACCACGACGGATAACTTCTAATTTAGTGATTTTTGGAGTGTGTAC
>Ga0182745_1003003_pt1 | contig 14749 bp, 11 predicted proteins | sample eDN3rd30CKraftBY_FD_128523 | JGI IMG/M metagenome (GOLD analysis project Ga0182745, IMG submission 128523) | Enriched backyard soil microbial communities from Emeryville, California, USA - eDNA 3rd pass 30_C Kraft BY (version 2) (version 2) | ecosystem: Environmental > Terrestrial > Soil >...
AGCGGCGGTAGCCGCGCGGGGCCCGGCCGCGCGGGGGCCGCATGGGCCGAGCTGGGCGGTCCATCCCCCCCTCGAAGCCACCGTGCCCCCGCTCGTGGTCGTCCAGGCGCGAGCGGCTGGTGGCGTACCCGCCCCACGGCGGGGCCATGTTCTCCACGCCGGGGCCGTGCCCCGCCGGCTGTGTGCCGCCGTAGCGGACATCCGTCTCGGCCAGGCGTCCCACGCCTCGCCATGGCCGGCCACGGTCCATGCCGCCGCCTTCGCGGGAGGCGCGCTCCCGGTGCGTATCTGCTCCCCGGTAGCCAGAGGTGCCACCCCGGGGGCCAGGGGCCTCGGGGCCGCCGGAGCGCTCCAGCCGCCCATGCCGGTCCCGGCCATATCCGCCCCGGGAGAGGTGCCTGTCCTCCTCGACATCCCGGAACGTGCCGCTGGGGCTGTAGCCGTGCCGGCGGGCAATCCGCTCCGGGTCGAGCTCCCGTGCGCGGCGGTCCAGTTCCCGGTCCAGGTCGAAGTCACGGCCGTACTCCCGGGCGCGGTCCAGGGCGTGCGCGGCGCGGCCGTAGTCGAGGTCGTGCTCGTAGTCGCGGGCATCCCGGTCCCTGGCCGCGGCGCGGAAGTAGCGCTCGGTGTCGAACGCCCGAGGTTGCCAGTCCTCCTCCGCGTCCCAATCAGCCCGGCGCTCAGGGCCGCGCTCGCCGCCGTGCTCGCTCCATTCGGGCGCCCGGGACGGTGGGCCTCGACGGTGCGCCTGTTCGTCCTCTCGCGCCTCCCGGGACCGCTCTCTGTCTGTCCACCGTGGGTCGTCGCCGCGTCTGCCGTTCATCGGATGGCCTCCTGTCCTCGGGTGTTCGCCCAGGCCTCATCCCTGGACGTTCGGGACCCGGCGCGGTCCTGGCAACGCGGCCCGCTGCCGTCCGGAGCATGGCCGGGCGGGCGGGCGCCCGGCGGGGCGGGGCCCCAGTAGGTGGAGGCCGCGTTCGCAGGAGCGTTCCCGCGCGGCCGGAGCGCGGTAGAGTCGGAACCTCGCGGACGGCCGATCAACCGGCCGCAGGCTGCCCGGAGGGAGTGCCATGGATGACGGGAAGCGGAACGCACGGGGACCTGGGACCGAGGCCGCCTCGGCCCTCGCGAAGGTGCCTCCCAGCGCCCAGCCCCCGGAGGAGCTCCGCGGCCCCTCGGTGGGGCCCATCGAGACGGTGGCGGGCGGCATCCCCGCCGTCGTCTCCGCGATGCGGCACGTCTACGGCGAGATGGGCGTGGTGCAAGGCACCCGGCTGCTCCTCAAGGTGAATCAGAAGGAGGGCTTCGACTGTCCCGGCTGTGCGTGGCCCGACCCGGGGCACCGCTCCGTGGCGGAGTTCTGTGAGAACGGCGCCAAGGCGGTGGCGGAGGAGGGGATGTCCGCGCGGGTGACGCCGGCGTTCTTCCGGGAGTGGAGCGTCGAGGCGCTGTCCCAGCAGACGGACCACTGGCTGGGCAAGCAGGGCCGGCTCACGCAACCGATGGTGCTCCGCGAGGGCGCCACGCACTACGAGCCCATCACCTGGGATGACGCCTTCGCGCTGGTGGCCGAGGAGCTGAACGCGCTCGACACCCCGGATGCCGCGAGCTTCTACACCTCCGGACGCACCAGCAACGAGGCCGCGTTCCTGTACCAGCTCTTCGTGCGGCAGTTCGGCACCAACAACCTGCCGGACTGCTCCAACCTGTGCCACGAGTCCAGTGGCACGGCGCTCAACGAGACGGTGGGGATTGGCAAGGGCACCGTCACGCTGGAGGACTTCGACAAGGCGGATGCCATCTTCGTCATCGGCCAGAACCCGGGCACCAACCATCCGCGCATGCTGTCGTCGCTCCAGGCAGCCGCGCGCCGGGGCTGCCGGATTGTCAGCATCAACCCGCTGCCGGAGACGGGGCTCAACCGGTTCAAGCACCCGCAGGACGTGCTGCACCTCATCGGGCCGGGCACGGCGCTCAACACGCTGTTCCTCCAGGTCCGCATCAACGGCGACGCGGCCCTGCTCCAGGGCATGGGCAAGGCGCTGTTCGAGCTGGAGGACGCCCACCCTGGCTCCGTGGTGGCAAGGACCTTCATCGACGACAAGACGCTGGGCTTCGACGCCTACGCCGCCCACATGCGCGCGGTGAAGTGGGAGGACGTGGAGGCCGGCAGTGGCGTGTCTCGCGCGCAGATTGTCGAGGCGGCGGAGCTGCTCGCGCGCTCCGAGCGCACCATCTTCTGCTGGGCCATGGGCCTGACGCAGCACCGCAATGGCGTGGCGTGCATCCAGGAGATCGTCAACCTGGCGCTCCTGCGCGGCAGCATCGGCAAGCCGGGGGCGGGGCTGTGCCCGGTGCGCGGCCACAGCAACGTGCAGGGCGACCGCACCATGGGCATCTGGGAGAAGCCGCCCGCGGCGTTCCTGGCGGCGCTGGAGCGGGAGTTCGGCTTCGCGCCGCCACGTCACCACGGCATGGATGTGGTCGACACGCTGCTGGCGATGCATGACGGCCGGGTGAAGGTGTTCTTCGCGCTGGGCGGCAACTTCCTCTCCGCCACGCCGGACACGGAGTTCACCGCCGAGGCCTTGCGGCGCACGCGCCTCACCGCGCACGTGTCCACCAAGCTCAACCGCGCGCATCTGGTCCACGGGCGGAGGGCGCTCATCCTCCCGTGCCTGGGCCGCACCGAGCGCGACGTCCAGGCCGGCGGGCCCCAGTTCGTCACCGTGGAGAACTCGATGGGCGTGGTGTCGGCCTCGCGAGGCTCGGTGGCGCCCGCGTCGGAGCACCTGCTCAGCGAACCCGTCATCGTGGCCCGGCTGGCGGCGGTCGTGCTGGGCGCGCGTTCGAGCGTGCCCTGGCTGTCGCTGGCGGAGGACTACGACCGGATCCGCGAGTCCATCGCCCGCGTCATTCCTGGCTTCGATGACTTCAACCGCCGCGTGCGCGAGCCAGGGGGCTTCGCCTTGCCGAACGGGCCGCGCGAGGGCCGCTTCACCACCGCCAGCGGCAAGGCGCACTTCACGGTGCACGCGCCGACACGCATCGCGCTGGAGCCCGGGCAGCTCCTGATGATGACGATTCGCACGCACGACCAGTTCAACACCACGGTGTACGGGCTGGACGACCGCTACCGTGGCATCCGGAACGGCCGGCGCGTGGTGCTGCTGCACCCCTCGGACATGAAGACCTTGGGGCTCTCGGCGGACCAGCTCGTGGACCTGCGCAGCCACTTCGAGGGCGAAGTGCGGCTGGCTCGCAGCTTCCGCGTGGTGCCGTACAACATTCCACCCGGGTGCGCGGCCACGTACTTCCCCGAGGCCAACGTGCTGGTTCCGGTGAACAGCTTCGCGGAGAAGAGCCGCACGCCGACCTCGAAGTCGGTGGTCATCAGCATCGCCCCGGTGGGGGAGACGCGGTCCCTGCCCGCGGGAGCGGTGGCGTGAGGCGCGTGAGAGAACATGCAGCCGGTCAGTGAAGCAGGGTGGCCGGAGTCGCTCCGGCCGCTCTACGAAACGGTGGCGGGCACGCCCGTGGCGGAGGCGGTGGCCGCGTCAGCGCGGTGGCGCGAGTCCTTCGCGAGCTGGGTGCGTGGCGCCACGCTCGACGAGCGAATGCTGGCGCAGGCCGCGGCCTGGAGCCGGCTCGACGTGGGCGAGCGAGCGCCCGCCGAGCTGCTGTTCCTGCTCTCGTCGTGCAGCGAGCTGCTGTGGCCCTACGCGGCGCCGCCCCAGGGCCTGCTGCCGCGGCTCAGATGGCGGCAGGAAGCGATGCTGGCCGCGCTGGTCGAGGCGGGGGACGCGGAGTCCGTCGCGCGCGTGCGGCGCGAGACGGAGGCCACGATTACGACGGTGCTGACGCGCATCCTCAAGCGCCACCCGGAGGCGCTGGGGGCGCTGGTGGGCGACGCCCCCTGTACCTTCGATGGAAGGGCCCTGCGCTTCCACGGCGCGGTGGAGGTCGACCTGCGGCAGGCGCTGGGGACGGGCGCGCGGTCCATTGCCTTGCTGGAGCAGCTCCGCGCGCTCATGCCCGCGACGGCGGCGGAGGGGCGGGACCGGCTGGCGGACTTCATCCGGACGCGTGCGTCGCGGCTGCCCTGGCGGGAGGCCTCGGAGGTGCTGGCCGAGCGGCTCTTCTCCCTGGCGACCTCGCCCGATGGCCGCGCCGGCCTGAGTGGCTTCCTGGCCTGCTACCCCGCGGGGCGCAAGGAGCCGGACTGGTGCGCGAGGGCGGGGCTGCTGCTGTCGCGCACGTTGGAGGCGGGCGGCCCGCCCGAGGTGGTGGAGAACCTGTGCGAGCTGCTGGCTCGCTTCGACGCGCCGCCGGTGGACGGCCTCCGCGGGGCGCTGGGCGCGCTCGTGGGGGGAGACTTCGAGGCCGCGGCGGACCTGGGGCCCGCGCGCTTCGTGCTCGACCACTGCCAGGCGACGCTCCGCAAGGGCGAGCCGGGCCTGGTGCTCACGTTGCTGTGGCTGGAGGAGCGGCTGTTCCGCGCGGCGGTGCGCAAGGGCGTGCCGGATGCCTTCGAGCGGCGCAAGCGCGCCTTGTCGAAGCTGCGGCCGGGCGCGCCGGGGTTCGAGCAGTTGCACTGGCTGGCGGAGGAGTGCGCCGAGCTCTGGCCTCGCTTTCTTCCGGGCGGCGTGCGGCCGGGGCTGGACGAGCTGGCCGCATGGCGGCGGGAGGTCGCCGAGCGGGTGGGCCGCAAGCCCGTGCTCCGCAAGGCGGCCATCGAGTTCTTCCTGTGGTGCGCGCCAGATGCCGCGTCGTCCGAGGCGGAGCTCACCGTGCTGGCGCTGGTCCGCACCGCCACGGACCGGCGGCAGGTGCGGCGGTTGAAGGAGCACCCCTCTTCGCGGGTCCGGCTTCGTGTCCGCACCCTCCAGTCCTGGTTCCAGGGGGCGGAAGGGAAGGGCGGGGCGGCTGCCGCGATGGCGCCCTCATCGGGCACCGGGCCTGCGACGTTGACGGAGGCCCTGCGGCACCTGCACGTGACGCGAGCAGTGCCGCTGGGGGGCCGGACGTGGCTGCGCGACCGGGACCTGGAGGAGGCGCTGCTCGGCGCGTTCGGCCGTGTGGAGGCGGAGTTCTCCTCGCGCTATCCCGAGCGCTTCCGGGAGGACACGCCGGTGCTGGTGGCGGGGCTGTTGGAAGGACTGTCCGCCGAATTGCAGCGCGTGAAGGCGGACCTATCCGCGTTGATGGCCCAGGGGCAGTCCGCGCCCCGAGAGCTGACCCTGGGCCTCCTGCGCCCCGCGGGGGCGGAGCACGTCATACAGGGGGCGGAGGCGGTGGGAACGGCGGCGGAGCCCATGCCGCATGCGGGGGCGCTCACGGCGGCGGATCCCGCGCCGCTTGAGGCGAGGAACCCGGGGGAGGCGCCAGCGCCGCTTGAGGCGAAGAACTCGGGGGAGGCGCCCGCGCCGCTTGAGGCGAGGAACTCGGGAGAGGCGCCCGCGCCGCTTAAGGCAAGGAGCCCGGGGGAGGAGCCCGTGCCGCTTGAGGCAGGGTCTACGGGTGAGGAGCCCGTGCCGCTTACCGGGGCGCCTACGGTAGCGGAGCCTGCGCCACTTGAGGAAGGGCCTACGGGCGGGGAACCCGTGCCGCTTGAGGCAGGGCCTATGGGCGAGGAGCCCGTGCCGTTCACGAGGGATGAGCCCGTGCCGCTTACGGGGACGCTCACGAGGGAGGAGTCCGTGCCGTCCAAGGCTGGGCTCTCGGGACAGGAGGCCCCGCCGCCGGTCCTGGCGCGCTCCGGGGTCGAGGTCGCCTTCGTCCTCGACGTGGCCGTGGGGGACTTCCTGCGCACGCGGCGCGTGGTGTCCATGCAGGTGGTGAAGCTGGAGCAGCGCGGCGAGGGCCAGTGGCTCCCCGCGTTCAAGCTCGGGCGGGAGCACCTGGACGCGCAGCTGCTTCGGACCGAAGCGGCGTTCTGCCTCTTCCTGGCGCCTCCCTTTCCACGGGCCGAGTGCTGGGTGGTGCCCTCGCGTACGGTGCGGGCGTTGATGGATGCCCAGCGCTCGCTGTCCGGCGTGACCCGCGAGGCGGTCCAGCGCGTGGCGCGCCCGCTATCCCACTGGCTGCTGGGAGACCTGGTCGGTCTCTGGACCGGTGATGAACGGCCCGAGGCGCTCGCCCGGCTGACCGGGACAGGCGGCGCGCCCGACTTCATCGTCGAATGGCGCCTCGCCTAGCGAGCGCAAGCGAGGGAGCGCCAGCGGCGCTCCCCGGCATCAATCGCTCATCTCCGGCAGCTCGGGGAGCGCGTCCGGATCCAGCTTCAGGATCACGCACAGGCGCGTCAGGGTGGGAATGGTGGGCACCATGATTCCACGTTCCACCCGGGCCAGTACCTCCACGGGGATCTCCAGTTGCTCGGCGACCTCCTCCATGCCGAGCCCCGCCTCCTGGCGAGCGGCCTTCAGTGCCGCACCGAGCACCTCGGCCCTTTCCCTGCGACTCGTCGTCATGGGCCGAGCATGACGCCTTCTTGCGTTCCCGTCATCCAATTCACCACACGCTGGCGCGCAGGCGCATGGACGCGAACACTGCCCGGGGGCGCCAGTCTGGGACAAGCCTCCCGCGCGTCGGCGGCGAGTGTGCGGTCCAGGGGGAGGGTGGCCGAGCCGTCCCGACGTGAACAGCCTGCGCGGCAGGGGTTGCGGCATTGGCGCCGGGCGAGGGCTGTGTTAGTTCGCCCCTCCCCCGGTGTCCCGACAGAAAGAGGAGAAGCGAATGGCCCGCCGTCAGGTCCGTGTCGTCGGTGCGATGCTCCAGAACGAGCAGGGGCGCTACCTCATCACCCAGCGTCCCCCCACCGCGTCGCTGCCCCTGCTGTGGGAGTTCCCCGGTGGGCGCGTGGAGGAGGGGGAGGGGGACGCCGAGGCCCTTGCCCGGGAAATCCTGGAGGAGATGGGCGTGGACGTCGACGTGCTCGGGCAGGCCATGCACACCCACCACGAGTACCCCAATTACGACATCGACTTCCGCGTCTTCCACTGCCGCCTCGCGCGGCCGACGGACGAAATCCAGCACCTGCGCGTGCATGACCACCGCTGGGTGACGCTGGAGGAGATGTCGAGCTACCGCTTCCCGGACGCGGACGCCAAGACCCTGGCCAAGCTGCTCGACCTGGACAATTGACGTGCCTCGCCGCCTCCTCTTGGTGCTGCTGGTGGGCGTCCTGGGCGCGTGCTCGCGCTCCAAGCCGCCGCCCCCCGCGGCGCCCCCACCCGAGGCGGCGAACCAGGTTCCGGCGCAGGGCGTTCCGGGGTGCGCGCTGTACGGCGAGCCCCAGAAGTCCGGCACCGTGCCGGACGTGCTGGCCGAGCTGTCCGGGCTCGCCGCCAGCCAGCGCCACCCCGGCGCCTTCTGGGCCCACAACGACTCCGGCAACGCCTTCGAGCTGTTCGCGATGGACGCGAAGGGCGGCATCCTCGCCCGGCTGAAGCTCACCGGGGCCGAGCCCCGCGACGTCGAGGACGTCACGGTGGGTCCCTGTGCCTCGGGCGACCCGAGTCCCTGCGTCTATCTGGCCGACATTGGCGACAACTTCGCGCGCCGCGAGCAGGTGCGGCTGTACCGGCTCCCCGAGCCGGAGGCGCTGGAGGACGCCACGGTGCCGGTCGAGGTGCTGCCCTTCGTGTACCCGGACGGCCCGCGCGACGCGGAGTCGGTCATCATCGACGCCCGCTCTGGAAGGTTGGCCGTCATCAGCAAGTCACTGGACTCCCTGGGTGACGTCTTCGCGCTGGAGGGGCTGCGCGCTGGCACGGTCATCGAGGCGAAGAAGCTGGGCACGCTGACGGCTCCCCAGGGGATGGACCGGGCTACCACCGCGGCCTCCCTTCATGCCTCGGGGGAGCGGCTGCTGCTGCGCACCTACTCGCGGGCCTACGAGCTGCGCCGCCCGGGCGCCGCGCGGCTGGAGGACTTGTTGCAAGGACAGCTCGTCGAGGTTCCGAGCGGGAGCCAGGCTCAGGCGGAGGCCATCACCTATCTCCACGACGGCAACGGTTATTTGTTGGGGACGGAGTTCACTGGTCAACCTCTGTGGTTGATTCGGTGTCGCTGAATCGTCGCATGCGCTCACACTTACCGTGAAGCCCGCCTGGCGGGTTGACGGTATGGCAACGGTGAACATCTTTGGCCCGCCGGGGAAGACGCCTCGCGGTCACGGTGTCCGCGCGGGCGGGGGAGGGGGAGGGTCAAGCGTGCCGACAATGAAGCCACAGGATTTACCGCCTGGGATGGGCCCGCGCGGAAAGAAGACAGACAAGCCAACGCCAACGGGGAGGGGCTTCAAGTTCGGTTCGCCGTTGGGGTACATCCTGCTGCTCGTCCTGGGCTTCCTGCTGTTCCGCAACGTCTTCCAGGATGCAGGTGTACGCCGCGTCAGCTACAGCCAGTTTCGGGACGCGGTAGAGGCCGGCAACTTCAGCCGGGTCCAGATCTCCAACGAGTGGGTGAAGGGCTTCCTCAAGGACACCGCGCAGCCGCCTCCCGCGGCAGAGGGGGAGCGCCCGCTGCGGGGGGAGCCCAGCGCCCTGCCGTGGATGGCGTACCGCGTGGCCGGGGACGAGGGGCTGGTGCCGCTGCTGGAGCAGAAGGGCATCCAGTTCGAGGCGGTGCCGCAGTCCGGTCTGGGCGAGGCGCTGTGGATATGGCTGTTGCCGCTGGGCCTCTTCTTCCTCTTCTGGAGCTTCATGATGCGGCGGGTGGCCGGCGGCATCGGCCAGGGCCCGCAGAGCGTCATGAGCTTCGGGAAGACACGCGCCAAGGTGCAGGCCGAGTCCGACACCGGCGTGGGCTTCAAGGACGTGGCCGGCGTGGACGAGGCCGTGGACGAGCTGCGGGAGATCGTCGAGTTCCTCAAGACGCCGGAGAAGTTCCGCCGGCTGGGCGGGCGCATCCCGAAAGGCGTGCTGCTGGTGGGGCCCCCGGGAACGGGCAAGACGCTGCTGGCGCGCGCCGTGGCCGGCGAGGCGGGCGTGCCCTTCTTCAGCCTGTCCGGCTCCGAGTTCGTGGAGATGTTCGTGGGCGTGGGCGCCGCGCGCGTGCGCGACCTGTTCGCCCAGGCCACCTCGAAGGCGCCCTGTATCATCTTCATCGACGAGCTGGACGCCATCGGCAAGAGCCGCAACGCGGGCGTGGCTGGCGGGCATGACGAGCGCGAGCAGACGCTCAACCAGCTGCTCGCGGAGATGGACGGCTTCGACAGCCGCGCGGGCCTCATCATCCTGGCGGCGACCAACCGGCCGGAGATCCTGGACAGCGCGCTGCTGCGCCCGGGCCGCTTCGACCGGCAGGTGCTGGTGGACAGGCCGGACAAGCGTGGCCGCGAGCGGGTGCTGGAGATACACGCCAAGGGCGTGAAGCTGGGCTCGGACGTGGACCTCAAGGCCATTGCCTCGCGCACACCGGGCTTCGCGGGCGCGGACCTGGCCAACGTGGTCAACGAGGCCGCGCTGCTGGCCGCGCGCCGCAACCGCGACGCGGTGATGCGGGCGGACTTCGAGGAGGCCATCGAGCGGGTCGTCGCCGGCCTGGAGAAGAAGAACCGCCGGATGAACGAGCGTGAGAAGGAGATTGTCGCGCACCACGAAGCGGGCCACGCGGTGGTCGGCTGGATGCTGCCCCATGCGGAGCGGGTGACGAAGGTCTCCATCATCCCGCGCGGCCTGGCGGCGCTGGGCTACACCATGTCGCTGCCGCTGGAGGACCGCTACCTCATGTCGCAGGACGAGCTGCGCGACAAGATGGCGGGGATGATGGGCGGCCGCGCCGCGGAGGAGATCTTCATCGGGGAGATCTCCACTGGCGCCTCCAACGACATCCGTCAGGCCACGGAGATGGCCCGGCTGATGGTCCGCGATTACGGCATGAGCACGCTGGGGCCCGTGGCCCTGAGCGCCGAGCATGGCGCGGCCTTCCTCCGCTCGGCTGGCATCCCGGAGTCGCGCAGCTACTCCGAGCAGACGGCGCGGATGATCGACGAGGAGGTGCGCAAGCTCGTCAGCGAGGCGCTCGACAGGGCGCGCCAGGTGCTTACCCTCCACAAGGACAAGGCGCAGGGGCTGGCGGCGCGGCTGCTGGCCGTGGAGGTGGTGGAGGAGGACACCATGGTGGCGCTGCTGGGGCCCAAGGTGCAGGCGCAGCGTGGCCTGCTGCACCCCGAGGCCCGTCAGGTCATCTCCGCGCACCCGGTCGATGTCGGAGGGGGGGAGGACCAGACGCCGCCCACGCAACACTCGGACACGCTCGACTCCTGAAGTGGGGTTGGCCGGGCGCCTGCCCTCCGGCCTTCCCGAGGCTCCTCATCACCGAGGCGTCCTGCGCCGGGCGGTGGGCGAAATTATCTTCGGGAGAAAGGAGGCGTCGCCGTGGAGAACAGGATCGGCAAGAGCTACGTGGCCCGGAAGGCCCTCTTCGCGAAGGGGCTCAAGGAGGGGCGGCTCTCGGTGCAGGAGATCGAGGAGGCCCTGCCGGCGGGGACGCTGACTGCGGCGGAGCGGTGGCTCCTCTACTACTCGCTACGAGCCGCGCAGGTGGAGATCATCGACGAGGTGACCGGACAGGTGGACCACGGCTTCATGGCCGAGTCTCCCGCGGCGCCCCAGGAGCACTAGGCCGCTCCCGCGTTGACAGGTGCCGCCTCGCGGTTAGGTTCCGGGCGGCAGTACTTCCCACCCTACCTTTTCGCGCGAGACAGCGCACCCACACTCGCCTCAGGTTCGACATGGCCGGTAACACCCCCACCGACGCAACCCCCGAAGCTCCGCAGCAGCCGCCTTCCGCCAATGGCGAAGGGCCTGTTTCCGCCTCCGGGGAGCCCGCCGCGCAGCAGCAGGGCCCCGAGGAGCACGCCCAAGAGGAGCGCGCCGCCCCCGCGACGGACCCGGAGCGGGAGCGGCTGGTGGCGGAGCTGGAGACGCTGCGCAAGAAGTACGATGCCGCCGTCCGCGCCGTGCAGGCCGGGGAGAAGGACCGCGAGGAGTTCAAGCAGCGGGTGGCGCGTGAGCGCGAGCGCATGCTGGACGTCGAGCGCGGCAACGTGGCCCTCACGCTGCTGGAGGCCATCGACGAGCTGGACCGCTGCCTGTTGGCCAGCGCGCAGGACACCTCGGCGCTCGCCCAGGGCGTGCGGATGATCCGCGAGGTGCTGCTCAACAAGGCCCAGGCCACCGGCATCGAGCGGCTCTCCGTCGAGGGCCAGCTGTTCGACCCCAACGTGGCCGAGGCGATGGACATGGAAATCACCGCCAATCCGGATGATGACCAGCGCATCGTCGCCGAGCTGCGCGCCGGCTACCGGCTGAAGGACCGCGTCATCCGTGCGGCCCGGGTGAAGGTGGCGAAGTACGTCGCCCCTGCCCAGGCCTGACGTTGCCGCCGGCGCCCCCGGACTCGGGAAGGGGGCGCCGGGCCATGCTGTTGAGTCCGCTCGACCATGGCCCGCCGTGTAAGCTGCCTCCCCGTGTCTTCCCGACTCCTGTCCGTGTGCCTCGTGCTGGCGCTCATCCCGGTGATGGCGGCGGCCGCTGATCCGCTCGATACGTGGCTGCCGGCGCGAGCCCGCGAGCATGCCGCGTGGTTCGCGGCGCGGGCCGCTGGCGGAGAGGGGCATGCCGGGCCCCTGGGCCTGTGGCGCGAGCGCGCCGAGGGGGATCCGGGCATCCCCGACTTCGTTCCTCCCTCGTCGCTGGCGCCGCTGATCCGCTCGGTGGAGGCGGGCGTCGTCAACATCACCACCGTGGGGCCTCGCGGCAGCGGGCTGGAGGGGATGAAGAAGGCGACCGGCTCCGGCTTCGTGCTGACGCCGGACGGGCTCGTTGTCACGAACAACCACGTGGTGGCCAGCGCCCAGCAGATCGCGGTGCGCCTGGCGGATGGCCGCGAGTTCGCCGCCTCGGTGGTGGGGCGGGATGCCTCCACGGACGTGGCGCTGCTGCGGCTCAGCGGCGTGGACATGGGGCGGCTGCCCGCGCTCTACCTGGGAGACTCGGACCGGATGGCGGTGGGCGACTGGGTGGTGGCCATTGGCAACCCCTTCGGCCTGGACCACTCGGTGTCGCACGGGATGATCTCCGCGAAGGAGCGCGTGCTGGGCGTGGGCCAGTTCGACGACTTCATCCAGACGGACGCGCTCATCAACCCCGGCAACTCCGGTGGCCCCCTCTTCAACATGAAGGGGGAGGTCGTCGGCGTGAACACCGCCATCATCAGCCAGGGGCAGGGCATCGGGTTCGCGGTGCCCATCAACCTGGTGAAGGAGCTGCTGCCCAACCTCCGGGAGAACGGAAAGCTGGAGCGCGGCTGGCTGGGCGTCGTCATCAACGACGACGGGAACAACGGCGGCGAGCGCCGGGCGCCGCTGGTGAAGGACGTCTACAAGGGCAGCCCCGCCGCCTCAGCGGGCATCCGCCCCGGGGACCGGCTGGTGGCCGTGAACGGGCGCCCCATCGGCTCCTATCTCCAATTGCTGCGCAAGGTGGCGTTGCTGGCGCCGGGAACGGAGGCGCGGCTGGCGCTGCTGCGCGGCGGGGCCACGCAGGAGGTGACGGTGCGGCTGGTGGCGCGGCCGGCGCAGGAGGCCACCGAAGGCCTCATCGAGCGCACCTCCAGCGAGGAGGAGATGGGGCTGGTACTCCGAGACCTCACGCCGGAGGTGGCCGCGCCCCTGGGCGAGACGGCCTGGTCCGGCGCGCTGGTGTCCGGCGTCACGCCGCGCGGCCCGGCGGACTCGGCCGGCCTGCGCGCGGGGGACGTGGTGACGGAGGTGAATCGCCGCCGGGTGAAGGACGCGGCCGGCGTGCGCGCGGCGCTGGCCCGGGGCAGCGCCGGGGCCAGCATCCTGCTGCGGGTGAAGCGGGGCGAGGCGCTCCAGTACATCGCCATCGCCCGGTGAGGCGCGCCTAGCGCTTCCTGGCGTCCTTGCCGTTGAGCCACAGGCCCATGGGCTCGCCGCTGCGGCCCTCGGTGAGGAGGATGGCCTCGATGCGGGCCGTCACGCCGTGGCTCTTGCCGCCCCCCTTCTTGGGCAGGCTCCACACGCTCTGCGGAGTGAAGACGATCTGAGCCCGCACCGCGCGCATGGAGAACAGGCGGGTGAACATCTGCAGGTTCCAGCCCGTGGGCATCTCCCCGGTGACGGTGAGGAAGGGGAGGATGGGGTTGCCGCTGGCGTCCGTCTTCTTGGGCGCGCCGTGGGTGAGCGCCGAGCTGCCGCCGGGGAAGAAGGGGGTGATGTTGATGGTGTACTCCCCCGTGCCAGGTGAGTAGGGGCCGGGGCTGAGCATGGTCGCGTCGTCCTCGGTGACGATCATGTACAGCCGCTTGCCCTGGTACTTCTTGCGGAAGGCCTCCGCGTTGGACTTGCACTGCGCGTCCACGAAGGGGCCCTCACACGCGCCGATGTACTTCTCCAGGAACGTCCCCAGCCCACCCAGCGGCTCGGCCTCGTCACGCAGCTTGGCGAAGCGAGGGTCCGCGTCCGCGAAGGCGAGCGCGGGCAGGAGGAGGGCGGCGGCAACGAGGATGCGATTCACGGGCGGGGTCTCCGGGGAACAGGGGTTCAGCCGGGAATCGTGCCATTTCAGAGCGAGCCCGGCACTTTTTACATGGGTGTGGCGGGGTGGATGAAGGTGAAGAACTTGCCTACATGTGGCTACCGTGTAGGTTCCGCCTGTCACCACCTGTTCCGGGAGCTACCCCCATGTTCGAGCGTCCTCACGAGCGCCGGTCCCACCTCCGCTTCGACAAGGTCTTCACCGTCTACCTCACCACCCAGGATGGAATGCTGCGCGGGGTGGGCCGCAACATCAGCGCGCGGGGCATGTTCGTGGAGGTCCGGGACCAGGTGGGCCTGGGCGAGCGGCTGAAGGTGACGTTCGCGGGTGAGGACGGGACGGAGATGACGTGCCTGTGCGAGGTCCGCTACCAGGTGGCGCTGGCCTTCGGGCGCAAGGACGGGCGCGAGGGCAGCAGCCGCGGCGTGGGGCTGCGCATCGTGGCCTATGAGACGCAGGACGACGCGCCCCTGCTCCTGGTGGACCGCGAGCGGGTGATGCACTGACGGCAGGCCCCAGCCCCGGAAACGACGAAAGGGCACGGCCTCCCAGGTGGGGGACCGTGCCCTTCGTGTTTTTAGCGGTGCCTCGCGCGAGGTCCGCGCGTTACTGCGAGAAGCCCTCGAGGAGGTAGTGGGCCTCGATGCGCTTGAGCGCGAGAATCATCGCGGCGCAGCGGGTGTCCACCGTCTGCCCGATGCAGTACTGGCGGCTGTCGTGCATCTCCGTCTTGCGCGGCTGGTTGCGCGCGATGTCGCGGATGATGCGGTAGTTGCGCTTCATGGCGCGCTCGAGGCGCTGATCCACCTCGGCCTCGCTCCAGCGCTCCATGCGCTTGTTCTGGATCCACTCGTAGTAGCTCACCGTCACCCCGCCGGCGTTGGCGATGATGTCCGGGATGAGCTCGATGCCGCGCTTCTCGAGGATGCGGTCGGCCTCGGGAGTGGTCGGGCCGTTGGCGCCCTCGGCCACCAGCGACACCTTCAGGCGCTCGGCGATGTCGGCGGTGATCTCCCCGCCCAGCGCCGCGGGGACGAGGATGTCGGCCTGGACGTCCCAGAGGTCCTTCTTCTCGATGCGCTGGGCGCCGGGGAAGCCGAGCACGCTGCGCTTGAGGTTCTTGGGGTCCTGGACGTAGGCGGAGAGCGCCGCCACGTCGATGCCGTCGCCGTTGAAGA
>Ga0182745_1003008_pt1 | contig 14735 bp, 17 predicted proteins | sample eDN3rd30CKraftBY_FD_128523 | JGI IMG/M metagenome (GOLD analysis project Ga0182745, IMG submission 128523) | Enriched backyard soil microbial communities from Emeryville, California, USA - eDNA 3rd pass 30_C Kraft BY (version 2) (version 2) | ecosystem: Environmental > Terrestrial > Soil >...
CCTACTCTCTCCCCTTGAGGGAGAGATACGAAGGCTTGGCAGCTTGCTGCCTAGCCGAAGTTGAGAGGGGGTTTTGCGTCCGCCGGCGTCGCACCCCTCTCCAAGCTTCGCTAGCTCCCAGGGGAGCAAGCTGCGCTATCCTCTCCCTCAAGGGCAGAGGAGGCTATGTCCGCTCCCCACCCCAAATCCGACACTCGCGCTTACGCATGCAAAAGACCGGGAAGTCGCCTCCCCGGTCCTTGTTTCTTCGCCTCAACCGCACTCACCAGCCCGACGGATGCCCCTTGTTCTGCTCGTCGAGCCACTTCTTCAGCGGCGCGAAATAGTCGGCCATCGCGCGGCCCGACATCTCGCGGCTGCCGGTGAAGGCTTCGAGCGCGTCGGGCCACGGCTTCGACGCGCCCATTTCGAGCATCGCGTTGAGTTTCGCGCCGACCGCCTTGTTGCCGTAGAAAGAGCAGCGATGGAGCGGTCCCTTCCACCCGGCCTGCTTGCACGCCGCCTGATAGAATTGGAACTGCAGCACGCGCGCAAGGAAATAGCGGGTGTAGGGGGTGTTGCCCGGAATATGATATTTGGCGCCCGCGTCGAAGGCATTCGCCGGCCGCGCGCCCGGGGGCGTGATGCCCTGATATTGCAGGCGAAGGTCGGTCCACGCCTTGTTATAGTCGGCGGGCTTGATCGACCCGTCGAACACGCCCCAGCGCCAGCGGTCGACGAGCAGGCCGAACGGCAGGAAGGCGACCTTGTCCATCGCCTGCCGTAGCAGCAGGCCGATATCCTTGTCGGCGCTCGGCACCTTCGATTTGTCGAGCAGGCCGATGTCGACCAGATATTGCGGCGTGATCGACAGCGCGACGAAATCGCCGATCGCCTCGTGGAAGCCATCGTTCGCGCCGTTCAGATAGAGGAACGGCTGCTTGTTGTAGGCGCGCTGGTAATAATTGTGGCCAAGCTCGTGGTGGATGGTGACGAAATCGTCGGCATTCACCTTGATGCACATCTTGATGCGGACGTCGTCCTTGTTGTCGACGTCCCACGCCGAGGCATGGCAGACGACTTCGCGGTCGGCGGGCTTGAGGAACTGGCTGCGCTTCCAGAACGTCTCCGGCAGCGGCGCGAAGCCGAGCGAGGAATAGAAATTCTCGCCCGCCTTGACCATGTCGAGCGGCTTCTTGCCCTTTTCCTGGAGCAGGTCGCCAATGTCGTAGCCGAGATCCCCGGTGCCGGCAGGCGCGACGAGCGGGTAGATATTGCCCCATTCCTGCGCCCACATATTGCCGAGCAGGTCGGCGCGGATCGGGCCGGTCTTGGGCTGCACCGCGTCGCCATATTTCTCGTTCAGTTTCCAGCGGACATAGGTGTGGAGCGCAACGTAGAGCGGCTTCATGTCCTGCCAGATCTTCTCGGTCAGCTTGGCGAATTCCTCGGGCGGCATGTCATAGCCCGAGCGCCACATCGCGCCGGTGTCGGCGAAGCCCAGCTCCTTCGCGCCTTCGTTCGCGATGCCGACCATCTTGGCATAATCGTCCTTCATCGGCGCGCCGACATTGTCGTGCCAGCTCGTCCACATCTCGGCATATTCGGCGGGCGTGTGCTTCAGATTGCCCATTTCGGCCTCGATGTCGGAGCCCGAGATTTCCTTGCCGTCGAGCGTGCCGCGCCCCTTGCCATATTGCGATTGCAGGTCGGTCGCGATCGTGTTGAGCTCGGCCGCGGCGCCCGGCGTCGTCGGCGCGGGCAGCACGATGCCGGTGCGCAGGATGTCGAGTTTGCGCTTGGTATCGGCGCTGAGCCCCGCGACATTCATGAACTTGGCGGCCTCAAGCGCATATTTGACCGACTTTTCGGTGCCGATCGCATTGATCCGCGCCGCCATCGCGTCGGTATCGTCGGTGATATAGGTCGCGTTGACCCAGTTCACCTGGCTGCCCTCGACCGTATAGTCGAACAGATCCTTCTCGACCGCGGCGATGAAGGCGTCGGCATCAGCAGCGGTCGGAGCCGCGGCCGGCGCGGCGGCGGGGGCCGCCTGGGCAAGGGCGGGGGCCGCCACCGCGAGCGACAGGGCCAGCGACAGCGTGGAAATCATGGCTTTCATGGGGTGCGTCCTCTGATGTTTCATGCGCTCTCTGGCGCGATGGCGCGCAATCTGGACCGCGCGGCGGACAGGGTCAAGCCATGAGGAAGGCCGCGATCGCCTCGCCCAACTCGGGCCGGGTGACGCTCGACATATGGGTGCCGGGGATCGTGCTGAGCCGAGCATCGGGCAGCACCGCGACCAGTTCCTCGGCCGAACCATTGTCCTGATCCTGATCGCCGCAGACGACCAGAGTCGGCATCGTCAGCGCCGCCAGCATGTCGGGTGTCGTGTCGGTGAAGCTGTCCAGCAGCAGGCGCGCCGCGACGCGATCGATCTTCATCGTCTTCATGAACTGGATCGACATCCAGGTGTCATCGCCGCGTTTCGCACTCTCATAGTCGGCGATGACGCGCTGGAAGAATTGTCCGCGCTTCGCCCAGCCCGCGAGTCCCGCGAGCCCCATGCCGCCGAGGATCAGCCGCCGCGGCCGCATCCCCGCGACCACCGCACGCACGCTGGTCCGCGCGCCGAGCGAAAAACCGCCGAGGTCGAAATTGGCGAGACCCAAATGCGCGACCAGATCCTCAAGATCTCGCACCAGTACGTCGGGCGGATAATGCTCAGGCTCGTGCGGCGCGTCGCTCGATCCATGGACGCGCAGATCGGGCATGATGACGCGGTAGCCCGCCTCGGCAACGCGCGCCGCGGTGCCGAACTTGATCCAGTTGACCTCGGCATTCGAGAACAGGCCGTGGAGCAACAGGATCGGCGCCCCCTCGCCCATTTCGCGCCACGCCAGCCGCACGCCGTCGCGCGCGTCGAAAAATTGCGGTTCGATGGTCATGACCTGCCTTTATGCGCGGAAGCGGGGCAAGGGCAAGATGGAGGAGTTTTCGCGCGGAGGCCGCAGAGTTCATTTCAAAACCAAATGTGTCCCCGCGAAGGCGGGGGCCCATCTCCGGCTGATGCGAGATGTAACCGGCCGGAGATGTGTCCCCGCCTTCGCGGGGGAACAGGATGGCTTGTTATCTGAACAAATCTCGTCCTATCGCGCCCGCAGCCCCTTCTGCTCCATCCGCCATTTCGCCAGTTCGATGCGATCCTGCCCGAAAAAGGGCTCGCCGTCGAAGACCAGGGTCGGCACGCCCCAATGCCCCGCGATCTCGAGCGCGAGCTGGTTCGCGGCGATTTCGGTGTCGAGCGACTCGGCATCCTGAACCGCTTCGGCGTCGAGTTCGGCGAGATCGAGCCCCGCGCGCTTCGCGGCGCCGGCAAGATGATCGCCGAGATGCCAGTCCTGCGCGCCGCCCCAGATGAGCTGCGCCACCTCGTGGCAGAAGGCGAGGCTCTTGCCGCGCCGCGACGCCGCCTGGCCGAGGCGGGTCAGGCGGTAGATATAGGGCTGTTCCGCCGCGATCACGCGCGTCGTTACATTCTGGACGATCGGATCGGGGCGCGGCGGGCCGAAGGGAATGCCGTGGAACTGCGCGACGCGGATCATGTCACGCATCGTATAGCTCAGCCAGTTCGGATGGTTGCGCTCGAAGAAATCGGGCTGGCGGATCGCGAGCGGATAGACCGGGCGCAGGTCGATTGTCAGCTCGTGGCTTGCCGCGAGCGCGCGGTAGCGGCCGATCGCCAGATAGGAATAAGGCGAGCGAAAGGACCAGAAAAGGTCGGCGGTCAGGGTCATGGCACGCATAGTGCCGAAAATAACGGGCGGCGCAAGCACCCCTGTCGGGAGATTTTACACCATATCAGATGTTTCGCAGATGCAGCAAAGTTGCGATTGAATATAATAGCATCTGCTACTATATCCGCCGCCATGAACGAAACGATCGGCTTTCTGCTGAACGACAGCGCGCGGCTGTATCGCCGCGCCTTCAACGCGCGCACGAAAGCCAGCGGGATCACCGCGCTGCAATGGCGGCTGATCACCTATCTCAAGCGGCATGAGGGAATCCGGCAGGGACCGCTCGCCGAGCTGATCGAGGTCGAGCCGATCACCCTGTCTCGGATGCTCGACCGGCTTGCCGAGGCCGGGCTGGTCGAGCGTCGCGCCGATCCGACCGACCGCCGCGCCTGGCGGCTCCACCTGACCGCGCGCGCCGCCGACCTGCTCCACTCGGTGCGCCGCACCGCCGAAATACTGAACGACGAAGCCACCGAAGGCCTGACCCCCGCCGAACGCGAACAGCTCGCCGCGCTCGTCGAGCGGGTGCGCGCCAATCTCTCCCGTCGCGAATGCCTGAAAGAAGCCCTGTAATGGACCAGCTCTCCCCTTCCCGCACCAAGGCCGAGGACGCGCGGCCAAAAGCGCTGCCCAAGGCCGACCCGGTGCCGGCGGCGTCGCCCGCCGCCGAAGCCGATTTGGAGGAGAAGGCATCGTGGCGCACCCGCGCGCTGATGTTCGGCGTGCCGCTGCTGCTCGCGGTCGCGGGCGGGGCCTGGTGGCTGACCAGCGGCGGATCGGTGTCGACCGACAATGCCTATGTCCAGATGGACAAGGTGTCGGTCGCGGCCGAGGTCGGCGGCCTGATCACCGAAGTCGCGGTGCGCGAGGGGCAGGAGGTCGAGAAGGGCCAACTCCTCTTCCGCATCGACGGCCACCCCTATGCGCTGACCGTCGCGCAGGCGAGCGCCGCGATCGACGCCGCCAAGGTCGACGTCGGCAATTTGTCGGCAAGCCTCGCCTCGACCAGCGTCGACATCAAGGCGGCGCAGGAAGCGGTCGGCTTCGCCGAATCGAATTTCGCGCGGCAGGCGGCGCTGATGGAAAAGGGCTTCACCACCAAGGCCGCCTATGACGCGTCGAAGCACGCGGTCGAACAGGCGCGCGCCAGCCTCGGCCAGGCACGCGCCGACGCGGCCGAAGCGCGCGCCAAGCTCGCGACCGGCACCGGCGGGGTCAATCCGCAGGTCGAGGCGGCGAAGGTCCAGCGCGCGCAGGCCGAGGTCAATCTGGGGCGCACCGAAGTGCGCGCGCCGAGCGCCGGCCGCGTCGCCGAATCGGATCGCCTCCAACTCGGCCAGATGATGGTCGCGGGGCTTCCCGCGGTGACGCTCGTCGACACCGCGCATCCGTGGGTCGACGCCAATTTCAAGGAAACCGACCTCGCCCATATGTGCGCGGGGCAGCGCGCCGAAATGCGCTTCGACGCCTATCCGGGCCTCGTCGTGCGCGGCCATGTCCAGACGATCGGCGCGGGCACGGGCAGCGAATTTTCGGTGCTGCCGGCGCAGAATGCGACCGGCAACTGGGTCAAGGTGACGCAGCGCGTCCCCGTCCGCATCGCCTTCGACGAGGTCGCCAAGCGCCCGATGATCGCGGGCCTGTCGACCGAGGTGAAGGTGATCACGTCGGACGGCTGCAAATAATGCCGCAGATCGCCCCCTCCGCCCTCCCCTTCAGGGGAGGGCAGCGAGACTTGGCAGCTTGCTGCCTAGTCGCAGCGGGTGGGGGCTCGATGCCTTGCGCTACGCTGCTCGCCCCCACCCCAACCCCTCCCCTGAAGGGGAGGGGCTTTATCGCCTGATGGCCAGCCGCGCCCTTCCCCGCCGCCGCGCCGCGCCCGCAGCGACGGTCGTCCATGCCGACCGGCCCCTCTATGAGCAGGTGCGTTATCGAGGGCTGCTGACGATCGCGGTGATGGGCGCGTCGGTGATGCAGATCCTCGACACGACGATCGCCAACGTCGCCATCCCGCACATGCAGTCGAGCCTCGGCGCGACGAGCGAGACGGTGAACTGGGTGCTGACCAGCTATATCATCGCCTCGGCGGTCGCGATGCCGATCACCGGCTGGCTCGCCGACAAGGTCGGGCGGCGGGCGCTGTTCCTCGGCGCGGTGATCGGCTTCATCATCGCCTCGATGGCGTGCGGCGCGGCGCAGAATCTGGAGGAGATGGTGATCTTCCGCTTCCTCCAGGGGATCAGCGCCGCCTTCATCGGCCCCCTGTCGCAGTCGGTGATGCTCGACATCAACCCGCCCGAGCGCCACGCGCGCGCGATGTCGATCTGGGGCATGGGGATCATGGTCGGGCCGATCCTCGGCCCGATCATCGGCGGCTGGCTGACCGAATCGGCCAATTGGCGCTGGGTCTTTTACGTCAACCTGCCGGTCGGCGCGCTGACCTTCGCGCTGATGTGGGCCTTGCTTCCGGCAACGGGACGCAAGCAGCGCAAATTCGACCTTTTCGGTTTCTCGATGCTCGCGCTCGGTCTCGCCTCGCTCCAGCTCATGCTCGACCGCGGCGCGCAGAAGGACTGGTTCGACAGCCTCGAAATCTGGATCGAGACCGGGGTCTCGGTCTCATGCCTGTGGATGTTCGTCATCCACCTGCTCACCGCGCGCAACACGATGTTCGACCGCCGGATGCTCGCCGACCGCAACCTCGCCACCGCGCTCGGCTTCATGGTCGTGATCGGCATCGTCATGTTCTCGTCGATGGCGCTGCTGCCGCCGATGCTCCAGCGCCTGTTCGACTGGCCGGTGATCGACACCGGCTGGGTGCTCGCGGTGCGCGGCATCGGCATCTTGCTCAGCATGTCGGTCGCCGGGCGGTTGATCGGCAAGGTCGACGCACGCTGGATGGTCGGCAGCGGCCTGTTGATCGCCGCTTACTCGCTGTGGCAGATGAGCCACTGGGCGCTGATGATGGGCGCATGGCCGGTGATCGTCAGCGGCCTCGTCCAGGGGCTCGGCATGGGGCTGGTGTTCATCCCGCTCAACACCATGGCCTTCGCGACGCTGGGCCCGACGTGGCGCACCGACGGCGCGAGCCTGCTCAACCTGTTCCGCAGCGTCGGCGCCTCGGTCGGTATCTCGGTCGTCACGACGCTGCTCGGCAGCAACACGCAGACCAGCCACGAGGATCTGGCCGCCCACATCACCAGCGGTTCGATGCCGATGATCGACCCGTCGACCTCCGACCGGCTGGGCCAGCTCGGCGGCAGCGCGATGGCGATGGTCAATGCGGCGATCAACAAGCAGGCGGCGATGATTGCCTATATCGACAATTTCTGGGCGATGATGTGGGTGACGCTCGCCTCGGTCCCGCTCGTTATCCTGCTGCGACCGCCAAAGCCCGGCGGACCGACGGCGTCGGCCGCCGACATGGGACATTAGGGCCGACCGTCCTGAACGGGGCGGCGAGCGGGCGTTGGTAACCCCCTCCTCTTTAGAGGAGGGGCAGAGAGACTTGGTCCGGCGCAGCCGGGCCTTAGTCGAGCGGGGTGGTGGCCGAAGGCTGGGGCACTACCGCACTCACCACCCCGCTGCGACTAACGAACAAGTTCGTAAGTCTCGCTGGCCCCTCCTCTAAAGAGGAAGGGCTTGGGATAGCCACTCCCCATCCTCACCCCGCCCAGCGCAGCGCCCGGCGCAGCTCGGCGGCACCGTCCGAAGCATAGGGAAGCCCGTGCGCCATCACCACGCGCTCGCAGGGCCAGGCGAGGATCGCCGCCACCGCCGCGCGGACCGCGCCCCGTTTCGGCCAGAAGGTCAGGCGAAGGTCGATCGGCGCCTTGCCGTCAGGATGCGCCGCGCCGGATAGCCGGACAAGCCAGCGATAGAGGGGATTGACGACGCGCTGCGGCTCGAAATTCTCGATCAGGTCGGTCAGGATCGCGGTGCGCGACGCACGGTGGAAGAAGACCGCTTCGGTCACCGCGGTCCCGGGGACGAGTACCGTATCGATCTCCTCGCGCGGCCATGGCACCTCAGCGCCATCGAGCACCGCGTCGATACGAAAGGCCCGCTTCGCCTTTTCGGCGAGCCCCGGCACCGCGGCGGTCTTCGCTTGCGGATAGCGTTGCTGCCAGTCGGCGACGAACCAGTAATGAAGGCTGTTGGGGGCGACGAGCCACGCAACCTCGCCCAGCCCATCGACCGCGTCGAACAGCGCGGCGTCCGGCGCGACCGGCGAATGGACCCACAGGCGCCCGTCGCCCAGCCGCACCAGCGTCATCCGCGTCGGAAAGGGGATCGAGGCGGGGCCATAATCCATGCGGATTTCCGGCCCGTCGACGATCCAGATATTATCGCCGAAGGGCTTGGGAACATTGAGCGGCGCATAGGGGCGAAAGCCGGCCATCGGCTTTCCTACCACCCCGGCCAGCCGGGTTCAAACACTCCCCGGCTGGAGTAGAGAGGCAGTTCGACTACACTCCTCGTCACCCCGGACTTGATCCGGGGGTGACGAAGACAGAAAAATCGCACCTAGTTCCACAAATCAGGTCATCATCCCGACCGGAAACCGGCCCCCCGCCGCGCCATCGCCAGTTCCATGAAGCGTGCCGGATCGGGCGTCTCGTCAAAAGCCGGCACGCCCTCGGGGATCGCGACCCAATCGCGTTTCCGCCGCACCCAGATATGCGCGAACGGGTCGAGCTCCGCCGGGTCGTCGAGGGTGCCGCCGCGCACGATCGCCATGCCGGGACGCTCGCTGTTGACGTTGTAGATGCGGCCGAAACAATCGGGACAGAAACTGTGCGTCGACACGCCGCCCGCGGGGCGCGGCATCGCGCGCTCGACGCGCCGCCCCTCGCTCGACAGGCTGGCTTCCATCACGATCAGCTGATCGGCAAAGGCGCTGCCGGTCGACTTCTGGCAATCGAGACAGTGGCAGCAATAGTTGAGCAGCGGCCCGTCCTGGACGAAGCGGTAGCGAAGCTGGCCGCAGCGGCAGCCGCCGATGATCTCGCGCGTCATGTCACTTTTCTCCTCCGTCCGGCGACGGCCGGCAGCATGACGACCGCGCCGAGCGCGGCGATCGCCATATCCTTTTGCGCGTCCCACATATCGCCCTGCTGCCCATTATAGCGATCAGCAGTCTCGCCCGCCGCGACGATCGTCAGTAGCCATTCAAAAATCTCGTAAAGGCAGGAAATGGCGAGCACCCAGCCGAGCACGGCCACTACCGCACCGCGCGGCCCCAGACCGCCCCAGCGTCGCGCGATTTCGGCAACAGGGATCGCCGACAGCGCCCCGAAACCGAAATGGACGAGCCGGTCATAATGGTTGCGCGTCCAGCCGAAGCTTTCGGACAGCGTCGCGCCGGTCAGCATGCGCGCCCAATCGTCATAGGGGACGTTGCTATAGGCATAGCGCCCGCCGAGCGTATGCAACGCAAGAAAGGCGACGATGCAGGCCAGCGCCGGGGTCGAGAGCGGCCAGCGGCGCAGCAGCCGCGGCGAAGCGAGGAGCAGCAGCGCCGTCGGAATATGCTGCAACGGCGCCACCTCGGGATAGGGCTGCGCGATCTGGGCGGCGAGCAGCAGCGCGAGAAGCAGGCCGAGCAACCAGCGCTGCGGCCGGGGCAGCGACGCGATCACCAGCGCAGCGACATGCAGCTCAGCCCCGCATCGATGCGCGCGATCTGGTCGGTCGCCATCGGCCGGACGGCGATCCCGCGTGCGGACAGCAGGGCATGGGTGGCGGACCAGCGGGCACCGACGAGGATCGTGTCGCCGATGCGCAGCAGATTGGCGGCCGCCTCTTCGCCCGCCGGGGTCTCGACGACCGTCAGCCCGGCGAACTGCGGACAGCCCGCGAGCGCGGGGACGGCGAGGATCGTGGTTTCGTCGATCAGCCCGCAGCCGGTCTTGAAATGGAGTACACCGGGCGGGGTCTCGGCGACCTCCGCACGAAGCCCGAGTGCCTTGAGCAGCGCCGCCAGTTCCCCGGCGCCCGCGCGGTCGGTGCGCGCGGACAGGCCGATGATCACGCGATCGGCGAGACGCAGCACGTCGCCGCCGTCGGCATGGCCCGGCCCCGTCATTGCGAGCAGGCGCGCGTGGCGCGCCGCGAGCGCTGCGCGGATATGCTCGACCTCGCCCGCGCGGGCTCCCGCGCCGGGGCGCAGCAGGATCGCGCCTTCGGGAAAGGTCAGCGCGACATCCTCGGTGAACAGCGCGTCGGGGAAAGCGTCGAGCGGTTCGAGGACATCGACCGCGAGGCCGAGATCACGCAGCGCCGCGACATAGGCCGTATGTTCGGCCACGAGACCCTGGAAATCGGGATCGGGTCCATGGCCGGCCCGGATGCCTTTTACCGCCGACGAAGCCGGCGCGCGGCAAAGGGCGTGGGTGAAGCGCGTGGGGCCGGCCACCGTCATTCCGATCGCTCGAAAATCCGGCCGCACAGATAGGCGGCGTCGCCTTCGCCCCAATTTTCGAGCCGGCCGTCGACAAGGTCGAATTCGTAGAGCGTGTCGGCAAGCTGGACGCGCAACGGTTCGTCGCGGAACCGGTCGATGCGATAGGTGCCGACCGACCGCCAGCCTTCGACCGTCAGTTCATAACGAAAGTCGGCGTCGAGCGACAGGTTGACCGACACCGCCCGGGTATCGGGCGTTGCTTCGCCCTCCTCGCATCGCTCACCGACCATCTTCCAGCTGCCGAGGACCTCTCCAGGGACCGCAGGAAGTTTGCCGAAAAGAGGGCTGGCCGTGCTTTCCGCCGCGGCGGATGGCGCGCCGAACAGACATAGGGCCGAAAGACCCGCGATCATCGCCATCCGCCGCCGCATCGTGCTCACCCCTTCTTGAGGTGCCGGCGGCCGAGCAGTTCGGCGATCTGCACCGCGTTCAGCGCCGCGCCCTTGCGGAGGTTATCGCTGACGCACCAGAGGTTGAGGCCGTTGTCGACGGTCGGGTCGTCGCGGACGCGGCTGACGAAGGTCGCGAAATCGCCGACGGCTTCGACCGGCGTGATATAGCCGCCGTCCTCGCGCTTGTCGTGGAGCACGACACCCGGCGCCTCGCGCAGGATGCGCTGCGCTTCCTCGGCAGGCAGTTCATCCTCCAGCTCGATGTTGATCGCCTCGGAGTGGCCGACGAAGACGGGGACGCGGACGCAGGTCGCGGTGACCTTGATCTTCGGGTCGAGGATCTTCTTGGTCTCGACGACCATCTTCCATTCCTCCTTGGTCGAGCCGTCGTCGAGGAATTTGTCGATGTGCGGAATGACGTTGAAGGCGATCTGCTTGGTGAACTTGGTCACGTCCTTCTCGTCGCCGACGAAGATCTGCCGCGTCTGGTTCCACAGCTCGTCCATGCCCGCCTTGCCGGCGCCCGACACCGACTGATAGGTCGAGACGACGACGCGCTTGATCGTCGCGGCGTCGTGCAGCGGCTTCAGCGCGACGACCATCTGCGCGGTCGAGCAGTTCGGGTTGGCGATGATGTTCTTCGCCGTATAGCCGTCGATCGCGTCGGGGTTCACCTCGGGCACGATCAGCGGCACGTCGGGGTCCATGCGATAGAGCGAGCTGTTGTCGATCACGACGCAGCCCGCCGCCGCGGCCTTGGGCGCGTGGATCGCGGTCGCGTCGCTGCCGATCGCGAAGATCGCCATGTCCCAACCCGACCAGTCGAAATTCTCGATGTTCTGGCATTTGACGGTCTTGCCGGTATCGCCGATCTCGACCTCGTCGCCCTGGCTGCGCGACGATGCAACCGCCGCCAGTTCGTCGTAGGGAAATTCGCGCTCGGCGAGAATGGCGAGCACTTCGCGCCCGACATTGCCCGTGGCTCCGGCGACAACGATACGATAACCCATTCACTTACTCCTTACGCGCAAGAATTCGGTTGAAACGATAGTCAGACTTTCCAGCGGAAATGGCCGGTCAGCGGATGGGCGAACAGCGCATCCTCCTCGCGCGTCCCGCCGCCGATATTGTGGATGACCAGCGGAACGCCGATCGTGTTCTTCCGGTCCGAGACGATGCCCGTGTGCGGCAGGCGCCCGCCGACCCTCTGGGTGAAGATGTCGCCCGGTCGCCAGTCGGCCGGATCGTCGCTCACCGGAACCGCCGCCTTCTGCCGCCGCCAGAAGGTCGCGAGGTTGGGGACGCGGCGGTGGTCGATATTGCGGTCGGGGCGGCCGAGCCCCCAGTTCTTGGGATAGGCGCCAAAATTGGCGCGCATGTCGGCGTTTACAAGGGCTTGGAGATCGAGCGCCAGCGCGTCGCGAAAAGCGCGGATCACCACGTCGGTGCAGACGCCCTTGACGCGGTCGACGTCGCCGTTCGGGAAGGGCAGCACGGTATAGGCAGGATCATAGCGCAGCGTGACGCCGATCTGCCTGCGCGCCGCGGCGACAAGCCGCTGCGCGTTGGTCGCGGCCATCGCCTGCCCCGCGAAGCCGAACGCCCCAAAGCACAGCCCCGCGCCGATGAAGGCGCGCCGTGTCGGCTGAAAGGGAACGGACGGCTGGATCAATTTCGCTTTGCCCAAATGAAAACGACCGGCTCTGCCTGTTGGCGGAACCGGTCGTTTTTGAAAGCTGTTTCGGCTTTGTGAAGGAGAAGTTCTCCTTAGCCTTCGCCGGCTTCCGACCGGTAATCGCGGCGCTCCGCAATACGTGCCGATTTACCAGTGCGCCCACGCAGATAGTAAAGTTTCGCACGACGGACAGCGCCCTTGCGGACGACGGTAATCGAATCGATGTTGGGCGAATAGAGCGGGAAAACGCGCTCGACACCTTCGCCGAACGACATTTTGCGCACGGTGAAGTTGGAGCCCATGCCCTTGTTCGAGCGTGCGATGCACACGCCTTCGAAATTCTGGACGCGGGTGCGTTCGCCTTCGACCACCTTCACGCCGACTTTCAGCGTGTCGCCGGGACGGAAGGTCGGAATCGTCTTGCCAGCCTTGGCGATTTCTTCGGCTTCGATCGTCTGGATGAGGTTCATGGCCTCGGTTCCTTCTTCTTCTGCCGCGCGCCAGAGGCAGGTCGGTCCCGAGCATCGACGTGACGCTCCCAAAGGTCCGGCCTGCGTAACCGTGTATCGATCTCGGCCTGTTGTTTCCGCCAGGCGGCGATCTTCGCATGATCCCCCGATCGCAGCACTTCGGGGATCGTGCGCCCTTCCCATGTGACGGGCCGGGTATAGTGCGGATATTCGAGCAGACCGTTCTCGAACGATTCGTCGTCACCGCTGGATGGCGCGCCCATTACGCCGGGAAGCAGCCGAATGCAAGCATCGAGCAGCAACAGCGCCCCCATCTCGCCACCCGACAATATGATGTCGCCCATCGACACCTGCTCGACCGCGCGCGCCTCGAAAATCCGCTCGTCGAATCCCTCGAACCGGCCGCAGAGGATAATCGCCCCCGGCCCCGCCGCCAAGGCGCGCACGCGGGCCTGTGTAACGGGCGGCCCGCGCGGCGTCATCGCCAGCACCGGCAGCCCCGGATGCGCGGCAACCGCATGGTCGATCGCGGCGCCGAGGACATCGGCCTTGAGCACCATCCCCGCGCCGCCGCCCGCGGGCGTATCGTCGACGGTGCGGTGCTTGTCGGTCGCGAAAGCGCGGATCTGCACCGGATCGCACGACCACACCCCCGCCTCGAGCGCGCGCCCCGCCATGCTGTGCCCCAGCGGACCGGGGAACATGTCGGGATAGAGGGTCAGCGGGACGGCGGTGAAGGTCAAGGCAGCGTCCAATTCTCGACTTTCAGTCCCGGCACGTCGGCGAAGTCGGCTTCGTTGTTGGTGACAACCGTCGCGCCGATGCTGAGCGCATGAGCAGCGAGCAGACGATCGAAACGCGCGCGCTTGAAGGGCAGCCTGGCATATTCTCGCGCCGCTGCCTCGTCGAATGGCAGGATCGGGATCACCCGGACGAACGCCTCCAGAATCTCCGACGGCGGCGGCTTCCCCCGTTCCGAACCCAAAGCCACCTCCGCAAAACTGACCGCCGAGATAGCAGCTTCGCCGGGCGCACAGTTGGACAATCGCGAGCCCAGCGCTGGGAAGCGCGCCGTCATCGCATAGACGGCGCAATCGGTATCGATCAGATAGCGACTCACTTTCCGGACTTGGCCTTCGCAGCAGCCTTTCGTGCGGCAATCACACTCGGACGTTCGTCGAAATCACGACGCTCCGGAACCTTGAGCCAAGGCGCCTTGCCCCAAAAACCGCTGATGTCGATCTTCGCCTTGGGCTTGTCGGCGGGTTCGAAGCGGAATTCGCCGCGTTCTTCGCGGACGATCATCTCGGTTCCCTCCTCGATGCCCAGCGCCTTGGGCAGGCGCAGCGCGAGCGAATTGCCCGATTTGAACACTTTGGCGCGATATTCCTTGGTCATGACAGGCTCCGTATATACATCATGTATATACAGGGCCGATCCAAATCAAGGCAGCGGCGTCCATAGCGGCTCGGGAACGAGCCGGCGGTCCATTTCCATCTCCTCGTGCAACCATTCGCGAAAGCGCTCGATCTTGCGGACACCGACGCGGCCTTCGGGATGGACGAGGTAATTGGCGGTTCCGGGGCAGTAAAGCGTCTCGAACGGCCGCACGAGGCGCCCGCTGTCGAGTTCGGCGCGCCAGAACAGCGGGGTCATCAGCGCGATGCCGAAACCGCCCTGCGCCGCAATCGCTTCCTGAAGCTGGCTGTCGAGTTCGATGCCCTGCCGCCGCGCCGGCGGCGTGCCGATACCCGCCTCGGCGAACCAGCCGGCCCACCAGGGATCGTTCGGCGCGAGCCGCTCGACGTGCAGCAGGTCGGCGGGCTTTTCGATCCGGTTCGCGTCGCGAAAGGCGGGCGAGCAGATCGGCGTTACGTGGCTGCGAAAGAGGAAGTCGTCGCGCAGCCCCGGCCAGTGCCCGGTCCCGGTGCGGATCGCGACGTCGACATTCGCCGC
>Ga0182745_1003012_pt1 | contig 14731 bp, 16 predicted proteins | sample eDN3rd30CKraftBY_FD_128523 | JGI IMG/M metagenome (GOLD analysis project Ga0182745, IMG submission 128523) | Enriched backyard soil microbial communities from Emeryville, California, USA - eDNA 3rd pass 30_C Kraft BY (version 2) (version 2) | ecosystem: Environmental > Terrestrial > Soil >...
CGCGCGAGCAGGGTCGAGGCGCCGAAGCTGCGATTGGCGGCGGTATAGGCGGGATTGCCGATCCGCAGGCAGGTCCGGTCGAGCAGCAGAACCAGCGCGGCAAGGCTGAAATCGCGGTCCCCGACCTCACCCTGCAGATCCCGGCGCAATCGGCGGCGCAGCGCGGGCAGCGCCTGCCCGAAGGCCGCAAGCTGGTCGAATTTGGTGCGAGACTGCGCCTCGCTCCATTCCGGGTGATAGCGATATTGCTTGCGGCCCCGGTCGTCGCGCCCGGTCGCCTGAAGATGGCCGTTGGCGAGGGTGCAGATCCAGACGTCGCGATAGGCGGGCGGGATGGCCAGCGCCTTGATCCGCGCGATCTGGTCGCGCCCCAAGGTCTCGCCCTTGGGTCCACGATAGCTGAAGCCCCTGCCGGCCCTGCGCCGCGAGATGCCCGGATCGCTGTCCGAGACGAAAACCAGCCCCTCCCCCATCCCTCAGTAATTTGCCGGAGGGTCGCTTGCCGGAAAGGATTCGTCCGCCTGCTCGTCCACCGCATCCCAGTCGCGGGGTGGGTTCTTCATCGCCTCTGGTCCAGCGTCGCGCACATTTCCCAGCCGCGGGGTCGGGGTTCGCCGCGCGTCGAGGGCGGATTTCAGCAAAAAGCCCGCGGCGATGCCGAGGCCGAGGCGCAGGATCGCGTTCTTCATGGTCGCTCCTTTCTCAGATCATGGGCATGCCGCCGGTCACGGCAATCGTCGCGCCCGAGACATAGCTCGACATCGGTTCGGCCAGCATGACATAGCTTGACGCCAGCTCGACCGGCTGGGCCGGGCGTTTCATCGGATATTTCTCGCCAAATTTTGCCACGTCACCGGGGGGCATGCTGGCAGGGATCAGCGGCGTCCAGACCGGGCCGGGGGCCACGGCATTCACCCGGATGCCCTTTTCTGCCAGCAACTGCGCAAGGCCCGCGGTGAAGTTCTGGATCGCGCCCTTGGTCGTCGCATAGGCCAACAGCGTCGGGTTCGGCTTGTCGGCATTGATCGAGGCGGTGTTGATGATCGCGCTGCCCGGCGCCATATGCGGAACCGCCCCCTTGGCGAGATAGAACATCGCGTCGATATTCACCGCGAAAGTGCGTCGCCATTCCGCGTCCGAGATCTCGCCGATCTCGTCGAATTTCATCTGATGCGCGGCATTGTTCACCAGAATGTCGATGCGCCCGTAACGCTCAACCGTGCGGGCCACGACGGCGCGGCAATGCTGGGGATCGCCCAGATCTCCGGGCAGCAGCAGGCAGTCGCGCCCGGCTTCCTGCACGATCTGCGAGGTGTCGGTCGCGTCCTCGGTCTCATCGAGATAGGCGATGGCCAGATTCGCCCCCTCACGGGCATAGGCGATGGCGACGGCGCGGCCGATGCCGCTGTCCCCGCCGGTAATCAGTGCGACCTTGCCCTCCAGCCTGCCCGCCCCGCGCCATGACGTCTCGCCATGATCGGGGCGCGGCGTCATTTTCTGGAAACTGCCGGGCAGCTTCTGGCTCTGTTCGGGGAATGGCGGTCTGGGATAATCCTTCATGCGCTGCTCCTCCTGCGGCAGGCCGGCCTTTCCGGCCCGTCGATGGCGTTGTTTCGGGGAGGAACCCGTCCGCCCGGCCATTGTTCCAAGATCGAAGATCGCCGGGATGACGCGGCGCAACCCTGCTGGAAACCCTGCCAGCAACCATTTGTTCCCGGCCTGCCGGGGATGCAGATTTTCGGAACCCTGCCCCGCCCCGGACGTTTCCGCCCCGACCCGGACGAGCCGGCGCTCGTCCCTGACCTACCAATCGGAAGGCGAGCACAGATGGCACATCCCTATGACCAGACCACCGGCGAAGGCGGCGAGACGCAGCAGGTCGGAACCAAAGACACGCCGCTTCTCACCACCAATCACGGGACGCCGATCTCGGACAACCAGAACAGTCTGCGCGCCGGGGCGCGCGGACCGACGCTGCTGGAAGATTTCATCCTTCGCGAGAAGATCTTCCATTTCGACCATGAACGCATCCCCGAGCGGATCGTCCATGCCCGCGGCTCGGTCGCGCATGGGTATTTCGAATGCACCAATCCGATCCCGGATCTGAGCCGGGCGAGCCTCTTTTCCCAGAAGGGCAAGCGGACCGAGGTGATCGTGCGCTTCTCGACCGTCGCGGGCGGCGCGGGCTCGGTCGATACGCCCCGCGACGTGCGCGGCTTCGCCACCAAGTTCTATACCGACGAGGGCAACTGGGATCTGGTCGCGAATAATATCCCGGTCTTCTTCATCCAGGACGCGATCAAGTTTCCCGACCTGATCCATTCGGTGAAGATGGAGGCCGACCGGGGTTTTCCGCAGGCGGCATCCGCCCATGATACGTTCTGGGATTTCGTCTCGCTGATGCCCGAGACATTGCACACAGTCATGTGGGCCATGTCCGATCGTGGCATCCCGCGCAGCTATCGCATGATGGAGGGCTTTGGCATTCACACCTTCAAGCTGGTGAATGCCGCGGGCGAGGAGCGCTTCGTCAAGTTCCACTGGCGCCCGCGCCTTGGCACGCAATCGCTGGTCTGGGACGAAAGCGCCAAGCTGCAGGGCGCGGATAACGACTATCACCGCCGCGACCTGTGGGAGGCGATCGCGGCCGGCAACCACCCCGAATATGACTTCGGCGTGCAGGTCTTCGACGCCGAACTGGCGGCGAGCCTGCCCTATGACGTGCTTGATGCGACGAAGCTCATCCCCGAGGAGGTCGTGCCCCTGCGCATCATCGGCCGCATGGTGCTGGACCGCAATCCCGACAACCATTTCGCCGAGAACGAGCAACTGGCCTTCCTGCCCTCGAACGTGGTGCCGGGGATAGACTTCTCGGATGACCCGCTGTTGCAGGGGCGGCTTTTCTCGTATCTCGATACGCAGAAATCGCGCCTCGGGACGACCAATTTCCACCAGATCCCGGTCAACGCGCCGAAATGTCCCTTTGCCAACATGATGCGCGACGGGATGATGCAGACCCATGTTCCGAAAGGCCGCGCCGCCTATGAGCCGAACAGCCTTGCCGAGGCGGGCGAGGATGGCGGCCCCCGCCCCCGCGCGTCGGGCTTTCGCACCGCCCCGCAAGAGGTTGCGGGGCCAAAGCTGCGGGTCCGGGCCGAGAGCTTTGCCGATCATTACAGCCAACCGCGCATGTTCTGGAAATCCCAGACCGTAAGCGAACAGGCCCATATCGCCTCGGCGATCACCTTCGAGCTGTCCAAGGTCGCCCTCGAACATGTCCGGCAGCGGTTGCTGTCGCATCTGCGCCATGTCGACGAGGATCTGGCCAGCCGCGTCGCGAAGGGGCTGGCGATGGATCTGCCCGCAGCCGCAAAACCCGCGCGCCCGCCGGTTGATCTGGAGCCCAGCGACGCGCTGTCGATCCAGAAGAAATGGCACGCCACGCTTCAGGGTCGCAAGGTCGGGATCCTCTTTGACGAGGGCTCGGACAAGGCGGCGCTGGAGGCGCTGATCGGCAAGGTCAAGGATGCCGGGGGCACGCCATTCACCATCGCGCCCAAGGTCGGGGGTATCGCGCTCGACGGCGGAAAAATGAAGGCGGACGGCCAGCTTGCAGGATCTCCCTCATGTCTTTTCGATGCCGTCGCACTGGTCCTGAGCGAGGCGGCAGCGCGAAAGCTTGCGGAGGACAGCGCGGCCCTTGGCTTCGTGATGGACGCCTTCGCCCATCTGAAGGCGATCGGGCATGACGCCGGGGCGAAGCCGCTGCTCGACCGCGCAGGGATCAAGGCGGATGCCGGCGTGACCGATCTTGCGAAACTGCCCGAGGCGGCCACGCTGCGCTATTGGGACCGCGAACCGACGCTGCGGGATCTCGCCTGATCGTGGCGCCCCAGCAGAAGGCCCGCACGCGAAAGCGCCGCCTGCATCTGGACACGCCCTTCTGGGCGGCGACGAAAGGCATTTCAGTTCCGATGATTGCGGCGCCTTCCTCGAAATCCTGGGATGTGATCATCATGGGCAGCGGGATCAGCGGCGCGCTGATGGCCGAGGCGCTGTCGCGGCAGAAGGGCCGGATCCTGCTCCTCGACCGCCGCCCGCCGGCGCGGGGCTCAACCCTCGCCTCGACGGCGATGATCCAGCATGAGATCGACGTACCCCTGCACCGGCTTGCCCGGCGCATCGGGCCGGAGAAGGCGGCCCGGGCATGGCGCCGCTCGGTCAAGGCGGTGCACGCTTTGGAGAAGCTCGTCGCCCGCTGCGGCATCGAATGCGACATGCAGCCGAAATCGGCCCTTTATCTCACCGGTGACGAGATGGGCCACCGCGCCATGCATACCGAATTTCTGGCGCGGCAGGAGGCGGGAATTGCCAGCGAATATCTGGACCATGCGGAGCTTTTGCGCCGCTATGGTATCGACCGCATGGCTGCGCTTCTGTCGCGGGCATCCGCCTCGGCGAACCCGGCGCGGCTGACGGCCGGCCTCTTGCGGCTGGCGGCAGAGCGCGGGGTCGAGATCGCATCGCCGGTCGAGGTCACCGATCTTGCCGAAGGGGCGGACAGCGTCGCGCTGGCAACCTCGGATGGGACGATCCTGACGGCCGGACAGGCGATTTTCTGCACCGGCTATGAGTTCCTGCCGCAGATGGAAAGCAAGGCCCACCGCATCACCTCGACCTGGGCCCTCGCCAGCCAGCCGCGGATGGCGCGGCCGGACTGGCTCGACGGAATGCTGGTCTGGGAGGCGGCCGATCCCTACCTCTATTTCCGCACCGCCAAAGACGGGCGCATCATCGCCGGCGGCGAGGATCGCGACGACGCCCTCGCCTACAAGGATCCGGCGCTGCTGCGCGCAAGCACTGAACGGATCATCGGCAAGCTGCATGCCCTTTGCGGGATCGAGATCGGCGCGCCCGCCTATGTCTGGGCCGCACCTTTCGGCAACACCACGGACGGGCTTCCGATCATCGACCGTGTGCCGGGCCTCAGCCGCTGCCATGCGGTGATGGGCTTCGGCGGCAATGGCATCACCTTCTCGATGATCGCGGCCGAGATCGTCGCCGCCCGGCTGGCGGGACACGTCGATGCGGACGAGGATCTTTTCGCCTTCAGGTAGCGCGCCTTACCGCGCTGACCCCACAAGGTCACTTCTTCACATGCTCGGGCTTGCCCTTGCGCTTGGTGCTGGCGAAATCCTCAAGCTGGGATTCCGACATGGAGTCGTACATCTCCTTCGAAGCGCCGCGCAATTCGCTTTTCTTCGTATCGCCGCGCTTGGCAGACAGGGCCGCGCCCGCGGCTTTCTGCTGGGCTTTCGATTTCGCAGGCATCGCAGTGCCTCCTTCGCAGGAATGCGGCGGCGCCGTCATCGGCGCCGCCAGATGGCCGGTCAGTGATGATGCGCCGGCAGCGCCTTGAGTTCATCCTTGCCATGGCGCGTCACGCCATGGACGGTGCCGCTTTCGTCGCGCATGAAGTCGATCTCGGAGACACTGATGGCAATCGGCTTCGAGCCGATGCCCAGAAAGCCGCCGACATCAATGATGGCTTCGGCCCCGGAACCCGCGCCATGCAAGTGCGAAACCTTGCCGACCGTCTCGTCTCCGGGTCCGTAGATCGTCGCGCCCGAAAGCCGGTCGTCGGTCAGTTCCGTCTCGCTCAACCGCTGGTGCAATGTGTGATCCATCTTGGAATCCTCCTGGCTGGTTGCGTAGAGGGGGATCAACAATTCCCGGCGAAGAGTGTTTCCGATGCTCAAGCGAAGGTGAGGGGAAACATGGACGCGGCCTGAAAATCATTGCCGCCGCCTGCCAGAATTACCAGAATGGCGAATGCCAGCATCTGCCCCGGCGCGTGGAGAAGTCTCGCGCTGTTCGGTCCCGGCCCAGAAGATGCCCTGCGGCACAAGAAGCTTCCCGTGGCCCGCTGCTTCATGTATGACATCATATAACAAACATGGGTAGATACATGAGAAAACGCCGGGACAGCCTGTCATCCATCGTCGCGAAGGGCATTGCCGAGCGGATAGAATCCGGCGAGTTTTCGGTTGGTGACAAGCTGCCGATCGAAGCCCAGCTTGGCGAGACCTATAACGTCAGCCGCACGGTCGTGCGCGAGGCGATCGCGCATCTGCGGTCCGAGGGGCTGGTGGAATCCCGGCAAGGCGTCGGCGTCTTCGTCTCCGGGCAGAACGGTGTCCTCAAGATCAGCCCCGAGAAAGCCGGGGAACTGGCTGAAATCCTCGAAATCCTGGAGCTTCGCCTTGGGGTCGAGGTCGAGGCCGCCGGGCTGGCCGCACAACGCCGAAGCGATGAAAACCTCGCGAAAATCATGGAGATCATCGAAACCACCGCTGATCTGGACCGGTTCATCGAGAACCCGCGCGAGCTGGATTTCTCCTTCCACATGGCGATCGCCGAGGCGACGGGCAACGGCTATATGCCCCGCTTCCTGTCCTTTATCGGCCCGGTGATCATTCCGCGCAGCCAACTGATCCACGCCTCGGTTCCAGAACTGACGCGGGACTATCTGGCCAAGATGAACGATGAGCACCGCCGCATCGCCGATGCCATCGCACGCAAGGATGTGCTGGATGCGCGCGAGGCCATGCGCTTTCACCTGGTCGGCAGCCTTGAGCGTTACAGAAAATTGAAGGACGCCTGATTCATATGTTGACAGTCATCATACAATTAAATTACGCCTGAACCCGACAGGGAGATCGCGTGGCATAGGCCCGAAAATGGGCAGGCGCTGTCGACGAGGGCAAACCGGCTTTGGCCGATGGTGGAATCGCGTCCTCTGTCAGGACGAGGGGGACCAACTCCCTTTCTTATGACAGCGGAGAGTGCATGACCGCCCTCAGAAACATCTATCTCGGAATTTTGCGCTGGATCGTGATCCTTTGCATGGTGGGCATGCTTTGCCTGATCTTCTGCAATGTGGTCCTGCGCTACGCCTTCAACAGCGGCATCTACCTCTCTGAAGGGGTGTCGGGCCTGCTTTATGTCTGGATGACCTTCATCGGGGCGCTGCTCGTGCTTTACGAGCGCGGCCATGTCGGCGTCGACATGCTGGTGCGCCGCCTTCCCCCCGCAATGCGCCGCATGACCTTCGCGTTGACCCATGTGATCATGCTTTACGTCACATGGCTCATGCTGGTGGGAAGCTGGCAGCAGGCCCGGATCAATCTCCATGTCATCTCGCCTGCGACGCATCTGCCGATCGGCGCGATGTATCTGGCGGGCGTGGTCTTTGCCGTGATGAGCGGGATCTTCCTGCTCTCTCAGCTCGTCCTTCTGCTCGCCGGCCGGCTTGCGGATGACGATCTTACCGTTTCCGCCGCCGAAGACGAGGACGAGGCCGAGCGCCTGATGGCCCAGGGAGCCTTGAAATGACCGTCGCACTTTTCACCGGATCGCTGCTGCTGGTCATCGCCATCGGCGCCCCGATCGCCTATGCGCTGATCATCACCGGTGCCGCGCTCATGTGGCAGATGGGGCTGTTCGACGGCCAGATCATCGCCCAGAACCTGCTGAACGCCGTTGACAGCTTTCCGATGATCGCCATTCCGCTGTTCATCCTCGCCGGAGAGGTGATGAACACCGGGGGCCTGTCGCGCCGCATCATTGCGCTGGCGCAATCGCTGCTGGGGCATCGCCGTGGCGGTCTGGGCTATGTCGTGATCTTCGCGGGCGTGCTGCTCTCCAGCCTTTCAGGCTCGGCGCTGGCCGATGCGGCTTCGCTTTCGGCCATGCTGCTGCCGATGATGGTCGCGGCCGGGCACAGCAAGGAGCGCGCGGGGGGCCTTATCGCAGCCTCGTCGATCATCGGCCCGATCATCCCGCCCAGCATCGGCTTCATCGTCTTTGGTGTCGCGACGAACCTTTCGATCAGCAAGCTTTTCATGGCCGGCATCGCGCCCGGCGTGATGATCGCGCTGGCACTGGCGATTACCTGGTTCTTCGTCTCCCGCGCCGAGGAGAGCGAACCCGCGCCCCGCGCAAGCTGGGTCGAGCGCGGCCGCGCCTTCGCCGACAGCCTCTGGGCGCTGATGCTGCCGGTCATCATCATCGTCGGCCTGCGCTTTGGCATCGTGACCCCGACCGAGGCCGCCGCCGTCGCCGCCGCCTATTCGCTGTTCGTCGCCATGTTCGTCTATCGCGAACTCAGCTTCGACGAGTTGAAGGACGTCACCTTCCGTGCCGGCAAGACCGCGGCGGGCGTCATGTTCCTTGTCGCCGCAGCCGCGATCCCGGCATGGATGATCACCATTGCGGACATCCCCGGCCAGATCATCGAGATGGTCCAGCCCTTCATGGACAATCCCAAGCTGCTGGTCTTTATCCTGATGCTGCTGATCATCGTCGTCGGAACCGCGATGGACCTGACGCCGACGATCCTGCTGCTGGGCCCGATCCTCGTCCCGGTCGTCACGGCCGCGGGTGTCGATCCGATCTATTTCGGCGTGCTCTTCATGATCAACTGCGCGATCGGCCTGATCACGCCGCCGGTCGGAACCGTGCTGAACGTGGTCTGCGCCGTCGGCAAGATGGATTACGAGGCGCTGTGCAAGGGCACCCTGCCCTTCTTCTTCGCACAGGTCGCGGTGCTGTTCCTGCTGGTGCTTTTCCCCGGACTGGTCACCGTCCCCGCGGCATGGATTTCCCACTAAAGGGCATCAAGACCCTTTTCCCCTTACCCAACACGGATATCGACATGAAAACGATCATCGGTCTTCTGACCGCCGCCTTCCTTGTATCGGGCGTTCAGGCGCAGGACTACAATTCGCACCTGATCAAGTTCGCCGCCACCGGGCAGGCTGGCACGCCTCCGGTTCTGGGCATGCAGATCTTCGCCGACAAGCTGGCCGAGCGCAGCGGCGGCAAGCTCAACACCAAGGTCTTCGCCAATGGCGTGCTGGGCGGCGACGTGCAGGTCCTGTCCTCGCTGCAGGGCGGCGTGGTCGAGATGATGGTCTGGAACGCCGGCAACATGATCACGCAAGAGCAGGATTTCGGCATTCTCGACCTTCCCTTCATCTATCAGGATGTCGAGGTGATGGATCAGCTGCTGGATGGCGAGGTCGGCAAGAAGCTGAACGACCAGTTGCCCGAACATGGCGTGATCGGCCTCGCCTTCTGGGAGCAGGGCTTCCGCCTGCTTACCAACAACAAGCATGAGGTCACGAAGATCGAGGACATCTCGGGCCTGAAGGTCCGCGTCCAGCAGAACCAACTGCTCGTCGACATGTGGGCGGCGCTTGGCGCGAACCCGACCCCGCTGGCCGTGACCGAGCTTTACACCGCGCTGGAAACCGGCGCCGTCGACGGGCAGGAAACCACCGCGCCCTTCATCCTCGGGTCCAAATATCATGAGGTGCAGAAATACGTCTCGGTCACGCGGCACAATTACAATCCGCAGATCGTGCTGATCGGCAAGCCCTTCTGGGACAAGCTGAACGAGGACGAGCAGAAGCTGATCATCGAGGTGGCGCGCGAAACCGCCATCGAGCAGCGCAAGATCTCGCGTGATGCACAGGTCTCGGCGCTGCAAGCGATCCGCGACGCGGGCAATACCGTCACCGAGATCGACCCGGCCGAACTGCAGCGCATGAAGGAAGCCGTGCGCCCGGTGATCGCGAAATACGCGCAGACCTTCGACCCCGAACTGACCCAGACCGTTTTCGATGCGGTCGGCTTCAAGCTGAACTGATCCTGACAGGGGGCGCGGTTCGGTTCGCGCCCCCCTCCCTTCCACGGAACGAAATCCATGAAAATCTCATTCGCCCAGTTCTCGCCCATTCATGGCGACACCGCAGCCACCACGGCGCTCGTCGCCGAGAAAGCGCGCGAGGCCGCCGCTTCGGGCAACCGCCTGATCGCATTTCCGGAATGCTTCCTGACCGGAGGCTCCTTTGACGATCGCGACAGCCTTGTCGCGGCGGCGGTCGATATCGAACGCGGCGATCTTGAGCCGATCCTGGCCGCCGCGCGCGACACGGGCATTCATGTCGTCGTGGGTTTCTACCAGCGGCGCGGCGATCAGGCGTTGAACACCGCCGCCCTGATCGGTCCCAAGGGCATCATCGGCCTGCATCACAAGATGCACCTGCCCTTCATGATCGGGGACCGTTTCGTCGACATCCCGCAGATCGACGGCCCGTCGGTCTTCGAGACCGAGATTGGCCGCATCGGCCTTGCGATCTGCTACGAGATCCGCTTCCCCGAAGTGGCCCGCACCCTCGCACTGGAAGGCGCCGACCTGATCGTCCTGCCCGCCGCATGGCCCGAGGCCGCGCGCATCCTGCCGGACCTCTTCAGCCGGGTCCGCGCCGCTGAGAATTTCGTCTATTTCCTCTCCGCAAACCGCAACGATCTGGATGACGGCATGCAGTTCATGGGTGACAGCCACGTTATCGGCCCGGACGGCCGCGAGGTGATCAATGCCGGCATGGCCGACGGCATCTTCTCGGTCGATGTCGATCTGGAGCAGTCGCGCGTGAAATCCATCATCCGCGATCCCGGCATCTATGAGGTTCACCCGTGGCGCGACCGCCGCCCGCAGGACTACGCCATCTGCACCAAGGCCGCCGTGGTATGAGCCTGCGCGAGAAGCTGGACCGCCCGACCTTCGGGATGAATGTCTATTCCGGTGCGCCCGCCGTCGTCGAGATTGCGGGGAACTGGGGGCTGGACTTCGTCTTTATCGACGCCGAGCATACGGCCCTTGGCCTTGACCTGCCGATGGAGCGGATGATCCTTGCCGCAAGGCTTGCCGGCGTCGCGCCCTTGGTCCGTGTGCCGGACAGCACCCCCACCGGTTTGCGCAAGGCGCTGGAACTGGGGGCCGAGGGGGTCATCATCCCGCAGGTCCATTCCGCCGCCCAGATGCGCGAGATCGTGGCCGCGACCAAGTTCCCGCCCTTGGGGCGGCGCGGCGGCGACAGCTCGGTGCGCTCGGCGAATTATGGCGGGCCGGGCTTCGACTGGGGCGAATATGCGGCGCGCGCGAACCGCGAGACGCTGTTGGTGCCAATGGCCGAAAGCCCGGAATTCTTTGACGAGATCGACGCCATCCTTGACGTTCCGGGCATCGACGCGGTGCATTTCGGGCCGGCCGACTATTCGCTGGCCTGCGGCATCCCGGTCGATTACGCCATGCGCCACCCGCAGGTGCGCGCCGCCATGCGCGAGCTGATCGCGAAATGCCATGCGCGCGGGATCAAGGTCATGCTGCCCTGCTTCCCCTATGAGGCGGATCAGGTGGCCGAGCTTCTGGGCGAAGGCGGGGACATGCTTCTTGTCGGGAATGACATGGCCTTCCTGAATGCCGGCTGCCGCCGTGCCGCGGATCTGGCGAAGGGCGTGGTCGCATGATCCGCCATCCCCGCGCGCCGATGGCGGCCCTCGACCCGGCTCTTCTCGAGCGGATGCAGAAAATCCAGCCCGCATCGCTTGGACATTACCTGACGACGGGCATCGTCTCGCCCCTGGTCAGGCCGATGACCTCGGGCAAGTTGCTGGGCCGGGCGGTGACGGTCCGCCAACCCCTGCCGGATGCGGTGCCGGTCCATCTGGTGCTTGACGATCTGGGTCCGGGCGATGTGCTGGTCATCGACCGCGCCGGCGACCACCACGTCGCCTGCGTCGGAGAGATGGTCGCGCGCGCCGCCCTTGCCGCCGGGGCTGCAGGGATCGTCGTGGATGGTGTCGTCACCGATATCGAAGAGCTGCGCGAAATCGGCCTCCCGGTCTATGCGCGCGGGCTGAACGTGGTGACGACGCGGGTGCTGAACACCCCCGGCGCAGAGCTTTTCGGCGCGGTCATCATCGGTGGCGTCGTGGTGCGGCAGGGCGATCTGCTGTTCGGCGATGCCAATGGCCTGCTGTCCCTCGACCCCACCGATCCGGCGCTGCCCGCGCTTGTCGAACGCGCGCTGAATGACGAGGCGCGAGAGGTCGAATGGCGCAAACGCCTTGCCGCCGGGGCGTCGCTCGCCGACCTCAACGGCTCGGCGATCTATCGTAAGGCGGGTGCGGCGCAGGCGGAATAGGATCTGCATATCGCGGTCAATCCCGAGATCGGGAAGCTGTCCAAAGCCCGTCACGCGAAAAGGCTGTAGACGAAGCGAGCCGAGACGGTCAGCAGGAACAGGCCGAACGCGACCTCCAGCCGCCGCCGCGACAGGGCATGGGCCAGCCGCACCCCCAGCCGCGCGGTCAGCAATGCGGTCGGGATCGTCAGGGCGAAGGTGGCAAGCGACACGAAACCCACGGAATCCGGCGGAAGGCCTGGCTTGCCCCATCCGGCGATCATGTATCCGATCGTGCCCGGAATCGCGATCAACACCCCCACCCCGGCCGAGGTCGAGATCGCCCGGTGAATCGGCACGCCATGCAGCGTCATCACCAGATTGGAGAGCGCCCCGCCCCCGATCCCCATGAGGGCAGACAGAAAGCCGATGACCCCACCATAGATGTTCAGGAGCGCGCGGCCCGGCAGGTGTTCGGCCACGCGCCAGCCCTTGCCGCCGGTCAACAGCCTTGTGGCGATGACCGTGGCAACCACGACGAACACCAGCTGGAAGACCCAAGGATCCGCATATCGGGCGATCAGGGAGCCAGCCAGCACGCCGATCAAAATGGGAATGGCCCAGATCCGCAGCAGGTCCATATCGACCGTTCCGCGATGCCAATGCCCGCGCGCCGAGGCGATCGAGGTCGGCACGATCACCGCAAGCGAGGTGCCCACCGCCAGCGGCATCGAGATTTCGGCGGGATAGCCGAGGAGCCCGAAGATCTCGAAAAAGACCGGGACCGAGATGGCGCCGCCGCCGATCCCGAACAGCCCGGCCAGAAACCCGATCAGCGCCCCGGAGACGGCCAAGGCGAAAAGAAGTTCCAGCACGGTTCCGAAATCGGTCACGGCCAGCCCGCCGAGCGTCGCGACAGGCTGGCGCCGTCAAAGCCGCCAAGCCCCTCGGCCAATGCCTGCGCATATCGCGGTTCTGCGGCATCCGAGAGCGGCAGCTCCGCGCCCTCGGCCCCCGCCAGCGACAAAGCGAGGCGCAGATCCTTGGCAAGACCCGCGATGTCGAACGTGCCCGGCTGGTCCTGCCCTGCCAGCGTGTCGACCACCACCTGCGCCCTGTTCTTGAGGACGGTCGGCCCGGCGGAGCTGTCCGCGATCAGGCTGACCGCCATTTCGGGCGCGACACCGGACCCGCGCAGCAGCGCCAGAGCCTCACCCAGCGTTTGCCAATAGACGGCCAGCGGCAAGTTGATCGCCAGCTTCATCCGCGCCGCCGCCCCTGCCGATCCCAGATGCTCGACCCTGCGGCAAAGCTGGTCGATAACCGGCTTTGCCCGCCCGAACGCCTCGGCGCTGCCACCGGCCATGCCAAGCAACTGCCCCTTCAGCGCAGGAGCCACGGTGCCGCCGACCGGGCAATGCAGAAAGCTGGCCCCGGCTGCCGCGATCTTCTGCGCCAGCGCATCGGCCTCGGCGGGCAGAAGCGTGGACATGTCGACCAGCAGGGCATCGGACATCCCGGCCTTGATCAACCCATCGGTGACGTCATTGACCGCGCGGGCGTCGGTCAGCGAGGTCAGGATGACCGGGCAGCGGGCAAGGCCCGCTAAATCAACCTGATGCGCCCCGGCCGCGACGGCGGGCGTGCATCCGTCCGGGTTTCGATTCCAGACACGAACCTCATGCCCCGTCTCGAGCAGGCGGCGCGCGAAGGCGCTGCCCATGCGGCCCATTCCGGCAATCCCGATCACATTGCTCATCCACCCTCTCCTGTCCCGAGGCCCAGAATCTCAAGCGTGGTTTCGCCCGCCTGCAAGCGGGCCATGATCTGGGCCTCACGCTCGGCGCGCGCCTCGGCCGCGGCCAGGGCCGCCTCGACCTGATCGGCGGGAACCGCGACGATGCCGTCCGCGTCGGCGACGACCAGATCCCCCGGCGCGACTGTCATCCCGGCCAGACCCACCGGCACGCCGAAGGCGCCGCCATGCTGCTTGGTCGAGCCCCGGATGGTCAGCCCGGTCGCAAAGACCGGAAAGCCCAGCCGGATGATCTGCACGCTGTCGCGCACGGCGCCCTCGATGATCAGGCCCGCAAGCCCGCGCATCTGGCAGGCCAGCGCCATGATCTCGCCAAACGGGGCGTGGTCGGTGCAGCCGCCGTAATCCACGACCAGCACCTCACCCGCTTTGGCCCGAGTGATGGCTCTGTGCAGCGCGAGGTTGTCCCCCGGCTGGCAGCGAAGCGTCGCGGCCGGACCGGCAATGGCCAACGTCGGGGAAAGCGGGCGCGGCGGCGTTCCGGCGATCTGCGCGTCGGGCCATGCCTCACCAATCGTGGCTGCGCCCAGTTCGGCAAGGCGGGCGAAGCGCGTCACGCCGCCGGACCGCCGATCCCCACATGCAGGTCCTGCAGCCCGTCGACATGCACGACCAGCTCGTCCCCGGAGACGACCGCGCCCACGCCGGCCGGCGTTCCCGTCATGATGACATCGCCGGGCATCAACCGGAACTGTTCGGAGAGTTTCGAGATGATCTCGTCGATCTTCCAGATCATCCAGCCGATATCACCGTCCTGCCTGACCTCGCCATTGACCGAGAGCGTGATCCTGCCCTCGGTCAGGATGCCGGTATCCTCGACCCTGCTGATCGGCCCGATCGGGGCGGAGAGGTCGAAGGACTTGGTGATCTCCCACGGCAGACC
>Ga0182745_1003013_pt1 | contig 14718 bp, 10 predicted proteins | sample eDN3rd30CKraftBY_FD_128523 | JGI IMG/M metagenome (GOLD analysis project Ga0182745, IMG submission 128523) | Enriched backyard soil microbial communities from Emeryville, California, USA - eDNA 3rd pass 30_C Kraft BY (version 2) (version 2) | ecosystem: Environmental > Terrestrial > Soil >...
ATCGTCCACACCAAGGATGCCATCGTCGAGTTCGAGGGTCCATTGCCCGGCGGCACGCCGGGGCACGGCTTCTACAATCTCAAGGGTGGCGCCGGGCTCAGCGGGCACCTGCGCGCCGCCAACTGCCAGGCGATTGTCTTCCTGCGCCGGCCCTTCATGGGCATGGATACGCTGTCGATCCAGTTCTTCAACGCCGACGGCGAAGCCATGTTCAAGATCTTTGTCGGCCGGGATGAGAGCCGCCGGCTTAAGGCCGATCAGGTCGAACGGTTCGCTCGGCTCGAAGCGAAGTTCGCCGCGGCGGCGCAAGGAACATGAGATGCGTCCGGTTCTGATCTTCGGGGCCAGCCGGGGCGTCGGGATGGCGCTCGCCCGCATGCTGAGAAGCCGGAATGTCCCGGTCGCGGCCATGCTTCGCTCACCGGCAGCGGGTGCCGAGCTTGAGGGAATGGGCGTCCACGTTCTGTACGGAGATGCCTTTTCCCGTGACGATGTCGCGCGCACGTTTGCGAGCATTCGCGCGGTATGCGACGTGGTCTCGACACTCGGCGGACGCGCGCCCGACGGACGCTATGCCGACGACGAGGGCAACATCAACGTCATCGACCAGGCCGCGACCCGTGAGGCCGGTCGGTTCGTGCTGGTGACGTCGATCGGCTGTGGCGACATGGCGCCGTTCCGTTCCGAACGCGCCATCGCAGCATTCGGGGCCACGGTCGACGCCAAGACGCGGGCCGAGGAGCATTTGCGGCGAGCGATTCCAACTGCAACCATCATCCGTCCCGGCGGACTGCGCTCCGACCCTGCGACCGGCCAGGGCATCCTGACCCGCGATCCGCAGATGCACGGCTTCATCAATCGTGACGACGTCGCTGAGCTCGTTGCACGTGCGATCGGCGATCCGGCCACCATCGGACAGACCTTCGCGGCGGTCGATGCCGAGACGGCGCGCACCACGAATCCGGTTAGGCCCTTTCTTCTGCGTGGCCTTGCCGACAATCCCTCCATGCCGTGAGGCTCCAGATCTGCGGATCGAGCACGCGAGCACAAATCTGCATGGTCTTCTGGAGTATGGCGATCGGGGCGAAGCAGTCGCATATCGCACTTCTCACCGAAAACTAAGGCGAAGTCGTCAGGCGTCTCACACTGCGCCTCGGCGGTTCTGTGGAGGCCAGCGACGTCATACAGGACGCATTCCTGAAGCCGAACGGTGCGGGGGCTCTATGTCTCCACGGACGATGCCCTCATCTACCTTGCGACATCCGATGCCCCGTTACCGGAGCGCATTGTCGACTACCGTCAGTGCCTTGCCCGCCTGCAGCAGGCGATCGCCGGGTGTCCCGCCAAGCAACGGAAAGCCCTGCTCCGTTGTCTGATAGTTGCAGCTGATCCCGGTGCAGGTATTCTTGAACTTGCCGGTTCCGCTGCGGTGATACTTCCAGAGACTACCACCGCAGCATTGCCTTTGGTTCGGCAGCCAGCCGGCCGGTTAGAACCGATAATTGATGCCAAGCTTCAGCGTATGCATGTCGAGCGCGTTGGATGCGGCGCGGCCGTTCACCTCGTCGGCGGTGCCAGGATCATAGATTGTGGGTCCGTACAATGGTTCGTCGCAGATGGACTGCGGCAAAGTTCCATCGGCGCACATGACGGCGACGCGCGGATCGTCCCTGATATAGCCGATGATCTCACCAGGCGTTGCCGAAGGACCGGCAGCACCGGCAGCCGCCTTTTCAAACGAGAAGCTTTTCTTATCAAACCGCGTGTAGCCGTAGTCTGCTCTGATGGACCAGTGTTCATCGATCGCATATTCAGCGCCGCCACCGACTGTGAATCCGAACCGGTTCTTGGCGTCCGTTTCAATACCAATTACTTCTGTTCTCTTGCCGAGCGGCGAGCCAGATGCATTGGTGGAGCGGTACTGCTGGCGCGTTTGCGCCTCACGTAGCATGCTGAGCCCGCCGGTGCCGTAGAGCATCAGGCGATCAGTTACGGCATAGCCGATACGGCCGCGAACGCTGGCGGTCCAATCGATATCGTAAGCTGTTTGAGCCTGCAGGGCTCCGGCATCGGCAAGGCTTCCTTCGGTTGATCGCGCCTTGTGTGTGCCCTGCATGTACGTCTTGCTCCAGTCGGCTTCGAGGCCCAGCACCAGTGCTTTTCCAAGCTGCCAGTTGTAGCCGGCCTGCAGACCGAACATGCCGCTGTCGAATCCCATATCGGCCGACTCTGTCGCTGCGATGGGGTTCGGCGAGCCGTCCAGCGCTGTGGTTGTGCCCCGTTCTCGCGCGAGACCTGCGCCTGCATGGAAGCCTGCATAGAGACCACCCCAATCCACCCGTCCCGATGTTCCGGTTTCCGCGTGGGTGAACAGCGAAGGCAGCTCCGGCAGCGTCTCGTCTCCGCCAAACGTCTTTGTGAAGCTTGCGTAGAAGGTACGACCGGGGCCGGGTTGCGAAACGAGGCTGAGTGGATCGATGTAGTATTTGTCGAACACGTTCTCGATACGCAGCTCGGCCGTCAGGCTATCCGTCAGCTTGTATTCGGAGAACAGGTCGACCAGTACATAGGGCTCCCAGTTCACTGGTGCGATGAACTGCGATGCGCCCACCGCCGTCACGTCGCCATGGCCGATCGCGCGCGGCCCTACGTAAGACGCGCGACCGCCTACCGTCAGCGTGTCCTCGAACAGCTTCTGCGCCACCGTCAGATCGACAGTATATTTCGGCTGCACGTGGTTGGTCGCATAGTCGCCGTAGAGCGTGCCGCTTCCGCAAGTGTCAGCGGTCCGGCAATATTCGACGTTGAGGAAATAGTTCGCCGCAAGATCGGCCGTGAAGCCTTTATGTTCGTAGCGTCCGGAAAACTCCAAACCTTCGAATTTCGCGCGGTCGATATTGTCGACCTGCAGGATGGTGTTGTTGTCGACAATCCTGAGATTGCGCGCCAGATAATCCTGCACATCCCAGTTGAAGTAGCCCAGCTTTATCATGCCGCGGTCGTCCTGCGAGAGCAGTCCGTCGCGGCGCAGATTGGCGCCCAGCTCCCAGTTGTTGGATCGCTCCGGCTTTAAGCCGTTTTGCGCCACCATAGTGAACGCAGAACCTGCTTCAATGATGCTCGGAGAACGCAGGGTGCTGGAGTAGTTGGCATAGAGTTGCACGCCATCCAGCGGAGCCACCGTTATTCCTGCAGAGGGGCTGAAGCCGCCGTCATGGGTCTTATATCCGAGTGCGATTTCACCGCGCTCTATCTGGCCGCGCTCCGAATACGGTTCAAAGCGATCCTGCATCCAGAAATGCGAGTAGCGCAGGCCGCCGTGCAGCGTGAACCAGTCAACCGGTGTGTAGGCAATCTTGCTGAAGCCCGCGACCTCGTGGCGGACGGCGTCCCGCGCGCCGATGATGTCGACCACCTCGCTATTGCGGCTGCCACGCGTGTCTTCGGCGCGATATGAGAGCCCGTTGGTGAGGTCGATCTTGCCGAAGTCGAAATCGAACTTCGACAGATTGGTGACGTCGCCGCCCCACATGTCAGTATCGGAGCCGCTGCGGAAGTTCGGAGACACGAGACCTTGTTGAACAACTAGTGCATTGGCGAGGCGCATCGGATTGCGCAGTTCCAGATGGCTCCAATAGGCGTTTGCGTTGAGCTGGACCAGGTCGTTATCGGCCGGGTTCCATTGATGGCGCGCTGTGAACGTGTCGAGAGCGGTACCGGCTGTCTGCTTCTGCTGTACAGCCTGTCCACCAACGCTGCCCAATGCGGATGCCAGCCGGTCGCCCGCTTCGCTGCGGAATCCGGTATAGCCGAGCTGCAAAGTGTGTTCGTCAGAAAGCTTGGCGTTGAGTTTCGCCAGCCAGGACTCCGTGCGCAGTTGGGTGTTCAGAACCTCCTCGCCGGCGCGGTAGTTAGCCAGGCCGTGGTTCTCGACGAAATTGCGATAGAAAAAATTGCAGCTTCCGTCCGGATAGCAGAACAGCCGATCACCGGTGCCGACCGGATTGGCGTCGTTACCTTGCGTGCCTGCGTGATAGTTGCCCTGCTCGCGATAGGCATAACCGGCGACAGCATCGAAGTTCTCGCCTTTGTAAGCTCCAACGATGCTACCTGAGCCGCTAGTGGGCACGGCGAATGGCGGCCGGTCCATGCCGGTAACCGATGGCGTTGCCGTTCCGTGGCGGGCATTAGGGTCGTTCAAGTCGTTGAGGGGATTGCTAATGGCGTAGCCTGATCGGTCGCCGGCATGGGGCTGCGACGTGTTGGTGCCGAAGCCGCCCTTGACGCGGACGCCCCACCGGTCGCCTTCCTTGACGATATCGTCGGCATTCAGCGTGCGCATGGCGACCGACCCGGCGTTGCCCCACGATGCAACATCGGCGCCCTTGGTTATGTCGATGCCGCCGATGAGGTCGGGATCGACGAAGGAGCGGTTCGATAGGCCTTGATAGCCTTGATAGATGGTGAGCGAGTTCTCTGCTCCGTCGATCGTCGTCGCGACGCGGCCGAAACCCTGCATGCCGCGGATGTTGACGTCGATGCCCGCCGCGCCGTTGCGTGCTTCGCCCGACATGACGCCGGGCGTGCCGCGAAACATATCGGCTGGGCTGGATCCGCGGAAGCGCTCGATGTTTTCGGACGAAATGTGCGCGGTCGGTGCTGCGGTTTCGTACGGTGTGTAAACCGATGTGCCTGCAATCGCGCCGCCCGAAACATCGATCGTGTCCAGCGCGATGGCCCCATCGATGGCTGCACCGGCATCGCCAGCGCCGCTGCTCGGATCGGTGATCGTAGCCACATTCGAGCCGGTGAAGCTGAAACTGAGGCCGCTACCGCTCAGTAGCTGACTGAGAGCGGCATCGCGTGTGTATTGACCAGACAGCGCGGGTGCGGATTTTCCAGCCGTCAGCGACGCCGGATAGGCAAGCTTGACGCCGGACTGTCTGGCGAAGGCCGAAAGCGCCGACGTCAACGGCTGCGCCGGTATATTGAAGTTGACTGTGTTGCCCTGTGCAGCAGATGCCTGCTGCGCTTCCGCCGCTGGCGCTGCAGCCAGCAGTGATACGCCTAACACCGCCAACCGCGCGAAGTGCTGCGGCTGACGCCCCCGATACGCAAACGACATTCAAACCCCCGTACGCATACAGATCGAGGGAGTGTGGCCAGTGAGTGCGTGGCTTCCCTCACTGTCTTAGACGGGAAACCTGACTCTAACCCTCAACAAGCAGCCGCCGAAAAATTCATGCGGGTTATGCGGCGGAAATGACCGCGACGAGATTGGACAGTCGCAGCACCCGGATCGGCAGGCCGGCTGCGAGCGCATCGAGTGATTCCTGCGGTGTTCTGAGGTCGAGCACGGCGTTGACTTTGAGCATGCGCACGCTGGAATCCTGAATGACGATCCAGCCGTTATAATAGGTACGAAGGGCGGCGATCACGTCTTCCAGCGTTTCGCCCTCTGCAACCAGCATACCCGTTCTCCAGGCCAGCGCGGCGGCGGCGTCCTGCGCGACAGCGGCGCCGATGCGGCCCGTCTCGGAAATGAGCACCCGATGACCGGCGGACAGAGTGACGCTGTCGGATGCACGTTCAAAGGTGGATTGAACGCGAACAGCATTCTCCGCAACGAAGACGCTGACCCGGCCTGAGGCGAGCCGGCTGTCGATATCGAAAGCCGTGCCGAGCGCGGTCACGGTAGCTCCACGCGCCGCAACTTCAAACGGACGGGCGATGTCGCGCATCACTTCGAAGTAAGCTTGCCCTTCGAGCAATGCGACTCGGCGCCGTTGCGGTGAATAATCTATGTCGAGCGCTGACATCGCGTTCAAAAGCACGCGCGTGCCATCCGGCAGATTGAATGCGCCGACCTGGCCAACGCCGGTCGAATGATCTGCCATCATCGGGCGCAGCACTCCGCTTGCCCAGTAGGCGCCCGCACATCCTATGCCGACGCCGGCCAAACCACGCAGCACCGTGCGCCGCGACGCCCGCGGCTTTTTGCGGCCACCTAGCCGGACCAGCCCGCTCTGAGGGTCGACGTGAAGATTCTCGGCGTCGTGCCAAAGGCCCTCCGCCTCCGCCGCGGCCGCCTCATGCTCGGGACTTTGCGCGCGCCAAGCAGCAAACGCCGTTCGATCGCGTTTGTGTGCCGCGCCCGAATTGAGGCGGACGATCCATTCCAGCGCTTCATTTGACAGTACCTTGGATGGATAGGGCGGTTTCGGGCTCATCCGCAGTTCACGCTTAAGGCGCTCGGTTGTGCTGTCATTGATATAGACGGCGTTGCGACGCAAACCCGCAATGCAGCAGTATGGAATTTTGTCAGTTGTCGTCGGCCTCACGCATAAGATCGCGACAGTGCATGAGAGCGCGCGTGACGTGTTTTTCGACCATGCTGACGGAGATGCCCAGCGCGTGTGCAACTTCCTTGTGCGTCCGCCCCTCCATCCGGTTCATTACAAAGGCCGTACGGCATGCGGTGGGAAGCTCGTTCAGCAGCACGGCGAGGCGCGCAAGCCTTTGGCGGTGCTCGAAAGCAACGATTGGGTCAGCCGTTACGGCCAGCGCCGAAAGATCCTCTACGTCGACACGATAGGTCCATTCAATGGTGCGCCTGGCCGTGAAATCAACCGCCGCATTGCGTGCAGCCGTGAAGAGGTATGCCTTCGGGTGCTCGATGGCGATGCCTTCAGCGGACCGCCTCGCGAGCCGGAGGTAAGCGCTTTGAACGATCTCCTCGCCATTTTCCCTGTCGCCGACGAGGCGCGCTGCATAGCGGACCACCTCCGTGTGATAGTGCCGGAACAGATCTCCGAGCCACTTGTGAATATTGTCAGCCATCGAGCCTCTCTGCACCGCCCGCGTACGCCACGCCAATCGACGTCGGGGCCGTGCCTGATCTCAGATGAAAAAGCACATCCATGAAGACCTGCGGGGGACCTTTCCACCGCCACGGGCTGCACTGGCCCCCTGCTGCCCGCAGCCACACGCAGTCAGAGCCCATAGAGTTTTTGCCTGCAACATGAAAGATTTAGAGCACGTCTAAGGCTGCCGGCAGCCGCATGCTGAAAACAATACTTTTGGAGTATGCTTAGGCGTTGTTTTTGCAGATTTTGTTGGAGGTGCGGATTGGTCTTCTTCTCCCGGAAGGTCATCGGCAGCGTGGGGCGGAATTCGCCGTTTTGTTGCACCAGGGCAACGATACCTCCTCGCTTTCGGGGGCCCTGCGGGCGGCGAGGCGGAGCCGTCCTTGCCTGATTGTCGGCTATGCCGAGAAAGCCGACGTCGATCCGAGTTAGGGTTCCACGACCTCATTGCATCAGCGGAGGGACTGCTGCTGCTCCAGGAGCGGAAGTGGCCCATGGCGGTTCGTTCTGACGGTGAGCTGTGTCAGTGCCTATGATCGGATGCGGGACAAGCCGAAGTGGTCAGCGGGTATGCTTCGAGGCGTAACGCAAGCGAGTTAAGGCTTACAGCACGCAAGCCTCATCCAGAGGAATTCCAAAACTTGATCGCATGCGAGATGAAGGCGTCAAAGTCTGCTGGCGACCACGAGTCGGGCCGTCCGTCCCTAAGGAGCCAGCGCCGCTGGTTAGCCGTAAGTAGTTTGGCTTTGTCAGCCTTCTGGAGCCACTCCAGGCACTCCGGTATCGTGCTGTTGTAGTAGTAAGAAAACTTGTCGTTGGGAACGTTCCACAGCATTCCTTCTATGTAGTACGAAGGCGCGAGGCCGTCGCGGATGAGGCCGCGATCGATCATCCGATTGCGCATGTTTTTTAAGATGCGGACCACGGGCTTGAACTGCTCCTTGGTCGTTTGGTGCTTCTCTGTGCAGTACTCGGCATGGAGCTTCGGGAAGTTCACGATGGACGTCCCGTCTGCAGCGAAGAAGCGAATGCCCTTGTAGTGCCCGACTTCCGGGTCGCCGTTGTAACTGTAGTACTGCCGGTGCTCAGTGCAGACGAGGATGTCGGCGGAGCGACGGTTGTTGTTGGGCTTCAGGTGGATGGCCTTGTCACCCTCTTCGATGAAGCCGGCGCCGTACTGGCTACGCAGCCACGGGAGTACCTCCGACTTAAAGCTCGGGCCTACGCCGGGAACATCAGTGATATCATTGCCAAAGCGTACTTTCTGATCGGCGGGTAATAAATCGAGGTCATAGTGCCAAGTATCGGACGTTGAGAGAACAATGTCGACGTCGCTGTCGCCGCGTACGTTGGTGTCGTTGCCGTAGGATCCTTGCAGGTAGACCTCCTTACTGCGGTTGGCAAACGGCGCGTTGGCGTCGAGGAGGGTTGAACTGATCGATCTATAGGTGTCAGTGAGCTGTTGGATCGGACCGAGCTTGGCCCAGATATCGAGCTGATCTTCGGCAATTGCCATTGCCAAACCTCCTAGTCCAAAAATTCTTTGAGTTTGTCTTCGTGCTCGCGGAAGCTTTCAATCCCGCGCGTATGCAATAGGCCCAGCTTGGTTGGGTCGCGTTCGAGCAAGTCTGTGGCCATCTCGGGTTGGTTATATGTCCTGCTAATGCGAACAGTCGGGATGTGGCTGTAGAGGACCTCCCGCAGTTGATCCATCGACTGGGTGTTGATTTCCAGCGTCTTCTGAAAGAAGCGGGCACCCGGATACTTGTTCATCCACCAGGCGACGTCCTTGGCGGAGCGCTTCGGAGGAGGATAGAGGCCAACCCCAAGGCTAACGACCCGCAGCCTATCCGGTCTCACTTTGAGCGCATTAAGAGCATCTGCGATGGCGTAGAGAGTCGGATTGTTCGCACAGTAGCCGCCGTCGATAACGGGGATGGCTTGCTTCTTGTGCGTCGTAACCTTGTACGCTTTGAAGAAAGGGTAGGCGGAGCACGAGGCCTGTACTGCGTCTGCAATGGTGCAGCCGAACCCGGGTTCAAAGGAATGGCGGCCGCGGTGCGCGAGGCCCACATCGGTTTTAAAAATCATCGGCGTCTCGTTGTCGTAGTTGGTCGCAACTATGCCGACGTCTGTTTTAAACCTATCGAACTTTCGCTCCTTGAAGACTTCCTTGGCTACGGCATTAAGGGCCTTACTCTTCCCGCCGGGCGTGAGGGGCTTCATAATCGTGGGGACGTGCTTGCTGTAGAGTTCGTGTATTTCCTCGACGCTGTGACCGAGAGCCAAGAGCGCCGCAATGATCGACCCGGTGCTCGTCCCGTAAATCAGGTGAAAACAGCTATGGAGAGGGGCGCCAGCGAGCTTCTCTATCTCCTGTAGCGCGCCGAGCGTATAGAAGCCCTTGGCCCCACCACCATCGAGGCTGAGAATGCGTGCTTTATCTGCCACCCTATCCCTCCCTTAACTGGCCGGGCGCACTGGTCGCGCAGGCGGCTTCACGCTTGAAGGGCCGCCGAGCCAAAGGATACCGTCGGTACGCGATAAGAGATCCGATGCGGATCGCGGGCGTATTCGCTCTGCAATAGGCGCTATCTCGTTGTCGAAACTTTCTCGATCCAGCACCAAGTGTACTCGGTCGAGTCTCGATCAGTACTCAGGATCAAATGATAACTAGTCAGCACTCAATGCTTTACCGTATCGGAATATCAAGCGACGGTCCCGAGACTGAAGATAGAGTGCGTCTACCGACTCGATTTCAGACATTGCAAGGCAACTGTTGTAAGCGGTACCCTTATTCGCTGCGCCCTTTCGTGATCCTTCGGGTGGAAACATACGATGTGACCACCCGACGATCCGATAGTCTTCCGTTTCGCTGGCTCTGCCTACCATCACAGCGCCATCGTGCACCGCCGGATTCAGCTGCAGAACAGACGCACGTACGCTAGCAAAGTCTACGTCGAACCGACGATTCACAGGGGGCTCAGGTACCAGAACCATCGGGGCTACGAATCGCGGCAAACGCTCGCCGGTAAAAAAGCACAGGATGAGCGTCGCATCGACATGGGGAAGGCGACCTAAGATTTCCCTGATGGACTGCTCCGTCATTGCGTGATCGTCCTTTGACTTACCGTCATCGTTAGCACAGATAATTGAGGGTCGGGATGCAATTGCGGACGCAGATAGCCGCCACGATCGGGCTGGCGGCGATCGTCTGGATCGGAACTCTTTTACTCATGGGGGAATCGCTCTCCTGGCGACTGCTCACCCCGCTTGGTGCTACGGTAACAGTCGTCAGCTCCTTGTCCTTACTCTTCATTCAGTTTGCGTGGCGTTGGCCCATCTTTCGAAGATGGCTCGTGCAAAGGCCTGACCTCTCGGGCACGTGGAAATGTGATCTCACATCCACTTACGTCGGCGACGATGGCAATCCTGTTCAGAAAATCGTCTATGTGGTTATCCGCCAGACCCTCACCTCGCTCTCATTCCGCCTTTATTCCGAACGGGCCAAGTCTGCTTCGCTTGCTGACAACATATTCAGTGATGGCACCGACCTCTTTGCTCTAGCGATCGCTTACCAAAACATACCGAGGCTTGAGGATCGCGGTACTGAAAGCGATATTCACTTCGGATCGTCGCTGTTCACACACATCGACTATGACTGCGAGCGCCTTGAAGGCCACTATTGGACCGACCGAAAGTCGAAAGGGTCGGTAGTGCTGCGGGAGCGTCGACCGGAGCAGGTCGCATCCTATGAAGAAGCTAGGAAACTCTTTATTTGCTCCACCAATACTTAGAGGGCAGTCGCTCAGGCAATCTGCTTGCTGAGAGATGTCCCATCTGACTCCAGAACAGATCGGCGCCGTTGGCGAAAGTCGAGTGCACAATCTCTGCGTCCTCGCACGGTGAAAAGCGACCAAACCCGATCCCGATCGGACAGGCAAAGACCTCTTCGTAGAATGGCCATTGCCGCCACTCGGCCATCGACTCTCGAGCGTTTCGGCATCGAGTTATCGGGCGTCCCCAATTTACCCATTGATATACAAGCTGTGGCCGGCCGTGGACAAAATATCGAGCTTGCGCCGTTCCCCCCCAGACAGTGCTAGCTGTTATCTTTAGACTTGATTTGCTGTGCGAGACTATTCGCGTCGGCTCTTTCTGCACAAGGCCGGCCTGAGGTTCGATCAAGCTCGACGGAAACCATTCGAGGAGCCCAGCGTGGCGAAGCGCACAATCCATTTCGCCGTCTCGCCACGTCTCGCCGCGCTGCTTGGCGACGGCTACCGTTCGACAGAGCAGGCCCTCAAGGAACTCGTCGACAATGCATGGGATGCTGATGCCGAGGTGGTAAAGGTTACGCTGCCAGCACCGATGACGCTCGACCCTATTGTGATCAGCGACGACGGTCATGGCATGAGTCCGGAGGAGATAGAAGCCGAGTATCTCAATATCGCGAGAGACCGTCGATCGATCAAAGGAGCGAGGACACCGCGGTTAAATCGGCGCATCAAGGGCAAGTTGGGGATTGGAAAATTTGCCGGGCTCGCTGCCGCGAGACGGATGCTGCTCCAATCTGTTCGCGACGATCGGTGCGCGTCGGTCACCATCGACAAGGAAGTGATCCTTGGTGCCGAAAGCGATATTGAGCGGATACCGCTCGAATTGACCGAAGAGAAAACCCTGGGGTGCGCCTCGGGCACGACGATCGCCTTAACAGAGCTCGATGCAGCACTGAATTTCCCAAGTCCCGATGCATTGCGTGCGCTGCTCTACTACGAGTACGGGCGGTCAACAGGTTTTCAGATCGTGGTCAATGGCTCCCCTCTGGACGTTGCTGACATGCCCGGCGACACAATTGAAGAAACGAGCAATGTCGACGGAGCAGGCGAAGTTTCCATGAGGTTCACTATCGTTGACGGGAAACAGCCAAGGCACCCAGGTCTCGCGCTCAGAGTGGGCGGAAAAATCGTTGGAAGGCCCCGGTGGTTTGGGCTCGACGAAAACCCGGACATCCCAGAACGACTACGCAAGCGAATTTATGGAGAAGTGGCCGTTGAAGGCATCGAAGGCGTTGTTACAAGTGACTGGGGCGCGATTGTCGAGAACAGCAAAGCTTACGCAGCGATAGCCGCCCATATAAATGAAAGGGCGATGCATGCGTTGAAGAGGACGCGTGCTCGCGAAATGCAACTCCATCGCGCCCGTCTCAGCCAGGAACACGCCCGGCGCCTTGCAAGGCTGCCTGAGCATCGACGGGCTTTCGCCGAAGCCGCACTGACGAGGCTACTCGACAAATTCTACGCTGAGCGACAAGACCGAATAGATACCGTTGCCTCGGTCGTGCTCGACGCCATGGAGCGAGACGAATACTGGCAAGTGCTTGAGAAAATTGATGCAGCACGAAATGCCGACGTTGCCGTGTTCGCGGCAGCCTTGGAGGAGTTTGGGCTCGTCGAACTGACTCTAATTGCCGATCGCGCTCGCGCACGCATGCGCTTTCTCGACGATCTCGACTTCTTGGCCCGGAACAAAGCGACCACAGAGGCCGAAATGCACAAGGCGCTTGAGCGGAACCTTTGGGTACTTGGCGCACCATTTCATCTCATGAGTTCGAACGCGACTCTGACCAGAATTGTTGAGGAGTACGGTGAGAAGAAATTCGCACGTCGCGCTTCTACGAAGCGGCCCGATCTCTTGCTCAGTACCGATCCCGGCGACCGATATTTGCTCATCGAGTTCAAGAGGCCGAATCATTCCATCTCGCGGAAGGACGAAAATCAGGCACAGGAGTACGCTGACGACCTCGATAAATTGCTCCCTGCGAAACCATTCGACCTACTGGTCATCGGTGGCCGGCGGGATGCTAAATCTAATGCGGAGAACGACGCCCCGAATATACGCGTCGCCTCCTACGGTGACGTTATCGGTCGTGCTCGTCACGAGGTCGAGTGGCTTCTGAAGTCTGCAAGACCGTGAGTTTTCCCGGGCATCAGCCAATCATCTCGATGCGCGCGCCCCACTATCCCCAAAAGGTAATCTACCTCCAAGAGCGGACTTTGTTGGCAATTTTGCAGAGAGCGCCGGCCACGGTCGGACCAATGACCGCTGTTGGGACAATGCACAAATGCGTCGACCCTCGCAGCGCAGATCGTGCGCCGATTTCCCGTGCGGCCCAACCCGTCTCACAACCCAAGGGTCAACTGCTCGCCCGCAATCGCCGTCCGATTTTTGCGCCCCAGCCATGGGGATCGTTGTTGCTGCTCCGCCAACGTGAGGCGCGGTGCTATCCGGCCGTCGCCGCTGAAGAGCTGACGCAGCAGTTCGGGGCAATTGCACTCCTGACTCCGGTGTAAGAGCACCACGTGATCAGGCAGTCGGGGCGCGCGATCAAGGATCTTACGGACGGCGTTGAAAGCCTGGCGATTGGAGAGATGACCGCGCCCACCTGTGATGTGGCGCCTCAAAAACCATGGGCGGCCGCTGTCGGCCTGCATCTGCGGATCGTAGTTAGCTTCGAGTGCAATGCAATCGAGGCCGTGGAAACGGTCGAGCAGGTAACGAGGCACCCGTCCCAGATCGGTGGCATAGCCGATGCGATAACCAAAGCCGTCGATGACGAAACCGTGCACCCGAGGGTGTCGTGAGCACAGTGGATCGGATCACAGGTGAGACCGTCGACCGGTGAAAAGGGCAAGCAGTCAAATGCCCGAACGAGCGGCATGAGTTCCGGGCAACTCAGTGCGAGACCAGCGACCTTGTTGGCGTGACAATGGACTTCAATGTTCAGGCGCAAGGGAGTCGAAGACCATCGCGGCGAGAAGTGGTCGCCGTCGAGATGAGTTAGCCAGAGGGCCGTAATGTCGGGTAACCGCACGCCGGTTCCATCAAGGCGCTTTGAGAGCGAGCGCGGACCGATGCCGGCGTCAATAAGCAGGATACCGCTCGGCGAGCGTACGAGCGCCGCATTGCCAGCGGAGCCGCTGGCAAGGATGCAGAGTCGAGCGACATCGATCTCCCGTCTCTTCGCAACTTCAATAGCCAGCAGGTGGCCCCCTTAGGATGCCTGCCGCTAAAATACGTCGATATTCGGATTAGCCGTGGCACCCGCGCGCCGCCGGATGTGTCTTCTGCGCCCTGTGTATTTGCGCAACCTAGAATGTCGGTCAGGAATGCTGCAGCAGACAAAAACCAGTGTGGGGCGGGCACTGGTCTAGGCGCCGAATATTCAGGTCCGCTCTTAAGACGATGCGCCCGTCGTGCCGGATCGCCCGCCGCGGCCATGGATACGGGTGCCGTCAGACGACAGCTATATCCTGATGTGGGAACGCAGTCGAAGCTGCCGTGGGGGCGTCGAGGCGGCGGTCAGCGGCGTCGCAGTAGTCATGTTGGGCTAGAGCCATTTGGGGACAGCGATGCGTGTGGAATGGCGAAGCTTGTCGATCAAGGCACCGGCGTCCGCATCAACGGATATCGAGTTTCGGTGGGCCGCTGGCAAAAACCTCGTGTCGACCATGTGATCGATGAAAGCGAGAAATGCCGTGAAGAAGTCTGCCGAGTTCAACACGCCCACCGGTTTGTCGATTTCCGATAGCTGGTTCATGCTCCAGACCGCCATCAACTCTTCGATGGTTCCGATGCCCCCCGGCAACGCGATGAATGCATCCGCGAGTTCGACCATGCGCGCTTTTCTGTTGCTCAGGGTCGGAACGATCTCGTGTCGGCTGAGGCCGGCGTGGGATTGCCCACGCTGATGTAGCGATTCCGTGACGACGCCGTGCACATTTCCGCCGGCAGCCAATGCGGCGTCCGCCACGATCCCCATCAAGCCCTTCGTCGTCCCGCCATAGACGAC
>Ga0182745_1003016_pt1 | contig 14710 bp, 11 predicted proteins | sample eDN3rd30CKraftBY_FD_128523 | JGI IMG/M metagenome (GOLD analysis project Ga0182745, IMG submission 128523) | Enriched backyard soil microbial communities from Emeryville, California, USA - eDNA 3rd pass 30_C Kraft BY (version 2) (version 2) | ecosystem: Environmental > Terrestrial > Soil >...
CTGATCCTCGCGACCGACCCCGATCGCGAGGGCGAGGCGATCAGCTGGCATGTGCAGGAATTGCTGCGCAGCAAGAAGGCGCTGCCGCAAACCGTCGACCGCGTGACCTTCAACGCGATCACCAAGCAGGCGGTCACCGATGCGATGGCGCATCCGCGCGCGCTCGACGACGATCTGATCGACGCCTATCGCGCGCGCCGCGCGCTCGATTATCTCGTCGGCTTCACGCTGTCGCCGGTGCTGTGGCGCAAGCTGCCCGGCGCGAAATCGGCGGGCCGCGTCCAGTCGGTGACGCTGCGCATGATCGTCGAGCGCGAGCGCGAGATCGAGGCTTTTGTTGCGCAGCAATATTGGTCGGTGACCGGGCTGTTCGAGATGAGCGGCACGCCCTTCAAGGCGCGCCTCGCGCGCTGGCGCGGCGACAAGATCGAGCGGCTGTCGATCGGCACCGAGGCCGATGCGCGCGCCGCCGAAGCCGACGTCAAGGCAGGCCATTTCACCGTCGACACGGTCGAGACCAAGCCGCTGACGCGCAACCCGCCGCCACCGTTCACCACCTCGACCCTGCAACAGGAGGCCGCGCGCAAGCTCGGCTTCTCGGCCAGCCACACGATGCGCGTCGCGCAGGACCTCTATGAGGACGGCGCGATCACCTATATGCGAACCGACGGCGTCCAGATGGACGGCAGCGCGATCAGCGCGGCGCGCCGCGCGATCGCCGATCGCTACGATGGCGGCTATGTCCCCGACAAGCCGCGGCAATATCAAACCAAGGCGAAGAATGCGCAGGAAGCGCACGAAGCGATCCGCCCGACCGATTTCGGCAAGGACAAGGTCGGCGGCGGCGATCATGCGCGCCTTTACGAACTGATCTGGAAGCGCGCGCTGGCGAGCCAGATGGCGTCGGCGCGGCTCGAACGCACCAGCGTCGATCTGTCGGACGGCACCGGCAAGACGGTGCTGCGCGCGACGGGGCAGGTGGTGAAATTCCCCGGCTTCCTCGCGCTCTACGACGAAGGCCGCGACGACAGCAACGACGACGAGGATGCGCGCCTGCTTCCCGCGATGAGCAAGGGCGATGCACCTGCGAAGACCGGCGTTGAGGTCGAAAAGCACGAAACCCAGCCGCCGCCGCGCTATTCGGAAGCGAGCCTCGTCAAGAAGATGGAGGAGCTCGGCATCGGGCGCCCGTCGACCTATGCCTCGATCCTCCAGGTGCTCAAGGACCGCGCCTATGTGCGCGTCGAGAAGAATCGCTTTCTTCCCGAGGAAAGCGGGCGGCTGCTGACGGCGTTCCTCGAGCGCTTTTTCAATCGCTATGTCGAATATGATTTCACAGCGGGTCTCGAGGAAGAACTCGACGATGTGTCGGGCGGCCGTGCGCAGTGGCAGGCGGTGCTCGAGAGCTTCTGGCGCGACTTCAAGCCGCGCACCGGCGAGGTGATGGAGCAGAAGCCGTCGGAGATCACCGCGGCGCTCGACGAATTTCTCGGCCCCTATCTTTTCCCCGACAAGGGCGACGGCAGCGACCCCAGGCTTTGCCCCAATTGCGGCACCGGGCGGCTCGCGCTGCGCGGCGGCAAGTTCGGGCCGTTCATCGCGTGCAGCAACTATCCCGAGTGCAAATATACCCGCAAGTTCGCGCAGCCGGGCGGCAACGGCGAGGCCGACACCGGGCCGGAAGCGATGGGCACCGACCCCGAAAGCGGGCTGGAAGTGACGAAGCGCAGCGGCCGTTTCGGTCCCTATATCCAGCTCGGCGAGGGCAAGGAGGCGAAGCGCTCGTCGATCCCGAAGGACATCCCGGCGGAGGACTTCGATCTCGATTATGCCCTGCGGCTCCTCAGCCTGCCGCGCGAGGTCGGGGTGCATCCTGAAAGCGGCAAGCCGATCCTCGCGGGACTGGGGCGCTATGGCCCCTATCTGTTGCATGACGGCAAATATGGGAAGCTGACCGGCACCGCCGAAATCTTCGACATCGGGATGAACGCCGCGGTCGTCCGCATCGCCGAGGCCGCGAACGGCGGCGGGCGCGGTCGCGCCAAGGCCGAACCGCTCAAGACATTCGGCGCGCATCCGACGAGCGGCGGCGAGATGAAGCTGATGGCCGGGCGCTTCGGTCCCTATGTGACCGACGGTACGACCAATGCGACCTTGCCCAAGACGATCGAGCCCGACGCGTTGACCGAAGAGGAAGCGATCGCGCTGATCGACGCGCGCGCGGCCAAGGGGCCGGCCAAGGGCAAGAAGAAGGCAGCGCCAAAGAAAAAGGCTGCCGCCAAGAAGGCGCCGGCGAAGAAGAAGGCGGCGAAGGAATAATTCCGAAACCCGGCGTCGCCCCCGCGCAGGCGGGGCCGCCATCGGCCTTATCCTTCCCGCTGCGCAAACCTCCAGCGGGCCCCGCCGGCTGTCCCTCGCCGGGATGACGATTATATTCTGGCATGTTAGGGTGCCGCATCGGGAGGTATTTCGATGCGCCGCTTGCTTGCCGCTTTGTTCGCCGTCTTCGTCGTTCTGGCCGCGCCGGCCTCAGCCCAATCCTCACGCTATCTGATCTCGGCCGATCCGATGCAGGACGCACCGCCCGGCGTGCAGGCGTGGCGGGTGCAATATTGGACAACGGGCGGGAGCGGCCAGCGCTTCGCGGTCACCGGCATCGTCGCCGCGCCGATGGAGGCGATCCCGCCGCGCCCGCGCCGCGTCATCGCCTGGACGCACGGCGCGTGGGGTGTCGCGGAGAAATGCGCGCCCTCGCTCAGCCCGAATTTCTTCGATTATACGGCGGGAATGGATGCGGTCCGCCACGGCTATGTCGTGGTCGCGCCCGACTATATCGGCCTTGCCAGCCCGACGATGCACCCGTTTCTCGTCGGTCCCGACACGGCGAATGCGGTGCTTGACGCGGTGCGCGCGGCGCGGGAGATTCCGGGCGCGGCCGCCGGCAGCAGCTTCGCCGTCTGGGGTGAATCGCAGGGTGGCCATGCCGCGCTCTGGACCGCCGCATCGGCGCGCGCCTACGCACCCGACCTGACGCTCGTCGGCACCGCCGCCGCCGCGCCGCCCACTGACCTTGCCGCCAATTTGCGCGATGGCAGCGACAAGACGGCGCGCGCGCTGCTGCTGTCCTTCGCGCTCCATAGCTGGTCGACGCTATATGGTTTTCCGCTCGACGGCATCGCCAATCGCGCGAACCAGGGGATCATTCACCGCCTTGCTGAAAACAACTGTGTCAGCTTCAACAAGAAGCCGAAGCTCGGCACGATCCTCGGCATCCTGACGATCGCCCGCGCGACCAAGAACAAGGACATCGCCCGGATCGAGCCCTTCGGCTCCTTCGCGCGCGCCAACAGCGTCGATGCGGCGCGCGTTCCGGGGCCGCTGCTGATCGCGCAGAGCAGCAAGGACACGATCGTCGCGCCCGCGGTGACGCGCAAATTCGCGAAAGCGGTCTGCCGGCGCGGCACCGATGTGCGCTGGATCGACATGACGGGCGACCATGGCACGAGCGCCAGGGACAGCGCGGCCGAGACGATCGCGTGGATCGGTGCGCGCTTCGACGGGCAGCCACCACCGAACGACTGCCGGCGGATTTAGCACGGTGCGCTAAATCCTGCCTCCTCCCACGAACGGGATTGTGATGCGGATTTTGAGCGATGCGCTAACCCGCGCAGGGCGGATCGGCGGGACGGAAAGCGTGCTGACTCACATTGTCGTGGCGGACGAGGCGGATTTTCGAGCCGGGGTGGCAGGGTGTGCCGTTCGGCAGCACGACCACGGCCTCCTGCGCTTCGCCGAGGCGCACGGTCGCCCGCGATTTGTCGCCGACCCGGTCGATGCGCTCGACTTCGCCGCTCACCAGATGATCCTTGTTTTCGCGCGCGATCAGATTGCGTTCGGTGAGGACGATCAGCACCGCGGCGATCGCCAGATACCACATCCAATATTTGAGGACGCCGCGCAGGCGGTCGGCGGGGGTGTTGAACGGATCGTGCGCCATCGTGCTTCCCCTCAATCGACCCAGTCGAGGCCCATGTCGCGATAGACGCCGCGATCCTCGTCCCAGTTTTCCTTGACCTTCACGTGCAGGAACAGGTGGACCTTACGACCCATCAGCTCGGTCAGCTCGGCGCGCGCGCGGGCGCCGATTTCCTTGATCCGGCTGCCGCCCTTGCCGAGCACGATCGCGCGCTGGTTGTCGCGCGCGACGAAGATCTGCTGGTGGATTTCGGCGCTGCCGTCGGGGCGCGTCTTGAACAGCTCGGTCTCGACCGTCGACTGATAGGGGAGTTCCTCGTGGAGCTGGCGGTAGAGCTGCTCGCGGGTGATCTCCGCCGCCAGCATCCGTTCGGGCGCGTCGCTGACTTCGTCCTCGGGGAAATGCCACGGCCCCTCGGGCATCAGCGCGGCGAGATGCGCCTTGAGTTCGGGGACGCCGTCGCCGCTGCTCGCGGCGATGAAGAAGGTCTCGTCGAACGCCAGCCGCGCATTGAGTTCGGTCGCGATGGTGAGCAGCTTGTCCTTGCGCGTCAGATCGACCTTGTTGAGGACGAGGAACTTCTTCTCGGGCCGGTTCGCGACGCCTTCGAGCACGCGCTCGACGCGGCCCGTCAGCTTGGCGGCAGCGTCGACCATGACGAGAATCGCCTCGGCCTCCTCCAGGCTCCCCCACGCGGCGGCGACCATCGCGCGGTCAAGGCGCCGGGTCGGCGCGAAGATGCCCGGCGTGTCGATCAGGACGATCTGTGCGTCGTCCGCCATCGCGACGCCCATCAGCCGGGTGCGCGTCGTTTGCGCCTTGGGGCTGACGATCGCGACCTTCTGGCCGACGAGCGCGTTGACGAGCGTCGATTTGCCCGCGTTGGGGGCGCCGACGACGGCCACGAAACCGCAGCGCTGGGTCATTTCGCTTCTTCCTGTGTCAATCGTTCGAGCAGCGCGGTGGCGGCCGCTTTTTCGGCCGCCTGCTTCGACGCGCCTTCGCCCTCCGCCTCGGCGAGCTTGCCGACCGCGACCGCGACGCGAAAGCGCGGCGCATGGTCGGGGCCTTCGCGGCGAACGAGGCGATATTCGGGGGGCTTGCGCTTGCGGGCCAGCGCCCATTCCTGAAGCGCCGCCTTGGGGTGCTTGGGCGCGGCGACCTGGCCGTCGATCATGTCGCCCCATTTGGCGACGATGAAAGCCCGCGCGGCTTCCTCGCCGAGATCGAGCCAGATCGCGCCGAGCAATGCCTCCAGAACATCGGCGGCGATATTGTCGCTGTGCCGCCCGCCGTCGCCGATCGCCTGGCTGCCGAAATGGACGTGCGCGTTGAGGTCGAGCCGCTGCGCGATCGCCGCGCAGGTTTCCCCCGACGCCAGCGCGTGGAGCCGCGACGACAGCTCGCCTTCGGCCGCTTTCGGGAAGCGGCGAAAGAGTTCGGACGCGATCACCAGCCCGAGCACGCGGTCGCCGAGAAATTCGAGCCGCTGATAATCGCCCGCGCCGCTGCTGCCGTGGGTCAGCGCTTCATGGTAAAGCGCGAGGTTGCGGGGGTCGGCGCCGGTCAGGGCCGCGATCGTCGCCGCGGACGGCCGTTCGCTCAAAAGCCGTCCCCGATCCGGCTCCACCGCGCCGCGGTGAACCAGCTGATCGGATTGAACCAGCTTGCCGACCCGTCGGTCGAGAACATGCCGACGAGCGCGTGGCCGACGAGATTCTTTTCGGGGACGAGGCCGATGCCGCCATTTTCCTCCGCGGGGAAACGGCTGTCGGCGCTGCGGTCGCGGTTGTCGCCCATCAGGAACAGATGCCCCTCGGGAACGGTGACCAGCGGGGTATTGTCCTGCGCGATCGAGGTGATGTCGAGGATCGCATAGCTTTTGCCGCTGGGCAGCGTTTCCTTGAACTGCGGGTAGCGGCATTCGCGCTGGCCCGCCGCGGTGACTTCCTCGAACTGCGGGGCATAGCAGGGCAGGGTGCCGGTGGTGCGCGACGCGTCGATCATGTTCTGCGTCACCGGGATGACGAAATCGGCCATCGGCTCGCGCTTCAGCGGCTTGCCGTTCAGCCAGACGATGCCGTCGCGGACCTGGACCGTGTCGCCGGGAAGCCCGATCACGCGCTTGATATAATCATTGTCGTTGACCGGCGGCGCCTTGAACACGACGACGTCGCCGCGATCGGGCGTGCGCGCGAAGATGCGGCCCGGAATCAGCGGCACGCTGAACGGCAGGCTGTATTTCGAATAGCCATAGGCCATCTTGTTCACGAGCAGATAGTCGCCGATGAGTAGGCGCGGCTGCATCGATTCCGACGGAATGTTGAAGGGTGACAGGAAAAAGCTGCGAAAAATCAGCACCGCGACCGCGAGCAGCGCAAGAAAGCGGATCGTGTCGACCGCCTCTTCCTTGGCCGAGAGGGGCGTGGGTTCGGGCTTGGCCGGGCTGGGGTCGGCCGCGGGCGAATTATCGGCGGTAAAGCTGGCGTCGGTCATGCCGCGCATTGGCGACGAATAGGTCTGCACGTCAAGCGAATATCGGCGGATGGCGCTGGCGCGGGGACCGCGGCGGGCTTATGAAAGTCCCGATCAAGGACATAAGGAAGCACCGATGACCACCCCATCCGAAGCGTGGCAAGCGCTCGCCGACTGGCAGCCGCAGACCCTCTCCGATCTCGTCGCCGCCGATCCCGAGGCGCGGCTCGATGCACTGGTGCGCAGCGTCGCCGACATCCGGTTCGACTTCGCCAAGACCCATCTCGACGATCGCGCGGTTGCGATTCTGGCTGGCCTTGCCGTGGCGCAGGATTTCGCGGGCCGCCGCAAGACGCTGTTTTCGGGCGGCATCGCCAACCCGACCGAGGATCGCGCCGCCGAACATAGCGCCGAGCGCGGCGAAGGCGCGCCTGAATCCGTCCATATCGCGCAGGCGCTGCACCAGCGGATGCGGATGATGATCGACGCGATCGAGGCGGGCGCTTTCGGCGAAATCCGCCATTTGCTCCATATCGGCATCGGCGGTTCGGCGCTCGGTCCCGACCTGCTCGTCGATGCGCTGGGGCGGCACAGTGGGCGCTATGACGTTGCGGTCGTCTCCAACGTCGACGGCGCGGCGCTGGCCGAAGCCTTCGCGAAATTCGACCCCCAATATACGCTCGTTGCGGTGGCCTCGAAGACCTTCACCACCACCGAAACCTTGCTCAACGCCAATTCGGCGCTGCAATGGCTGGACGAGGCAGGCGTCGACGATCCGCTCGGCCGCTTCATCGCGCTCACCGCCAATCCCGAAAAGGCGATGGAGTGGGGGATCGACGAGACGCGTATTCTGCCGTTCAGCGAGACGGTCGGCGGGCGCTATTCGCTCTGGTCGTCGATCGGCTTTCCCGCGGCGCTCGCGCTCGGCTGGGACGCCTTCGCCGACCTGCTCGAGGGGGCGGCCGAGATGGACCGGCATTTCCGGCTGACCGACGGCGCGGATAATATCTGCCTGCTCGCAGCCTTCGCCGATCAGCTCTATACCAATCGGCTCGGCTGCCAGACGCGCGCGGTCTTTGCCTATGACGAAAGGCTGCGGCTGCTGCCCGCCTATCTGCAACAGCTCGAAATGGAATCGAACGGCAAGTCGGTGACGCTGGACGGCGCGCCGCTCGACCGCCAGAGCGCCGCCATCACCTGGGGCGGCGTCGGCACCGATGCCCAGCACGCGGTGTTCCAGCTGCTCCATCAGGGCACGCATCTGACCCCGGTCGAATTCGTCGTCGCGCGCGAGCCCGACCATCTGCTCGACGATGCGCATCATGAAACGCTCGTCGCCAACTGCATCGCGCAGGGCGCGGCCTTGATGACGGGGCGTGCGAGCGAGGACGGCGCGCGCGCCTATCAGGGCAATCGCCCCTCGACGACGATCCTGCTCGATCAGGTCAGCCCACGCAGCCTGGGGGCGCTGATCGCCTTCTACGAGCATCGCGTTTTCGCCAATGCCGTACTGCTCGGCATCAATCCGTTCGACCAGTTCGGCGTCGAGCTGGGCAAGGAAATGGCGAAGGGGCTGGCCGAGGGAACGGTGGAGTTCGACCCCGCGACGCTGGCGCTGATGCAGGCGGCGCTGGGCGAATAAGCCTGAACGCAAAATTCGATTGGCAAGCTGCCGCCGCGTAACCACATAGGCGACCGTCGCGAATAGCGGCCTGTCCATGTCAGGGGTAATCCATGAGCGATTTCGACTACGACCTTTTCGTCATCGGCGCCGGATCGGGCGGCGTGCGCGCGTCGCGCGTCGCGGCCTCGCACGGCGCGCGCGTCGCGGTGGCGGAGGAGTATCGGGTCGGCGGCACCTGCGTCATCCGTGGCTGCGTGCCCAAGAAGCTGCTCGTCTATGGCGCGCATTTCGCCGAGGATATCCACGACGCGCGCAAGTTCGGCTGGGACGTGTCCGACTGCACCTTCGACTGGCGGGTTCTGCGCGACAATGTGCTCGCCGAGGTCGACCGGCTCGAAGGGCTTTACGGCCAGACGCTCGACAACCACAAGGTCACGCTGTTCCGCACGCGCGCGACCGTGATCGGCCCGCAAAAGGTGCGGCTCGCCGACGGGCAGGAACTGACTGCGGAACGCATCCTGATCGCGACCGGCGGCTGGCCGCACGTTCCCGAATTTCCGGGCAGCGACCATGCCATCACCTCGAACGAGGTCTTTCACCTCGACACGCTGCCGAAGCGGATCGTGATCGCGGGCGGCGGCTATATCGCCAACGAGTTCGCGGGCATCTTCAACGAATTCGGCAGCAAGGTGACGATCGTCAATCGCGGCGACACCATCCTGCGCGGCTATGACGAGCAGATCCGCGACCGCCTGCTCCAGATTTCGATGACCAAGGGCATCGATTTCAAGTTCAACGCACCGTTCCGGTCGATCGACAAGAATGCGGACGGCTCGCTCACCGTCCACCTCGAAAATTGCGAGCCGATCGAGGCCGATGCGGTGCTGATGGCGACCGGCCGCGTGCCGAACACCAGCGGGCTCGGTCTGGAAGCGATCGGCGTGGACCTCGACGCGCAGGGCGCGATCAAGGTCGATGCGGCGAACCAGTCGTCGGTGCGGAGCCTCTATGCGGTCGGCGACGTCACCAACCGCATCCAGCTCACCCCGGTGGCGATCCGCGAAGGACAGGCCTTTGCGGACTCGGTTTTCGGCGGCAAACCGACACGCGTCGATTATGCGAACGTCCCGAGCGCGGTGTTCAGCCACCCGCCGATCGGCGCCGTTGGCATGACCGAAGCGCAGGCGCGCAACGAGCTGGGCTCGGTGCGCATCTACACCAGCGATTTCCGCGCGATGAAGAACGTCCTCGCCGGCCGCAACGAGCGCGCGCTCTACAAGATGGTGGTCAATGAAGCGACCGATCAGGTCGTGGGTTTGCATATGATCGGCCCCGACGCGCCCGAGATATTGCAGGCGGCGGCGGTCGCGGTGAAAGCGGGGCTGACCAAGGCCGATTTCGATGCCACCGTCGCGCTGCATCCCAGCATGGCGGAAGAGCTGGTGCTGATGAAATAGGCAACGATTGTGTCATCCCGGCGAAGGCCGGGATCTCACCCTTGCGGAACGACGCGACGGCGAGATCCCGGCCTTCGCCGGGATGACGAATGGGCGTGTGGGCGCGTGTCCGATCTGCTATTCTTCGCGATCTAAGCGAGAGGAGGGCACATGGCGGGCACGGCACTGGTCACCGGCGGCAGCGGCTATATCGCGGGCTTCCTGATCCGGCAGTTGGTCGAGAATGGCTGGACGGTCCACACGACCGTCCGCAGCCTCAAGCGCGAAAGCGAGGTTCGCGGCTGGCTGAACGTTCCCGCCGACAAGCTCCGCTTCTACGCCGCCGACCTCGAACAGGATGCCGGCTGGGCCGAGGCGATGGCGGGGTGCAGCCATGTCGCGCATGTCGCGTCGCCCTTTCCGCTCGGGGTGCCGAAGCACGCCGACGAACTGATCGTGCCCGCGCGCGAGGGGGCGCTGCGCGCGCTGCGCTTCGCAAAGGCGGCGGGGGTGACGCGGTTCGTCCTGACCTCGTCGATGGCGGCGATCGCCTATGGCCATGGCGACGGCGGCGGCATCTATAGCGAAGCCGACTGGAGCAATCTCGATAACCCCGCCGTGATGCCCTATCCGCGCTCGAAGACGGTCGCCGAGCGCGCCGCGCGCGACTGGGTGGCGACCGAGGGCGGCGCTATGGAATTCGCCTCGGTCAATCCCGCCGCGGTGTTCGGGCCTTTGCTGTCGGACGATCTGTCGACCTCGATCGAGCTGGTGAAACAGCTTCTGGAAGGCAAGGTGCCGATGTGTCCCGACATCGGCTTCGGCATCATCGACGTACGCGACGTCGCGGATCTTCACTATCGCGCGCTGACCGCGCCCGGTCTCCGCGACGAGCGCTATGTCTGTTCGGGGCCGTTCCTGAAGATGATCGACGTCGCGAACATCCTGACCGCGAACCTCGGCGAACAGGCGCGGAAGGTGCCGACGCGCCGGATGCCCGACTGGCTGCTCAAGCTGTTCGCGCTGGTGCGGCCCGAACTCAAGCAGCTCGTCGCCGAACTCGGCAATGTCCGCGGCGGTGACAGCCGCCACGCGATGGAAACGCTCGGCTGGACGATGCGCCCGCCCGAGGAGGCGATCCTCGCGACGGCGCACAGTCTGATCGAGCGGGGGATCGTGAAGGCGTGATCCCTCCCGTAAGCGGGAGGGACGGCGCTAAGCGATCGTCGGAATAATGCCGCCTTCGGCGCGGATCGCGGCACCGTTGGTGACCGCGGCCAGCGGGCTCGCGAGGTAGGTCACCAGCGCCCCGATCTCGTCGGCCTCGATCAGGCGGCGGATCAGCGACAGCGGACGCAGTTCGTCAAAGAAGGCCTTTTCGCGTTCGGCTTCGGAGGCATCGGGGTTCGACACGACCGACCGGATGAAATCGACGATCCCTTCGGAGCGCGTCGGGCCGGGCATCACGGTGTTGACGGTGACGGCTGTCCCGCGCGTCTGTTCGGCAAGACCGCGCGCGATCGCGAGCTGGGCGGTCTTGGTCGTCCCGTAATGCACCATCTCGGCAGGCGGCAGCAGGCCGCTCTCGCTGGCGATGAAGATCACGCGGCCCCAGTTGTTCTCGAGCATCTTGGGAAAATAGTGGCGTGCCAGACGCGCGCCGCTCACGACATTGACCTCGAAAATATGGTGCCAGTCGGCGTCGCTGATCTCAGTGAAAGGCTTGGCTTCATAGATGCCGAGATTGTTGACGAGAATATCGACTGCGGGAACCGCGGCGATCAGCGTTTCGGCGCCTTCTGCGGTGGCTGGATCGGCAAGGACGGCGCGCATTTTACCCGAAGCGGCCAGTTCGGCGGCCGCTTCGTCGAGTTTCTGTCGATTGCGTCCGGTGATGACGACCTCCACGCCTTCCTCGGCGAGGTGCCTGGCGATCGCGAAACCGATACCGGCAGTCGATCCGGTAACGAGAGCGGTCTTGCCCCTGAGTTTCAGATCCATGGGAAATCCTTTCGTGTCAGCTGCTGTTCGATGCGCCGAAGATAGCGTTGCGCGCCATTATTGATTAGAATGCGCTTCATCATTTCAGTGATGATTCAAAATCAGGAATGGCGATGGACAACCGATTCGGCGATATCGAGACCTTTCTGGCGGTAGCGAACGGCGGTAGCCTTGCCGCGGCGGCGAAGGCGCTGCGGTTGACTCCATCGGCGGTCAGCCGCAGCATCGCGCGGCTCGAACAGCGCCTCGGCGTTACGCTGATGCGCCGGACGACGCGATCGCTGGCACTGACCACCGAAGGGCAAGCGTATCGCGAGCGGATGAGCGTGTTGCTCGCCGACATCGCGACGGTCGAGGCGGGGCTGGGGCAGGAGGCGCAGGGGCCGCGCGGACTGTTACGGATCAATGCCTCGCCATCGATCGGTGCGATGGGGTTGCTGCCGATCCTGCCGCGCTTTGCCGAGCGCTATCCCGCCATCGTCATCGATCTCACCTTGTCCGACGCGATCGTCGACCTAGTCGAGGACCGCGCCGATGTTGCAATCCGTATCGGCCCCTTGCGCGATACGCGGCTGCGCGCGAAGAAGCTCGGACATAGCCGGATGCTGCTGGTCGCAAGCCCCGATTATCTCGCGCGGCGCGGAATCCCGCAAACGCCCGATGACCTCGACAGACACGATTGCTTGCGGTTCAGCTTTCGCCGTTCGGTCGACACTTGGTCCTTTCGGATCGCCGGCAGGATCGTGCATCGGCCCGTTCATGGCAGCTTCTTCGGCAATTCCGGCGAGGTCGTGCGGCAGATGGCGGTGGCCGGCGGCGGGATCGCCCGGCACGGGCATTTCCATGTCGCGCCGGACATCGCCGCTGGGCGGCTCGTCGAGGTGCTGCCCAGCTACAGCTCCGGCGATGGCGAGGATATACACGCGCTCTACGCGCCGGAGGACCGCGCGGCCGCGCGTATCCGCGCCTTCCTCGATTTCCTCGATACCGAACTGGTGATCGCGCCCTAGCCGATGCGGTACGGCACCACCCCGCGCCGATCCGGGTCTACCAGGATCGGGCGGTCGCTCGGCGGGAAGGCGCGCTGGTCGCAATCGTCGCGCGGGCAGATGCGGCACGACAGGCCGATCCGCGCTGCTGCCTGCGGCGCATCGACGTCGACCCCGTCGGCATAGACGAAATCACCGGCATATTGCGCCTCGCATCCCAAAGCGACGGCGTAGCGGCGCGGGGATCGCGCATAGCTGCCCGATGGCTTCACCAGCCCCTTCGCCATCGAGACATAGCGCAGGCCATCCGGGGTCTCGGCGAGCTGGAACAGGATGCGGTCGGGGATCGCCGCCGCTTCGTGGACGACCCATAGCGGGCAAGCGCCGCCGAAGCGCGCGAATTGCAGGCGCGTTGCGCTGTGGCGCTTGGTGATGTTGCCCGCCATATCGACGCGGCAGAAAAACATCGGGATGCCGCGCGCGCCGGGGCGCTGGAGCGTCGAGAGGCGATGGCACGCCTGTTCGAAGCTGACGCCATATTCGAGGCGCAGCCGGTCGATGTCGTGGCGCACCGTGCGGGCGCTGGCGCGGAACGGGCCATAGGGCATCAGCACCGCGCCCGCGGCATAGTTGGCGAGGCCGACGTGGAGAAGCTGGCGCGCCGCCGCGGTGCGCAGTGGCGACGCCTCGACCACCGCCGCGATCTCGTTCGCCAGCGCAAGCGCGGCGAGCTGGTGCGCGAGCTGGAAGCGGCGACTTTCGGGCGGCTGTGACGGATCGATGACGAGATGGCGCATCGTCGCGTCGAAATCGCGCAGCGCCTGAGCCTGATTATAGACGATCGAGATGCCGAGCGCATCGCGCAGCCGCCGCTCGATCGTCTCGATCGCGGGGGAGGGCGAAGCGCCGCGCAGACCCTGCGCCAGCGTCTCGGCGGCGCGGTCGATGCTGTCGACATAATTGCCCGCATCGTGGAACCAGTCGCGCACTTCCTCCCACGGCAGGCGGCTACCTTCGGCGGTGCCGCCGGTCAGCGCCTCGTCGATGATCTGCAGCCGCTGCCCCGCGCGGCGATAGGCGGCGTGGAGCGCGACGAACTGGTCGGCGAGCTGCGGCTGCTGCAACGCCGCGCGTTCGAGCTGGTCGGGGGGCAGCGGCAACGCCGCGAACAGCGGATCGGCCGCGGCCTCGCGTAGCGCCCCGGCGCGGCGGTCGCCGGCGTCGGCCGCGACCTCCTCCCATTCGAGCGGGAAGAGCTTTTGCAGCCGGTCGAGCAGCGCCGGGGTCAGCGGACGGTCGTCGTGCTCGATCTGGCTGAGATAAGAGGTCGAGATGCCGAGCGTCGCGGCGAAATCGGCCTGGCGAATGCCGCGGTCGTGGCGAAGCTGGCGCAGGCGGCTTCCGGCGAAGATGCGTTGGCGAGACATGACGGCTCCAATTCCTCTCCCTCAGGGGGAGAGAGAATCTAGTTTGCAAACTATCACTTTGCAACTTTGCAAATTCACATTTGCGCAAGTGCGCCGAACCGGGCAGGGGCAGGCTCTTCAATATCGTGGAGAGCCGCATGTCCGCCAATATCACCGAAATGGAAGCCCGCCGCGCCGCCGCCGCCCTTGGGGGCGGACAAAAGCGCATCGACGCGCAGCACGCCAAGGGCAAGCTGACCGCGCGCGAGCGGCTCGACGTGCTGCTCGACCACGGCTCGTTCGAGGAACTCGACACCTATGTCGAGCATGATTGCGTCGATTTCGGGATGCAGGATCAGAAAATTCCGGGCGACGGCGTCGTCACCGGATCGGGGACGATCAACGGCCGCCTCGTCTATGTCTTCAGTCAGGATTTCACCGTCTTCGGCGGCTCGCTGTCGAAGCGCCATGCCGAGAAGATTTGCAAGGTGATGGAAAAGGCGATGCTGGTCGGCGCGCCGGTGATCGGACTGAACGACAGCGGCGGCGCGCGCATTCAGGAGGGCGTCGCGTCGCTCGGCGGCTATGCCGACGTGTTCCAGCGCAACGTGCTGGCCTCGGGCGTCGTGCCGCAGATCAGCCTGATCATGGGGCCGTGCGCGGGCGGCGCGGTCTATTCGCCCGCGATGACCGACTTCATCTTCATGGTGCGCGACACGAGTTACATGTTCGTGACCGGCCCGGATGTCGTGAAAACCGTCACCAACGAAACCGTGACCTCGGAGGACCTCGGTGGCGCGAGC
>Ga0182745_1003018_pt1 | contig 14708 bp, 11 predicted proteins | sample eDN3rd30CKraftBY_FD_128523 | JGI IMG/M metagenome (GOLD analysis project Ga0182745, IMG submission 128523) | Enriched backyard soil microbial communities from Emeryville, California, USA - eDNA 3rd pass 30_C Kraft BY (version 2) (version 2) | ecosystem: Environmental > Terrestrial > Soil >...
CATCGAGTGCGAACTCGAGCGTTCCGGGACCCTGCATTGCGCCGTCGGTGCAAATGGCCTGCGAGAGTTGGAGCAACGCACCGAGCAATGGCTGGCGCGTGGCGCCCCCGTGCAGCTTTTGAATGCGTCACAAGCCGCCGAAAAGATCGGTAGCCATGAATTCACGGGCGCATTACTGGATCGCCGCGCCGGTACGATCCAACCTCTAGCCTATGTCCGTGGCTTGGCGCGCGCCGCCATAGGGGAGGGTGCACAGATCTTCACCGGCAGCCCGGTGCGCAGTTTCTCCTGCGCCAGCCCGGACTCACGCTGGCAAGTCGACACCGCTCGCGGCGCCGTGTCCGCTTCCTGGGTCGTCGTGGCCACCAATGCCTACACAATCGCGCCCTGGCCGCAGGTTCGCGCCGAGCTCATTCATCTGCCCTATTTCAATGTCGCCACGGCACCGTTACCCGACAATGTTCGGGCTGTCATTCTGCCTGAGCGCCAGGGGGCTTGGGACACGCGGCAAGTGCTCAACTCGTTTCGTCTCGACCGCGCCGGCCGTCTCATCTTTGGCAGCGTTGGTGCATTGCGCGGTACTGGAGCCGCGGTCCATGGCGCTTGGGCGCGCCGTGCATTGCGCCGGCTATTTCCTCAATTTGCCGCTACATTCTCCGGTCCCGGCCTGTTCGAGACTCAGTGGTATGGCCAGATCGGTATGACCACGGACAGTCTGCCGCGCTTTCACCGTTTCGCCGAGCGGGTCGTTGGCTTCAGTGGTTACAACGGTCGTGGCATTGGCCCCGGCACAGCTTTCGGCCGCGTCCTGGCCGAGCACATCGGTGGTCAATTGCGCGAGTCCGATTTGCCTCTGCCGCTCAGCGACCCCAGCGAACCGTCGCTGCGCTCCGCACGTGAATTTGGCTACGAAATAGGCTCGCAACTGGTTCATTTCACCGCCGCCCGTCCGGGTTGATCGTCTGTCTCACATCGGGCGAGCCCTGCCAGGCAGCGCGCACCGCCTGAGGATTGCAGCCTGATAGGCGAAGCCACTGAACTTCAGTGCAAAGCTTTGCCATGCCGCCCTGGCGCATTTTTTCCGCGTGGCATGCCACATTTCCGGGATTTCAGTGACCACAGCTGTCGCAGCGCCAATTCAAGAGGATCGCCATGTCCGCCAGTTCAGTATTCCTGCCCATTCTCGTGGTCTCTACCGCCCTCTCATGCGGAATCACTGCGCCGGCGTCGGCCCGGGTAACCGAAGTGGATGCCGTGACCCAGCGCAGCTATCGCGCCCTGGCGGCAGATCGTCGGGTCAAGGAGGCATTGGACTACCTCAAAGCCGATGAGACGCGTACTTGGGGTGACCAGAGGGAGCTGTCGGAGATTCCCGCGCCTTCACACAAGGAGGCCAAGCGCGCGGAGAATTTCGCTCGGCGTATGCGTGAACTGGGCCTCACCGACGTGTCGATCGACGCTGAAGGCAATGTGATTGGAGTACGCAGAGGTTCGGGTGCGCGCAGCGACAAAGGTGAGGTACCCCGGCTGGTGCTGTCCGCGCATTTGGACACTGTGTTCCCGGAAGGAGCGAATGTGACAGTGACGGAGCGTGCCGGGCGTTTCTATGGGCTGGGAATCAGCGATGACGGGCGTGGTTTGGCCACGGTGTTGGCAGTTCTGCGCAGCATGCAACGACAAAATCTTCGGACCGTGGGAGACGTGCTGTTTGTCGGTACCGTGGGCGAGGAGGGGTTGGGGAATTTGCGCGGCGTCAAAGCGCTGTTCCGCGATAATCCGGATCTCGACGGCTTCATCACCGTCGAGCCATCGCTAGGCGGTGTCAACTATGTCGGCGCCGGTGCGACCGGCAGCCGACGCTGGGCGATCACTTTCAGCGGGCCGGGTGCGCACAGCTTCGAGGCTTTCGGCACTCCGAGTGCCATTCATGCCATGGGGCGCGCCATTGCTCATATCGCCGATCTTCGCCCGCCGACCGATCCCAAGACCACCTTCAACGTTGGCGTGGTGTCTGGCGGTACTTCTGTCAACACCATTGCCGCCAGCGCCCGCATGGAAATCGATATTCGCTCCAATGGGGCGGAGGCGTTGCAACGGTTCGAGCAGCAAGTGCTTGCCGCCACCGAGCGCGCAGCCGTGGAGGAAAACGCCCGTTGGAATTCCAGCGCCATCAAGGTGCAACGGGAACTGTTGGGAGATCGGCCAGCCGGCGCTACCGATCTGCAATCGCCCATTGTGCAGGCGTCGGTACAATCGATCCGGGCATTGAATCTGCCCATGCCCGCGTTGGTGACCAACAGCACGGACAGCAATGCAGTAGTGGCCTTGGGCATCCCAGCCGTCACGCTGGGCGGCGGCGGTGCCTCGGGCGGGCTGCATTCGCCCAATGAGTGGTTCGAGCCGCGTGAAGCTTGGCTTGGGCCGCAGGCTGTCTTGCTGACGGTGCTCGGGTTGGCGGGGGTGCAGGGTGTCAGCCAGCCGCTGCTGCCGGACCGGAAAAATTAATTATTGGCCTTGCTGCTGCCGCTGCGGCCAGATTGCCAATTGTCTTGTCCTGCTTGCTAAGTGCGTGCGCCAGGGATTGAGTAGCTTGCCTTCAATCTTGGGGAGGCTAACGTCATGACTCGTTCGATTCGTCGCTCGATCCGTGGTCCGTCCTTGGCCGTGCTGGCCTTGGTAGTGCCCGTATTACAAGGGACCGTGGCGTATGGCGAGGAGACCTCATCCAGTCGCCTGGAGGAGGTCATCGTCACGGCCGCGAAGCAAAACCGTGCCAGCAGCACCGGCACCAAGACCGATACCCCGCTCATCGAAACCCCACAGGCCATTTCCATGGTCACCAGCGACCAGTTGGAAACCCTGAAGGTCAGCTCGATTTCCGATGCGCTCAACTATATGCCCGGCCTGGTGACGCAGCCGTCCAGCAACGCCCGGTACGCCGACGATGTGACCATCCGCGGCTTCGCCGCCAGTGCGTCCTCGGGCAGCTTCCTGCGCGATGGCCTCAAGCTGCAATCCAACATCTATGACGGCGGCCAGGAGCCGTATTCGCTGGAGCGAATCGATGTGCTGCGCGGTGCATCCTCGGTGCTGTATGGTCAGGGATCACCTGGCGGCGTAGTCAACTCGGTCACCAAGCGCCCGCCGCGGGAATTTCTTGCCGAGCTGAATGCCGAGTTCGGCGACTACGATCGCAAGCAGGTCTCAGGCGATATCGGCGGTCCGCTGACCGACACCCTGTCGGCGCGTCTGCTCGGCGTATATCGGGATAGCGACAGTTCGGTGGACTACATACCGGACGACAAGCGGTACGTCGCCGGCGCGGTGGCCTGGCAGCCCACCGACCGCACCAAGCTCACTTTGCTGACCGACTATCAGACAGTCGACACCCGTTTCAGTGCGCCGCTGCCCATCGCGGGCACGCTCATTCCTCTGGCCACCGGCCGCATACCGCAGAATCGCTTCGTTGGTGAGCCCGATTTCGATCACTACGACAGTAAAGGCTATACGGTAGGCGACATCCTCGAGCATCGCTTCGACGATTCGTGGAGCGCCTATCATGCATTGCGCTATTTCTCGGGCGATATCGACATCGATTACCTGCAGATCGGTGGTGTTGCTCCCGACAATCGCACCCTGCTGCGGGGCGTCAGCTCCCGCCGGGATCAGTCAAGCGGCTTCAGTACCGACAATCACTTGATGTGGAACTGGGCCGGTGGCGATTGGCAGCACACCGCGCTGGTCGGCGCTGACTTTTACCGGCGCCGTTACGACACGCACCGCTACTCAGGTGCCGTCGGCACCCTGGATTTCCTCACTCCCGAGTACGGCCTGACCACGCCAGTGGTCAACCGCGCCCGCGACAACGGTTTTGCGATCGACGGTAAGCAGACCGGCGTCTATTTTCAGGAGCAGATGAAATACCGCGATCGTTGGGTCCTGCTGGCCGGCGGTCGCCAGGATTGGAGCGACAACGAGCAGTTGTCCTATCGCAGCGGCACTGCCCTGCGGCAGAAGGACGATGCGTTCAGCGGTCGTATCGGCCTGGTCTACCTGGCCCCCAATGGCATCGCGCCATACCTGAACTATGCCGAGTCCTTCGAGATGGCCACCGGCCTCGACCGGGCCGGGACACCCTTCGAACCTACCTTCGGCAAGCAATATGAGGCGGGGCTGCGCTACGTGCCATTGCATAGTACGTCGGTGTACACCGCCAGCGTATTCCAGCTCACCCGTAGCAATGTGTTGACGCCCGATCCGGTGGATCAGGCCTTCTCGGTGCAGACTGGCGAGGTGCGCTCGCGCGGCATCGAACTGGAAGCCAAGATGCAGTTCGCTCAGACCGTCAATCTGATCGCGTCCTACACCTACACGGATACGCGCGCCACCGAGAGCAACAACCCGACCGAACTCGATCAGCGCGTCGCGGCGGTCCCGTTGAACACCGCGGCATTCTGGGGCGACTATGTCTTCACCCGCTTTGGCCTGCCTGGCCTGCGCCTCGGTGGCGCCATTCGGTATGTGGGCTCGACCAATCTGCCCGGCCTGCCGGTGGACGTTCCCGGCTATACCATCGTGGACCTGTTCGGCAGCTATGAATGGGATCACTGGCGCGTTTCACTGAACGTGAAGAATGTCGGCGACAAGGATTACTACTACTGCAACACCTCGTTCGCCTGCCGCTACGGCGATCAGCGCAGCGTGATCGGCATGATCACTTATCGGAACTGAATCACGCAGATCCGCGCTCACCCTATTAACCATTCCGGAGCTCGATTCCACATGATGCCTCAGCGTCGTCTCGCCATTGCCGTCTCTTCCGCGCTGCTTTGTGCCATGTTGGCCAGCGCGCCTGCCGCGCAGGCGGCGGCACCCGAGGTATTCGCCAATCCCATCGATCTACCGGTGGGCGGCCGGACGGTCAAAGCGGAAGAGGGCTTCGTGGCGGTGCGTGAGAATCGCCGTGATCCCAACAGCCGTACCATCCTGGTCAATTACCTCCGCATCTTTGCCCGCGACGGCAGCAGCCCGGGTGTCACAGCCAAGTTGCCCAATGGAGCCCGTGCCCCGGCCAAGCGCGATCCTGTCTTTGGCCTGCCGGGAGGTCCGGGCGACCTGCTGGATCGCCGTGACTTCTCCAAGCCCTGGTATCCGCATGATCAGATCAATGGCACGCTCGAGCGCTTTGCGGCTCACCGTGACGTCGTCATCGTCAATCAGCGCGGCAATCACTACGTCCTGGGGCCATTCGGTGCTTTCGAAGTGCCGGAGCCCAAGGATATCGACCAGGCCAAAACCAGTGCCGAGAAGGCGCGCAAGTGGCGTGAGTCCCTGCGCAGCAAGTTCAGTGAGCTGAAGGCTGGTGGCGTCGATCTGGCCGGCTACGACATCGTCAATGCCGTGGCAGATGTCGACGATGTGCGAGCCGCGCTGGGGTACGGCAAGGTGATCCTGTATGGCGCCAGTTTCGGTTCGCAATGGGGGCTGTCCTACATCAGGCAGCATCCGGAGCACGTCAGTCGTGCCGCCTTCTCGGGTGTCGAACCCATTGACTATGGCTATGACAGCGCCGATGCGCTTTGGGCAACGCTGCAGCGGATAGCCAAGTCGGCCGAGAGCTCGTCCATCGCCAGCCAATTGCCGCCGGGCGGGCTCATCAAGGCGGTGCAGACCATCGAGACGCGTCTGGCCGCGAAGCCTGTCACGGTGCGCATCGTCGATCCCGATACCCGGTCGCCGCGCGACGTGACTGTAACGCGAGAGGATTTCCAGTCAGTGCTCATGCAGCCGGTGGGTTACGTGCGCAACACGCCATTGCGTGAAGGGGTGCGCGTTTGGCCGAAGTTCATCACCGAAATATATAACGGTGATTATCGCCAGCTCGCCGCCCGCAAACTGGATACCTCCAAGGTCGGGCGTGGCATGCCAGCCAACTTTTCGCTGGTCGATCACAGCATCGGTATCAGTGCGGCACGCGATGCCGTGCTTAAAAAGGAGCCGGCCCAGCAATGGCTCGGCGACCCGAACGTACATTACCGGGTCTGGGCCGACGTCACCCCGACGCCGGTGGTCGACGATAAATTCCGTACGTTCTATCCGATCGAAGTACCCGTGCTGCTGGTTCAGGGCGACATGGACACCTCGACTCCGCTGGAGAATGCGCTCGAGCAGGGCAAGTACCTGAGCAATGGCGCCGTGGTCATAGCTCGCAATGGTACCCACCTAGTCGCCGCCGAACTGTACGATCATCAGCCAAAATTCAAGGCACGCATGGCTGACTTCATCGATCTGGATCTGCAGCCCAATCCGGATCCCAAGGCGTTCTTCCGCAGCCTGCCGGCCGAGGTCACCATTCCCATCGATTATGAAGCGCCCGAGGCCAAGCCGCTTTACGAGCGCACGCGAGGGTAGCCATTGGAGGCGCGGCCAGTGCCGGAAGTTGCCGGCCTGGCCGTCCTATTTCGGACCGGCGTGCTTCCCGGCCGCATTCTTGAAGGCGAAGTTCAGGGCGCGGCTGATGGCGGCGGGAATCACCGATATATGGTCTTCCTGGTCGAACGCGAAATAGGACACTTCCAGTCCCTTGCCCTGCAAGCCGGTCAGTGCCTGGCTCATCTCGAAAGCGTTGTCCACCATATCCGAGCCCTGTTCGAGTGCGCCGACCGTGATCAGCAGCCGAGCATTGGTCGGGCGCTGCGGCAGCGACGCTAGGAATTGCCGCCGCTCCTTGACTACGAACCGGTCATGCCACCAGATGGCGGGACTGGCCGCGATGTATATCTGGAATTCCCGCGGACGCGTGAACAGAGTGTGCAGCACGAACAGTCCGCCGCGTGAGTGTCCGAACAGTGCCTGGCGATGACGGTCGATCTTGTATTGCTGCTCGATCGCCGGCTTCAACGACTGTCCGATGAAATCGAGAAAATGATCCGCGCCGCCAACTCCCGCCACGGCCTCGTTGTTCATTACCTTGGCATCCTTGGGCGGGGCAGGGTCGGGGGGTGAAAGGTCGTAGGCCCGCATCGGGTCGAACGGATGCGCGGATTCATAGCCGATGGCGACCACCACCACCGGCGGCATCGAGGTGTAGTCCTGGTAAGCGGCCTCGATGAAAGCGGTCTGGGCCGCCAGGTCGAACAAGCCATTGCCATCCGTGGTGTAGAACACCGGATAACCTTCCGGTGGAGCTTCGCCATGTGGTGCCGCGACCTGGATCCGGTAGCTGCGATCCCGCCAGCGCATGCTCATGACCCGCCGCTCGATGATCGGGCCCGGTGGTTTGGCCTTGGTGGCTACGGCGCCGGGTGCGGGGTGTTCTGGCGTGTCGGCAGCCAGAGCCGCGGCTTCGATGCCCAGTGGTGCCAGCGCAACCAATAACCAGAGTGCCGATCGCATGTCGCAGTCTCGATATATGCCAGCCTGGATCATTCCAGGCGATCTGCCGACGGTCTATGCATTGGCGTTACACGAATTCTCATCTGGGATCGTTTGGTTTGTGGAGTCTAAAATTCTGCATTGCAGTATGAAATGCCATTTGCGTCAGCTTGCTGGCCGCCTGCGGATCTTGCTGCGCCATCGTTGCTGCTTTGCAACTGTCGGTGGCGTTGACACGTTGGGGAATGCCGTTGAGACGGAGGGAGTTGGCGGGTTTATTTATTTATATAAATCAATTGGTTAAGTTTTCTGGCACAGGGGTTGCATTGATAAGGGCAGATCCTGTTGGGTATGAATTCGGAAACGAGATTCGAGAAACGATCAGCCGATAAGCCAAGTCAGCGAATTCGGTCACCTGGAGCCAAGCAATCATGAGAATCGCCAAATTATTCGCCCTTGCCAGCGCTGCGGCGCTGTTAGGGTTGTCCGCCATGCCGGCCTCGGCCATTTCCAGCGAAGGTTCCTGCGAGTTGTCGGATGTCACCACCGACACCTATGGCAATGCCAACGCTTGCTATGGCTTGGTCGAGGGCAACATCGAGACGAGTGGCACTTTTAACTACGGGGACCAACTCAACGGCTGGTCTAGTTTTGCCGGCGGCGGTTGGTCGGTGCTGGGTGACGTCACGTTCGATACGAGCACGCACACCTGGACGTCCGGCACGTCTGGCTTCAGCGAACTGATCATCGTCCTGAAGCAGGCCACGCTGTGGGGCGCTTGGTATTTCAATCCGGCGGACAGCAGCGGCACCTGGTCCACCAGCTGGATCTTCAAGAATGGCAATACCGGTCCTGGCGGCGGTCTGTCCCATGGCTTCGCGCTGGTCCGTGGCACCACGACCACGGTTCCGGAGCCGGGCACGTTGGCACTGCTCGGCATCGGCATGCTGGGTGTGATGGTTGCGCGTCGCCGCAAGCAGCACTAAGCCACAAGCTGGTAGATCCTCAAGAAAAAGCCCCGCAATGCGGGGCTTTTTCGTTTCTGGCGGCTGCGCCGTAACGCGGCTCAGCTGCGTCTGCGCCGCCGAGTCGCCACCACGATGCCCACCAATCCCAGGGCCATCAACGCCAGGGTGGAAGGCTCAGGAACGTTGGTGGGGGCGACAGTACCTACGCCGATGAGATGGCTGAGCTTGCCGATGTTCGACAGGCTCTTGCCCGTGAAGCCCATGTCTCCCAAGTTCACCACCAGCCAGCTCGGGTCACCCGCGTTGTCGAACAGGAAGTGCGTGTCGGACGTCCCGGTGTTCTTGCCAGTCTTGATCATGAAGAACTCCTGCGGGTTCTTCAGCTTCAGTGCGTAGGTGTTGGGCGAGTCGTCCACCGCGACCCAGTCGCTCGCCACCGAATCCTGCTTGTCGTAGCTGTCAAACGAAGTGGCGAGCATGCGCTCGATCCAACCGAGCTCGGTGGCGTCGCCACTGTTCTTCAACTTGTCTTGCGTGATGAGGTGATCCACGCCACCCACGGTGGACAGGGGGATCGACCAGGCGGCGCTGGCGGCGAACAGGCTGGTGGCGATCAGGAGCAGTTTGCGGGTGTGTTTCATGCTCACATCCTAGCGGCACCGCCCCGGTCCCCAAACCGCGCGGTTCACGGAATTGCACTTTTGGTACGCGTCCGTCAGGCGCCTCCGGTGGGATAAAATATATATTAAATACAATAACTTATGTTGTTTCGGGAGCAAACCTATGAGCTATTGTCGATTATTCAGACACCCGCTGGCAGCGGTAGCCAAGCCCAGCGCCGTCGCAATTTCCATTCCTTTGACCCCAATCCGCAGGAAATCCCAGGCGGCATCGTCTACCCTGCGCCGTTGTTCGCGGACCCGGCACCATGCCCATGCAAGGGGATAAAGAATGACTCGCTACGCTCTCAAGCTCGCCGCCTGTTGCCTGGGCGGTCTATTCGCGCTCGCGGCGCCCTATGCCCAGCTGCAAGCCGAAGTTCGCGTCGCCAATCCGGATGACAACTTCACCTTGCGCGAAGCAATGATCCCCATGCGCGACGGCCAGAAGCTGCACACGCTGATTCTCATTCCCAAGGGTGCCAAGCAGCCGCTGCCCATGCTGTTGAAGCGCACCCCCTACGGCGCGGCCAGCAGCTTGTCCGTCAAACACCGCACTTCCATGCATGCGGTGCTCGACAAGAGCGTCGCCGAGCTGGACGGTTATATTTTCGTGTTCCAGGACATTCGAGGGCGCAACGGTTCCGGCGGCGAGTTCGTGTTGCAACGACCGCCAAAAGGCGAATTCAACCAAACCAACACCGACGAAACCACCGACGCCTGGGATACCGTCGATTGGCTGGTCAAGAATGTACCCAACAACAACGGCCGGGTGGGCATGTTCGGCACCTCCTATGACGGCTGGACCACCCTGATGGCGCTGCTCGATCCCCATCCGGCGCTCAAGGCCGCCATCCCCGTCAATCCCGCGGTGGATTTCTGGATGGGCGACGACTGGTTCCACAACGGCGCTTTCCGCCCGGCCTATGCCTTCGAGTACGTGCATGCGCTGCAGAGCGACAGCAACAGCTGGACCCCGTTCGCCTTCGATCATTACGACACCTACGTGTGGTGGCTGAACGCCGGTTCGCCCGACCAGATCGGCCAGCGCTATCTCGACCCCAAGAAGCACCTGTACTGGTGGCAGCTGACGCAGCATCCCACCTACGACGCCTATTGGCAGGCCAGCGCGCTCGATCCGCTGTTGAAAAAGAGCCGCGCCGCGCTCGTGCCGACCATGCATGTGCATGGCTGGTTCGATCAGGAAGACATTTATGGCGCGCCTGCCGCTTATTCGGCGATGGAAGCGCGCGACACCGGCAACGACCGCAACTATTTCGTCGCCGGCCCCTGGCATCACGGCCAGAGCTGGGGCACGGGTGATCACCTGGGCGCGATGGTCTGGGACGAGGACACCGCCAAGCGGTGGCGCGAAGACATGCTGGCCCCGTTCCTCGGGCAGTATCTGCGTGATGGCGCCCCCCACAAAGTCGCGCCGGTCGAGGTGTTCAACACCGGCACCCATCGCTGGGAAAAGTTCACCGCTTGGCCATTGCCCCCGGCCACCCAGGCACGCAGCCTGTATCTGCAGCCCGGTCATAGCGTGTCCTGGCAAGCACCGAGCGCACCGAAGGGAGCAGGCGACAGCTACGTCTCCGACCCGGCCAAGCCCGTGCCGTATCAACAGCGGCCCATCCGTCGCATCTACGACGACCCGGTCGGCTATCCCGCCTGGCGCACCTGGCTGGTGGCCGACCAGCGCTTCGTCGACGGCCGCCCCGACGTTCTTACCTATGTCAGCGAGCCCTTGCAGCAATCGGTCACCGTGCGCGGCAAAGTCACAGCCAAGCTGTTCGCGCAGACCACCGGCACCGACGCCGACTGGGTCGTCAAGCTCATCGACGTCTATCCCGACCAGGATGCCTCGCAGTACGACATGAGCGGCTACCAGTTCATGATCAGTGGCAACATCCTGCGTGCGCGCTTCCGTGAGGGTTTCACCGAGGCTCGGCCGGTTGCCGCCAATCGTCCGCTCGAATACTCGTTCGAGCTGCCGCAGGTGAACCACACCTTCAAGCCCGGCCACCGCCTCATGGTGCAGGTGCAGAGCAGCTGGTTCCCACTGTACGACCGCAACCCGCAGAAATTCCTGCCCAGCATCATGGCCGTCCAGCCCGGCGACTACCAGGCCGCCACCCAGACCATCCACACCAGCAAGGACTATCCCTCGCATGTGGAGTTGAGCGTGGCCGCGCAGTAATTCTTTCCAGTATGGATTTGGGCGACGGTCGGGGCACACCCCGGCCGTCGCGGGTCTAAAAATCATCCCGGGCAGCGACGCTCGGCGCCTGACCGCACTGAACCGCCCGCCAAAGCTCTTTCCCCGGCGCGGTGCCACTGGACTTACCGGGTCGCCATCCCGCAAACTACGCGTCCTTCTTCTCCCCCCTAGCCAGCGCACCCATCCATGATGGCCGCAGCAAAGTCATTGCTTTGTTGCCGGTCCCGCGTGGCGAGTTTCTTTACGTTTGGCCTTTGCGTGGGCGGTCGACCCGAGTCGACCGCCTGAAGAATCGATATCCATGAATCAGAACAGTTTTACCCGCAATGCCCTGATCCTGGGCTTGCTCACCGCCATCGGGCCGTTCGCCATCGACATGTACCTGCCGGCGCTGCCCGCCATTGGCGTCGATCTGCACGCCAGCACCGCCAGCGTGCAAATGACGCTGATGAGCTACTTCATCGGCTTCGGGCTGTCCCAGATCGTGTATGGGCCGCTCTCCGACATGCTGGGCCGCAAGCCGCCGCTGTATTTCGGGTTGGCGGTCTTCATCGTCGCCACCCTCGGCTGCAGCTTTGCCGGCAGCATCGAATCGCTGGTCGGCTGGCGTCTCGCACAAGGCATCGGAGCCGCCGCGGCGATGGTGATTCCGCGCGCCGTCATCCGTGACCTGCACACCGGCATCGAGGCGACGCGCCTCATGTCGCTGGTCATGCTGGTGCTGAGCGTATCGCCCATTCTCGCGCCGCTCGTCGGCAGCGGCTTGATCGTTCCGTTCGGCTGGCGCGCGGTGTTCCTTGCCGTGGCGCTGGTCGCTGTGCTGGGCATACTGTTGACCGCCTTCGCCCTGGGCGAAACCCGTCCACCGGAAGAGCGCATCACCAGCGATCTGCGCACTGTGCTTGCGGGTTACGGTCTGTTGTTACGCGACAAGCATTTTCTGGGCGTCATCCTGGTCGGCGGCTTCGGCATGGCCAGCTTCTTCATTTTCCTGGCCAGTTCCTCGTTCATCTACATCGATCACTACGGCCTGTCGCCGACCCAGTACAGCCTGGCTTTCAGTGTCAACGCCATCGGCTTCATCGGCACCTCGCAGTTCAGTGCCCGTCTCGGCCTGCGCTACGGCATGGGACGTGTCATCCTCGGTGCCGCCGTCGGCTACGCCGCCACGGCGTTCGTGCTGCTGGCCATGGTTCTGTTCGGTGCCGATAGTCTCGCGGTGCTCATGGTGATGCTGTTCGTCACGTTCTCCTTCCTTGGTCTGGTCATTCCCACCAGCATGGTGCTGTCGCTGGAGCGGCACGGCCCGATCGCTGGCATGGCCTCGGCCCTGGGCGGCACCCTGCAAATGGTGACTGGCGCGGTGGTGCTCGCCGTCGGCGGCTTGTTCTTCGACGGCACCATCCTGCCCATGGTCGTCACCATCGCCGGGTGCGCCGCCGTCGCCTTCCTGCTCGCCAGGCTCACTTTGGGCGAGAATGAACTCTCTGGTCCTATTGCCGAAAGCCCCTGATGACAATGTTGAAGATAAGAGGCCGAGCATGAACGCAGCGACTGAATTTCTGATCCGCGCCGTGCTGCTCGGCGTCGGCGCCACGTTGTTGATCGATCTGTGGGCGGTTTTGTTGAGGCGCCTTTTCGCCGTGCCGTCGCTGAACTGGGCCATGGTCGGGCGCTGGATAGGACATTTCCCGCGCGGTCAGTTCGTGCACGACAGCATCGCGAAAGCATCGCCGGTGTCCGGTGAGCTTGCCCTGGGCTGGCTCGCGCATTACGCCATCGGGATCGGTTTCGCCGCGGTGTTGCTGGCGCTCAACGGCCTGGCGTGGGGGCGTGCGCCCACGCTGTTGCCGGCGCTGGCGGTCGGAATAGGTACCGTGATCGCGCCATTCTTCATCCTGCAGCCGGGCATGGGCCTTGGCATCGCCGCCTCGAAAACCCCGAAGCCCGCGGTCGCTCGGTTACGCAGCTTGGCCACTCATGGCCTTTTCGGTATCGGCCTCTACGTTACCGCGCAGCTGCTGAACGCCGTGTGGTAGCTGTTATCTGAATGTAGCGGTGCCTGGGAGGACGACATTGCATGATTACGATCCGTGAAATCGATCATCTGGTGCTGCGTGTCAGCGATCTCGATCGCATGCTGCGCTTCTATTGCGATGTGCTCGGCTGCACCGTCGAGCGGCGTCAGGAGGCCATCGGCCTGATTCAACTGCGCGCCGGCCATTCGCTGCTCGATCTGGTGCCGGTCGATGGGCCGCTGGGCAAGGCCGGTGGGGCGGCCCCTGGGAGGGAAGGCCGCAACCTGGATCATTTCTGTTTCCGGGTCGAGCCGTTCGATGAGGCTGCGATTCGCCGCCATCTGGAGGCGCACAATATTTCGGCTGGGCCTACGCAGCGTCGCTACGGAGCGGAAGGAGAGGGGCCTTCGATTTACATCACGGATCCGGAAGGCAACGTCGTGGAACTCAAAGGGCCGGCTGCCACCGCGGAGTCCACCTGACATCAACCTGACGCAGCGGGTCAGTCCCTCGTCAGGGCCTGCCACGTATAAATCGCAGTACTCGGTTTACATGTGGCAGGAGACCCGCAATGCATCCAAACAACAAGAATCGCCCCGCGACCTCGCGCGCCAAGTTTCACTGGTTGGCGATAGTTACTATCGTGGCGCCCGCCATTGCGCTGGCCGGTCCTTGGGAAGTGGGCAGCGTCAGTCCTTCGAAGACCATGAAGGTCAAGGCAGAGGTCACCTACAAGCACACCGACAACAAGGACACCTGGGCGCGCCCGGTGATCAAGTTCGCGGGGCCGCTGACGCCTGACATGTCCTATGAGTTTTCCGGCGGCTATGGCATCGTCGAGAAGGACGGTGGTTTCGAGCGTGGCGGTAGCCGTGACATCAGCGCGAAGATCAAGTGGCGGCTGCTGCGTGAAAGCGCCTCACACCCGGTGTTTCTGGTGGAGCCCAAGGTCACCTTCGGCAGTGGCGACCAGCAGGCAGGTATCAGTGACGGAGTCACCACGTTGAAGCTGCCGCTGCGCGCCGCCAAGACGTTCGGCAAGATGCGGGTGACCGGTGAGACCTTCTACACCCGTAGTTTCGATCACGCCGAGGACGACATGGTAGGTTACGGCGGTTTGGTGGAGTATCGGGTGTCGGAGCCCCTGCTGATCGGTATCGACCTGTTGGCTGATCGTCCCACCGGCGATCCGGGCAAATACCATCTGCGCAGCAACGTGGCGTTCAAGTGGTATCCCACCAAGAAGTTCGAAGTGCAGGGCCTGATCGGCCGCAGCATCGAAAACCATCGCGGCAAGCTCGCCACCTCGGCCAAGCTGGTAACCGCCTACAAGTTCTGACCGCCAGGGATGGTGGGAATGCTGGCAATGCAGGAGCAATTGCCAGCGGACGGCGGCAACAGGTCGCTGGCAATGCAGGAGCAATTGCCAGCGGACGGCGGCAACAGGTCGCTGGCAATGCAGGAGCAA
>Ga0182745_1003019_pt1 | contig 14704 bp, 10 predicted proteins | sample eDN3rd30CKraftBY_FD_128523 | JGI IMG/M metagenome (GOLD analysis project Ga0182745, IMG submission 128523) | Enriched backyard soil microbial communities from Emeryville, California, USA - eDNA 3rd pass 30_C Kraft BY (version 2) (version 2) | ecosystem: Environmental > Terrestrial > Soil >...
AGCGCCACGGTAGAAACGAATCCGAGCATGGCGATGATCAGCGCAGTCTCGAAATAGATCGTCGTGCCGCTTCGGATGCCGAAGGCGACCAGTTGCAGCATCGCGCAGACATAAAGGGCGTCGAGCGCCAGGACGCGGTCCTGCGCGCGCGGTCCCCGGATCATCCGGAAAGTGCAGAGAAACATCGCGATCGCGAGCGCCAGTTGGGCGATCCAGGTCGCGGCCTGTATGAGCAGCAGGCTCATTCGAAAATCTCCAGCAGGAGCCTCTCGTAGCGGTTGCCGATCAGTTCGGCCCAATCGTCCTGTTCGACGAGATCGAAGATATGGATCAGCAATTCGTTGCGCGTAGAACTGTAGTCGACCCAGGCCGTTCCCGGCGTGGCCGTCAGGATGATGCCCAGGATCGCCAGCGCGCTGGGGTGACGCAGGCGCGTTGGCACGGTGATGAAGCCGGAAGTGCGCGGATTCCGGGAGCCGGTCAGGATGATTCCGGTGACGGCGATGTTGGAACGCACGATGTCGTACAGCACGATGCCGAACAGTTCCGGGATCGCCAGCCACCGCCGGATTTTCGGTCGCGCCTCGCCGAGCGCGCGCAGGGTATGCGTCGCGCCGATCGAGACCGCGGCGGCAATCAGGAACTGCCCCACCGAAATGCCGGAAAGCAGCAGCCACATCGTCGCCAGCCCGGCGGCGAGCAGGGGGTAGGGTACGAGGGCGGTCATGGCGTGCCTCCCGCGTAAGGCGGCACCCGTTCGGCGCCGAGCACAGCTTTCAGGTAGCGCGAGGGGTCATGCAGGTCCGCGGCGGTGGCGACCATGAGGTCCATGACAGGCCCCGCGAAGATGGCTAGCGCGACGAGCAGCCCGAGCAGGAAGAGAATGGGCGCGGTTTCGGTCACCGTCACGCGCGGCGTCAGCGCTTCGACCGGCGCCCAGAAGGTGCGGATGCCCATGCGGAGCAGGGCGACCAGCGCGACCACCCCCGACAGGACGAGAAGCACCGCCAATGTCACGATGATCGGCGCCTTGACGGTGAGGTTCTCGGCTCCGGGCCCGATGATCCCGGTCAGGATGGCGAACTTGGCAAGAAATCCGGAGAGTGGCGGCAGGCCGATCAGCACCAGCGAAAGCAGGCCGAAGCCGATGGCGAGCACCGCCAGCGCGCTCGGCATGATCTTGCCGACTTCGGCGTCTGCTTCAGTCTCCGCCTCACCGCCGCCATAGGCCTCGAGCGTCACGGCCAGAACGTCGGAGGCGGTGTCCTGTTCGCGTTCGAGAAGTTCGACCAGCATGAAGAAGGCGCCAACCGCAAACGTCGAACTCAGAAGGTAGTACAGGGCGGCGGCGGTGGTCGAGGGCTGCGAAAGGCCGAAGGTCGCCAGAAGCGTGCCGGACGAAAGCAGCACGAAATACGCGCAGGCGCGCTTCATCGACTGCGAAGCCAGGATGCCGATGGACGCGAAGATGAGGGTCGCCGCGCCGCCGATGAAGATGACCGCAGCGCCGAACGCCGCGCCGTCTCCCGGCAGCAGCAGCGCGAGCCGAAGCAGCGAATATATGCCGACCTTGCTGAGCACGGTGAAGATGGCCGCCACCGGCCCGGCCGCCACCGAATAGGCCGGCACCAGCCAATGGCCCAACGGCCACATGCCCGCCTTGATGAGGAAGACGAGCCCGAGCAGCGCCAGCCCGGTATGCAGCGCGGGCCGCGCGAAGCCCTCGAGGCTGCCGGCGCGCAGTGCGATCTCGGCAAGGTTCAGGCTGCCGACGGAGCCGAAAACCAGCGCCGCGCCAATCAGGAAGAACAGCGAGGCGACAAGGTTGATGGCGATGTAATGCAGGCCGGGCCGCACCCGCACCGCGCCGCCGCCGTGGAGGATGAGGCCGTAAGAGGCGGCCAGCATGACTTCGAAGAAGACGAACAGGTTGAACAGGTCGCCAGTCAGGAATGCGCCGTTTATGCCGACCAGCAGAAACTGGAACATCGAATGCAGGTGCGGCCCCGCTTTGTCCCAGCGTTCGGTCGCGAACAGCATCGCCGGCAGGGCGAGGGCGGCGGTCGTCGCCAGCATGATGGCGGAGAGACGGTCCGCGTAAAGGTTGATGGCGATCGGCGCCGGCCAGTTGCCGATCAGGTAGACGAGAGCCAGCGTCTCGTCCCCGTTGTGAACCCGGCGCAGGATCAGCGCCGCGACCACCAGCAGGCTGACGATCGATATGAAGGACAGCGCCGTCTTTATCCGGCGTTCGCGGTCCTCGAAGAACAGCATCAAGGCTCCCGCGAGCAGCGGGATCAGGATGGGGGCGATGGTGATGTGGGCGGGTGCCGACCCCATCTTCAGTGCTCCCTTCCGTCGACGTGATCCGTCCCGGTCAGGCCGCGCGAGACGATCAGGACGACGAGAAAGAGCGCGGTGGTGGCGAATCCGATCACGATCGCGGTGAGGACGAGCGCCTGCGGCAGTGGGTCGGTATAGGCCGTGGGGTCAACGTGCTGCGCGCCGTCCAGCACGGGAGCCGCATTGATCCGCAAGCGGCCCATGCTGAAGATGAAGAGATTGACCGCGTATGAGAGCAGCGCGAGGCCAATGACAAGCTGGTAGGTGCGCGGACGCAGGACCAGCCAGATACCGGATCCGGCCAGCGTTCCGATGGCGATGGCGATAACGAGTTCCATCAGTCTGCCTCAACCTTCGACGGATTGCTGGCCTTTGTGGGCTTCACGCGCAGCGATTGGTGCGCGATCGCGATGAGCATCAGGACGGTCGCGCCGACCACCAGGCTGAAGACACCGAGGTCGAAAAGCAGCGCCGAGGCGGTCGGCATTTTTCCGACGAAGGGTATTTCCGTGTACTGGAAGTAGGAGGTCAGGAACGGGTAGCCGAACACGATCGAGCCCAGACCCGTGCATACGGCCAGTATCAGGCCGGTGCCGATCCAGCGGACGGGCAGGATGCGCAGCCGCTCCTCGACCCAGCGCGTGCCGCCGGCCAGGTATTGCAGCAGAAAGCCGATCGCCATCGCGACGCCGGCCGCGAAGCCGCCGCCCGGAAGGTCGTGCCCGCGCAGGAAGATATAGGCCACCAGCAGCACGATGGCCGGAAACATCCAGCGCATGATGACGGACGGCACCAGCAGGTAGTCCTTGAGGGTGTCACCCACTTCGCGGTCCCTGCGGGTGCGGTCGAACTCCTCCTGCTCCTTCTGCTGAACCGGCGCCTCCTTGCTGTCGTCTGCCGGCCGGAAGCGTCGCAGCAGGGCGAAGACCGTCAGCGCGACGATCGCCAGCACGAGGATTTCGCCCATGGTGTCGAAGCCGCGGAAGTCGACGAGGATGACGTTGACGACATTGGTGCCGCCACCCTCGCTATAGGCGCGCTCGAGATAATAGTCGCCGACCGACGGCGGCAGCGGCGTCAGCATCATGAGATAGGCGAGGCCACCGACGCCGAGGCCGCCGCAGATCGCCATGCCGAAGTCGCGGACGCGCCGGAGACGGGTTTTGACGTCCTGCGCGCGATCGATCTCCGCGTCCCGCTTCGGCAGCCAGCGCAGGCCGAGCAGAATGAGAACCGTCGTTACGATCTCGACGAGCAGTTGCGTCACCGCGAGGTCGGGCGCCGACAGCCAGACGAAGGACAGGCAGGTGATCAGTCCGGCCCCGCTCATCATGATGAGCGCAGCCAGGCGGTGGAACTTGGCCTGGTAGGCGGCCGCGACCGCGCAGAAGCCGCCAACGGCCCACATCGCGGCGAGCACCGGGTCCACGCCATGCGCCGAGAAGCCGGGCATGACCGCTCGCGCGCCCCAGGTCGCCCATGTCGCCGCCAGGATCGCGAATGCCACGATCAGCAAGAGCTGCGGCTGCAGGTTCCGCGTGGTCAGGAAGCCCTCTGCGAGACGCGCCCAGCGCCAGCTCACCGCGACGATGATGCGTTCGAAAATGCGCTGGCCGCGGAGATGGCGGAACAGCGGAGGGCCTTCCTCGCAGGTCCGCAGGTAGCCGCGCAGGCACCAGTACAGCACGATGCCGGCCACGAGCGCGATGAAGCTCATGAGCAGCGGCAGGTTGAAGCCGTGCCAGACCGACAGGCTGTAATAGGGCGTCCGCTCCTGCAGGACGGACTGGACCGCGGTCTGCAGGATGCCGCCGATGCTGATCGCGGGCACCGTGCCGACGAGGACGCAGGCGATCACCAGCAGTTCGACCGGGCGGCGCATCCATCGCGCCGGCTCATGTGGCGTCCGCGGCAAGTTGTGGGGCGGCGGGCCGAAGAACACCGTGTGGATGAACCGCAGCGAATAGGCGACGGCAAAGGCGCTGGCCAGCGTCGCGACATAGGGCGCTGCGGTATCCAGGAAGGATCTCTGATGCTCCACGAGCGCTTCTGCGAAGAACATCTCCTTCGACAGGAAGCCGTTGAGCAGCGGCACGCCGGCCATCGCCGCGCTGGCGACCATCGCCAGCGTCGCCGTGATCGGCATGGCCGAGAACAGGCCGCTCAGGCGCCGCATGTCGCGGGTGCCGGCCTCGTGGTCGATGATCCCGGCCGCCATGAACAGCGACGCCTTGAAGGTGGCGTGGTTGACCATGTGGAAAATGGCGGCAACGCAGGCGAGCGGGCTGCCGAAGCTCAGGAGCGCCGTGATCAGGCCGAGATGGCTGATGGTCGAATAGGCCAGAAGCCCTTTGAGGTCCTGCTGGAAGATCGCGAAATAGGCGCCGAGCAGCAGCGTGGTGAGGCCAGTAAACCCGACCAGGTAGAACCATTCGGGCGTTCCTGAAAGCACTGGCCAGAAGCGCGTGAGCAGGAATACGCCCGCCTTCACCATTGTCGCCGAATGGAGGTATGCAGATACGGGTGTCGGCGCCGCCATGGCATTGGGGAGCCAGAACTGGAACGGGAACTGCGCGCTTTTTGTCAGCGCGCCGGCCAGCACGAGAATGAGCACGGGCAGGTAGAGATCGTGGGACCGGATCAACTCGCCGGATGCGAGCACGACGTCGAGGTCGTAGCTTCCGACGATCTGGCCCATCAGGATCAGGCCCGCCATCAGGCAGAGGCCGCCCGTTCCGGTGATGGTGAGCGCCATCCGCGCCCCGTCCCGGGCACTCTGATTGTGGTGCCAGTATCCGATCAGGAGGAACGAGAAGATGCTGGTCAGTTCCCAGAAGACGGCCAGCAGGATGAGATTGCCGGAGAGAACGACGCCCTGCATCGCGCCCATGAACGCGAGCAGAAAGGCATAGAAGCGCGTCACCGGGTCCTTCGGCGACATGTAGTAGCGGGCATAAATCACCACCAGCAGCCCGATGCCGGTGATCAGCGCCGAGAAAAGCCAGGCAAAGCCGTCCAATCGCAGCGAGAATGAAAGTCCGAGCGCCGGAACCCAGTCCGCGGTGTATCGGACCACCCCGCCGCCCGATACCGAGGGATAGAGCGCGAGGGTGATTGCAAGCCCGGCGACGGCCACGCTCGCTGCCAGCCAGGCCTCGGCGTTGCGCGCATTCGGCGACAGCAGCGCGGCAAAGATCGACCCCAGAAAGGGCAGCGCAACCAGAAAGACAATTTGGCTGCTATGCCCCATGGGTAGGGTCCCCGCTTATGCTGGAGTTGAACCTGGGTGATGAAAATGGCGGCAGGACCGGCCGGGATTCACCAATGCGTACAATTCTATAGTCGCTGCAACGGCTGGGATGCCAGATAAAATCTGACGCACCTGCGCATCCGTCCGTCAATCTTCTGTAGCTGCCGAAGATGCCGGCTGTGCAACGGTTTGAAGGATTGTGGATCGCGAAAATCACCGGCAGTCCCGATACCGCGTCGTAGCTGTTGGCGGATTTTGGTGAGGCGGGACTGACGCCAGACACTGGCCGCCAGTCCCGCCTCGTCTTTGCGTGCGAGGCGACTATTTCGCCTCAGCCGAGCCGAGCTTGGCCCCGCGGCGGAAATCGCTCCACACCATCCATGCGACCAGCAGGACCGTGGAGACGACCAGAACGGCGCTGATCGGCCGCTCCAGGAACACCATGAAGTCGCCGCGCGAGATGAGCAGGGCGCGCCTCAGATTCTCTTCCATCAGCGGCCCGAGCACGAACCCGAGGATCAGGGGCGCCGGCGAGAAGTCCAGAACCCGCATGGCGTAGCCGAGGACCCCGAACATCAGGACCATCAGCACGTCGAACGCACTGTTGTTGACCGCGTAGACGCCCATGCACACGAACATGAGGATCGCGGGGTACAGCATGTGGTATGGCACCGCGAGAACCCGGATCCACAGCCCGATCAGCGGGATGTTGAACACCACCAGGATCAGGTTGCCGATCCAGAAGCTCATGATGAGCCCCCAGAACATGTCCGGCCGTTCCACCACGAAGTTCGGCCCCGGCGTGATGCCGTGGATCATCAGCGCGCCCAGCATCAGCGCCATCGTGACGTTGCCGGGAATGCCGAGGGTCAGGGTCGGGATGAACGAGGTCTGGTCCGCCGCGTTGTTGGAGGATTCAGGCCCCATGATGCCTTCGATCGCGCCCTTGCCGAACCGCTCCGGCGAGGACGAGACGCGTTTTTCGACGGCGTATCCCATGAAGGCCGCGATCGAGCCGCCGACACCGGGAAGCACGCCAAAGAACGAGCCGACTGTTGAGCCCCGGATCATCGGGCCCCAGGAACGGCGGACATCGTCCCGCGTCGGAATCATCGAGCGCATCGTGATGTCCTTCGCCCGGAGCTGTCCGGGTTTGACCCGCGTCACGCTGTAGATCACCTCGGCGATGCCGAAGAGGCCCATGGCGATGGCGACGATCACGATGCCGTCGTAGAGCTCGGGGATCCCGAAGGTGAAGCGCGCGATACCCGTATTCACGTCCGTCCCGACCACCCCGAAGATGATGCCCAGAACAACCATCGCGATGCCCTTGACGGCCGACCCTTGCGAGATCGAGGACGCCGCGACGAGGCCCAGCAGCATCAGCGCGAAGTACTCCGCCGCTCCGAACTGGAGGGCCACGCTCGCGATCAGCGGCGAGAACAGCATCATGGCGAGGATGCCGACGCTGCCCCCGAAGAACGACGCGACGGTCGTCATCAGGAGAGCGACGCCGGCCCGGCCCTGCTGGGTCATCGGATAGCCGTCGAGACAGGTCACCGCCGTGTTCGGAGCGCCCGGCACGTTGAGCAGGATCGAGGCGATCGATCCGCCATAGGTCGAGCCGTAGAACACGCCGGCGAGCATGACGATCGCGGCGACGGGATCGAGATAGAAGGTCATCGGCAGCAGGAGCGCGATTGCGACCAGTCCGCCGATGCCCGGAAGGACGCCGACGAACATGCCCATCGTGACGCCGAGGAAGCAGTAGAACAGATTGTCCCACGAAAAGGCTACGTTGAGCCCGAGGATGAGATTGTCGAGGAAAGACATCAGAAGGGCCACCTGAAGGGCTCAAGGACAATGCCGAGGCCGAGACGGAAGATCACAAAGGCGATGACGGACAGGGCGACTGCCAGCGCGAATGCGCCGATGACGCCGAGCTTGTTGTCCGCGAATACGCCTGCGACGGTCAGCAGCATGATCGCGGGGACCATGCCGAACTGAGCCACGGTGAGCCCGAAGGCGAGGACACCGATCACGATGAAGAACAGCGGTCTCCAGTCGATCTCGATCTTTTCGCCTGCGCGGAAGAACGCAGGCAGCGTGATGATGACGCCGAGGCCCGCCAGCAGAAATCCGAGCACGGCGGGGAACATGCCCGGCCCCATCCGGTTCATCTGGCCGACATCGAAACTTGTCATCGAGTGGATGCCGACCCATAGGCCGGCAATTACGAGCAACGCCCCCCCGGCGATGTCGCGATAGTCACGTGAGTACATGTCAATTGATCCGTTGCACGCGGGTCCTCCCATCGCCGCACGAGCAACTCCCACGCGCGGTGCCGACAAGGCGCGCCGCGACGTCGAGCGTCGTGAGATACGATGCGTTTCCGCGTCTGGTGTGTCTGACGATGATCTCTTCACGGAGCGGCGTTCATCGCCGCCCCTGAAATCAGGTCAAACGAATGACCCGATGAGACCGCTCCGGTCGCAGACCGGCGCTCTATCCGATGTCGGATGGCGGCGCGCGCGCCGAATAGACACGTGAGGAGTGAGAAGTGACGATCTGATCGTCGAGGCGTCGAACGAGCGTCGTCGACGTCTGTGGCACGACGAGTTCAGCAACCTGCGAACGCAACGCGATCGGGTTGCTGGCTGCCGCCGCGGTCTGCTTGACGACTTGCGACTTGGCGACGGCGAGGCCCGTGTCAGTGAGCAGATAGCGTTGCTGGAGACCGCGATCCGCCGCGCGGTAGTACGGGAAGTAAGACAGGTCGTCGTCCGAGAAGCCTGCGCCGAACTGCTCGGGGTATGGCGCAAGCCAGTGCATGACGAGCAGCACGGCCGCAATAAACCACCCCAAACTCAGGAGGTGTGGCAGGCGGCCTTCGCGGCGTGCTCGTATACTTTTGACGGCCATTTGCAGGTTTTCGGATCGAAGCCCAAATTCAGACTGAGGCGGCGTCTACTGTACAGCTACACTAATATGACACCCATCTTCCTAGGGGAGAGAGTGTCGAGAAACAAGTCCGTTCAACAGGCATGTGAAAACACATGTCACTTGTTGCCGGCGTTCAATTGCAACATCGCGAAGACGTCATGCTCGCAGTGCTGGCAAGTGAAAATTTCTCTCGGCTGCAGCGGACATCGCGGATGTATTGTGTTTGGAATGAAGCGTTTAACCTGACCCGCGCGCCGCTATGCTGCAGCAGGAACGTCACGATTCAGCACGGTGGTACCGGCGAGCGCATGGAGAGCCTGATCGCGCGGCTACGTGAAACTACGAAGGGCTGCGGCACAAGCGACAAAGCGTCCGCGCGTGCATCACACAAACAATTTATCTGCATCGGAAGGTTTCAGGCGGATCGAACTGCTCGGTCGTGCGTGCAGGATGGAATCTCAAAGACGATTCCGATCGCAGTTGAGAACGATGGCCGTCACCACTGCGCCATGTCGATCGCGTGAAGCTGCGCAACGCAGCAGATCACATTTTGAAAGCCAGCGTTCGTCACTGACAAAAATCCGCGACGTGCCGTCATGCCGGAACGATGCAGCGGTCCACCTGCATCGATCCGAAGCGCTACTTTGTGGTTGTGATGATGCGCGGCGCCTTCGCCAAAGGCGCGGGTCGGGCAGAGGACGGCGGTGCGGCCGCTTCTCCACGCAATCGAGTCACGCTGTGATCGAGCCACTCTGCAATCGAGTCTCGTCGCAATCGAGTCACATCCGAGCTTCGCCCTTGCGTACGGAACTCGGATGTGACCCGGAATGCGGCCAGGACGCCGGGCGCCGGCGCGCCCGGCTCAACGCTTCCGGTCGATGACGAGACCCAGGGGGCGCGCTTCCGGCGGCTGCCAGCGTCGCAGGCGAGCCTGCGAACTGTCGATCGGGCGGGCTTCCTGCGCGACAGGCTGGGGTCCGGTAGTGGGTCCAGTACCAGTCATGGCCCAGATGGCCGCCTGCGTGCGATTGCGCGCATTGATCTTCCTCAGGATAGCCTTGACGTGCACCTTTACGGTTGCTTCGGCGATATCCAGATGCCGGCCGATGACCTTGTTGGAGTCGCCGTGCGCAATGCACCCGAGGATCTCCCGTTCGCGTTGGGAGAGGTGCTGCGCCGTTTTATCCAGTTGCGGTCCCGGCAGTCCTTCGGCCGCGATCTCGGCGGTCTCCGGTTCCGGCTTCTTCGGTGCCTCCGTCAGGTTCGATGTCGCGTCCGGGAACAGGACGACGCCGCCGAACAGGACAAGGTCGAGGCACTTGAGCAGCGCATCGGCGCTGATGCCCATTTTAAGGTAGGCAACGGCGCCCGCCTGCAGGACCTGGGCGCAGGCGCTGGCATCGCAGGCGCGGGCCAGAACCACAATGCGCACATTCTCGTGCAGGGATCGCAGGCCACCCACCACCTGGGCAACTTCGATGGGGTTAGCGTCGGACGCCACAATGAGGACGGCGGGGTGCTCATTGGTGGCAGGACAACGCAGTTCGGCGGGATCGGATCCGCTCGACACAACCCGGTACTGGGTCCGTGCGAGGACGCTCACCACACCTTCGCGTAAAAACGCGTTCGACGCCAGAAGCATCGTATCTACTATACGTTTCACGACATACTCCTTACGCAGCACCTTCAATATCTTAATAAATCCTTTCCGCCGCTAAAATCTTACGTACGATCTACCACAGCGATTTGCGCCATAGCGCGCGAGGACTAGTCCTTCTTAGCTAGGGATGCGGTGGTATCGACTGGTGTTAGCCTTAACAGACGGTTTATGCGGCCTTTTCGACTATTTCGTGCGAAAGTTGTCACATAAACGATAATTCAATCAGATCCGTTCTCGCTCGGCTATCTCAAGCATGACAACAGTGCCTGGAGGTGACGCCACCAACGGTCTATTGAGGCGCAGCCCGCGCATCGCGGATGTGTGGCGTTTCCTGTTGCCGTTGGCAGCGGTCGGTCTCACCACCGGGGTAAACCTCTGGTTCGATCCGGTCCTGACCGAGATAGAGATTCTGGCTACCTATATCCCTGCCGTCGTAATCACATCGCTCGCGGCGGGCCTTGGTCCCGCATTGCTGGCCATCGGGCTTTCGCTCGGGGCGGGCTTTTCCCAGCCGGCGGCTTCGCCCATCAGTCTGCAGAACATCGCTCTCTTCTTTATCGTCGGCCTGACCTGCGCTGTCTCGTTCGAATACCAGAGGCGCAGGAGCCAAAAGCTGGCCGCAGAACTCGCGGCCTCGCGCGACAGTCTCGCGAAGCAATTGGCAGGGGCGGCACAGATTGAAACCGCGATCGAGCAGGCGGGCGTCGGGATAGCGCGCGTTTCGGCCGACGGCGCGTGGCTGTCCTTCAACGATCGCCTTTGCGAAATTGCCGGCTATCCGCGCGAGGAACTGGCACGTCTCGGTCCCGGCAAAATAACGCATCCGCAAGACGCTGATGTCGATCAGGGCAAGGCGCGCGAACTGGCGCTAGGATCGCGCCCATTCTACACCGCCGAGAGGCGGGTGATGCGGCGCGATCAGACGGTCGCATGGACGAGACAGACGCTGTCAGCCGTTGACAATGGGAGGGGGCGGCCAGGCGAATTCATCATGCTTCTGCAGGACGATACCGCCCGAAGAGCCGTCGAGGCCGCGCTGTCAACGCGTACCGCCGAGCTCGAGGCGCTGCTCAACACCGTCCCTGCCGCAATTCTCCTGAGCTACGATCCGTTGACGCGCCATGCGGCGGCCAATGCCGTGGCGCGGGAGCTGTTCGAACTGGAGCCCGTCGATGGATCAGCCCTGGCCGAACTGGAGACGCTGCCGCTGCGGGGCGCATTCCTCTATCGGACCGATGGCCACCACATTCAGCCGGAAGAACGGCCGCTGCAGCGCGCGGCGCAGGGAGAGCGGGTAACGGGCGAAGAGGTCGAAGTCCGCTTCCGGGAGGGCCGCTCCGCGCATCTCCTCGTCAACGCTGCGCCGGTCCTGGACGCACAAGGGGGCATCAAGGGCGCGGTCGCCGTATGCGTCGACATTTCTGCCCGCAAGCAGGCGGAGGCCAGTCTCAAGGAGAGCGAGGAGCGCTTTCACATCACCGTCGATGCGGTGCCGGAACTGATCTTCATCCAGCGGTCCGACGCCTATTGCGAATACGTGAACCTGCGCTATTGCGAGTTCACGGGCCTCTCGGCCGAGGCTGCGGAGGGCGTCGGCTGGCAACAAACAATTCATCCCGACGACATGCAGCCGTTGCGCGCGTCGTGGGCCGAAGCAATTCGCAAGGAACAGCCCTGGGAATGCAGGCATCGCGTGCGGCGATCCGACGGTCGGTATCGTTGGTTCATGGGGCGCGCCCAGCCCTGGCGTGATGAGAGCGGCACGATCGTGCGCTGGCTTGGCGTCCTTACGGACGTCCACGATCTGGTGGAGATGACCGCCGCCCTTGACCGCCAGGCACTTCAACTGCGGCTTGCTCTGGATGCGGGCGGGCTCGGGACCTGGGAACTCGATCCGGATAGTCGGCAGATCTCGGGCACAGATGCGTTCTGGGCCAATTTCAGTCTGCCTGCGCAAACCGCGATGCGGCTCGAGGAACTGCTCCAGCACGTCTATGCGGAAGATCGCGAAGCCTTGAGGTCAACGCTTCTGCAGGCGCAGGACCGGAGCACGGAGTTCGAAGCCGAATTTCGGGTCGGATCAGAGCCGGCGAAAGCGCGCTGGATCAACATGCGCGGACGCCGCGAGGACTGCGACGGTGCGGTGCGCATACTGGGAATTTCCTCCGACCGAACCCTGAGCCACCAGGCGGAGAAAGCGCGAATGGGCGAAGCACATCGCGACATCATCATCAATGAACTGCGGCACCGGATCGGAAACCTGTTCCCCGTCATCCTCTCCGTCGTCCGCCTGACCGCTCAACACTATGATGACGTCCCGAGCTATCAGCGTGCTCTGGTGCAACGCCTCGCCGCGCTGCAGGTGACGCACGATCTGCTGGTCCGCGAACTGGCGGAGGAGGCGCTGGTCGAAGAGCTTGTCCTTCTCGAAATCTCGCCATACGAGGCGGAGGAGCGCGTTAGCGTCGAGGGGCCTCCGCTGCGGTTGACGGGCGGCAATGCCGAGAGCTTTGCGATGATCGTCCATGAGCTCGCCACCAATTCCGTCAAGCACGGTGCGCTGAGCGTCGCGAATGGGAAGCTGGACATTCGTTGGCATCTCGAGCGACGCGACGGGGCGACAAGCAAGCTTGTGTTTGAATGGACGGAGACCAGCGGCCCGGAGTTCGAAGCAGGCGACCGGCGCGGCTATGGCTCGTTCATCGTCGGCCTCACGGGAGCGCCCATTATCGGCGAGTCCGCCGTTCTCGAGCCTCTGGCCGATGGTCTGCGCTACAGGCTCGTGCTGCCCTACGACGAGCCGAGATATGGCAGCTCCGCTTCGATGTCGAATGCGGAGATCAGCTTCGGTCCTCGTCCATCCAGCTCTTGACCAGCACGGCCGCTTCGGTGCGGTTGCGCACGCCCAGGACGCGCATCAGCGCGCCGGCATGAATCTTCGTCGTCGCCTCGGCGATGGAAAGCCTGCGCGCGATCTCCTTGTTCGATAGGCCCTCCGCCATCAGCTTGAGGACCTCACGCTGGCGCGGCGTAAGCCGCCGCACGTCGAAGTGCCGGTCCGTGCCGCGCTGTTCCGTAGGCGGCGTCTCTGTGTTGTTGAAATCCATTTCCGAGATCGACTTTGCGAGCAGCGGCGGCACATAGATGCGACCGGAGATCACATCGCTGATGGCGGCAGTGATTTCTGCCTCGGATTGCGCCTTGCAAATGAAGCCGTGCAGGCCGCAGCGCAACGCTTCGAGAATGTCAGCCCGGCTGCGCGACGCTGACACGATGACGAAGCGGGTATTCTGATAGCTCTCCCGCACTTCCTTGAGGACATCGAACGATATGATCCCATGCATGTTGAGATCGATCAGTGCGATGTCTACGCCTTCCCCCTCCTCAAGGATAGTCAGCACGGCATCCATGCTGTCGGCTTCGATGACGGTCACATCGGACACGCTCGCCTCGAGCGCTATCCGCAGTCCGCGACGGTAGAGGCCGTGATCGTCGGCGATGAGAATACGAAGCATCTCGGTTCCCTGCGACTCGGCATTCCCTTGCACGCACTTCATCGCTTGCTGGCGATGAGTCTCAGGCGATGGGTCTTCCGTCAGAGCGGGAGTGTGACCGTGTCTTGCGTGTTAAATATGGCGTCGCAGCCTGGCCCTCGGAAGGGAGCGATGCCTGCGCATCAATCCTGACGTGCGTAGTGCGTGCACGCCCGGCTGCGCCAGGACGTCAGGTCACAGAGATGGATAATGTGGATTGTGCATTTTTCAGCCCCCCGATGCTGATGGTTCTTGCCCCTCAGACGGAAGCCCTATAACCGTCTGTAAATACTTTGTAGCGTGTTTAAAGCCCTAATCGCAAGGGCAATATTGCGGCACGCAAAAAAGTGTTCGCACGTTTTACAAAACATAATATCGAACGGTCATAAACTGTCCAACATTCGGGCAATCGCAGGCGATGCAAGCGCGGAAGGTTCGCGCGCGGCCAAAGCATGCTCTGTGTCGTCCGCGTTGAAACGTCGCCCTGCAGCATTGATGAAGCGCAGTATGGTGAAACGCAGAACCGCGCAGCATAACAACCGCGTTGCGCTTCGCTGGCATCTCAAGAACACACCGCACGTCGTTGGTGTGCTAACAAGCGCATCGATTGCGTCTCGGGGAGCGTCGGCATTCCGCCGTGTTACTCCCGACACAATGATCATACGCGGTCATAAATAGCCTCGAGCCGGATGATGTCATCCTCGCCGAGATAGTCGCCGTACTGGACTTCGATAATCTCGACAGGCTCCTGCCCGAAATTCTCGAGCCGGTGAACCGCTCCCAGCGGCACGAACACGTGATCGAGCGGTGCTAGTTGCCGCATCTCCTCGCCGACCGTCACCAGCGGATGACCGCGCACGACGACCCAATGTTCCGCGCGATGCCTGTGGCTTTGGAGGGAAAGACGTCCGCCGGGCCGTACGAGGATATGCTTGACTTGGTGGCTGGAGCCCCGGCCGAGCACTTCGTACCAAC
>Ga0182745_1003020_pt1 | contig 14703 bp, 13 predicted proteins | sample eDN3rd30CKraftBY_FD_128523 | JGI IMG/M metagenome (GOLD analysis project Ga0182745, IMG submission 128523) | Enriched backyard soil microbial communities from Emeryville, California, USA - eDNA 3rd pass 30_C Kraft BY (version 2) (version 2) | ecosystem: Environmental > Terrestrial > Soil >...
ACTTGCGAAAAGTTGCTGAATATCCATACTCCAAAACGCGTTGATTACCTCCGTGTGATTATTATGGAACTTTCTAGAATAAGTGACCATTTAATTTGCAACTCTATTGTTGGTGTTGACAGTGGAGCATTTTCCGGTTTTTTATATTTAATGCAGTACAGGGAACTTATATATGAAATATATGAAGAAATCTGCGGTTCACGGCTAACAACCAACATGGGGCGCATTGGAGGTTTTGAAAGAAATTTCTCTGCTGTTGCGTGGGACAGGTTAGAGAAATTCTTAAATGAATATCCTGCAGTTTTAAAAGAATTTGAAAACCTTTTTGTAAGAAACAGGATATTTATGGACCGAACAATTGGCTGCGGACCAATTAACGCTGATCTTGCTTTAAATTATGGATTTACCGGCCCTAATTTAAGAGCTGCAGGTGTTGATTATGATGTTAGGGTTCATACACCCTACAGTAGTTATCAGGATTTTAATTTTACCATCCCGGTAGGTACTACCGGAGATTGTTACGACAGGTTTTTAGTAAGGCAGCAGGAAATGTGGGAAAGTATTTCAATAATAAAACAAGCATACCAGAAAATTCAGGAATTTAAAGGAATTGAAGCTGATGTTTACCATGCCGATGTGCCGGAATATTACCTTCCTGACAAAACAGATGTTTATACAAAAATGGAAGCTCTCATTTATCATTTTAAAATAATAATGGGAGAAACAAATATTCCTCATGGTGAAGTTTATAATTCTATTGAAGGAGCTAATGGTGAACTAGGATTTTATCTTATTGCAGATGGTGGACGTTCGCCATACAGGTTACATTTCAGGCGCCCGGGTTTTATTTATTACCAAGCTTATACCGAGTTAATACGAGGTGGAATGTTGTCGGATGCAATTATTACTATGAGTAGTTTAAACCTTATTGCGGGAGAAATTGATGCATAATTTATTAAGATGACTATTGAATTTACAAAAGAAAGACTAGATAAAGTTGCCGAATTAATCAGCAGATACCCTGCAGGTAAACAAAAAAGCGCCTTATTGCCTGTTTTACATTTAGCACAAGAGCAGTTCTCCGGTTGGTTAAGCGTACCGGTAATGGATTATGTTGCATCAGTATTAAATCTTGAGCCCATTGAAGTTTACGAAGTAGCTTCTTTTTATAGTATGTATAATCTTAAACCTGTTGGGAAATACATTTTTGAGGTTTGTCAAACAGGTCCATGTATGATTAATGGTAGTGATGAAATAATTAATTATATAAGCAACAAATTGAATATTAAAGTTGGTGAAACAACCTCCGATGGATTGTTCACACTTAAAACTGTTGAGTGCCTTGGAGCTTGCGGCTACGCACCGATGATGCAATTAGGTAAAATATATAAAGAGCATCTTACTCCAGAAAAGGTAGATGCTATTGTTGAAGAATGCAGAGCAAAAGCTGCAATAAACAATTAACCGGAATGTTATGGGAATTAAATTACTTATAGATAAAATTAATATACCGGGTATTAAAACTTATGAGGTTTACCGGCGAGAAGGCGGTTATAAAAGTGTGGAAAAGGCGCTTAAAATGCAGCCCGCAGAAATTACTGAAGAGGTTAAGAAAAGTGGCCTCAGAGGAAGAGGGGGTGCTGGATTTCCTACCGGTTTAAAATGGAGTTTTTTGGCAAAGCCCGAAGGTGTTCCTCGCTATCTTGTAGTTAATGCTGATGAAAGTGAACCCGGTACTTTTAAAGACCGGTATTTGATGGAATTTATACCTCACATTCTTATTGAAGGAATTATTTCCTCTTCTTATGCATTGGGAAGTAATGTAAGTTATATTTATATAAGAGGTGAATATCACTGGATTAGTGAAATTCTTGAAGAGGCAATTGCAGAAGCTAAGCAAAACGGTTGGCTTGGAAAAAATATTCAGGGGTCAGGCTTTGATTGTGAAATATATGTACATCGCGGCGCAGGAGCTTATATATGCGGAGAGGAAACTGCATTGCTTGAAAGCCTTGAAGGTAAGCGCGGTAATCCGCGAATTAAACCTCCATTTCCTGCCGTGAAGGGTGCATGGGGATGCCCTACAGTTGTAAATAATGTAGAAACAATTGCTGCTGTAGGCCCAATACTAAATATGGGTGGTGAAGAATATGCAAAAATTGGTGTAGGTAAATCAACAGGCACAAAACTTATATCCGCTTGCGGAAATATAAATAAACCTGGTATCTATGAAATTGATATGACAATTTCAGTTGAAGAATTTATTTACAGTGAAGAATATTGTGGTGGAATTGCTAATGGCAAAAAATTAAAAGCTTGCATTGCAGGAGGATCTTCGGTTCCAATACTACCTGCCAACCTTTTACTTACAACCGCCAAAGGCGAGAAGAGAATGATGAATTATGAAAGTCTTAGCGATGGTGGTTTTGCAACCGGAACTATGATGGGGTCAGGTGGCTTTATTGTGCTTGATGAAGACCAGTGCATTGTAAGGCATACCTACACTTTAGCCAGGTTTTACCGCCATGAAAGTTGTGGCCAGTGCAGCCCCTGCCGTGAAGGTACCGGTTGGATGGAAAAAATATTGAAGAATATTGAAACAGGAAAAGGTACTTTGGCTGATATTGACCTGCTTTGGGATATTCAACGCAAAATTGAGGGAAACACAATTTGCCCGTTGGGTGATGCCGCTGCTTGGCCTGTGGCTGCTGCTATCAGGCATTTCCGTGATGAATTTGAATGGCATGTTCTTAATCCTGAGAAATGCCTGACAGAAAATTATGGCCTTGCAAATTATGCAGAACCACTTGCAACAACAGCTTAATTCTTTTTATTGACTTAACCATTTTATGATGTCAGAAGAAGTTAAAAATTTTAAAGTAACAATAGATAATATAACTCTTGAAGTTCCTCCGGGTACAACAATTTTAAATGCAGCAAGGTTGCTTGGTGCTGAAATTGCGCCTCCGGCGATGTGTTACTACAGCAAATTAGAAAACAGCGGGGGAAAATGCCGTACTTGCCTCGTGGAAGTTGCAGCCGGATCCACTGCTGATCCACGCCCAATGCCAAAACTTGTTGCAAGCTGCCGTACTACTGTTATGGACGGCATGGTTGTAAAAAATATTACAAGCGAAAAAGTTGTTGATGCAAGAAATGGTGTTGTTGAGTTTTTATTAATAAATCATCCGCTTGACTGCCCAATTTGTGATCAGGCAGGAGAATGCAATCTTCAGGATTTAAGCTATGGTTGGGGTGAAGTAAATACGAGATATAAATTTGCTCGCAGAACATTTGTTAGGGAAGATATCGGCCCATATATCCAATTACACATGACCCGCTGCATTTTATGTTACCGGTGTGTTTTTGTTGCCGATCAGTTAACAGAAAAAAGAATGCACGGAATAGTTGACAGAGGCGACCATGCCGCTATTTCAACATATATTTCTAAAGCAATAGACAATGATTTCAGCGGAAATATGATTGATGTTTGTCCGGTTGGTGCTCTTACCGACAGAACTTTCCGATTTAAAAACAGAGTATGGTTTACAAAACCACAAGACGCCCACCGCGATTGTGAAAAATGTTGCGGTAAAGTTACTTTATGGATGCGAGGTGATGAAGTTTACCGTGTTACAGCCAGAAAAGATAAATGGAGTGAAGTTCAGAGCTATGATGGGAAGCCCGGCTGGATCTGCAATACCTGCAGGTTTGAAAAAAAATCAGCCTCCGATTGGGTTATAGAAGGACTAACAACAATAAGCAGGTATTCAGTTATTGGTGCAAATAAATATAAAGTGAAGGTAACTCCGGAAACTACAATTCAAAAAGTTATGGGAGGCCTTAAACCGAATTTATTAATGAATATTCACAGTATCAGCGATGTTAATGATCCCGATTTGCACTTAAGTGAAATTCCGGGGCCTGCCGACGGAAAAGACTTTGATATAGCAAATGAAATAGACAACCATATTGACGAAAATCCTTACGAAGCCGAAAATTATAATAAGGAATTCATGTATAAAAATCTTGAAAAGTAGAATATGTTTTTAGCAATTGACCTTCTTTTACTTCTTGAAAAACTAATCCTCATTATAATTGTTGTAATGGCAACTTTGGGAATAGCTATGTATGCTACCCTTGGTGAAAGAAAAGTAGCCGCATTCATGCAAGACCGGCGTGGCCCCAGCAGGGCAGGCCCGGGTGGAATATTACAACCTCTTGCTGATGGTATTAAATTATTTTTTAAAGAAGAAATTATTCCAGACTTTTCCTCAAAATGGTTGTTTGTAATGGGCCCTGCCCTTGCTATGCTTACAGCAATTATGTCAAGTGCAATTATACCTTGGGGTGACCATATTGTAATTGCAGGGAAAAATGTACCTCTCGTAATTGCGGATGTAAACATCGGTATATTGTATGTGTTCGGTGTTGTAAGTTTAGGAGTTTATGGAATTATGTTTGGCGCATGGGCCAGCAATAATAAATTTTCCCTTATTGGTGCATTAAGGGCAGCTTCTCAAATTATTAGTTATGAATTAGCGCTTGGTATTACCCTTATCGCTCTGCTTATGGTAACCGGCACTCTTAGCTTAACGGAAATGGTAAAGCAACAACAATCCGGAAACTGGAATATAATTTATCAACCATTAGGCTTTTTTATTTTCTTAGTTTGTGCTTTCGCAGAATGTAACCGAACTCCCTTCGATCTGCCGGAGGCAGAAAATGAACTTACCGGCGGCTACCATTTGGAATACTCCTCAATGAAGCTTGGGTTTTATCTATTTGCGGAATATATAAATATGTTTATAAGCAGCGCAGTGATGGCTACTCTTTACTTTGGAGGTTATGATGTTCCTTTTTTAGATGAATCACTTCTTAGCCCAAATATTGCAGCTTTAGTTGGTATTGTTGCCTTAATGATAAAAATCACAGCATTTATTTTCTTTTTCATGTGGGTGCGGTGGACAGTCCCGCGTTTCAGATATGATCAATTAATGAATCTTGGATGGAAAATATTATTGCCGCTTGCATTATTTAATATGATAGTAACCGGAGCGGTGATTTTATTTTTGGGGAAATAAAGAATTAATTAACCATACTTTTGTGCCATAGATATGCAAGCATTAACAAACAGACTTAAACATGTGGACCGCAGACCAATGAATTTGTGGGAAAAAATTTATATTCCCGCAATTGTAAAAGGTATGGCAATTACGTTTGCCCATATGTTTAAAAAGAAGCCAACTATAAATTATCCTGAAGTAAAAAGGAGGTTTAGTCCGGTGTTCAGAGGGTTACAAATTCTTAACCGCGATGCTGAAGGAAGAGAAAACTGCACCGCATGCGGCCTCTGCGCTGTTGCATGCCCGGCAGAAGCAATTACAATGGAAGCTGCTGAAAGACAACCCGGTGAAGAGCATCTATACAGAGAAGAAAAATATGCAGCACGTTACGAAATAAATATGCTTAGATGTATTTTCTGCGGATTATGCGAAGAAGCTTGCCCGAAAGATGCAATTTATTTAAGTGAAACCTTCGCCCCTGCTGAATTTCAAAGAAAGCAATTTGTTTATAAAAAACAAGATCTTCTAATCCCTCATCCAATTAATGAACCCGAAGCATATAAAAAAGCATTGGGTAACCGTGCAGTAAAAAATTCTAACAATTAATATTTGAAATGAGCCTTACAACAATACTTTTTATTCTACTCTCTCTTATGTCTGTTGGTGGAGCATTAATGATGTTAACAACTAAGAATCCGGTAATGAGCGTAATCTGGTTAATTGTTGTTTTCTTTTCTATTTCCGGGCATTATGTTATGCTTAATGCACAATTTCTGGCTGTTGTAAATATAATTGTTTATGCCGGTGCTATTATGGTTTTATTCCTCTTTGTTATAATGCTGATGAATTTAAACTCTGATACCGAACCAATGAGAAATTATAAAATGCAAATGATAGGTGTGGTTTCGGGCGGATGCCTTTTGCTGATAATTTTATCTGCATTAAAGCAACTAAAAGCAGCTCCCGTTCAAATTGCAGTAGGAGATCAGGGATTAATACATACACTTGGAAAAACGCTTTTTACAAATTATGTTGTACCATTTGAAGTAGCAAGCGTATTATTTCTAAGCGCTATGGTTGGTGCCATATTAATCGGAAAAAAAGATGAAGAAAATGCGGTTTAAAATTATTGCTATACTGATATTGTTGTGTTCTATCGGCTTCGCCGGATATTCGCAAGTTAAATTGGGCGATATTCCTTTCGACCTGGATAAGATTTTAAACCAATCAAAAATATTGACTGTTAAAAAAGGTTTTAATCCTGTTTTTAATATTGGCAAATATCAAATCAACAAAAATGGCATTTTAGGTGAAAAATTGAAAGGTGTTGAAATATTGGGCGACATTTTTCAAAAAAAAGGCGGCGACAAGATTTTGAAATTATATAAAACATATAAAACCGGATTGGTTGTTTTTAAAGTTCTTGCGGCAACAGGTACGGCAGTAGCTGCTTACAGTACTGTTAGAGGTGCCGTTAACACAGATGGCTTTAGTGATAAAAATGTAAAGGCAATGCTTTATCCCGCAATTGCTTCTGTAGCTACCGGTGTAATAACAAAAATTCTTACAAAAAAAGCTTCCTATAAAGCTGTAGATATTTTTAATGGTATAGCAAAAAAAACAATTAAAGACATATTTTCTGTAGCACCGGCATCTTCCACCGCAGGTGTTGGAATTTATGTGAAATTATAATTATGGATATTCAAGCTTATATAATTCTGTCGCTTATACTTTTTACTATTGGTGTAACAGGAGTTCTCATCAGAAGAAATGCAATTATTGTATTTATGTGCATTGAATTAATGCTAAATTCTGTAAACCTGTTGCTTGTTGCATTTTCCAAAATGCATGCAGCAAGTGCAGCAGTTAAAGCTTCCCCAACCTACGCAAGTGATGCCCAGGTTTTTGTGTTTTTTATTATGGTTGTTGCCGCGGCAGAAGTTACAGTTGGGCTTTCAATAATTGTATTACTGTTTAGAAATACTCGTTCTGTTGATATTAATTTTCTCAACCGCTTAAAATATTAAGATTTAAAATTTATTGATTCTCTATTATGAACAATATCTCTCAACTTATATGGTTAATTCCTTTGCTGCCTTTGATGGGGTTTTTAATAACAGGCTTGGGTAGGAATTTTTTAACTAAAGGATTATCCGCAATAATTGGCTGTGCTTCTGTTTTAGCTTCATTTATTATAAGTTTTTTAATATTTCTGCAGGTTAAAGCAGGAAATATTATTACTGCAAAATATTTCGATTTTATAAATTTGAAAGGATTTAATATTGCCTTTGAATTTAAAATTGATCAGCTTTCTTCTCTTTTTCTTTTAATAATTACAGGTATTGGTTTTTTAATACATGTTTACTCTTCATCTTATATGAAGGAAGAAAGTAGCCATGACTTTTCAAAGTACTTCTCATTTTTAAACCTGTTTGTTTTTTCGATGTTGCTTCTTGTGATGGGTGGTAATTTCGTAATAATGTTTATAGGCTGGGAAGGAGTTGGCTTGTGTTCTTACTTGCTAATCGGATATTGGTTTAAAAATCAGGATTATACAGCAGCCGGTAAGAAGGCTTTTGTTATGAACAGAATAGGAGATATGGGTTTTCTTCTTGCAGTATTTTGGTTCATGTATAAAGTTGGATCAACAAATTTTGATTTTGTTTTATCTGCTGAACAATTAAATAATTTAACGCAAACAGACATTACCGGAATAACTCTTTTATTGTTTTTGGGGGCTACAGGTAAGAGTGCTCAAATACCTTTATATACCTGGCTTCCCGATGCAATGGCCGGCCCAACTCCTGTTAGTGCACTGATTCATGCTGCAACCATGGTTACTGCGGGTGTTTATATGATAGCCAGAGCAAATGTACTTTATACCATGGCCCCGGCAACCCAAATGGTAATCGTTGTAATTGGATTATTCACAATGCTTCTATCGGCATCAATTGCATTGAAACAAAATGATATTAAAAAGGTTCTTGCATATTCCACAGTAAGCCAGTTAGGCTATATGTTTATTGCAATAGGATGCGGAGCTTATGTTGCCGGTGTTTTTCATGTTATGACTCATGCATTTTTTAAGGCGTTGTTATTTTTGGGCGCAGGAAGTGTAATACATGGAATGAGTGGCCACCAGGATATGCGGCAAATGGGAGGAATTGCGAAATATATGAAAGTAACCCACATTACATTTCTTATTGCTTGTATTGCAATTGCCGGTATTCCTCCGTTTTCAGGCTTCTTTTCTAAAGATGAAATTCTTTCTCATGCTTATGCAAAAGATCCCATAATATGGATATTGGGAGTTGCAGGCGCTGCCCTTACTGCTTTTTATATGTTTAGGTTATATGCAATGACGTTTTTAGGCTCTTTCCGTGGGTCGGAAGAACAAAAGCATCATTTGCATGAAAGCCCGGCAGCTATTACAATTCCATTAATGGTTCTGGCAGTTTTGTCTATAGTAGGCGGTTGGATAGGTATTCCTGATGCAATAGCAGCAAATGCTCATTGGCTGAATGATTTCCTAAAACCCGTTTTTGAAAGATCATATCAATTAAAGCCTGTTCATCATTTAAGCCATAGCACAGAGTATATTCTTATGGCAATTTCAGTTTTAGTTTCTCTTATTGCTGCAGTATTTGCATGGGCCAAATTCAGTAAGTTTAAAATTGCAAAACCATCTTCAGGCATTGCCAAATTTCTTGAAAATAAATGGTATGTTGATGAATTATATTCAACTATTATTTCCAAGCCACTGAATAGTTTTTCTTTATTTTTAAATAAAGTAGTAGAGAAAAAAGGTATAGATGGAATTGTTAACGGTACAGGAAAGCTTGTCAATTACGGCAGCCGTCAGTTAAGATGGCTGCAATCGGGTATGGTTGGAGCTTACGTACTTTTGATGGTTTTTGGAATTTTGATTTTATTTATAATACAATTGTTCTTGTAAAAAAGATTAGATGCTGGGTACTTACTTTACATTTCCGGAATTACTTTTATGGATACCTCTAATTGCAGGTATTGTCGCATTTTTTATTAAAAATGAAAAGGCTGTTAAAGCATGGTCACTCATTGCTTCATTAATAATACTTGCAGTTTCGGTTGTGGGTTTGTGTTATAGTGACAGCTCCAAATATTTATCTTATAATCAGGTAAGTTATTATTGGTTAAAATATCTTGGAAATAGTTTTCACCTGGGATTGGACGGAACCGGCCATTTGTTATCTTTTCTAACAGCTTTAGCTTACCCGCTTATTTTTTTATATTCTTATAATCGTAAATGGCAAAATGCCAATAATTATTTTGGATTGATGCTTCTTACTCAAGCCGGAATAATGGGCGTTTTTTCCGCAATGGATGCTTTGTTGTTTTATTTTTTCTGGGAGTTGGCTTTAATACCTGCATATTTTTTATGCAGTATTTGGGGAGGCAAACAAAAGATTGCTACAACATTTAAGTTCTTTGTTTACACTTTCACCGGGTCACTTTTAATGTTAACAGGTATCATTTACATTTATTTACATACCGGCCCAAGAATATTTGAAGACACAACCCAAGCTGCACATAATTTTGGAATGTTAGCTTTTCAGCATGCAAATTTATCAGGTGCTGAACAAGGGTGGTTGTTCTGGTTATTTTTTGCCGCATTTGCAGTAAAAATCCCTGTTTGGCCTTTGCACACATGGCAACCTGATACATACGATCAAACGGAAACATCAGTTGTGATGGTTTTAAGCGGTTTAATGGTAAAAATGGGCTTGTTTGGCGTTATGAGATGGATGCTTCCGGTTGTGCCTGAAGGTGTTAGTCAATATGGGAATGTTGCTATCATACTTGCAGTAATAGGAATTATTTATGCAAGTTGTGTGGCAATGGTTCAGGATAACCTTAAAAAACTTGTTGCATATTCTTCAATAGCTCACCTTGGGTTAATGACTGCTGCCTTGTTTTCTCAAACAGAACTTGGTGTTCAGGGGGTAATAGTTCAAATGTTTAACCACGGGGTAAACGTAATTGGGTTTTGGATAGTGGTTGATATCCTGATAAAAAAATCAGGTGTAAAATTTATTTCAGAATTGGGTGGTGTGGCCATAAAAGCGCCTGCATTAACTATAATGATGATAATAATAGGATTAGCTAATATCGGTTTACCGCTTACTAATGGTTTTGTTGGTGAATTCCTGATGTATGGTGGATTATTTCAGTATAATTATGTGTTTGCAGCAATTTCAATTCTTGCAATTATATTGTCGGCGGTTTATGTGCTTGGAATGATTCGTAAAGTGTTTTATGGAAATGTATCAGAGGCAGCTTCAAAGATGACGGATTTGACAACTTATGAAAAAATTGCTCTTGGAGTTGTTGTGATAATAATATTTATAACAGGGGTTTATCCTCAGCCAATTATTGAATTAACAAAAAATGCCACTGCCTTATTAGTTAAATAAGGTAAGGTGATAAATATTTTGAACTGATGAACGCTATAGTATTAACTGCATTCTGGGGTGTTGTAATGATGTTTGCGGGTGCCTTTTTAAAAAGCAAGTCATTGCCTAAATATCTTGCAATAGCAGGAATTATTATTGTATTTCTTGCCAATGCAATTGAGCTGAAAACTCAAACATCATTTTTTAATATTGACCTGCATAATATGATAAGGACTGATTCTTTCAACCTTACCTTTATTGCAGTTGCGGTTGCAGCAACTTTTTTATTGTTTATTTTAAATGGAAAAGATTTTGAGAATATTGGAATTCACGTTTCCGAATATTTCGCATTGATTTTCTTTATCCTGTGTGGTGTTGCATTATCTGCAACTTTCAACACATTACTTTTGATGTTTCTGGGGATAGAAATTATTTCAATACCACTTTATATTTTAAGCGGAAGTGAAAAAAAGAATTTGAAGAGCAATGAAGCAGCCCTGAAATACTTATTAATGGGCGCTTTTTCAACAGGCATTATGTTGATGGGCATAGCATTTATTTATGGCGCAAATGAAAATGGTTCATTTTTTATCTCCAATATAAATTTAGGTGCTCAGCCAATTTCTCCGATGTTTGTGGTGGGGCTTGTATTTTTATTAGTAAGTATGTCATTTAAAGTTTCCGCTGCACCGTTTCATTTTTGGGCCCCTGATGTTTATGACGGCGCTCCAATGGTGGTAACATCATTTATGGCTACAGTAGTAAAGGTTGCAGCCTTTATTGCTTTTATAAGATTGTTTGATAATGCCTTTGGAAAAATTCACACTCAATGGCAAAATTTAATTGTAGTAATAACCATAGCCACACTATTAATAGGAAACATAACTGCAGTTTTTCAGCAAAGCGTAAAGCGAATGTTAGCCTATTCAAGTATTGCGCAGGCTGGATTTATGATGCTTGCTTTATTATCACTCAATGACAAGGGTAAGGAAGGTATAATTATTTATTCGGCAGCTTACAGTTTAGCAACAATAGGTCTATTTGCTGTTTTAGTAAAAATGAAAGATTATACAATTGATGGTTTCAACGGAATGGCAAAAAAATATCCTGCGATAGCAGTGAGTGCAGCAATCTTTTTATTTTCACTTACCGGGATACCTTTGACAATAGGGTTTCAGGCGAAATTTATGATGTTGTTATCTGTAATTGAAGCAGGCGGGTATTTTTGGGTGGTGATAATTGCAGTACTTTTTGCGGCAGTTTCAGCTTTTTATTATTTCCGTATAATTCAGGCAATGTTTTTTAAACCTGCTTTGCCGGATGAAAATTCACTTGCTGCCGGAAAATCATTTAAAATAATAATTGTAATTACCGCAATACTTATAATTTTACTTGGAGTTTATCCTGAACTTTTAGTTGGATGGATTTATTCATAATAACATTAAAAATATTCATTCATGACATATAAAGATTCTCTCGCTTTATCATGGAAGAATATTAAAGGCAACAAATTAAGAACATCAATCACTGTTGTAATTATTGCTCTTGGAATATTTGCACTTATTCTAATTGTTACAGCTATTTCTGCTGCAAGCAATAGCCTTACAGACAGTTTTTCAACTATGGGGGCAAATTCTTTCAGTATCCGTTACAGAGGAATAAATGTAAATTTTGGAAGGCCATCTTCTCAGAAAAAATCTAAAAAGGGAAAGGTGGAAAGGAAATCTACAGCCGGCATTCCAATAACTGTTGATGAAGTAAGAGAATTTAAGGAAAGATATAATTTCCCGGGAACTAAGGTAGGTATTACATTACGCGGCCCAAACGGAGTTGTTGTTAATACCTCAACAAAAAAAACCAATCCTGAAAATGCAATTATTGGAGGAGATGAAAATTTTGTAGATATAAATGGTTATTCAATTGCCTACGGCAGAACTTTTACACAACCTGAAGTGGCATCAGGAAGCAATATATGTATTTTGGGCAGTGGAGTTGCAAAAGCATTATTTCCTACTAATCCTCAAAAAGCAGTTGATGCAATAGTAAATGTTGACCATATTCCTTTTAGGGTAATTGGTGTATTAGAAGACAAATCATCGAGCGCTTTTTTCAATACAAGTAAAATTGTTATTACACCATATAACACTGTAAGAAAGTTATTTACATTAGGTAACAGCTCTTATAATCTTGCGGTTATGGTACCCGATGTAAAAGTAATGGATGCCGCTATATCAGAGGCCACCGGCATTTTCAGGCAAATACGGAAACTTAATGTGAAGGATGCAGATAATTTTTTCATAGATAAAAGCGACAGCATTGCAAACGTGTTATTAAAAAATCTCAGCTTTCTTGAATTAGGTACAATAGGTATTGCTTTAATAACTTTAATCACAGCAGCAATAGGCTTAATGAATATTATGTTGGTTGCGGTAAATGAACGGACAAAAGAGATAGGGCTTATTAAAGCATTGGGAGGCACACGTAAAGATGTAAGGTCGCAGTTTTTATTTGAGTCATTTTTAATTAGTGTTCTTGGTGCAGTAAGTGGTATTGTAGCCGGAGTTTTAATTGGCAATATTGTTGCACTTCTTTTAAAAACGGGCTTTGTTGTGCCATGGGGTTGGGTTTTAACAGGAATTATTGTTTGCGGTCTTGTTGGCCTTGCTGCTGGTTTATATCCTGCAATTAAGGCAGCAAAACTTGACCCTATAAAAGCCTTACGTTATGAATAAATATTAATAGAAAATAAATTATTAAAATCAATATCTGTTAAAAGCAAAGAAAATTTTTATTAAAATAGATTTTTCAGTAGCATTGTATTTTTAAAAAAGTTTTATCATAGATTTTCTCATCATTTTCAAAAACTTGTAATTTATGGCAGAGATTAAACCAACTGCAAATTTCAAACCTGCTCATAGTGCAGCAGCAAAAAAAAGCGGTAATTCCATATCATGGGTAGCTCCGGTTTTATGTCTTATCATCGGGTATGTATTGTGGAGATTCGGATTAGGAAGCGCATCACATTTTGAGCAACCCGGCAGCGGCTGGTTTTGGCCAGATCACCACGGCCCTAAAGCACAAATTTATAACATGTACCTTGGAGGTATAGTTGTGCCTGTGTTAATAGGAACATTTCTTACTGCAATAGTATTTGTAATCGAAAGGTTTCTAACAATTTCTAAAGCAACAGGTTCAGGCAGCAATGCTGATTTTGTACGAAAAGTTCAGTATCATCTTGCAAATAAAAACGTTGATGCTGCTATCGCAGAATGCGATAAGCAAAAAGGCTCTGTTGGAAATGTTATGAAGGCCGGTTTAAAGAGATACAAAGAAATGATTACCGAGGGTGAACTGAATACAGAACAAAAAATTTTAGCTATCCAAAAAGAAGTTGAAGAAGCAACAGCTTTGGAATTGCCAATGCTTGAAAAAAATCTGGTATTTCTTTCAACTATCGCATCAGTTGCAACGCTTATTGGTCTTTTCGGAACGGTGTTAGGTATGATCAGAGCTTTCGCTGCTCTTGGTGAAGATACCGGTGGAGGTGCAGCAGCAACAAAACTTAGTCAGGGTATTGCTGAGGCCTTATACAACACAGCTTTAGGTATCGGTACTTCTGCGGTAGCAATTATATTTTATAATATGTTCACCACAAGAATTGACAGCATTACCTACGGTATTGATGAGTCAGGCTTTACATTAACACAATCATTCGCATCTCTCTACAAATAATTTGTGGAAATTGTTTTATTGATGCATCTAATAACAAATTAAATTTTAAAAATGCCAAGAGTTAAAATTCCAAGGAAAAGTACACACGTGGATATGACTGCAATGTGTGATGTGGCTTTCCTGCTTTTAACATTCTTCATTTTAGCAACAAAACAAAAACCTCCGGAGGTTTTATCAGTTAATCCACCAAATAGTATTTCAGCTAAAGTTGCTCCTGAAAAAGCAATTCTTATTACAATGACTGCTGATGGCAGGGCATTTTTAACTTTAGGTGATGATACAAAAAAAATGGATATACTCGAAAATATCAATCAAACCAGAGGTTTAAATTTAACTGCGAAGGACTTGCAAAAATGGAATAAGCAGGAATTTATAGGTTTGCCATTAAATCAAATAAAAGGATATCTTGAAATGGAGCATCCTATCGAACCTGCAAAAATGCCCGGAATTCCTGTTAAAGATTCTACTAATAA
>Ga0182745_1003021_pt1 | contig 14698 bp, 10 predicted proteins | sample eDN3rd30CKraftBY_FD_128523 | JGI IMG/M metagenome (GOLD analysis project Ga0182745, IMG submission 128523) | Enriched backyard soil microbial communities from Emeryville, California, USA - eDNA 3rd pass 30_C Kraft BY (version 2) (version 2) | ecosystem: Environmental > Terrestrial > Soil >...
CGCACCGAGACAGACCGCCACCGCACCGAGACAGACCGCCACCGCACCGGCACGGAGCCGGCGCCGCGGCCGCGTCGACCAACGCAGTGCCGGCGGCGGGCCGACACGCGGCGCCCGCGGCGGACCGTCTCGATCCGGCTGCGAGCGGCCGTCGGCGCCGCCAGGCGACGGCCAGCCCTACGATGCCGCGATCGACGCTGGTCCCTCCGCCGCCGCCCCGGTCGTCTCGACCACCCGCTTCCCGACGTTCGAGGGGCTCCGCGCCCTGTGCGCCTTCGGGGTGCTGGCGTACCACGCCGGCACCTTCACGGGGGTGACCTGGGGCCGCGACGCGTCCATCGGCGGTCTCGGCCCGTGGGTGCAGCACCTCAACGTCGGGGTGAGCATCTTCTTCGTCCTCTCGGGCTTCTTGCTGTTCCGGCCGTTCGTCCTCGCCCACCTGGGAGATGCGGCCCGCCCGCGGATCCGCAGCTACCTGTGGCGCCGCATGGTGCGCATCTACCCGGCGTACTGGGTCGCCCTGTTCCTCAGCACCTGGATCCTCGACTTGAACCTGGGCGACTGGTGGGGCCACGTCCGCTTCTACTCGCTGATCCAGATCTACTGGGGCGACACCGTGCTCGGCGGGCTGGTCCAGGCGTGGACGCTGGCGACGGAGGTGTCCTTCTACCTGTTCCTCCCCATCTGGGTCCTCGTCGTGTGCCGGGGCGGCGGCACGCTCGCCCAGCGGGTGCGGCGGCAGTACCTCGCGCTCGCCGTCCTCTACGCGGTGGGCCTGGTCGTCCGGGGCCAGCTCCGTGCCGGCGGCCACGCCATCGGCTATGGCACCTTGGCTGCCAACTGCGACCTGTTCGCCATCGGCATGGCCTTGGCCGTGGCCAGCGCCGCCGCCCAGATCCGGGGCCGGGCCGCCGGCGGGCTGGCCCAGACGGTGGGCGACCAGCCGCTGATCGCCTGGATGGCCGCGGCCAGCTGCTACGCCGGGGTGGTCTCGCTGCGGTACCCGTACGGGTTCGACCCGCCGACGGTCAGCCAGGAGGTGCTCCGCGAGGTCCTGTTCGGGTTCGTCGCCGGGCTGGTCGTGGCCCCGGGCGTGTTCGGCCCGCAGGACCAGGGCGTGGTGCGGCGGGTCCTCCGGTGGCGCCCTCTGGTGGGCGCGGGCGTCGTGTCCTACGGGATCTACCTCTGGCACCTCACCGTCATGATCGAGCTCGACAAGAGGGGGTCGTTCATCGCCCCGCCGTCGTTCGTCTCGCTCACCATCTGGACGGCGGTCATCGCCACCGCGGTGGCCACCGTCAGCTGGTTCGCGGTCGAACGGCCGCTGCTGCGCCGCGTCCGCCGGCCGCGGCGGCCCGCCGCTCCCCGTCCGGGGCCGGCGCCGTCGCCATCCCTGGAGGCGGGCTGACGCAGGCGATCGTCTAGGGTCGCGCCCTGGACGAACGCTCCAGCGCACCCCTTGCTGGAGCCCAGGTGCCGAGGAGCGTACGTGAGCGACTTCGACGACGAGCCCACCGAGGGCCTCGAAGCCACCGAACCGCAAGCCGATGCGGCAGACACAGGTGCCGACGCTGCTGCCACCGCGTCGAAGCAGGCTCGCACCAAGCCGGTCCCCGACGACGACTGGGACGACGACTGGGACGACGACGACGCCGGGCGTGGCGGCAAGCGGGACCTGACGCTGGTGTACGCCATCGTCGCCGCGGCCATCGTGATCGTGGTCGCGGTGGTGCTGACCCGCCCCAAAGACGACAACACCAGCTCCGGCAACGGCAACGCCGCGGTCACCACCGCACCGGCTGAGATCGTGAAGAACTGGCAGGACGGCGTCGGCGACGCCGTCGGCAAGGACGGCGCCGACGCCCAGAAGCGGGCCGAGAGCGGCGAGGGCATCTACATCTGGACCGACTTCGGCGGCTGGCACCTGCGCTCGAACAACGCGCAGGACGTGGGCGTCACGGTCGCGGCCGCGCAGGTGCGGGTGAAGAAGACCGACGACCGCGACGACGGCGACGAGAGCAAGGACGCTCCGTTCTCCACCACGGCCACCCTGACCCTCCCGGCTGGTGACGGCACGGACGGGATCGGCCTGGACCTCGGGAGCTCCGAGTCGGTCACGTTCACCTTCACCATCGACGGCAAGGACGTCCCGAAGGAGCAGATCTTCCTCGGCGGAGGCGATGCCGTGGCCAGCGACAACCCCGTGACGCTCACCAAGTCGTAGTGGCCGCCGTCGCCCCGATGGCTCCGGTCGGCACCTCGGCCACGCACCCGTCCGGGGTGCGGCGGTCCTGGGAGATCTTCCAAGCCATGCGGCGCGAGCAGACCGACCCCAACGGGACCTATGCCTTCCTCGCCACCGACACCGCTCGGATGCTGAGCCGCTACCTGCCGCTCGCTGGCGCCACCGCCGTCGACGTCGGCGGCGGCCCCGGCTACACGGCCGAGGCCCTGCGCGCCGCGGGGGCGTCGGCGTTCACGGTCGACCCCTTCGCCGAGGAGCTGTCGCTCCACGGCCGCACCCCCGTCGATGCCGTGGTCGGCGATGGGCTGCTCCTGCCGCTGGCCGACGAGTCCCTCGACCTGGTCTGCACGCTCAACGCCCTCGAGCACGTCCCCACACCGTGGGCGTTCCTCGACGAGCTCGTGCGCGTCGTCCGCCGGGGCGGCACCGTCTTCGTGGGCGTCACGAACTGGCTCTCGCCGTGGGGCGGCCACGAGACCTCGCCGTGGCACTACCTCGGCGGCGAGCGCGCGGCCCGCCGCTACGAGGATCGTCGGGGCGTCGCGCCGAAGAACCGCTACGGGTCCTCGCTCTTCCCCGTCGGCATCGGCGAGATCCTGCACTGGGCCCGTCGCTCGCCCCAGGTGCGGGTCGTCGACGCGTTTCCCCGGTACTACCCGCGCTGGTGCCGGCCCATCGTCCACCTCCCCGGGATCCGCGAGGTCGTCACGTGGAACCTGGGCCTCGTCCTGGAGCGCCGATGACGGATCCCGCCGCCTCCGGCACCCCACGGCCCATGGTCTCGGTCGTGGTCCCGGTGAAGGACTCCATCCGCACCATCGAAGCGTGCCTGCGCTCCATCCGCGCCCAGACCTGGGAGCCCCTGGAGCTCGTCGTCATCGACAACTTCAGCACCGACGGGACCTGGGAGGTCGTGCAGGAGCTGGCTCACCACGCCGAGCAGGCCGGACCCGAGCGCAGCGCCCAGCGGAACCTCGGCGTCGAGCGCGCCCGAGGCCCGTGGGTCCTGTGGATCGACGCCGACATGGAGCTGCCGCCGACCATCGTCGAACGGGCGATCGAGGCGGCGCTCGACGAGGGAGCCGACGGCGTGTTCGTCCCCGAGGTCACCGTCGGCGACGGCTACTGGACGGCCTGCCGCGCCCTGGAGCGCTCGTGCTGCGTCGAGGAGATCCTCGTGCAGTCGCCCCGCCTCGTCCGCCGCGACTACCTGCGCGGCACCGGAGGGTTCCTCGAGTCGCTGTCGGGGACCGAGGACGCCGAGCTTCGCAGCCGCATGATCCACGACGGCTGCCGCCTCGCCTGGATCCCCGACCTGATCGTCCACGACGAAGGCCGGATGTCGCTCGGGTTCATCTGGTCGAAGCGCTACTACTACGGCCGCGGGCTCAAGAAGTACCGCGCCGAGCACCCGGGTGCGCTCAGCGAGCAGGCCGGCTCCGCGGTCGGTGCCTACCGGCGCCACTGGCGGCGCCTCGCCGCCAAGCCGACCGTCGCGGCCGGCGTGGTGCTCATGCGGGCCGGCGAGCTCGCCGCCTACGGCATCGGCGCAGCGCTCGGTGCGCTGGAGCGCCCCGACGGGTCCCCGTGACGGCCGTGGCGGAGGCGGCCGCGCCCTCCGCCCCCGAGCCGGGCGACGGCGGCGGCCGCACCGGACCACCACCGCCGGACCGGCCACCCCGCGTGCGCGGGCCTGAGGCCGCGTTCCTCGTCGTCGGCGCAGTCGTGCTGGCCGTCGCGGTGATCGGCACCCGGTGGGGCGTGTTCACGCCCGACACCCGGCCCGACCTCTACCAGAACCCCGCCGGGTTCCTGCGGTCCACGGTGCAGGCGTGGGTCGGAGGGGCGAGCGGCCTCGGCCAGGGCAACTTCAACGCCGGGGCCGCGCCCGTCGCCGCCGTGGTGTGGGTCATCCGCACGCTCGGCGCCCCGGCGTGGCTCGCCGTGCGGGTGTGGCGCCTCCTGATCCTGCTCGTGGGGGCGTGGGGCATCCGCCGGTACCTCGGCGCCCTCATGGGCCGGCGGCTCTCGGTGGGCGCCCGCGTGCTGGCCACGGCCTTCTGGGTCGTCAACCCGTACGTGATCGTGGCCGGCAGCACCACGCCGATCCTGCTCCCGTACGCCCTGCTGCCGTGGACGATGCTCGCCTTCTTGAAGGCGACCCGGTCGCCTCGCTCGTGGCGCTGGCCGGCCCTGTTCGCCCTGGCGTTCTTCGCCCAGACCGGCCTCAACGCCGGCGTGGTCCCGTTCTTCCAGCTCCTCGCGCTGCCCGCCCAGCTCGCCCACGCCCGGTGGATCGAGGGGCGCAGCTGGCGGGACCTGGTCCGGGTCGTGGCCCGCAGCGCGCTGTTCTGCGTACTGGTGTCGCTCTACTGGCTGCTCCCGTCGTTCCTCGCCAGCAGCACCGGGGCGGGGATCGCCAGCGGCACCGAGAACCCCGTCGACGTGGCCCGGACCTCGTCCTACGCGGAGACGGCTCGGGGCCTGGGCAACTGGCCGCTGTACGGGCGCTCGGGCGACCGGGAGTTCCTCGGCGACTACACGGTGTACCTGACCTCGCCGATCGTGATCATCGGCACCTACCTGGTGCCGGTGCTCGTCGGCCTCGCCCTGTGGCGGTCCCGGGCGCGCGAGCGGCTGCTGGTGGTGGTCCTGCTGGCCTGCGGCCTGCCCGTGATGGTGGGCATGTTCCCGCCCGACGACCCGTACCCGATGGGGAGCCTCATCTCGACGGTCTTCGACAAGGTGCCGGCGTCGCTCGCGTTCCGGACCACCAACAAGGTCGGTGCCGTGGTGGTGCTCGCCGAGACCATCGCCCTGGCGATCGGCTGGCGGACCTGGGAGGCCCGCGTGCGCAACCGCGGCCGCCGGACCCGTTGGGTCGGCACCGGCGCCGTCGCCCTGCTGCTCCTCGGGATCTCGACGCCCCTGTGGAACGGCGGCCTCTACCCGCTCGGGTACACCATCCCGGGCTCGTGGGAGCGGGCCACCGACCGCCTCGACGCCGACCGGCAGGACATGCGGGTCCTGGTCGTCCCGGGCGGCACCGGCGGCAACTACCGGTGGGGGATGCGCAGCCCCGACGACCTGTTCCCGTCGCTGCTCGATCGTCCCGTCGCCGTGCGCAACACCGTGGTCGGGCGCGGGGACCCGGCTGGCAACTTCCTCTCCAGCTTCGACCTGGCGCTCGGACAGGGCTCGCTCACCGACGCCGGGGTGTCGACCACCGCGCGGTACCTCGGGGCGGGCGACGTGCTCGTCCGCAACGACCTGCTCACCGAGGAGATCGGTGGCCCCGCCCCCTGGGTGGTGGTCTCCCAGGTGGCCGGCGACCCCGGTCTGGAGCGCACCGCGTCCTACGGCCAGCGCGGCGCCGACACCGTGCCCGGCGAGCGCGGCCCGGCCACCAAGGCCGTCCGCCGGGCCGACCCCGACGACGCTGCCGTGCGGCCGGTGATGACCTACGAGGTGCTGGACGCCACGCCGCCCATCACCGCCGCGCCGGCCGCGAACCAGGTGCTGGCGATCGGCGACGGCCAGGCCATGCCGGCGATGATCAAGGCCGGCATCGTCGACGGCACCCAGCCCGTCCGCTACCTCGCCGAGCTGAGCGGCAAGGCGTTCGCGGACGCCGTCGGCCGCGGCGGCCGGGTGGTGCTCACCGACACGAACCGCCGCCGGGCGTGGGACATCAACCGGGTGGCCAACGCCACCTCCGACACGCTGGCGGCGAGTGCCGACATCGATGGCGGCAACGGGTCCACCACCACCCTCTGGCCCGACCGCCCCGCCGACCAGACCGTGTCCCAGCTCACCGGCGGGGTGCGCGTCGGCGCCAGCCGAGACGGCTTCGGGCTGCACCCCTACGGCCGGCCGTCGAACGCGTTCGACGGCGATCCGTCCACCGCGTGGATCACCGGCGGGTTCGGCACCGCGCCCGGCAGCAGCGTCTGGATCGAGTTCCCGAAGCCGCGCCTCATCGACCAGATCACCATCACCCCGTGGGCGGGCGCGTCGCCGTCGACGGTGTCCGCGGTGCGCGTCGAGGTGGGCGACAAGCAGGTCACCGAGGCGCTGGTCCCGGGCCAGGACCTGACGGTGGGCATCGAGCCGAGCACCGCCGACCGCGTGAAGGTCACGATCCTCGAGCAGACCGATGGCGACAACCCCGTCGGCATCAGCGACATCGCCATCGACGACGTCACCGTCCGCAACCTCGCCCGGGCGCCGGTGACCCTGAACCGCCTGGCGGACCAGGCCGATGCCGACACCCGGGCGAAGCTGGCGGCGATGCCCTTCGACGTCGTGTTCACCCGGGAGCAGGGCTCCTACCAGGACCCGAACGACGACGAGGAGTCCCAGCTCGACCGGGTCTTCGAGATCCCCGGTGCCCGGACCTTCACCTTCGCCGCATCGCTCGGCGTCGCCGAGGCTGACGAAGCCGTGGTCGCCGCCGCCCGCAACGGCGACCGCGCCTGCCACCGCGTCGCCATGCTCGACGGCGAGTGGATCGAGGCCCGCGTGGTCTCCTCCCCGGCCGAGCTGGCCACCGGTGCGATGCGCATCGAGGGCTGCGCGCCGATCGAGCTCGCCTCCGGCGGGCACCAGTTCCGGACCGTGTACCAGTGGCGCCTCGACACCGTCCGCCTCGCCTCCGACGGCACCACCGAACCGGCGACAGCGGATCCTGCGGACCGGACGGTGACGGTCACCGACCGCTCGGCCACCCAGATCGACATGCAGGTCGAAGCGGCGGGCTCCGGCTCCCGCTACCTCCGCTTGGGCGAGGCGTTCGACGAGCGGTGGTCGTTGACCGTCGACGGCGTCGATGCTGGACCCCCGATCCTCGTCGACGGCTACTCCACGGGCTGGCTGATCGACGGCGGGGCGCACCGCCTGGTCGCGACGTTCGGGCCGCAGCGAGCGGTGCAGGTGACGTTCCTGGCATCGGCCGCGGCCGTGGTGGGCGTCACCGCGGCCGCGCTCCTGCCGGCTCCGCCGCTGCTCGAGCGCCGCCGTCGCCGCGGGCTCGATGCCGGGGCCCGGCCCCCGGCCGGAGGGGCGCCGTGACATCCCCGGAGACCTCCCCCGAGGCCGTCCCCGATCCGTCGTCGGGCTCAAGCTCGGACCCGGTGCCGGACCCGGTGCTGGTGCCGGGCCCCGTCCGCCCGTCGCTGCGGGCGATCGGCGCCTGGCTCCTCATCATCGGCCTGGCCGTCGCGCTCGACGGCCTCGTGGGAGGCCTCGCGGTGGTGTTCGTCGCCGCCGTGCTGCTCGCCGGCCTGCCCACCCGCGTGATCGGCGGGCTCGGGGTCCTGGCCCTCGCTCTCGCCCCGGTCGCCTTCTTGGTCGAGGGCGTGCCGTCCGCCAGCGACGTGTCGCCGGCCCTGGTCATCCGCTCGCTCCTCCCGCACCACCTCACGTTCGTCGGCTTGGTCCTCGTCAGCGCGTTCGCCCTCATCGACCTGGCTCCGCACCTGCGCAGCTGGGCGTCGGCCGAGCGTCGGGCCCAAGACGACGGTCCTCCGCTCGGGGCCGCCCTCGGAGCGGTCGTGGTCGGGGCCGTCGCCCTCGGGGCGCTGCTGGCCTGCCGGGCGGTCCTCGCCACGTGATCCGCAACCTGCTGGAGCGGGCGAGGTCGTCGGGACTGCTCCAGGGCTCGGCATGGATCCTCGTCGGCCTGGGCATCCAGGCCCTGCTCGGCTTCGTGTTCTGGCTGCTCGGTGCACGGGTCGCCACCATCTCCGAGCTGGGCGAGGCGACCGCCCTCTTCACGGCGATCCAGTTCGTCAACTACGCCTCGGGTCTGGGCCTCACGATCGCCCTCGCTCGCCACGCGACGCTCCAGAACCGCGAGTCCGACGCCCTGTTCGGATGGGCCGTCGTGGCCACGGCGGTGTCGTCGGTCTTCTTCGGCTCGGTGTACCTCGCCGTGGTCGACACCAGCGCGACCCGGCTCGTCAACGGGTCGGTCGGATCGTGGGCCTTGTTCTGCGGCTTCACGGCGGCCACGTCGATCGCCCTGCTCGTCGACGTACGGCTGATGGCGGCGCGGCGCTGGGGGTGGCTGGTCGGTCGCGTCGCCTTCGCCGTGCTGGTGCGCCTGCCGTTCGTCGGCCTCGACGTCGGCATGGATCCCGCCATGTGGCTGTACATCCTGATGCTCACGCCGCTCTCGCTCGTCGGCATCGGGTCGCTGCTCTTCCTGGGCCGGATGGGCTGCGGCGGGATCAGCCTGAACCGGCCGAGGGCGCTCGGGCCGTTCGCCCGGTACTCCGGGGTGAACTGGGTGGCCACCCTGGCGAGCCAGGCGCCGCAGTTCGTCCTCCCGCTCTACGTGGCCCAGGAGGTCCCGCCGTCGGTGAACGCCAGCTTCTTCCTCGCCTGGACCGTCACGTCGCTCGTGTTCCTGCTCCCCGCCGCCATCTCCCAGGTCCTGCTAGTCGAGGGCGGCAAGGACGCGCAGCTGACCGAAGCCTCCGGCGTACCGGGCTCCGAGCGTGAGCGCGAGGCCCTCGTGTTCTCGGTGGGCCTGGCCGTGCTCGCCTGGCTCGGCTCCCTCGTGGTGGGCCCGGCCATCGCGGCCGTGTTCGGGCCCGACTACGACCAGCTGGCTCGGCTGCTGCCGGCCTTGACGCTCGCGGGCATCCCGTGGGCGCTCGCATCCGTCCGCCTCTCCGAGGCTCGGATCCGCAAGGACCAGGCGGCCACCGTCGCCATCACCGGCACCCTCGGCGTGACGATCCTGGTGCCGACGATCCTCTTCGTGCCGTCGGGCGGCACGGCGGCCGCGACCACGGCGTTCGTGGCCGGGAACTTCGCCGGGGCGGTCGTGGCCACGCTGATGCACGAGCGCTGGAAGCGTTCGTCGCGCACGCCGTCGCTCGTGGCCTGAGCCGGTCGCTCGTCATCCGACCTGGAGGCGAGCCTGCACCGGACGGTGGTCCGAGCCCGCTGGAGGGAGGACGGCGGCATCGAGGACCCGCACCGCGCTCGAGACCAGGATGTGATCGAGCTGCGAGTGCGGTCGCGCTGCCGGCCACGACCGGCCCCGGACCGCTCGGCGGTGGCCGCCCAAGGCGGTGGCGGCGAGCGGCCCCCAGAGGTTGCAGTCGCCGGCCACGATCGAGGGCCGGTGCCGGGGGAGGTAGCCCCCGAGCCGGCGCAGCTGCGCCAGCGCGTTCGGCAGCGCGAAGGAGAGGTGGAGCGCGGTGACCGTCACGGTGATGTCGCCGACGGCCACCTCGGCGAGGATCGCGTAGCGCTCGGCCACGTCCCACCGCTCGATGACCCGGCCGAGGTCGACGATCCGCGTGCTGCGGATCGGGAGGCGGCTGAGCAGGGCGACCCCCCAGGTGCCCGAAGCGGCGTGGGGATCCGCGGTGATCTCGGGTCGGGGGACCACCCGCGACGGCGACAACGGCACGTGCACGAGGCGGTAGCCGAGACCGGCGGCGGCATCGAGCCCGCTGTCCCCGTCGTCGGGCTCCCACACCTCCTGGAGGGACACCAGGTCCGTGTCGAAGCCGCCCACGACCTGCACCAGGTCGAAGGGCTCGTCGTCGGTGGTCAGCCCCCACCGGGCGTTGAAGGAGGTCAGCGAGAAGGTCGTCATGGTCCGATGGCGGGTGCCCCCAGTGGGTCCCGTGGCGTGAAGCGTGCTACGAACACGTGCCCGCCGGCCACCTCGGGGTCGCTGCCCGGGGTGGTGATGGGAGCGAAAGGACTGCGCATGGATGCGACGGAGCGAGCGAGCCTGGACGTGCTCTGGCTCACCCTGCCCGAGTCGCGGCCCGGACGGGAGCTGGCCTGGCTGGCCGCCATGCCCGGTGCATCGGTCACCGCCGTCGGCGAGACCAGCACCGGCGACCCGGTGCCCTTCGTCGAGCGGCCGTACCGACGGCTCACCCGCCGCTTCGTCGAGGCCGGCGCCCTGGCGTGGTTCGAGGACCTCGACACGGTGCGGCCCGACCAGCCCGTCGACTGGGTGGCGTCGCTCGAGCTCTGCGCGCTCGTGACCGGCCAGGCCCGGCCGCTGGCCGCCCGGCTCGGCGCCCGGCAGGCGGTCCTCACCTGGGGCAACGACGCCCGGAACCCCCTCTACCGGATCCCGCCGTACCGCCAGGCCCTGAAGCGCTCGATGGGCGCGGACCTCGTGGTCTGCCTCATCGAGGCGGCCCGGGACCACTGCCTGGAGCTCGGCTACCGGCCCGAGCAGCTCGCCGTGGTGCTGCCGCCGCTCGACACGGAGCGCTTCCATCCGCCGGTCGCGCCGGTCGAGGCGCCCATCGCCGCGTTCATCTCGCCGCTCGCCGCCAACAAGGGCATCGACCGGGTCCTCGACGCGTGGCCGCTGGTCACCGCCCGGGTGCCCGAGGCCAAGCTCGTGGTCGCGGGCCGAGGGCCGTTGGAGGGGCTGGTGCGCGAGCGGGCCGCCACCGATCCGTCGGTCGAGTTCCTCGGCGCGCTCCCCGGCGACGGTGTCGCCGAGCTGCTGCGCACGGTCGCCGTGTTCGTCACCGCCCCGCGGCCCACCCGGGTCTGGAACGAGCAGTTCGGCCTGGCCTACGTCGAGGCCATGGCGAGCGGCGTCCCGGTGGTCACCACCGAGTGCGGCACGAACCACGAGGCCGTGCTCGCCCCGAGCCTCCGGGTCCCCGATGCCGTGGGGCCCGTCGCCGACGGGCTCGTGCACTTCCTCGGCGATCCCGGGCTCCGGCGCTCGATCTCCGGCGAGCTCCGCGACGTCGTGGTCGAGCGCTTCGAGCGGGGCCAGCAGCTGGCCGCGCTGCGTGCCGCGTTCGACTCGGCTCCCTGACGGGCGACCGCTCCTGGGCCGGGCCGGGCGCCTCACGGTCGGCTAGGTTCCGAAACCGTGGGTTATCGGATCCAGGGCGAACGGGTCCGGCGCGGCGCTCGCGTCCTCCGGCGGCACTGGTCGCAGGCCGGGCTCCGAGCGCTGGAGGCGCTCGACCGGCCTCCCGTGGTCGTGTACTCGTGGTCGAAGACCGGCAGCACCACCGCCCACGAGACGCTGGCTCGCTCCCGCCTCTGGCGGCCCGTGTACCACGTGCACTCGCTCGATGACGGCGTCGAGGAGCGCCAGGCGAAGCACGCCAGCACCGGCAACAGCCTCGGGCTCTCCCCCGAGGAGCTCCGCGTCGTCCGGCGACTGCGTGCCCAGGTGCAGGCGGGCGACACGCCGATGGCCGTCGTGACCCTCGTGCGGGATCCGATCTCCCGCTCGATCTCGAGCTTCTTCCAGCGGCACTACGGCTCCGGCATCGACATGACGGCGGAGCACCCGTCGGCGGCCGACATCGCCGCCACGATCGAGCAGCTCCACGAGCGGCTCCCGAAGTTCATCCTCGCGACCGACGTCTGGTTCGACCGCCAGCTGCGCGGTGGACTCGGGGTCGACCTCTTCGCCGAGCCGTTCGACCCCGAGGTCGGCTTCGCCCGCGTCCGCCACGGGGCGTTCGACCAGGCGGTCATCCGCACCGACCGGTTCGACGAGCTCTACCGGCCGGCGCTCGAGCCGATCCTCGGCCGCCGGCTGGGCCCCGTCCGGCGGGTCAACGACGCCAGCTCGAAGCGGTACCGCGCGCACCACCGCGCCACCCTCGAGGTGTTCCGGCTGTCGGACGACGAGATCGACCAGGCGCTCGCCACGCGGGTGATCGGGCACTTCTTCAGCCCAGCCGAGCGCGACGCGCTGGCCCGGTCGTGGCGCGGCGGCGCACCCGCGGCGGGGAGCCGCTGACCGCTAACCGCCCGCGGTGGTGGTCGGTCCGTGCTGCGGGTCCTGCTGGCGGGCGGCTTGAGCGATGGCGGTCACCTGGGGGATCAGCCAGTTGTTCACGGCCCGGGCCCCGGCTCCCGTGAAGTGCAGGCCGTCCTCGCGCAGATCGACGCCGTCGATCTCGGTCTTGCACGCCTCGCCCGGCGGGCAGATGTAGGAGGCCAGGTCGATGATGGTCACGCCCGGGGTGCGATCGGCCAGGTCGTCGAGCACCTGGTTGGTGCACGCCACCCGCTCGGGCATCCCGGGTGGCACCCGCTCGAGCACCCAGCTGAGCGACGTTCCCGGTGCCGTGAGCAGGACCACTGGCGCACCCTGCGACCGCAGGTCGCCCACCAGGTCGTCCAGCTCGAGCCGGATCGCCTCCAGGTAGGCCTCGTCGCACGGCATCGTCCACGAGCCGTTCAGCTCCACGGCCTGGTTCGGGAACTCGCCGAAGAGCACGACGGAGACGTCGGGCCGGAAGTCGTGGACGGCCTTGCGGTAGAAGCCGTCGGCCGCGCAGTCGTTCACGTCGTCTCGCACGTCGCCCTCGGTGCCGCGGATGGGCCCGAGGCCGGCGAGGAGGTGGCAGCCCGGAGCGGAGCGGTTCAGCACCGACACGCCGAGGTCGTCGCGCTGCTCGGACAGCTCGACGCCGAGGAGCAGGGGCACGCTGTCGCCGGCCAGGAGCACCGTCGGCGCACCCGGGACGTCGGACCGGTCGATGAAGCCGGGCGGGCCGCTGAGGTCGCCGGCGGCCGAGGCGCCCAGCGTCGACGCCACGAGGGCGATCACCGCGACGGCCGCCCCGGCGGCGACCGCAGCGCGGGCGCGGTGCCCGGTGAACCACCGGCGCGTGCGGATGGGCTCCTCGACGTAGCGGTAGCTGGCGGCGGCCACCGCGACCGTCACCGCGATCCGCACGCCGGTCAGCAGCCAGCCGTCGAGCCCGGTGCGCTCCTCGTCGAGCACCAGGAAGATCGGCCAGTGGTACAGGTAGACGCCGTAGCTGATCCGGCCCAGCGCCGGCAGCGGTGGCAGGTCCAGGACCCGGCCGACCGGCCCCGGGTGGCGGCGGTCGGCCACCGAGGCCACCACGAGCGCGCCGGCCACGCCGATGAGGGGGAGCAGCTGGTAGGCGAGACCGCTGCTGCCGTCGAGGCGCCACCACGCGACGGCCAGGGCCAGCGCGGCGACCACCCCGGCCACGTGGCGGGCCGGCCGGGTGGCGGCCCAGCGCTTCGGGCCCAGCACCACCCGGGCCGAAGCGAGCGTGGCGCCGAGGAACACGGCAGCCGCCCGCGTGTCGGTCCCGTAGTAGAGGCGGCTCCGGCTGATCCCGGCGGCGAAGAGCGACTCCATCAGGGCGGCGGAGGCGACGGCGCCGGTGATCGACGCCACCAGCACCGCCCTCGGGCTGCGCCGCCACCGGAGGACCCCGGCCACGACGAGCGGCCAGACCAGGTAGAGCTGCTCCTCGATCGCCAGGCTCCACGTGTGGCGCAGGGGCGACGGCCGCAGCAGGGTGGCCCAGTAGTCGCCGCCCGCCGCGATGGTCCGGATGTTGGCCACCTCGAACAAGGTGGCGAGCCCGTCGTCGCGGATCGACCGCAGCTCCGAGGGCGTCGCCACGACGACGGCGTAGGCGCTGACGCCCAGCAGCAGGAGGATGAGCGCCGGCCCGAGGCGGCGGACGCGCCGCGCCCAGAAGTTGCCGAGCGCCACCGACCCCCGGTCCTTCCACCCCTGGACGAGCAGTGCGGTGATCAAGTAGCCCGACAGGACGAAGAACAGGTCCACGCCGAGCCAGCCGCCGGTGAGGTGGCCGGCGTGGTGGAACAAGACGGCGGCGACGGCTGCGCCACGCAGCCCGTCGAGGGCTTCGACGTGGGGGAGCTGCGTGCCCAGCCGGCGGGCAGCCGGCACCGCCTCGCTGCCGGGCGGGTCGGCGTCGGCGCCGGGGGTGTCGACGGTGCTGGCGGTGGTCACCCGGCGGTGCCCGTGAGCCGGGCGGCGGTGTCGGCCAGGAGCCGGCGGGCGTCGCCGGGGGAGAGGTCGCGGGCCCGCAGCGTCAGGGTCGTGGCGCCACCCTCGATCGCCGCCGACGCGAAGCACACCGCCGAGCGTCCTCGGGCGACCGGGAAGAAGTCGAGCTGCTCGACGCCGGGAACGGCGTGACGGCCGAGGTTGGAGATCAGGAGCGTGTCGGAGAAGCGCTCGACCACGGGCTCGAGCAGCCGCATGACGACCTTCGGGGCGCTGACCTGCTCGCCGGGCTCGTCGGGCGACGCCAGGGCCTCCTGCACGAGCGAGGCGACCGGCCCGGAGGGGGCGACGTCGATGCGCCGGTACGATGCCACGTTCCCGACGCCCGCCGGCCCGCCCACGGCGATGGTGAGCCCGACCTTGCGCAGGGGTCGCTGGTGGCGCTGGTTGTGGGCGGCGACGGCCGCCACGCAGGCCTCGGCGATGCGGCCCGTGATGCCCTTCCCCCGCACGTCCACCACGGCGGTGGCGTAGGCATCGCCGGGCCACGCTCCCGGCGTCGCGGCGACCGGGTCGGCGGGGCGGGCGAGGCGCTGGAGCAGCGGCAGCTTGGAGCCGGGCTCGCCCGGCGGCGGCGAGGTCACCGGCTGGGGCCGATCGCCCGCGGTCAGGGCCCGCAGCAC
>Ga0182745_1003022_pt1 | contig 14693 bp, 7 predicted proteins | sample eDN3rd30CKraftBY_FD_128523 | JGI IMG/M metagenome (GOLD analysis project Ga0182745, IMG submission 128523) | Enriched backyard soil microbial communities from Emeryville, California, USA - eDNA 3rd pass 30_C Kraft BY (version 2) (version 2) | ecosystem: Environmental > Terrestrial > Soil >...
AAGGCCAACGGGGCCAAGGTCGAGCGCACCTATGAGAAACCGGGCGTCCATGCCGAGACCCTCAAGGTCACCGACCGCGAAGGCCGGGTCGATTACGACTTCGCCGTGGTGCAGGTTCTCGACCGGGCCAATCCCAACCAACTTCCTCCCACGATCCACGCGGCCTTCATGCCCACCTCGGGCATTCAGCCCGGCCAGAAGGTAACCTTCAAGGTCCGCACCTTCCGCACCACCCACGGTGAGGAGACCTGGGACTTCGGCGACGGCTCTCCGACCGTGACCGCCCACTCCGACGGGACCGTCAAGGCGCTGGCCAAGGACGGATACGCCGTGACCACTCACCAGTTTGAGAAACCGGGCCACTACATCGTCCGAGTGGAACGATCCAACCCACACGGAGCCAAGGCCACCGCCAAACTCCACGTGGTTGTGGAAGATTCAAGTTCCAAGACGGACTGAAGCGGCCAAAGTCACCCACAAGTCCGTTGCCCCAAAGTGGGCGAGGTCGGGGCGGACCCGTTTCCTTCAAACGTGAGTCAGCCCTCCTTACCCGCATTTCCACGATGAATTAACCAACCACCAACGCCAAATCTCTTGCATGGCAAGGGTGATTCGACTAATGTTAAACTGGTTCCATCGGTATCCCGTTGGCGGCCTGTTCTGAAGCAAACCGTCAAACCCTGCCTTCACCCACTGCCAGACGACCCACACGCACGATCATGAGTTCGGCCCTGCCAGGACATTCAAACCTAACTCAAGTTGTGCGACGGACTTAAGCTCTGACACAAGGAGTCCGCGGTCATGAATTCTCGTTGGCTCCTCTGCTTAGTTTTCATTGCCTACGCCGGTGTGCCGCTCCGCGCGGCGGAACCGAAACGTAAGCTGACGTACGAGCAGGATATCCGTCCTCTCCTGAAGGCGCAGTGCTTTCAATGTCACGGTGAGGAGGCGTCGATCAAGGGAAAGCTCGACCTTCGGCTCGTTCGGTTCATGATGAAGGGGGGCGTTTCCGGCGAGGCGATCGTCCCCTTCGATCATGAGGAAAGCCTGGTCTGGCAGCGCGTCTTCGACGACGAGATGCCTCCCATCGACAAGAAACTCACCGCCGAGCAGAAGCAACTGATCGCCACCTGGATCGATCAGGGAGCCGAGACTGCCCGGCCCGAACCCGAAACACTGGCCGCCGGCCTTGAGCCGACCGACGAAGAAAAATCGTTCTGGTCGTTCCAGCCGATTCGGCGCGTCGATCCTCCGAAGGTCGCGGCGGCCGACCGGGTCCGCACGCCCATCGATGCCTTCTTGCTTGGCAAGCTCGAGTCGAAAGGGGTCGGCTTTTCGCCCGATGCCGACCGCTTGACCCTGATCCGACGCGTCGCGTTCACCCTGACCGGCCTTCCGCCCACACCGGCCGAGGTTGAGACTTTCCTCAAGGACGAGTCCGCCAACGCTTATGAGCTCATGGTGGAACGCTACCTGAACGCGCCTCAGTATGGTGAGCGCTGGGCTCGGCACTGGCTCGACGTGGCGGGGTATGCCGACAGCGACGGATACACCGTCAAGGACGCGGTTCGCCCTTATGCGTACAAGTACCGCGACTACCTGATCCGTTCCTTGAATCAAGACCGTCCCTGGGACGAGTTGATCCGCGAGCAGCTCGCCGGAGACGAGATGGTCAAGCCCCCCTACGGCGACTTGCCCCCGGCCGATATCGACAAGCTGATCGCCACCGGCTTCCTGCGCATGGGACCAGACGGAACCAGCGACCCTTCGGCCGAGGCCAAGCTGGCCCAGAACGACACTATCGTCGAAACGATCAAGATCGTCTCCACCTCAATGCTCGGCCTGACAATCGGGTGTGCCCAGTGCCACGCGCATCGGTACGACCCGATCTCCCACGAGGACTACTTCCAGTTCCGCGCCCTCTTCGAGCCCGCTTACAACCCCGCCAAGTGGCGGACGCCCAATGCCAGGCTCGTCTCGCTCTGGACCCAGCTCGATCGCGAGAAGGCTGGAGAGGTCGATCGTGAAATCCAGAAGATCAACAAGGACCGGGCGAGCGAAGTCCAAAAGCTCATGGAGGCGACGCTCGAGAAAGAACTCGAGTCGGCCCCTAAAGAGCTTCACGCTTCCCTGCGCAAAATCTTCGAGACCCCCGCGAAGAGACGAACCGCCGAGCAGCTCAAGCTGCTCAAGAGCTATCCACGCGTTAACATTACTCCCGGCAACGTCTACCTTTACGACCGAAAAGCCTTTCCCGCTCTGACGAAGCGATTCGATGACCTCGTGGCCAAGGCCCGGGCTAAACGACCGCCGGAAGACTTCGTGCATGCCCTGACCGAGATTCCCGGCGAAGTGCCGGTCACCAAGCTCTTCTACCGAGGAGATATCCAGCAGCCCAGGCAAGCGATCGAGCCGGGCGAGGTAGCCGTCCTCACGGCGGCCGCGGGCAAGCCGAAGATTCCCGTGGACGACCCGGATGTGCCCACCACGGGAAGGCGCCTCGCCTATGCGAAGCACCTCACCAGCGGCAAGCATCCGCTCGTGGCCCGGGTCCTCGTCAACCGCGTCTGGCTCAACCACTTCGGCCAGGGGATCGTCAATACCCCGGGCGACTTCGGCAAGCTGGGCGAAGCTCCCTCACACCCCGATTTGCTCGACTGGTTGGCCGACGAGTTCATGAGCCAAGGGTGGTCGCTCAAGCGGCTTCATCGCCTGATTCTAACCTCGACCGCCTTCCGGCAATCCTCCCAGCGCGATCCCAAGGTCGAGGCCATCGACCCCGACAACCGCCTGCTCGGCCGGATGTCAATCCGCCGGGTCGAGGCCGAATCCGTGCGCGACGCCATCCTCTCGGCGAGCGGAAAGCTCACTCCCACCCTGTACGGACCTCCCGTTCCCGTCGCCCCCGACGAGGGGGGGCAGATCATCCTCGGTGTCGATAACCGAGATGGCGCGGGCAGGCCCACCGGCAAGCGTGGGCAGTTGGGCGATGCCGAATGGCGGCGGGCCCTGTACATCCAGGTCCGTCGAACCTTCCCGCTCGACCTGCTCGAGTCGTTCGATGCCCCCTTGATGAGCCCGAACTGTGAGCGACGAACCAGCTCGACCGTGGCCCCCCAATCGTTGATCATGATGAACAACGACTTCGTGGTCGACCAGTCCGACGTCCTGGCCGATCGCCTCATGCGTGAAGCGGGCAACGACCCCGCCGATCAGGTACGACTGGCCTGGAAACTGGCGCTCGCACGCGACCCACAGCCCGAGCAGGTGTCTTCAGCCTTGCGGTTCCTGAAAGAGCAAGAGGCGGACTTCACCCAGCAAGCGGCGGACGCCAAGGCGAACCCGCCCGCTTCCACCAAACGCAAGGGCCCAGCCGTCAAGCGAGATCCCACTCGCCAGGCGCTCGCAAGCTTCTGCCATGTGCTGTTCAGCTCAAACGCATTCTTGTACGTCGATTAATTCCGAAAGGAAGCGCGATGCCGGACATCACGAACACAAACGCGATCTCGACCCGGAGACACTTCCTGGCGAGCCAGGGGATGAGCATCGGCTCTCTCGCCCTGACGTGGATGCTTCACCAGGATAAGGCGTTCGCCGCCCCCGAGAAGCCCCCGCTGGAGCGGCCGGTCTATGACCTGACCCCCAAGGCCACGCCGGCTCCCCCCCGCGCGAACGCGATGATCTCCCTCTTCATGCAAGGGGGACCGAGCCACCTGGACCTGTTCGATCCCAAGCCCGAACTCACCAGGCTCAGCGGGACGAACTTCTCCGGGGAAATCAAGTATGACAATGCCGGGCAAGCCAGCGCGAAGCTGCTCGGCAGCCCCTGGAAATTCCGCCCGCACGGCCAGTGCGGCATGGAACTGAGCGAGCTTCTTCCCGGTCTCGGCGAGATTGCCGACGAGATCACCCTGATCCGCTCCATGCATACGGGCGTGAACAACCATGGCCAGTCGATCAACGCGCTCAATAACGGAAAGATCGCGACCGGACGACCGGTACTGGGCTCCTGGCTCACCTATGCGCTCGGAACCGAAGCGCAAGACTTGCCCGCCTATTGCGTGCTGACCGACCCGGGCGGCTTGCCGGTGATTGGGGTCGATAACTGGACGAGCGGCTTCCTCCCTTCGCTTTACCAGGGGACCGTGATCCGGCCGACCGAGCCTCGGATCCCGAACCTGAACCCGCCTCCGAAACTGCAAGGACGAGTCCAGCGCCGTTATCTCGATTACCTGGATCAGCTCAACCACGAGCATCTCCAGGCCCGCCCCGGTGAGCAGGAGCTGGCCGCCCGAATCGCCAGCTACGAGCTGGCCGCCCGAATGCAGACGGCGGCGAAGGACGCTCTCGATATCTCGAAAGAGTCCGCCGCCACCCGCGCCATGTACGGAATCGACGACCCCGAGAGCCAGGAGTTCGGCACCCGCTGCCTGATCGCTCGACGCCTGGTGGAACGGGGGGTCCGCTTCGTGCAGGTTTGCACCGGGAACCAAAACTGGGACCACCACGGTGGGATTCTCAAGCAGCTTCCCACCATGTGCCACAAGGTCGATCGTCCCTCCGCCGCGCTGGTGCGCGACCTCCAGCAGCGAGGGCTGCTCGACTCGACGGTCGTCGCCTGGGGCGGCGAAATGGGCCGGCTCCCCGTGATCCAGAACGAGAGCAACATCGGCCGCGACCACAACACCTATGGCTTCAGCATGTGGGTCGCCGGTGGCGGATTCAAGGCGGGCTACGTCCACGGAGCCACCGACGAGCTCGGGCACAAGGCGGTCGAGAAGGTGGTCACGCACTGCGACTACCACGCCACCTTGCTCAACCTGTTCGGCCTGGATCACAAGGCGCTCACCTTCAAACGCCCCAACGGCGATGCCTCGCTCGTGGACGGTCAGGAGGCGAACGTGGTCAAGGACCTGCTCGCCTGAGACAACGCGCCACAGATTCAAACGTGAGGTCAAAGGGTCGGGTCAACGCCTTCCCGGCCTCTCTCCCTCTCGCGGAAACGTCCATCATCGGCGATCGGTTCATTGGGGCAAGGCGCCAGTCGCCTTGCCCCTTTTGCATCTTCTAGGGATTAACCTCCTCTTTGTCGTCGGGACAGGCTTTCTCCCGAGCCTTGGCACGCGCCGCGTGCCCGGGCGCGTGCTTCACCGTGTCGCGACATAGGGACGTACGACGAGTTTGGCGTTGAAGGCGTGAGCTCAATCATGAAGAATGGGCGTGTCCTTGAGTCGCTCCCTTCAAGACGCTCAGCAGATCGAGAAGCCTTGTTTTCGGTCCGCACGCATCATCAATACATATTTTTATATTTCGATTTCACAGTGACAAACTCTCAACCAGCGAATGCGGAACCGACCCCTCTCGGGTTGATGGACTATCTTCAGCGAATCTTGACGGCCCGGGTGTATGATGTCGCGATTGAATCTCCACTCGACCTGGCCCGCAAGCTCTCAACGCGGCTAGGCAACCAGGTCTGGCTGAAGCGGGAAGATGCCCAGCCCGTCTTCAGCTTCAAACTGCGTGGGGCCTACAACAAGATGTGCCGGCTCTCGCCGGAAGAACTGGCTCGCGGCGTCATCTGCGCATCAGCCGGCAACCATGCCCAGGGGGTCGCGCTCAGCGCCAAGCGACTCGGATGCCAGGCCGTTGTGGTCATGCCCATCACCACACCCGCCTTGAAAGTGGAGGCGGTCCGGTCGTTCAACGCCGAGGTCGTGCTGCACGGCGAAAGCTACTCAGACGCCTACCGGCATGCTCTCGAGCTGATGGAATTAAACCACTACGTTTTCATCCACCCCTTTGACGATCCCGACGTGATCGCCGGTCAAGGGACCGTGGGAATGGAAATTCTGCGCCAGCACCAGCATCCGATCCACGCGGTCTTCGTCGCCATTGGAGGAGGAGGATTAATCGCGGGGGTAGCCGCTTATATTAAAGCCGTTCGCCCCGACATCAAGGTGATCGGCGTGCAAATGGCCGATTCGGACGCGATGATCCGTTCCGTCCGGGCGGGGGAACGGGTGGAGCTCTCCGACGTGGGGCTCTTCTCCGACGGCACGGCCGTGAAGCGGGTCGGGGAGGAAACCTTCCGTTTGGCCAGGGAACTGGTGGATGACTTTGTGACCGTGGATACCGACGCGGTCTGCGCGGCGATCAAGGACGTGTTTGAGGACACGCGAAGCATTCTCGAACCCGCGGGCGCGATGGGTGTGGCGGCCTTGAAGGAGTATGTCGCTCGGCATGGGTTGAAGGACCAAACCCTGGTCACGGTGACGTGTGGGGCCAACATGAACTTCGAGCGGCTCCGATTCGTGGCCGAACGCGCGGAGTTCGGTGAAGAGCGAGAGTCGCTGTTCGCGATCACCATCCCCGAGCAGCGCGGTAGCTTCCGTAAACTTTGCGAAGTGATCGGCCAGCGGAGCGTGACCGAGTTCAGCTACCGAATCTCCGACGCCCGCGAGGCCCACGTCTTCGTCGGTCTGGCCACCGACGACCGGGTCGAAGCCTCGAGGCTTCCGAACCTTTTCGCCGAGCACGGTTTCGAGGCCCTCGACCTGACCGGCGACGAGCTTTCGAAGCTCCACATCCGGCACCTCGTCGGTGGCCGCAGCCCGCTCGCCGAGGATGAACGACTCTATCGATTCATCTTTCCCGAGCGTCCAGGGGCCCTCGTGACCTTCCTGTCCAGGATGCACCCCGACTGGAACATCAGCCTGTTCCACTACCGGAACCAAGGGGCCGACTACGGGCGGATCCTTGTCGGAATTCAGGTCCCGCGCCAGGAAACGCCCCTGTTCGACGCGTTCGTCGAAACGCTGGGTTACCCGTGCGTCGATGAGACCGACAATCCCGTGTATCATCGATTTCTTCGATAACACCTTCGCACTAAAACCTCTATATTTTATCACATCCACTTTTCCAGCAATAGAATCAGCTATTTTTGTCGATTTCAAGCATGCTCTACCAGACCCTCCGGCGAGCAAAAAGGGCTGCTCGAATCGGTAAGGTCTGGGAAAGCGTGTTCGGCCGGATTTGCTCAAAAATCCAAAGGGAGCCAACCTTCACGCTGGAGTGTGGGATCGTGACCTGGCACAATCCTTTTGAGCCTGGACGTTCTCGAGCTCGTCCGTCTTTGGCGCATGCGCTCGCCTTGGTTTGAAATGGGCACGTTCGGAAGGATGCCGGTGGAGGATCACAAGTTCTCATGTTGATTGGTTATGTGAGCGATGAACGGTATGTGGCCCTTGCCGACGTGCTCTTCGAGTTCGAGGGGGAATCAGGCTCGTTCGAAACCCGGTCGAGAGCGACGGGTTCGGTGCATCTTGACCTGCCCGCCGGCGCCTATCGTGTCACGCTGAACAAGCCGGGGTACGGGTCGAAGAGCGTGGAGTTGGAGGTCGGCGAGGGGCGCCCTCCCTATCAATTCCGCCTCCTCACCGACGGACTCCTGGGCTACGCCTGGCCGAAGTGGGTGCGGTCGGGAGAGTTGTCGGAGTTCCGGGTCCATTCGGTCGAGCCGTACAAGCTCGAGCTCTGGCGGTACGGCTTCGAGAAGGAGTTCATCCGAAACCTCGGCTGGTTTGACGAGCACGGCCCAAGGGCCACCATGCAGATCACGCCCGACGGCGACTTTGGTCGAACCGGCGTCGAGTGGAACAAGCAAGGGTACACGAGCCCCGCTCACAAGCAGTATGTCGAAGGCCCCGGCCGCTCCGGTCTCTACTACTTCCACGCAAAGACCGCGCGCGGGGCCACGTTCGCATTCCCCTGGATCGTCGCCCCCAGCGCCCCAACGGCTTCCATCGCGGTCCTGGCCTCGAACATCACCTGGAACGCGTACAACAGCTTCGGCGGGCGGAGCAACTACATCAACCCCGACGAGCTTCCCGCGCGTCCGATCGTCAACTCTCGGCTCGAGCTGCGTCGATACACCGACCCCGACAACGTGACTTACGGCAGCGAGCATTACGCCCCGCTCTCCTTCGAACGTCCCGAGGCGATCAACCACGTCGAACTCTCCGAGCGAATTACCGACCCCATCGAAGGACGAGCCGCCTGCCATCTGGCCCCGGCCGAGTGGCGTTTGCTCGGTTGGCTCGAGCGGAACCACTACCCCTACGACTACTACGCGGAGACGCAGCTCGACTCCGGCCTGCTCGACCTCGACCGATACCGCGTCTTGATCCTCAGCACCCACCCGGAATACTGGACCCGACAGATGTACAACCGGGTCAAGGACTGGGTCCATCAGCGCGGAGGCCGGCTCATGTACCTCGGCGGGAATGGGATCAACTGCGAGGTGGATCTGGTTGACCCGTGCGCGGCGATTTATCAGAACGGCGATGCGCGGGAGATGCTCCGCCTGGGCCTGGAGAGTCGGTTCCACATGCGAGGCGAGTCGGAGGCGAACCTGCTCGGCGTGGTCTACGACGAGCGAGGGATCATGACCTCGGCCCCATACCGGGTCACCAACGCCTCGCACTGGGCGTTCGCGGGAACGGGCCTGAGGAATGGCGACCCGTTTGGGGAGGCCTCGCTGCACATGAGATGCGCGGGGGGCGCCTCGGGGCACGAGACGGACAAGGTCACTCCAAGCTCTCCGCGCAACCTGGTCAAGCTCGCCAAGGGGCTCAACCGCGAGGAGGGAGGAGCCGACCTCTCTTACCACGAAGCGGAGACCGGAGGCGGAGCGGTCTTCGCCGCCGGCTCGATCACCTGGACGAGCTCGGTCCTGGTGGACCGGCAGGTTTCCCGGATCACCTCGAACGTCCTGAACCGATTTCTGGAGGGCTGAGCCACGAACCCTTCATCCTCAACCGAGCTCGACGACCCAGGCAATCCCCAGAATCCACTCAGCCTCGCGGCCTCGAGCCATCCCACCAACGTCCGATGGGGGGTGCTCGCCATGCTCGCGGGGGCCGCGATCATCTCGTACCTCACCCGCGCGAGCATCTCGACGGCGGCGACCACGATTCGCGCCGAGCTCCATCTCGACGAGATCCAGATGGGTTTCGTGCTCAGCGGCTTCTTCATGGGGTACATCTGGCTCCAGATTCCAGGGGGCTGGCTCGGAGGGAGGATCGGTGCGCGAAGCACTTTGACCCTGTTCGCGTTGCTCTGGTCGCTGACCACCCTGATGTCGGCCCTGGCCGAATCTTACCAGGTCCTCCGCTTGTCGCGGATCGCGATGGGCGCCGCGCAGGCGGGCCTGTTCGCCGTGATCATCAAGGCGCTGGCCGACTGGTTCCCCGAGTCGCGTAGGGGCACGGCCGGGGCCGTCATCACCGGCTCCATGTCGGTTGGGGCGGTCATCGCCAACACACTCACCGTACCGCTGCTCGAACCGCTCGGTTGGCGAGGCGCATTCGAGCTCTACGCCCTGATCGGCGTCCTCTGGGCCATCGGCTTTGCCTACTGGTTTCGCAACTCGCCCGCGGAGCATCCTGGCGTCAACGCGGCCGAGCTCAAGCTGATCCGCAACTCCACGGTGACCCGCGTGCTCGCCGATCCCGACCTCGACCTCGACATGACCGCCCCACCCCCCAAGCAGCTCGATCCCGACGAGGCTCAGGACGACCCATCCACCATCGAGGTCATGGGGCGAATGGCTCGGAGCTTGGACATGTGGGCCCTCTGCTCCCAGTCCTTCTTTCGGGCCTTCGGATATGCCCTGTTCATCACCTGGCTCCCTTCCTACCTCGAGCAGGGCTATAAAGTGAGCACGGCTCGGGCGGGATACCTGAGCACCGCGCCTCTCGTGGGCGTGGTGATCGGAAGTTTTCTCGGGGGCCCCTTGATCGATTGGCTGCTGAAACGCACCGCCAGCCGCTGGTTGAGCCGAAGCGGTCTTGCGTCGATCTCGCTGGTCCTATGCGGCCTGGCCACCCTGGGCGCCGCTTACGGAAGCACCCCCGAAGCCGCCGTCCTCATGATCTCGCTCGGAGCCTTGCTCTCCGGCCTGGCCGCCCCCGCGACCTGGGCCGCGACCATGGATATCAGCGGGCGACACACCGCCCTAGGATTCGCGATCATGAATATTTCTGGAAATATTGGCGCAATTTTTTGCCCCCTGGCGGTCGGCTACCTTGTCGCCTATATCAAGGCCAGCAATGGGGACTGGGCTTGGGTGCTCTACCTGTTCGCGGTGGTCTACGTCCTCGGCGGTCTCTCCTGGCTGATCCTCAACCCGAACCAGTCCGCCGTCAACCGGAGACAACCGGCCTAATGCGTTGAGACAAGCGTCTCGGCGAGGACCAACGAATGTCCCTACCGGTTGCAGGAAGCTGGGCGAGATCGCCCAGCTTCCCCTAGCTTCGAGCTCAGGCGAAGAGCGCCTTGACCGGAACCCCCTTGCCATCCTCGGTCGCGTAGAACGGGCGTTTCTCGACGTCGAAGGCCGTCTTGGGAGAAATCCCCATGGCCGTGAAGATGGTCGAGTGCAGATCCATGATGGAGACAGGATCCTTGACCGTGATGAGCGGGCGTTCGGGGGCGGTCTCGCCGTGCAGGTAGCCTTTCTTCACGCCCCCGCCGAACATCAGCACCGAGCCCGAGCCGGTGAAATGCCGGTGCAGGCCGTAGTGTTTCATCTCCTTCATGACGTCGGTCTTGGCTCGCGACTGGTCGGCCGCGGTGCTGCCGGGGACCCCCTCGACCATCATGTCGCGGCTGAACTCGCTGGCCAGCACGATCAAGGTCCGATCCAGAAGCCCTCGCTCCTCCAGGTCGAGCACGAGCTGGGCGACCGGCCGGTCGATCTGCTTCTTCATCTCCTCGGCGGTGGTGTGACCGTTCTCGTGCGTGTCCCAGCTCACGAACGGAACATACTCGGTGGTCACCTCGATGTAGCGAGCCCCAGCTTCGGTAAGCCTGCGCGCCAGGAGACAACCTTGCCCGAAGCGTCCGGTATTGTACTTGTCATAGCTTTCCTTCGGTTCCTTCGAGAGGTCGAAGGCATCGCGCTCGGGTGAGTTCAAGAGCCGGTGGGCGTTATCGAACGCGCGCACGATCGACTCCTGGTGATAGTCGCTCGCCAGTTCGCCGAGCGGACTCTCGGCGATCAGCCTTTTGAGGTGCCGCTCCCGATTCGCGAACCGCTCGCGCGACATGCCCTTGGGCGGGCGAACCGCCGCGATCGCGTCGTCGGGATAAGGGAGGTTGAAAGGCCCGTGCTCACTGCCGAGGAAGCCGGCCGTGGTGAACGCTTTCAGCTCCTCCGACTCGCCGATCCCCTCGAGGCGTTGACCGATGTTGAGGAACGCCGGGATGGCGGGGTTCCTCGGTCCAAGCACCCGCGCGATCCAGGCTCCCAGGTGAGGCGCGGCCACGGTCTGCGGGGGAACGTATCCCGTATGCCAATGGTACTGGTGCCTCGAGTGCAAGATCGTCCCCAGGTCGGCCACCACGTGCGACCGGATCAGGGTGGCCCGATCCATGATGTTGGCGATGTTCTCGAGACCCTTGGAGATCTTGATCGAATCCACCGCCGTGTCAATGGACGGGAACGTGCAAAGGATCTTCTCCGAAGGGACCCCCACCTCAAAGGGCGTGTACCGCTTGGGGTCGAACGTCTCGGGGGCGGCCATCCCCCCCGCCATCCAAAGCACGATGCACGTATCGGCCGTGGCCCTGGGGTGTTCGACCGGTTCAGCCGCTCGGGCGAAACGCGGCTCACCTGAGGCCAGAGCGGCCAGGGAGGCGGCGGTCATGCCTTGCAAGAACTCGCGCCGGCCCATGCTTCGGTTGATCAAGGAATCCGGTCCAGGTCTCTGCCCCATCGCGCGTCCCCCTCTCTCGCTTTATTCTTGCGGAACGTGTCTACCTATCTCAAGGTTGGGCCTGGTCGGCTCAACGAATCAACTGGAATTCCGGCAGGACGAAGATGACCCAGAGCAGGTCGGCCAGCCCTTCATTCGTCATCGGCGAGCCGACGAGATCGCGAGCGGTTTCGCGCTCGGCCTTGGATGGGGCTCGGGCAAACGACTGGAGGTAGAGGGATTCGATCATCTGGTCCGGCTGATCCCTTGGGGCATCCTTGAGCAAGTTCTCCGCCCCCTTGTTGACCAGGTCGGTCAGAATCTGCCCGTTGGAAAGGTCGAGCGCCTGGAGCGTGGTGAGGATATCGCTCCGGGTCGTGACCACCTGCTCGCGGTTGGGCCGACCGAGCGACCTCATCAGCAGGTTCGAGTTGACCATGGAGGCCCGAACCTTGGGAAAACCATCGGGATGCGCCTTGATCCCGCGCACGGGGGCCTCGGGCTTCGTGGGACCAGCGTCGGTTATCGCCCAGACGGCGTCGAGGAACTCCTCGGCGGTCATCCGCTTCAGTTCGGGCCCGCGGAACACGTAGTCATCCCCCAGGGGCTCGCTATCCTGCACAATCGGCTGAGCCTGGTAGATTTCGGAGCTGGCGATATGCTCAATCAACTGTTTCAGATCATAATCATGATCGACGAGATAAACGGCGAGGTATTCGAGCAGGTCTTCACTCCAGGGGGGGTTGGCCATCACGTCCACCGGATGCACGATTCCCCTGCCCATGAGACGCTGCCAGATCCGGTTGGCGATCGTCCGCGCGAAGCGGCCGTTCTCTTGCGAGGTGAGCATCTCGGCCAGCCGCTCCAGGCGCTCCCCCTTGGACAGGGACTGGTCGATCGACCCCAGTTCGGGCCAGAGGAATTTCGGCTCGGCGATCCGCCCGGTCGGCTTATCGCAACGGTGAATCTCCAGGGGCTTCTCCGCGATGATCGCGGCCAGGCCATACGCGTCGTCCAGCTTCCACCGATCAATAAAGCTGTCGTGACATGAAGCGCACTTCATGTTGATCCCAAAAAAAACCTGCGAGACGTTCTGCGAGAACTGGATCTCCTGGACCTGGCTGGCGTTGACCCGGCCTCGCCACTTGATTCCATTGATGAACCCCGCCGACTCGGGAGTGGGGCTAATCAGCTCGAACACGAAGCGGTTGTACGGCGTATTCTCGACCAGCGCGTTATAGAGCCAGCCGGTGATTTGCTTGCGGCCGCCGTCGATGTAGCCGGTCCCTTTGTAATCGTTACGAAGCAGGTCGTTCCAGAAGGTGAGCCAGTGTTCGGCATAGGCGGTCTTGTCGCCCAGCAACCGGCGGATCAAGCCGGCCCGCTTATCCGGGCTGGTTTCCTCGCGGAACGCGTCGAGTTCCTTGGGGCGTGGCAAGGTTCCAATGAGGTCGAGGTGAGCGCGTCTCAGGAAGGTTGCGTCATCGATCGGGCCTGGCCGCTCGACCTTGGAACGAGCCATCTCGGCGTCGATGATCCGGTCGATTGGATGGTCGCGGCCATCCCGAGCGGGCGGGAGCTCCACGCGTCTGAGCTTCTGAGGCGCTTCGTACCGGCTGTCCTTGAAACTGAACCCTGACTCCCAGCGCGCCCCTTGATCGATCCAGGCCCTGAGCTTCGCCACGTCCGCGGCGGCAATTCGATCCCCCTTCGGAGGCATGCGCTCTTCCGGGTCATCGCTGAGCACACGAGCCATGAGTTCGCTCTCCGCGCTCTTACCCGGCACCACCGCCTCGTCCGCCTTGAGCAGCGTCTCCCGGGTATCGAGAGAGAACGAGCCTTTATACGTCCCGTTGGTATGGCACTTGGCGCAATGCGTCTTGATGATCGGAACGATGTCGTGCGCGAAATCCACCTGACCGGGCTCGGCCGCGAGACCAGGTTGAACCGTGGCCAGGAACACCAGCGTCAGCCGGTACGAACAGTTCCATCTCATCATCAAATGCCTCTGAGGACCAATCGGAGGTAATAAGCAGGCGAAGGTTGGAGCGTGCAGGTCGCCGATTACCCCATTATTCACGAACGACCGGTCTCAGCACAACCCGCGAGAGCGTAAACCTGATTCAATATCCACATGATATCATGCAAGGATTTCCTTAACCACGTGGGCCGGTTCTACCCCGGTCAGGCGGACGTCCAGACCCTGAAATTTATAGGAGAGGCGGTGGTGGTCGATCCCGCAGAGGTGGAGCAAGGTGGCGTGGAAGTCGCGGACGTGGACGACGTCCTCGACGGCCCGATAGCCGAGGTCGTCGCTGGCTCCGTGGGTGATCCCCCCCTTGATGCCTCCTCCGGCCATCCAGAGCGAGAAGCCGAGAATATGATGGTCGCGACCGGTCCCCTGCCCCATCGGCGTGCGGCCGAACTCGCCTCCCCAGATCACCAAGGTATCGTCGAGCATGCCGCGGCTCTTCAGGTCTTTCACGAGCGCGGCACTGGCTCGGTCAACGTCGAGTGCCGCCCCCTGCATGCCCGGCTCGATGTTGCTGTGATGGTCCCAGGCGCGGTGGTACAGTTGAATGAACCGGACACCACGCTCGGCCAGTCGGCGGGCCATCAGACAGTTCGAGGCGAAGCTGCCATCCCCTGGTTCCTTGATCCCGTACAGGTCGAGCACGTGGGCGGGTTCGCTCGAGAAGTCGGTGAGATCCGGAACGGACGACTGCATCTTGAACGCCATCTCATACTGGCTGATCCGGGTCTGGATCTCAGGATCGAGCCGGTCTTCGGCCAGCAGACCATTGAGCCGGTTCACCTCGTCCACCACCTGGCGCTGGGCGCTCTGGCAGACTCCGTCGGGGTTACCGATGTAGTGAACCGCGTCTCCCTTCGACTGGAACAAGATCCCCTGGAACTTGCTCGGCAGGAATCCGGCGG
>Ga0182745_1003024_pt1 | contig 14681 bp, 28 predicted proteins | sample eDN3rd30CKraftBY_FD_128523 | JGI IMG/M metagenome (GOLD analysis project Ga0182745, IMG submission 128523) | Enriched backyard soil microbial communities from Emeryville, California, USA - eDNA 3rd pass 30_C Kraft BY (version 2) (version 2) | ecosystem: Environmental > Terrestrial > Soil >...
CCGGTGGGGGACGACCGTGGTGATCCGCTCGCCCTCCCTGGTCCACTTGGTCAGGGCCCAGGTGTCGAAGCGGCGCTTGCGGCCCATCAGGGTCTCGATGACGCCGATGCGGGCCGCAGCGTTCATGGCGAGGTCGGACAGCGGCTTGATGAATGGGGCGCGCCGGTGGTACTCGTTCAGGATGCGCTCGCCCTCCTTCCGGGAGACCCCGAGGCCCATGCACAGCTTGTCCACGCCCTCGCCATACGCCAGGCCGAAGTTGATCGTCTTGGCTCGGGTCCGGTCCAGGCCAGTCATGTCGGCCACGACGGCGTGGAAGTCGGTGTCCGGGTCCTCGACGTACTTCCGAACCACCTCGTCGGCGCCCCGCATCCGCATGTCGTGGGCGTCGTGGGCGATCAGGCGGTACTCGATCTGGGAGTAGTCGAACTTGTACCACTTCTGCCCGTCGTCGGGGATGAACATTTGACGGAGGAGCTTCCCCTCCTCCGTCCTGGTCGGGATGAACTGGAGGTTGGGCTTGGACGAGGAGAAGCGGCCCGTGACGGTGCCGCCCTCGTCACCCTTGAGCTGGTTGAACTGACAGTGGATGCGCCCCTGGTCGTGCACCTCCAGGAGGCTCCCCTTCAGGAACGTCTCCCGCATCTTGTCGAGGCGCCGGATCTCGAGGATGGTCTTGGCCACGGGCTCCGTGCTGCGCTCCAGGAACTCCTTCGTGAGGGACGGCTTCTTCGTCTTTGGCGTCAGGGGGTACTCGATGCCCAGGCGATCGAACAGGGGAGCGATGGACCCGGCCGCCCAGACGGAGACCTCCTGGCCGAGCTCCTTCTGCAGCTTGGCCTGCTCGTCCGTCAGGCGGTCGTACATCTTCTCAGCCCTGGCGACGTCGATCCGGACGCCGCGCCGGCGCATCTTGGCGAGCAGCGGGATCAGCTTCGTCTCCATGACGAACAGCTCCCAGAGGCCCTGCTTCTCCAGCTCGATCTTCTGCTTGGCAAAGATCTCGAGCGGGTGGTTCACGTCGCCGATGGCGTAGGGGCGGACGATGCCCGAGGGCGCGCGCCAGATGTTCGCCTTGGGGTTCTGCTTGCCGAACCGCTCGATCAGGTACGCGTCGAGCTCGTCGTCGATCTTCCCGATCCCCAGGTACTTCTTCGAGAGGGACTCGAGGCTGTAGGTGAACTTGTTCTCGTCCAGGAGCGGCTCGGCGATCTGGACGTCGTACAGGAGGCCGCCGACCTCGATGCCTGCCTCCTTGAGGAAGCCGAGGTCGTACAGGAGGTTCGCCCCGGTCTTCGGCACCGACGTCTTGAGCTGGTCGCTGAGCCAGGAGAACACCTGCTCCTTCGGAAGGTTGGGTCCCTCCTCGTGGGCGACGGGGAAGTACTCGCGGTAGCCAGTGTCTGTCCCCACGGCCACGCCGGCGATGAAGCAGTCTGGCTTGTGGGCCCCCGATCCCCTGGTCTTCAGGTCCGGGTCCTTGGTCTCGCAGTCGACGGCTATCAGGCCAGCGCCGCGGAGGTCGGGGAAGTCGATAGATTGTTGCTTAGCTCTCTTGGCCACGTCAGTCCTCCGCTATGGTCTCGTTGGTCGAGAATTGGGTCCCGCACGACAGGCACTCCCGCTTCCGGGACACGCTGCCGGGCGGCGTGCCCGATGTGTCGACGGGGAGCCTGCGGGTCAGCAGGACGCGGCTGTCGCCGCCGCACGCCGGGCAGGGGTGGGATGCGCCCCCTCGAGGGCGCGTCTGCTTCTTGTTCCTTCGGGACATTCGATCCTCCGTCAGCTGAACTCTAGGTAGCCTGCCTTCTTCCAGACGCTGAGGTCCCGGGTCGTGACGCCGCGGGAGAGCAGCTGCTCCCGGGTTCGGCCGACCTTCACCTCCTTGAAGCGCTGGAATGCTCGGGTCGTCGGCAGGCAGGGGTTGCGGACGACCTTGGACACCACGGGCTCCTTCCTCGGGGCTAGGATGGACTGCCGGGGGTCCGGCGGCTGCACGGTGGGGCACCGCGTGATGGCCTTTCCGATGATCCCCTCGGCGATGCCCAGGGTCTCCCGGGTGTTGGCGCTCAGGAGCGCCAGGACGTAGTCCACGCGGGTCACCAGGGCGACGTCGATGGACCGCTCAGCGAAGTACGACGAGACCTTCCTCTGGACCTGGGGGCTCCAGGACGACGTGTCGATCATCGCGATCCCTCCGGGGCGAGCTTGCCGCTGAGCTTCTCCTGGGGCTTCTCGCGGTCGCGGATGCGGGCGCCCCACAGATACATGACGAGGATGGTCGCCAGGCTGGCGATGACCTGGAGGACGCCGTAGTCGATGTAGTCCATGGGCAGGAAGCCGACCCAGGTGATCGTCACTAGGACGCGGATGAGGGACTTCCTCCAGCCCTCGGCCTCAGCATTCATGGTCCTGTGCATCTTCCTCAGCTGCGCCCAGTACCTCGATGCCCCTATGATGGAGAAGAGGAGGAGGCCGACGTAGTCGAACCACCAGCCCTCCCGATACAGGCGCGTGACCAGGATGGTGCTGGACAGGCCAAAGAAGGTGAGTGTCCCCACGAAGACACCCGTCCGGTCGAGGAGCCAGAGGTAGGCTGCTTCCGTGGCATCGAGGACCCACTGGTCAATGCGGCTTGCTGCTGCCATCAGTCTCACGACCGCCCTCCTTCTTGCTGGCGAGGTCCTCCCCGCGGGAGTGCGCAACGAACCTGACGAAGTGGCTGATGTAGTAGAGCTTCGAGTCGACGATGGACTTGGCCAGGTCGGGCGCGACCTTGCCATCGCGAAAGTACATCTCCGAGATGTAGCTGCCGATGGCAGCGGCCAGGGTGGCCAGGACGGCGTCGGCATTGAGCCGCTTGGACGCGTACTCCAGGACCTTGGCGACCATCCGGTCGTCGGCCGAGAGGGACAGGTACCTCAGCGTCTCCCTGAGCGCCTCCTCGCTCAGCTTCTGCTTGTCCCCGTCTCCGGCCCCTGGGCCGATGCTCTCGATCTCCTTGAGGCGGTTGATGACGGTGTCGATCTGGATCTTCCGGACTTCGCTCATCTTCGAGCTCCTCTCTTGGCTGGCTTCCTCTTGTCTTCCTTGATGGCCCGGTCGACCTCGAGGGCCAGGGACCGCGAGCACGCCTCGCAGACGTCCAGGGACTGGACGACCTCTGACTTGTTGATCGTCTCCACGGTCACCTTCCTCCAGCTCTGCCGGAGCCTGTCCGGGATCTGGGCGGGCAGGCCGCTGTAGTTCTCCTCCGCCCCGCACAGGTCGCAGGTGATGCAGTTGGTCATCAGGGATGTTCGGGCCAAATCGTCTTCTCCTCTTCCGCCGTCATCTCCGAGAACGTGGACAGTCCCAGGACGAGGCGGGTCCTCCAGGTCATGCCAAAGAACCGGCGGACCACCAGGGGATGGGCCACGGGCAGTCCTGACTGAGCATCGTGGGCCGACAGGACGATGATGGTCGTGTGCTTCCGCACTCGAATGGATGGCATGTTCAGCGAGGCCCAGTCCGCCGCCCGGATGACCTGATCTCCGATGGACCAGGACGGCAGGACCAGGCGGATCGCGAACGAGGTGGCCCAGGCGACCACGCCGGCGGCGATCCCGAACACCACGGACATGCCGATGAACTCAAATGCTCCCTGCACGGCGGACGGTCTCCTCGTATCCTTCCCTGACCTCCTGGGCCAGCTTCCCGTGGACCTGGCACGCGTGCCGGCACCCCGTCTTCCGGGGATTGCCGAGCTGGTCCATGCAGATCAGCGCGCACGTCCCCTGCCCCGTCTCGAACCGGCCGGACCGGCACAGCACCAGGGCGACGGCCCTCGTCAGGTGGTCGCTCATCTGTCGTCTCCTACCATCCGCATCGTCGTCACGAATATCTCGCCGTGCATCCCAGAGGACAGGGTCAGCCGGTCCCGGGGGTCCTTGGTCTTGAGGACCAGGCCGTCGGCGGGGCCGCGGACGCTCTTGACCCGCCGGGGGGATATGGTGATGGCGTGCCCCTCGGGGAAGCACAGGACGACGCTGTCGCGGTCCGTCATGTCGACGTCGATCTCTATGATGCGCTTGCTCATCACTCGCCTCCCCAGTACTCGACCTTCTTTGCCGACGCGTGCTGGTAGCACACGGCCTTCAGACCCCGCATCTGGTTGGCCTTCCTGGGGCACTGGTGGTCCTTGGTCATCCAGGCGAAGTTGGACCGGGGGAGCGCCCGGACCTTGGCCTGGCATCGGTCCTCTGGCGGGGCGACGTACTCGGGCCGGTCCTGGTAAGTCATGTCTTCCTTCCTCCTGCCCTCCCGGCTCATCCGGAGCATGCGGGACCAGACTCGTCGGCACCGCTCACAGGTGAACTTGTCGTCGGTCCCTGCGACGTAGACCTGGATCGGTCCCCCCGTCCCGTTCTCCTCCGACACGATGGGCTCCGTCCCAGAGGACGCGTCCATGATCTGGCGGGTGGACAGGGAGGACAGGACGTCGCTGAGGTCGCAGATCCGAATGCCGCACAGGGTGTCTCGGCCCCGGATGTGCTCTCCGCTGAGCCGGTGGCTCAGCTTTGCTTCGTGATCGTCAGCCACACCTTGTCCCCCTTAGTGTACTCCGGCTCGGCCATCCCGACGTAGATCGAGAAGGGGGCCTCGTTGAACGACACGTACCACCCGATAGTCTTGTCGCGGAACACAGCGTCGTTCCCCGTCCCGCTCACCCACTCCTTGATCTTCCTCTGGGACACCTCCTGAACCGTCAGGCTCATGCGGTGCCCGCTAATCTTCTCTACCATCAGATCAACCTCCCCTCAGATCAGGCCCTTTTCCTTGGCCAGCCACTCCTCGACCACGATCGTGCAGTCGTCCTCGACCTCGCACTGGCTCTTGGGGAGCCAGATTTCCTTACCCTCGCCCTCTCCGACGTCGACCAGCAGCGCCTTCTCCGTCTCCCGGACGATCCTTCCGGACACCTCGACTCGCCTTCCCATCGTCGCTCTTCCTCGCCTCCAGGTACTCGTTCGGCAGGTACTGCCAGTGGCCATCGCTGAACCGGACCTCAGTCACCTGGGGACCAGAGTCTGCGACGGTGCCCTCCCTCCGATCCGGCCGCGTGTATGACCGGACCCGGACGGGGTCGCCCTTCTTGAATGGTGATTGCGAAACGCTCATGCCTGTGCCCTCCCCTGGATCATGTCATACTGGTAGCCAGGCCGTCCACTTCTCAGTCCTGGAAGTCGACCTTCATGTTCAGGGGAGCAACAGGAGTTCCCGTGGGGAGCCACCGGTCCAGGTTGTCCAGGGACCGGCGGACGTCGGCCATCTCAGCCCGGACCCACTCCAGGTTCGTCACCTGCTGGTCCCTCGGCAGCGTGGGGTCGGCGCTGGACCACCCCCACCGGAGAGTCTTCCCGAGGGCTGCCTGGAGCTCGCCCATCTCCTCGACAGTCTTGCCGACGGCGAAGGTCAGGCCGGGGCGCATGAACCTCCCGCTCATGAACTTCTGTCGCTCTGCCTCGTCCCTCTCGAGGAGCTCGGCACCCCGGCGGATGGCGGGGTCCACGGTCTCCTCGATGACCGAGTTCAGGGCAGCGCCCGGCGTCACCGCGTACCGCGGGGCTCCGAGAGACTCGCGGACCAGGGACCTGAGCGACCTGATGGCCGCCATGACCTCGTCGAACACTACTCTTGACTTCTCGTCCATGGCTTCTTCCTCCTACCACCCCGGATCGGGGACTGTGCGAATGATCTGCATGTGGCCGTCGATGACCTCGACCTCGATGAACAGCTTGTGCCCGGTCCCCATGGCAGAGCGGAGCTGCTCGGGGACGTCGGCCTGCTTCACGAAGGCTGTGTTCTTGTGGGCTCCGTCGTAGAGCATCCAGGGAGCGTCGGGGTCGTTGGTCACGATGGGTCGCTGGACCTTCAGGACTACCCGCATCACGCTGCTCCCGGACCGACCAGGGTCTTGCACAGGTCCCGAGCGGCCTCGGCGATCTCCTGGGCCGTCTGGGTCCCGCTGCCGTCGATGAACAGCTGGGCCTCCTGCATGAGCTCCCTCGCCTGGTCCTGGACCCTGGGCGGCGTGGCGTGGCGGACAGTCAGGCCGAGGTAGCTCGGCATCTTCAGCGACGAGGGGTCCGCGACCCCGTCCCGAGTGCTCCAGGGGTGGGAGCCGTCGGGCTGCTTGACGATCGTGCTGTCGGGGATGTCAGCCCCGGCCACCAGGACCTCGCTGACGGACTGGCGACGCCGGATCACCCGGAGGTGCATGTCCTGGGGCTCCTGGAGGAGCTCGCGCAGGACGGAGTGGGCGTTCTTGAGCGTGGGGAACGCCCACGAGCTGAACTTGGGGGTGAGCCGCGGGTCGCGGATGAGCTTCCCCTTGCTCCAGGACTGGTAACGCTCCCAGCCGCGAACGGCCGTGAAGCTCAGGTCGCACCAGTGCGGAGCGAAGCGATTGACGTACAGGTATCCCTGGAGGACGTAGGTCTCTTCAGATCGAGAGGACATGGTGGGCTCCAATTGGCTGGGAGGTAGGGGACACCTCGGGGCGGGTTCAGCGGGGGTCACTGAGTGGGCTCCCGCCCCGAGGGCCATCGGGCGCTCTCCTGGGGGGAGGAGCTCACCCAATCAGCTTGACGTATCCGTCGCGAACCGTGTTGCCCAGCCACTGGCGGGCCTTTCGGCGGTCCGGGAACTTGTCAAGGTACTTCTCCACCGAGACGCCGCCGAGCATGGCAGCGAAGTACTTGTGGGCGTCGGTCCCCGCGCGGCGGGGGTTGTCGTCCACGAGGACGCGGATGACGGCGCCCTCCAGCATCCGACCGGACTGGGCGACCTTGTGCACCTTGTGGGCGCGGCTGGCCGCCTTCATCTCCTTGGCCTTGGCCGCCGGCTTGCTGGCCGGCTTGGCCTTGGGGGCCTGGGTCCGCTTGTGAACCTTGGCCTTTGCCTCCGCGGCGGCCGGCGGCGCGTCGGGAGCAGCGCCCACCATGGGTGCGGGGGCGGCTTCCTGGAGCCGTCGGATCTTCTCGACGGCCTCGGCCTTGGACGAGAACTTCGCGCTCCGCGCAGTGCCCGCCAGGGAGTTGTAGAGGGACAGGAGCTCGAGGGCATTCATCTCCTCGAGCGGCTTGGTCTGGGTCGCGGTTGCCTGGCTCAGCAGAGCAGCCTTGACGGTCGCCTTAGTCATGGTCGTCGTCTCCTTGCTGGTGTTGCCGATGATGGGGGTAGCGATCCCCGAAGCGGCACCTCCGGGGATCGCGGCCTCAGCCTCCCGCCTGGGGGAGCGGTCAGCTGAGGAACTGGTCTGGCGGGCGGTCACCTATGCGACCTCCTCGGCCAGGAAGACTCGGTCGGATCGGCCAGCGCACTCAGGGCCGAGGCCCGATGCGATGGACGAGGGGACGGTGAGCTTGCGGCCGCACCGGCCGCAGCGCCCCTCGTGCCAGATCCGGATGTTGTCCGGGATGCGGTCTTGCATCAGGCGCTGCCAGGCCCAGGCGAACGCCCGGACGCTGGGGGCCTCGTACCCGCACTTGGCCTTCTGGCCGCCGTGGAAGAAGACGCCCCGGCGGATGTAGCCGAAGTATGAGTACGCGGTCTCGTTGTCGGCGCCCGAGAGGACCGAGACGAACAGGATGCCGCGGTCCTGGGGGCACTTGATCCGGTAGGTGAAGCGAGCCCCGGACTGCCGGGACTCGATAGTGAGGGTGGCCTTGCCGGCCGAGGCGAACTCTCGGACGTCGGCGGCGCGGGTGAACAGGTTCTCCATGGGTCCCTCCTCAGTTGCCGATGCAGCAGTGGGGGAAGTGGGTCACCCAGGTCGGCTGAACGCTGTCGTTCGCGAGGACCATCGGGGTGAACCGGCCGTTCGGCAGGCTGATCACGACCCACCGAAAGCTGCAGGCGTCCTTCAGATCGTCCTCGAGCTGCTGGCCGCGCTTGACGGCGTTCTCGTAGGTCTTGTAGCCCTTGACATTCTCAAACTTCAGCTGCATCCTGGTCTCCTGTGCCGGGAGTTAATCTATGGGTAGACAGTACCTTGTGTCTGGCTACCCGTAAACACCCGTCCCAGGATCTCGAGGGACATGGTTGAAGATCCATCTACAAGGTGGGGGTAGCCCGGACGGGCTAGCCAGCCAGGGCGAGGATGACGATCGCGGCGACGACGACGGCAAAGTAGGTGCCGTCGTTCAGGACCCAGGAGGCGACGCCTCCCGTGATCAGGGTGGCGAGGACCAGCGCCACCACGGTGGCCTTCCAGGCGGACGGGCTCACTTCTTGCCCTCGTTGACCGGCGGCCAGTCGGACCGCTTGTCGACCTCGTCGAGCATGTTCTCGAGGGCCTGGGCCGCGTCCCGCAAGAGGAACACGGACTTGCGGCAGCACGACGTGCAGCAGGCGATGCCCGACCACTTGTGGCCGTCCCCGCTGCCCGGACCCGCGAAGATGAACTTGAGGAAGGACGCTATGTCCTTGACCTCGCCCGCCAGCTTCTCCCGGTCGATCGTCCCGGTCAGGATCTGGCCGAGCTGAAGGTTGTCCTGGGCGCTCTCCATGGACGTGGAGAAGGTGTCATACATGGCCTTCAGGACGTCCACGTCCTTCTGGAGCTTGGGCTCGACGCGGATGGGGTTGTGGGTGTCGGGGTGGTCGAAGTCATCTACTTTCACGGGGTCCTCACTTCTTCCATGTGCGGATGTTGGGGGCGGGGGGAACGGGGACCAGGAACGGTCCTCGGCGGATGATCGTGGTGCCGGGGCGGAAGGCCTCGGGCACGCTGGTCGGGTACGTCGTCCGGACGTGGCTGCTGGAGGCCAGCGGCATCCGGCGGGAGCACGCGTCGATCAGGGACACGGGCTCGATCACGGGCATCAGGTGCGCGTCCCTGAGGGACACGGGGGCGATGATCGGCATGCGGTGCGCGTCCTTGAGGGACACGGGGTCGCAGCATACCGTCCCGAACGTCGGCGGGATGGCGTCCATCAGCGACACGGGGCCGCTGACGTACTTGGTCCCGGGGGACGGGGTGGGGGATGTGGCTTGCATGGTCTTCTCCTTCTTCCTCTTCTTCCAGTTCTTTCGCTTCTTGCTCACGGGTCGGCCCTCCGCTTCTTCTTCCGCCGCCCCTGCGCGACGCGGCTGATCTTGACCATGGCCCGGTACAGGCTCCGGGCCCGGACGACCTCGGCCACCCACATGTCGCCGCGGTCGATGCTGCGGGCCAGGTGGAAGGCAATCTCTCGGGCCACGTACCCGGCGGCCCTGGACTGGATCGTCTTCAGGACGATGGCGTGCGGGTCCACCTCGTTCTCGGGATCGCGGACCAGGACCAGGGGCTGACCGACCTCGAGGCTGCGGTATATCTCCGCGCCGTGGACCAGGCCCTCGCCGCGGATCTCCGCCGTGACGGACTTGGGGATGTGGTTGACGTTGGCGTCAGCGTACCGGGCGTAGGTCTCGGCAGTCTCGCTCGCTCGGACCTCCCGCCACTGGACCTGCCACTCCCCTTCCTCCTCCGTCAGGACGACGGCCAGGGTCCTGTCGCCGCGGAGGACGGCCCAGGGGAACGCGCTGTCCTCTCCCCAGTCGTCGCCGTGGGGAGCGACCCGGAAGGCCCTAGCCCTGCTGGCCCGGACTCTCTCGGCGAACGTCGCTGGGGGAGAGATGGCCTGGACGGCGTTGCGAACGCCCTCGTCTATGCCCAGGGCAGCTATGCCGACGTCAGCGGGCAGCGCCCCGTCATCCAGGACCACCCGACCAGTGAGCGTGCCGTTCGTGGAGTGGCCCTCGACGACGTGGCCGACGACCTGGCCGCGGTACACGATCTCCCGAGTCTCGACGTTGTGCGTCATCGACGCGAGCCTGTCGTCCGTCTGGATCGCGAGGTCGCGGATGGTCTGGACCACGACGTCTCCCGGGCGACCCAGCATGGGGTCTCTGCTGTTCCTACGCCTCACCATCTGACTTCTCCTTCACCACTAGCTTGCCTGCCAGGGCCAGGTCGACCAGGCGGTGGCCCCCGTGCAGGCGGCAGTACATCTTGTCGTCAATCTCGATCGCGGCATCCCGCGTGCATCGCATGGGGTCCTGGGGATACCGCTGGACCCGCCACTGGCGCTCGTGCTCGCTGTAGACGTGGATCTCCTCCTGGCACCGAGCCTTGACGATCGGCTTCTTCGGCTCCTGGGGGAACAGCTTCAGCTGGCGTATCTTCACCTCAGTACTCCTTAAACTCGCACGTCGGGTACGCGTAGATCATGCGAACCGCAGCGTAGGTCCCGGGGGTCGGCCGGGATGGGGCACAGTATGCCCGCCAGTCCCGGACGGCCACCTCAATCTCCATCGGCGCCCAAGTTCCCCAGGACGGGGTTGACGACACGCCAACGACGGCCAGGAGGACCAGGGCCCTCACAGCGCCACCCTCGCCCGCGGCACGGGAACCTCGTCCCCATCCTGGTAGTTCACGAGGACGGCGTGGATCAGCTCGTACCGAACCTTCTCCCTCCCCTTGCCATACCGGATGCCGCGGATGTGGGCCCGGCGCCAGTGGACCCTCGTGGGCTTCCGCCCGCCTCCGGACGACACGCCCACGGCCTGGCCGTCCCGACCGTAGACGTGGCCGATCCGGATGACCGTGTGCTCGGGGACCAGGGCCTTGCCCGAGCTGGCGCGCTTGCGGTTGATCCGCTGGGTGTCGATGCGCTCCTTCTTGATCCCTCGGGTGTTCAGGAGGACGGCGGCGATCCCCAGGGCGATCGTGCTGACCTCGGCATCGAGGTGGAAGTCGCGGCGGGCCAGGGCCTTCATCTCTGCCTGGGGCGCGGCCACGTCGTCCAGGAGGGTCGTCGGGGTGACCTGGCACGAGACGAACGGCGTCCCGGCAGCAGCCTTACCCCCCTTCCCGTCCTCCTCGGTCCCGTCGCTGATCTTGATCGCCATGAAGATCCGGCACGCCGAGAAGAACACCATGTCCTTGACAGACCCGCCGTGGATCAGCCGGGTCACGAAAGCCACGTACGGGTACTCCGCATTGCTCGATCCCATCAGGAGGACCAGGTTGCGGACCCGAGCCCCTGTCCTGGTCTTCCCCTCGTCGTCGAACTCGATCAGCTGCTGGGGGTACGGCAGGATGGGAACGCCCGCTTGGACCATTGCCCCCAGGGAGGCCTCGATGTCGTCGGCGGGCAGGGACGCGTAGAGCTCGTCGTCGATGTAGAACTTGGGGGCGATCTTGGTCAGGTCGAGGAGGGAGCGGAGCGCCTCCGGCTCGATCCAGGACCGCACCTTCCTGATGTGGTCGAACGACTCCTCAGTCCGCTGCGTCAAGGAATACTTCCCCTCCTGGACCAAGTCGAGAACGTGGTGGAACTTGGTCTTGATCGGCGTCGTCATCCGCGCCTCCCCAGCACGGCCAGGACGCAGATGATCCGGGCACCAGGAGCTTCTCGCTCCACAGCGGCGCGGGCGAAGTTGGCGTTGGAGGTCGGGACCTCTCGGACCCGGACCTCGCCCGCCAGCTCGTAGTGGACGGCCAGGGCCATCACTTTGCCTCCCCGCTGGGCGCCGGCTCCGCGCGGGCGAGGGTGGGCGCGCCCTTGCGGACGTACCGCTCGTAGAGGGCTGGCGTAATCTCCTTGTTGCCCCAGGCCTCCTGAAGCGACTGGTCCAGGACGGCGAGGTCGAGGCCGAAGTCCTTGTAGCCCTGGACGATCGACGCGTAGTAGCCCTCGCTCGGGGGCTGGACGCCCTCGCGGGTCCGCATCTGGTAGAACAGGCAGTCCTTGACCTGCTTGTTGATCCGGAGGCGGAGGTAGCGCTTGACGTAGAAGCCCGATCCCACGCCCTCGTAGCGGTCGAGCTCCTCCTCGCAGTCGCGGGTGATCAGCCAGAGTCCGCCGGGGACCTGGGACCCCTCGCGGACGGTCACGTCTGCCACGCCCCGGAACACCAGGGCGGCGTCGTTCACGATCAGCGGTCCGCGCATGCGGGCCTTCGGGCACCGGCGGCTCATCTGCCGGATGTTGAGATTTGATCCATACGCCCAGTACAGCATAGCCTAGTTCCTTCTCTGAAGATGGGGGTGCCCCAGGGCTCCTGCCCTGGGGGTCGTTATCTGGCCGATCAGGCCGACTGGATCGCCTCGAGGACCTCAGCGTGGGTCTCCTCGACGATGTAGGCGACGCCGCTCTTCAGGACCACGCGGGTCCCAGGAGCGTTCAGCTTCCGCGGGTAGAAGTTGCGGATGCTGTCCAGGCCGATCGTGACCGGCTGGGTCTTGGTGATCCGGATGCGGGGCTCCTCGATCTGGGCATCGCTGCCCTCTGCCGGCCGGAAGCCGACCACGTTCTCGGGCAGGCCGTCGTCTTCGCCCGTGTCGTCCACCGGCTCAGCGCCGCGGAACGGGACCGGCTCGCTGTCCGGGCGGATCAGCTCCTGGCCTACGATCATCTTCAGTGTCACGAACTTCATCATGGGTAGTCTCCTTGGTTGGGTCGGACGGTCTTGCTTCCGGCGCCGCCCCGTTGCCGGTCGATGGGCTGGAGTGTACCCCCAGCCCGTCAACAGTTCATCTCCAGTTGCGGGGGAGCTGGCGGCTGTGCGCTGCCTCCTCCGCCTCGTCGCCGTGGCGCTCGAATGGGTTGCGGCTGTCCTGGGCCGCGGCCGAGGCCCGGTAGAACGCCATCTGAGCTTCCCGGGTGGCAGCCGCTGCCTCGGGAGCCTGGGCTTCCCGACGACGGCCGACCACGCTGCGGGACACCTGGTCGGCCATCTCGTGCATGACCATCCGGTTCTCTATGGCCGCGTAGTCTGCCGAGACGAAGTCCCTCGTCCGGTCCTCCAGCTCCGCAGCCTGTCGGATAGCCTGCTCCGTCGAGGTCGCGACGACCGGCGCCGGGGTCGGCTGAACGACGTCCTCCAGGCGGATGGCCGGACGACCGTCGTGGCGGGCGAAGAAGTTAGTCCGCCGGACGAAGTAGGCCTTCTCGTCGTCGCCCGCCTCCAGGACCCGGAGGATGTCGCCTAGGTCGGGGCGGACCGAGCTGACGCCCTTGCGGGCGGCCTCGACCATGCGCAGGCAGAACTTGATCCAGTTGGCGATCTTGTCGAACTCGACCGTCCCCTGGTGGTGCCTGAACTCGACGGTGCCGTGCTGGTAGTACGACATGAGGTTCAGCTTCGCGTATCGGGAGCCGCCGCGAACGCTCGAGCTACCAGGGGTCTGTCCCACCGCCCGAACCACGTCATCGATGGTGTTGGCGCGGGCCAGGGCGCCCAGCGAGCTGATCCGGACCGGCCGGGCAAAGGTGTTTGCGTTGGCCCGGCGGGAGGGGGACATGAAGTTGTCGATCGTGTCCTGGGCGTGGTGATACAGGGAGACCAGGTTCTTGAAGAACTGGGCATCCTGGCCCCGAGCGCCGACGTGGACGTGGAAGCCGCACCGGCGGCTGACCTTGACCCGGTGGGAGGTCAGGACCTCGCAGACCTTGCGGACGTCGTCCAGGGCGGCGGTGCCCTGCATGACCGGACTGACGAGCTCGCAGCCACGGGTGTAGTCCCCGAGGGAGCCGTCGGTCAGGATCTTCCAGCAGGTCCGCAGGTGGTGGTTGTAGAGCTCGCTCTGGCAGGGGATGCCGGCGTTGCTCAGGTGGCGGGCCATGTCGTCGCGGGACATGCCAGTCGGCAGGAAGCACTCGATCTCCACGCCGTAGGTCAGATCTTCGGGGACCTGACTGCTGACCTCAGCCGACCGAACGATCTGCTCGGACGTGGTCATGGACGAGGTCGCGCCGAGCTGGCGGCGGAGCCACTCGAGCTTCTCGCGACGGTAGGCGATCGACTCGAGGGGAGCGTTCAGGAGGCGGACGCGCGGGACGCCGCGAGCCCGTGCCAGCGGGACTAGCTCGTTCCACTCTGCCTGAAGCGTGCGAAGGACTGAAACCACCTGATCTTCTCCTGTGCCGGGAGGTTATCTACAGGTAGAGGATAACCCAGCCGCGATCTTGTGTAAACAGCAAAGGCCCGGTTGCCCGAGCCTTTGCACAAGATCATCAACAGATAGTGAGTTTGCAGGGAATTTGCAGGGAATTTGCAGGGAATTTAGGTCCTGGGCCCCGTAAAATACTAGGCCTTTTTTGCGTGGTCCTCCCCCAAGATCTCACAAACCTCGATCCCCGCCTCGGCGAACATTCGGCGGGACCATATCAGGGTATCCCGCCAGGTCGGCACGCCGAGGGGAGGGGGCATGGGCGTCGTGACGACCCTGGCGATCCCCTTCGACACGATGGACTTTGCGCAGTCCACGCACGGGTAGGCCGTGCTGATCAGCGTGGCGCCCCTCGTGCTGAACTTGGCATTGTCCAGGACGTTTCGTTCCGCGTGCTGCATGAGGAGGTACTTGGTACCTCGGTCGTAGAGGCGATCCAGGTCGTCTCTGATCCCCGGGGGGAAGCCGTTGTAGCCGACGGCGAGGTCCCTCGGGTCCAGGCCGATCAGGACCGCGCCGACCTGGGTCGACGGGTCCTTGCTCCACTTGGACACCTCGCGGGCCAGGTGCATGTAGCGGAGGTCCCACTTGAGCCGTCGCTCGCAGGACTGGCACTCGCAGGTGCCCGCGTGCTCCTCGGTCATTCTGCGACCCCCCGCTCTCCTGGCCAGCCGTGGTCGACCAGGACGCCCCGGATGTC
>Ga0182745_1003025_pt1 | contig 14679 bp, 15 predicted proteins | sample eDN3rd30CKraftBY_FD_128523 | JGI IMG/M metagenome (GOLD analysis project Ga0182745, IMG submission 128523) | Enriched backyard soil microbial communities from Emeryville, California, USA - eDNA 3rd pass 30_C Kraft BY (version 2) (version 2) | ecosystem: Environmental > Terrestrial > Soil >...
CCCCAAGTCGGCGAACGTGCCGATCATCATGCTCACCGCGCGCGGCGAGGAGGAGGACCGCATCCGCGGCCTCGAAACCGGCGCCGACGATTATGTGACCAAGCCGTTCAGCCCGCGCGAACTCGTCGCGCGCGTCTCGGCCGTGCTCCGCCGCCTGCGCCCCGCGCTCGCCGGCGAACTGCTCGCCTATGCCGACATCGAGCTCGATTCGGTCGCGCACAAGGTGGTGCGCAACGGCCAGATCGTCGCGATGGGGCCGACCGAGTTCCGCCTGCTCCGCCATTTCATGGAACATCCGGGCCGCGTCTTCTCGCGCGGGCAATTGCTCGACAGCGTGTGGGGGCAGGACAGCGACATCGAGCTGCGCACGGTCGACGTCCATATCCGCCGCCTGCGCAAGGCGATCAACCTGCCCGGCACCGCCGACATCATCCGTACGGTGCGCTCGGCAGGCTATGCGCTCGACGCGGGCAAGAGCATTTAGCGCCGTCGCGACCGAATGCGGGTGGAACCGCCCAAATCGCGCGCGCGTTAGGGCGGGATGACGAAACGAAACCACGCGGGCCTGCTGTCGCCCCTGATACTGCTGATCGCGGCCTGCAATGGCGGGGGCGAACAGCAGGCGCCGCCGCCCGGCCAATCCGCCGCCGACGCGCCGCCCGCGAAAACCGCCATCGAGGCTGCACCCGGCACGACGGCCACGACCGCACCCGCCGCCGTGCCCACCGGACCGCGATCCTGCGCGGCGGAAATCGGTCAGCAGGCCGCCGATCGCCGCGCCGCGGTGTGCCGCAACGTCTCGCCCGCGACGCATCCGCCCTGCAATGCCGCCAATAGCTGCGCGATGATCGAGAATGAGATTGCGCGAAGCTGCGCGTTGCTCGGCAAGGATGGCGCGCTGCCCGCGGACTGCCGCCCCGCGCCCGACAGCAAGGCGGCGGCGATCGCGGTCGTGAAGCTCTATTATTCGGCGCTCGATGCCGGGGATTATGACACCGCGTGGTTGCAATGGGGCGAAAGCGGCCCGCCGAAGCAAACGCCGGACGGGTTCCGCGCCGGCTTCGCCCACACCCGCGCGACCCGCGTGACGATCGGCACGGTCGGGGATGCCGAGGGCGCTGCGGGCTCGATCTATCTGACGGTTCCGGTCACCGTCGATGCGACGCTCGACACCGGCGCGTCGCAGCGCTTCGGCGGAGATTATGTGCTGCGCCGCGTCAACGATGTCGACGGCGCGAGCGCGGACCAGCTGCGCTGGCATATAACGTCCGCCAAACTTCGGCCCCTGCCCGCGCATTGAATCCAGACGTCATTGCGAGCGAAGCGAAGCAATCCAGGCCGGTTTATGCGCGTTCTGGATTGCTTCGCTTCGCTCGCAATGACGATGCTGGTGATGTCAGAAAAAGCCCGGCCGCCAGACAGACGACCGGGCCAATCAATTCGCTTTGCGAACGCGCTATCAGGGCAGCGTGGTCCGCCCGCCGCGTCCGAAGAGGAAGGCGACGACGAACAGCACGACACCGATGATCAGCAGAATCTTCGCGAACTCGGCGGAAATGCCCGCAATGCCGCCGAAGCCGAGCAGCGCGGCAATGAGCGCGACGACCGCGAAAATAATAGCCCATCTGAACATGCCTATTCTCCCTATTGGCGCGCGACCTCACCCTCGCCCGCGCGTCGGGCGAATTGGCCATCGCATCATCCTGTTTAGATGATCGAGAAACGCGCCCCGGTGCCGGAAGTTCCGCAGTCCCGGCCGCCCGTCAACGCAGCCGCCACTTCGCTCCGAGCTGCTCCGCCGGGCACCAGCGCATCGGCGGGCCGGTGTCCTGGATGGTGAGCTGGATGCGCGTCGGCGACAGGATTTTCACCTCCATCTCCCATTCGGGAAGGAAGAAGGAACCGCGCGATTTCTCGACCTTGCCGAGCGGGCCGACGAAATTCTCCTCGAGGCTGCCCGGTGCACCGCCGCCGCGCATCAGGCCGAGGCGCTTGCCGTCGTAATAGAGCGCCTCGAAGCCGGGGTTCGCGCAAGGCTCGGTCTCGTTCACATAATAGCCCGCCACGATGCCGAGCGGCGCGACGGGCTTTTGCCCCGTCGCCTGCGCGCCCGATGCCGCCCCCGCCGCGGAAGCGCATTGCGGAACGAGCGCGCGGATCGCGGCGGTCGATCCACCGAGCGATACATAGCTCAGATCCTTCCATTCGTCGCCGCCGTCGCTGCTCGCGATCAGCGACAGGTCGGTATCGCGGCCGCTGAGCAGGCTTTCGACGACCGGGTCGATCGTACCGCTGAAATCACCCTTCCCCGGCTCCTGCACGAGCGCCTGCGTTCCTTCGCGATCCTCCATCGAGCTTCGGAACGAAAGCAGCAGCGGATGCCCGGCCGCCGGAAGCGGGACGCCGGCCTTCGGCACGACGGTCATATAGAGGCCGCCGCCGGGCTGGCAGCGGATGCCGATCGCCGCGAACTCGGGGTGGCCGGTCACCGCCGCAATCGCGCCCGACCCCGTCCCCGCGAACTGCCAGCGTGCCGTATGCTGCGGCGGCGGCGCGGCGTCCGCGTCCTCGATCGGGCCATCGCCGCCCTTCATCTTCGACGGATCGACGTTCCGCTGCATTCCGGTCTGCACCCATTTCTGGCCGTTCCAGACCAAAGTCTGCCCGCAGACCTCCGCGCCATATCCGCCGCAGACGCTGCCGTGGGTCAGCAGCATCAGCCCCTTGCGCTTCGCGTCGACGGATATGACGTCCCAGCCGCGGACATTGTCGTTGTAGATTTCGCGCAGGCCGTTCTTCGTCGACCCGAGAATGCCGATTACGCAGCCCGCGGTCCCGCACCACGCCGAATAACCCGACGTCGTGCAGCGCGTCGCGGCATATTCGATCACCCAGTCGGGCTTGCCGTCGTTCGTCACCTCGACCTGGGTCGCAAAACCCGCGCGGTCGGGAACGAACTTGCCGCCCTCGGCGCGGCAATCCTGCTTGAGCTGGTCATAGACCGCCTGCACCTCGCGCGGCCAGGGCTTGGCCGCGGTCTGAGCGTAGACGGTCGCCTGCATCGAGCAGACGGCCAGCGACATCAGGGCAATGACGAAACGCATGATATTTCCCCCCGGTTGACAGGACAGGCGTGTCAGGCCGCCGTAAGGCGGCCGCGCTCGGCCTCTATCGCTTCCTGCATTTTCTCCGACACCGCCGCCGCGATGCTCTTCTCCAGCGCACCCTTCGTCCGGATTTTATGCACCAGCCACCCGAGCGGGGCCACGGCGATGACAACGCCGATGATGCCCGCGATCCTGCCGAGAATGACCGCAAGCACGAAAAATGCGACTAGCGCACCGCACCCGACGATCTGGCCGATCTTCTGGACGATCCAGCTCGCGCGCTGCGTGAACACCTTGCTTTGGCCGGTGCTGTGATTGGCGAGCGCCATCGGATAGCCCGACTGCGACGCCTGATCGCCGGCATAGACGATCGTCACGCGGTGCCCCTCGCGAACGCCGAAGCCCGGTTCGCTGAACTTCGCCTCGAACTCGTCGCCGTCATCCTCACGGACGAACAATCGCAATTGCTCGGCCGTGCTCGACGAGGTGGTGGTGCTCGTCGAGCCCGGCGAGACGAAGCCGGACCCCTGATGGAGATAGCCGCCACCGCCGCTGGTCGTGGTGGTCGAATGAAACGAGGTTTCCGACCAGTTCTGGCTGCCGACGATGGTGCCGACCTTGGTGAACATGTAAAGTTGCTCGATCGTCTCGATCGTTCCGACATCGGCCATCGCCATTTCCCCTCTATCCGGGCTTGCTACTGCCGCGTCCCTTAAATTCGTCGCTACCGCAAAGTCTTGATGCCATTATCAAGAATTTCTAAAGCTGGAAGAAAGGGGCGCAGAGGGGGTCGCAAAACCATGTCTACTACTCACTCGTCGCGGCGGCGGCGCCGGCTGTGGCGTTTTGCGAACGCGGAGTTCGACGAAGCGAGCTGGACGCTGCGCATCGGCGGCGCTCCCGTCGCGCTCGAGGGCAAGCCCCTCGAGGTGCTGCACGAACTGCTGCTGCGCGCGGGCGAAGTCGTTACCAAGGACGAAATTCTCGATGCGGTGTGGCCCGGCGTGACCGTGGTCGAAGGCTCGCTCGCGACCGCCATTTCGAAGCTGCGCAAGGCGCTTGGCACAGCGGGTTCGGACATCGTCGCCACCGTGCCGCGCGTCGGCTATCGCCTGACCGCGCCGGTCGAGGTCGAGAGCGTCGACACGCCGCTCGCGCCGCGTTTCGCCTTCACCGCCGGGGACAGCGTTCCGGGACGTAAGGCCTGGCAACTCGAACAACCGCTGGGCGATACCGGCGCCGCAGACGTCTGGCTCGCGCGCCAGGCAAAAACAGGTGAGCAGCGGGTGTTCAAATTCGCCGACGCCCCCGACCGGCTGCGCGCGCTGAAGCGCGAGGTGGCGCTGTCGCGCCTCGTGTCGGCCGGGCTCGGCAAGACATCGCCGCTTCCCGCGCTGCACGAATGGAATTTCGACGCCGCGCCCTTCTTCCTCGAATATGCCTGGGGCGGCCGCGACCTGCTCGCCTGGGCCGAGGGCGGCCTGCCCACGATTCCGCTTGCCGAGCGGCTCGCGGTCGCGGCGATGGCTGCGCGCGCGGTCGCGGGCATCCACAGCGTCGGCGTCCTGCACAAGGATCTGAAGCCCGCCAACATGCTGATCGACGACGCCGAGAGCGGCCGGGTGCTGCGCCTCGTCGATTTCGGCAGCGGGCGGCTGATCGACGACGCGCTGCTCGCCAGCTTCCAGATCACCAATCCGGGATCGCTCGACACCGATCTCGGCAAGGATGAGCCGCGGTCGGGTACCCTCGCCTATCGCGCGCCCGAATTGATCGGCGACGCGGTGCCGACGGTGAAAAGCGATATTTATGCACTGGGGCTGATCCTCTATCAGCTCGTCGTCGGCGATTTCACCGCCGCGCTTGCACCGGGCTGGGAGGAGCGGGTCGCCGACCCGCTGCTGCAGGGCGACATCGCGCGCGCCGCCGCGCTAACGCCCGGCGACCGGCTGGACAGCGCCGCCGACCTTGCCGAGCGGATCGAGCGGCTGGACGACCGCCGCGCCCAGGCCGCCGAGGCCGCCGAGCGCGCCGCCTTCCTTGCCGACCAGAAACGCCGAGAAGAACGCCGCGCGGCGCAGCGGCCGTGGGTCCGCGCCGCCTTCGCGAGCCTGACCGCCGGGCTGCTCGCGACCTCGGCGCTCGCGGCCTATGCCTGGCATCAGCGGGGCGCCGCACTCGCCGCGCGCGAACTGACCGAGACCAGCTATGCCTTCATCGCCGAGGATGTGCTCGGCAGCCCCGACCCCGCCAAATCGAGTGCCGACGAGACCGTCGTCGACGCGATCAAGCGCGCGAGCGAGCAGATCGACCAGCGTTTCGCGGCCAATCCAGGGATCGCCGCGCGGCTGCACCTCGCCATCGCGCGCGCCTTTCACCAGCGCTCCGACCCCGACACCGCGCGGGCCGAATATGCGCGCGCCGACGCGCTGTTCGCCAAGGCAGGCGAAACCGAAAGCGACGACGCCATCACCGGCCGCCTCGACCGCGTCAATATGGAGGCGACCTCGGGCCAGCCCGACCGGCTCGAAGAGGCGGGCCGCCTGCTGGAGAAGGAACGCGCGCGGCTCGGCAAGCGCGGCGAGACCGGCCGCATGGGATTCGCGCTCGCACGCGCCGAAGGCGCCTATGATTATTTCGCCGACATCGAACGGGCCGAGCCCGCGTTCCGCCGCGCGGTGGCGATCGGCGAAGCGAGCGGAAGCGACGTTCCGCCGGGGCAATTGCTGAAGGCACGATCGTCGCTGGTGCTGACTTTGATGCGGCTCGGACAGGCCGACAAGGCCGAACCGATCGCGCGCGCGATCGTCGCCGATTCGACCCGCATCCGCGGCGCCGATCATCCCGACACGCTCGTTACCCGCCAGCACTGGCTGAACAGCCTGTCGATGACCGGGCGCTACAAGGAAGCGCTGGACGGCAGCACGCCGCTGCTCGCGGCGATGGAGAAAAGATTCGGTCCCGACCATCGCTTCACCCTCGGCCTTCATTCGACCCGCTTCGAGAGCTTCGCAGCGCTTGGCCGCTATGCCGAGGCGGCAGCCGAAGCCGAGAAGGTCTGGAAAGGCGCGGCCGCGCAGGCCGGTGAGCATTCGCACCAGGCGCTGGTCGGGCAGATCGACTATGCCTCGGCGCTCTGCCAGACGCCGCAGCGGGCGAAAGCGCTGGGTCTCGCACGCGACGCGCTCGACACCAGTCTTTCGGCGTTCGGCGCCGACTATCCGCTCACGCACGCGATCCGCTATTTCACCGCCGAATGCCTGATCGCCAACCAGCGCTTCGCCGAAGCCGGGCCGATGCTGGCCGCGGTCGACCGCGAAAAGACCGCGCAGCTTCTCGGCAATCCCGATTTCGACGCCACTGTCGACGTCGCGCTGGCCGAGGTCGCGATCGGCGATCACGACAAGGCCGGGGCGCGGCGGCTGCTCGACAAGGCCGCCCCCGCGCTCGCGAAGACGAAGGACGAGATTTTGCGCGCCCGCGCCGCGAAGCTCGACCGGTCGCTGGCATCCTGAACGATGACGACCGAGGGCAGCCCCCAGACCGACAGCGGCGGTTTTGACCTGCTCACCGACAAGCAGGCGGCGGTTCTGGACCTGCTCGCGAACGGCCGCACGTCGAAGGAAATCGCCGGCGCACTCGGTCTGTCCGAATCGGCGGTCAATCGCCGCATCGAGCTTTTGCGCATCCGCTTCGGCGGGATCACCCGCCTTGAACTCGCGCGGCGCTATCGCGATTGGGCTGCGCTCCATGGCGTAACCGATGGTGTAGAAACTGACAGGCAAAGTCTTCGTCTCGCCGAACCCGCCGCCGCGGAGCAAAAGCGGCTCGAGGACGGCGAAGACGCCGCGCTGACGTTCCGGGACTCGGTCGCGATTTCGATCGATCCGCCCTGGACGGGCGCAGCAGAACCGAACGTCGTCCCCAGGGTGCTCGACGGCGAAAATGCCGTGCTGACCCGTGGCGCGGCGATCGCGGTCATGCTGCTCGCGACCATCGCCAGTCTCGTCCTCGGCCTTGCGGCCGCGGGCGCGCTCACGGCGACGCTCGGTCATTAGCCTTCCCTGATCCGATAGTAACGAGTTCCGGCCGCGAGCGCCGGGCCGCGGGGGAAGATAATGACCGCCGTTCCAGCTTTCATGATCCGCATTCGGAACCAGATTCGCGCCGCCGAGGCGAAGGCCGACGAGAGCCTGCTCGCCAAGCTCGACGTGATGAGCACAATCCTGCGCGCGCGGCAGGTCGAGGAGGTGCCCGCGCCGCACATCGGGCAGGACGCGATCGTCCGGCTCGGCCGCGCGATCCAGTCCGACATCAGCGCCGCGAACGACGTGTTCCGCTCGCACGACGCGCTCGTCGAGGCCAGGGCGCGGATCACCGGCGGCCCCAATCACGACGACACGCCGATCTTTTCGGGCACGGGCGACCCCGGCAAGGAAGCTGCCGCCTAGGGGCCAGCCTTGGCGATTGACGCCGTTGCCGTGCAAAGCCAAACCCGCTCGGATGAGCTGGACCTGGACCTTCAATATCGTGACGATGCTGCTGCTCGTGGCCGCATCGCTCCGCTGGGGAGCCGGGCCCGAACGGATTTGCGCGGCAGTGATCGCCGCTATGGATGTCGGCGACCGCATCTATCACCTCGTGGTCGGGCGCGGCACGATCTATGCATCGGTCGACGTCGGCCACCTCGTCTCCGACCTGCTCGCCGCGGCGATCTTCATCACCGTCGCGCTGCGGGCGAACCGGGTCTATCCTTTATGGCTTTCCGCCTTCCAGCTCGTTTCCGTCGTTTCCCATTTCGCGCGCGAAATGGACAGCAAGGTGGGGATTCTCGCCTATGCGGTGATGAATTACGCACCGTACAATCTGATCCTGCTGACGCTGGCGGGCGGGATCTGGGCGCACGCGAGGCGCGAGACGCATTACGGGCCTTACCGGTCGTGGCGAACCTCCTCGAACCCTTCGCGGGCGGCCTCGCCGAAATCGCCGCCGACCGGCTGATCCGCCATTTCGGCGGCCTCGGCCGCGCGCTCGCCGCCTCTCCCGAACAGCTCGTCGCCGCGCTCGAAGGTGACCGGCGGCTGGCCGAGGCGATCGTCGCGGCGCGCACCCTGTTCGAGGCCGGACTGCGCGAGCGGATTTCGCACGCGCCCGTATCGACGAGCGACCCGGCGTTCCGCGAATATCTGCGCTTCACGATCGGCAAGGCGCCGACCGAATGCCTGCACGCGACCTATGTGACCCGCGACTGGGGCTATCTCGCCGACGAACAGGTAACGAGCGGCTCGACCGGCCAGGTCGAGGCCAGCCTGCGCCGCCTGCTCGGCCGCGCCTTCGACGTCGGCGCCCATGGCGTCATCCTCGCCCACAATCACCCGTCGCGGTCCGCCGAGCCAAGTTCCGCCGATGTCGCGCTGACCCGGCGGATCGCCGAGCTCACCCGATCGGTCGATATCCGCCTTCTCGATCATCTGATCGTCGGCGGCACGGATATCGTCAGCATGCGCGAAAGAGGTCTGCTATGAGCCCGCAAAACTCACCTGTCCGGGCGCCGGGCGCGCACGATTCCGACGAGGCAAGCCGGCTCGTCGCGATCGCGCAGGAGGATTATGCAAACCGGCGCCGGCGCGACCGGATTTTCCGCGCCGGCGTCTTTGCCGAGCCCGCGTGGGACATGCTACTCGACCTCTATGTCCAGGAGCATTTCGGGCGCGCGGTCAGCATCCACAGCCTGTGCATCGCCGCCGCGGTGCCGCCGACCACCGCGCTGCGCTGGATCGCCAAGCTCGTCGATCGCGGCCTTGTCCTTCGCATCCCCTCACGCCGCGACAATCGCGTCGTCCACGTTGCCCTCACCGCGGACGGCCGCGCCGAGATGGAACAATATCTGCGCGGTCGTCTGCACGCGAAGGGAGCGCGACCCTGACATGTCCTGCAGGCGTTTGCCGATTGCAGGCGGCGGCATCTGCGCTATGGGCAGCGGGTCTCAGATCGAAACCGGAAAGCCAGCGATGCCCGAAGCCTCCCATCCCGAAATCCGCGAATCCGTCCGCCGGCTGTGCGCCGACTTTCCCGGCTCCTATTGGCAGGCGCTCGACCGCGACCGCATCTATCCGACCGAATTCGTCCGCACGCTGACGCAATCGGGCTTTCTCTCGGTCCTCGTGCCCGAAGAATTTGGCGGCGCCGGGCTCGGCCTGTCGGCGGCGACCGCGATCCTCGAGGAAATCCACCGTTCGGGCTGCAACGGCGGGGCGTGCCACGCGCAGATGTACACGATGGGCACGATCCTGAAGCACGGATCGGCCGAGCAGAAGCAGCGCTATCTGCCCGGCATCGCCAGCGGCGAGCTGCGCCTCCAGGCGTTCGGCGTCACCGAGCCGACCAGCGGCACCGACACGACGCGGATCAAGACCTTCGCGCGCCGCGACGGTGATGACTATGTTGTTTCGGGGCAGAAAATCTGGATCAGCCGCGCCGAGCACAGCGACTTGATGGTGCTGCTCGTCCGCACCACCCCGCGCGATCAGGTCGCCAAATCGTCCGACGGAATGAGCGTGCTGCTCGTCGACATGCGCGAAGCGGTCGGCAATGGCCTGACGATCCGCCCGGTGCGCACGATGCTCAACCATGCGACGACCGAACTCTTCTTCGACGACCTCCGCGTCCCCGCCGCGAACCTGATCGGAGAGGAAGGCAAGGGCTTCAAATATATCCTCGACGGCATGAATGCCGAGCGCATCCTGATTGCGAGCGAATGCATCGGCGACGGGCGTTTCTTCATCGACCGCGCGTCGGCCTATGCTTCGGGACGCGAAGTATTCGGGCGGCCGATCGGCGAAAATCAGGGGATCCAGTTCCCGATCGCGCGCGCGCATGTCCAGCTATCGGCGGCCGCGGCGATGGTCGATCAGGCGGCGGCGATGTTCGAGGCGGGCGAGCCGTGCGGCACCGAGGCCAACATGGCGAAGATGCTGGCGTCGGAGGCAAGCTGGTACGCCGCCGACATGTGCATTCAGACCCACGGCGGCTTCGGCTTCGCCGAGGAATATGACATCGAGCGCAAGTTCCGCGAAACGCGGCTCTATCAGGTCGCGCCGATCAGCACGAACCTGATATTGAGCCATGTCGCAACGCATGTGCTGAAACTGCCAAAGAGTTTTTGAGCGCCGCCTATAAGCGTGAGTCCCCGCGAAGGCGGGGACCCAGAGCTTCATAACGCTTCCGCCAGTCGTACAACTCTGGGTCCCCGCCTTCGCGGGGACACACCGGAGTTTGCGAGTGAACCAGGGCTTTAATGCCGCCCCAGTTCCTCGCGGCCCACCACCATATAATGAACCTCGTCAGGACCGTCGGCGAAGCGCAGGTGGCGCACGTCGGCGTAAAGGTCCGCGAGCGGCGTCCAGTGCGAGATGCCGGTCGCACCGTGGATCTGGATCGCCTGGTCGATGATCTGGCACACGCGTTCGGGCACCATCGCCTTCGCCATGCTCACCCAGACACGCGCCTGGCGGTTGCCGAGCAGGTCCATCGCCTTCGCCGCCTTGAGCACGATCAACCGCAGCGCCTCGATGTCGCAGCGCGCCCGCGCGATGACCTCAAGGTTCTTGCCGAGTTGCGATAGCGGGCGGCCGAAGGCAGTGCGCGAATTGCCGCGCTTCACCATCAGGTCGAGCGCGAGTTCGGCCTTGCCGATCGTGCGCATGCAGTGGTGGATGCGGCCCGGGCCGAGGCGCATCTGCGAAATTTCGAACCCCCGGCCCTCGCCGAGCAGAATATTCTCGCGCGGCACCCGGACATTGTCGAAGCGCATGTGCATATGGCCCTGCGGCGCATGGTCAGCGCCGAACACGCGCATCGGGCCGAGCACCTGCACCCCCGGCGTGTCCATCGGCACGAGGATCTGCGAATGCTGCCCCTTGCGCGCGGCTTCGGGGTTGGTCCGGAGCATACAGATCAGGATTTTGCAGCGCGGATCGCCGGCGCCGCTGATGAAATATTTCTCGCCGTTGATAACCCATTCATCGCCGTCGAGCACCGCGCTGGTTTCGAGGTTGCTGGCGTCCGACGAGGCGACGCCGGGTTCGGTCATCACATAAGCCGAGCGGATTTCGCCGTTCAACAGCGGCTTCAGCCATTGCTCCTTCTGCGCGGGCGTGCCGACCATTTCGAGCACTTCCATATTGCCGGTGTCGGGCGCCGAGCAGTTCAGCGATTCCGATGCGAGCGGCGACTTGCCGAGCTCGGCGGCGATATAGGCATAGTCGAGATTGGTGAGCGGCGTCCCGGTGTCGCCGTGCGGCAGGAAGAAATTCCACAGACCCGCGGCCTTCGCCTTGTTCTTCGCGCCTTCGAGCAGGTCGAGCTGCCCCGGCGCCCAGCTCCAGCGATCGGCGCGGCCCTCGCCGAGCCGGAAGAATTCCTCGGTGATCGGATCGACATTCTCGGCGATATGGCGCTTCACCGCGTCGAAGAGCGGCTGCGCCTCCTTCGACATGCGCAGGTCGTTGAGTTCGGCTTCGAGTTCGATCTCGGTCATTTGGGTCTCCGCTGTGATTTGCGGCGACGCTAGCGATAATCATCCATCGATAGAAATGATAGGTTCGAATATATGATATTCATTTGAGTAATATCGCTCCGTCATCCCGGCGAAGGCCGGGATCTCATCGGCGCGTTGCAACGCAAGGGCGAGATCCCGGCCTTCGCCGGGATGACGATGCAAGCAGACCTATTCGGACTTCCCCAATTCATCCGCGATGATCGCGCGCAGCCAGCGCAGGCCGGGGTCGGCGTCGGCCGCCTGGTGCCAATAGAGATAGCTGCCCCCCTGCTCGACCGGCAGCGGCATGTCGACGAGCTGCATCGGCCACATCGCGTCCAAAACCTCGGCGTGCGAGCGCGGCAGCGAAAAGAGCATGTCCGACGCGGCGACGATCTGCCACGCGGTGATCGCGTGCTGGCACCGCACCGCGACGCGGCGGGCAAGCCCCAGGCGGTCCAGCGCCATATCCTCCATCCCCGGCCCGTGCGGCCGCGCGGTGGCGACGATATGGTCGAGGGCGAGATAGGTATCGAGGTCGATCGCGCCATCGACGCGCGGATGCCCCTTGCGCGCCACGATGACGGGCGGCTCGGTGCCGAGATAATGGCGGCAGAGCCGGTCGTCGGCGGGCAAGGCGACATCGAGCGCGAGGTCGAGGTCGCCGTTCGCGAGCGCCACCACCAGGTCGCGGCGGCGAAAGGTCACGCTCGCCAGCATCGCGCGCGGCGCCTCGCTCCGCACGCGCAGCGCAAGCGCGGAGAAACGCGGCATCTCGCCCGACAGGCGCACCCCGATGCGAAATTCGCGCGCCGTCTCGGCCGGGTCGAAGGCGGTCGCGGCATCGAGCGCGGCGTCGAGCCCGCGCAGCGCCTCGCGCACCGGCCCGGCGATCGCGCGCGCGGCCGAAGTTGGAACCAGCCGGTTGCCCTGCCGCACGAACAGCGGATCGCCGAACGCATCGCGCAGCTTCGCGAGCGCGTGGCTGATCGCGGGCTGCGACAGGTTGAGGTGCCGCGCCGCCGCCGACACCCCGCCCTTGGCGTGGATCGCATCGAACACCTGAAGCAGGTTGAGGTCGAAGCGCGCCAATCGCCGCATCATTTCACCTGCCGCTTCTCGAGCTTCCGCGCGAGCGTCCGCCGGTGCATTCCCAGCCGCCGCGCGGCCTCCGAAATGTTGAAATTGGTCTCGACCAGCGTCTGGTGGATATGCTCCCACTCGACGGTCTTGATCGACGAGGGACGCGCGTCGAGCGGCGCATCGACATTCCCCTCCGACCGATCGAACGCCGCCTCGATATCGTCGGTGTTCGATGGCTTGGCGAGATAATAAGACGCGCCCAATTTGATCGCCTCGACCGCCGTCGCGATGCTCGCAAAGCCGGTGAGGACGACAATCCGCATCGCCGGATCGGCGGCGCGCAGCATCTGGACCGCGACAAGCCCCGACGCATTGCCGAGCTTGAGGTCGACCACCGCAAAGCCCGGACGCCACCCGGCCAGCAGCGTTTCGGCTTCGTCGGGGCTCGATGCGACGCGCACCTCATAGCCGCGGCGTTCGAACGAGCGCTTGAGCGTCCGCGCGAAGACGTCGTCGTCCTCGACGAGCAGCAATTGCCGCCGGTCGCTCATACGCTCTCGCTCTCATGGGCCGCGACCGCCGCGAGCGGCAGCATGATCCGCACCACCGCACCGCCGGCATCGCGATTCTCGGCGCTCGCCCAGCCGCCGAGCTTGCGCAGCACGTTGACGAGCAGGAACAGCCCCAGCCCGCCGCCGGGCCGCCCTTTGGTCGAGCGATAGGGCTGGCCGAACCCGTCGAGCATCGCCGCGGCGAAACCCGGGCCATGGTCGGCGATCTCGATCACTGCGGTCTCGCCATCGCGCGAGGCGGTGATGCCGATCCAGTCGGGCGACACTTCGGCGGCATTGTCGATGACATTGCCGATCACCTGCCGCAGCGCCGGGTCGGACACGATTGCGACATCGGCGCCGAAACGGTCGCTAAGGTCGATATGCCCGGCGAAGCGGGCCGCATGGTCGGCGACGATATCGCCGAGGAAGCTCCGCATCGTGGTCATTTCGGGCGCGATCCCCCGCGCCTCCCCCGCCGACATCAGGATGCCGCTGACGATCGCCTTGCAGCGCCGCACCGCCGCGTCCATGTCGGCAAGGTCGTCCTGAAGCTCGCTTTGCGCCGTGAGGTCCGGCGCGCTCTTCCAGTCGCCGATCAGCACCGACAAGGTCGACAGCGGCGTCCCGAGCTCATGCGCCGCGCCCGAGGCGAGCAGCCCCATGCGGACGATATGATCCTCCTCCGCCGCGCGCTGGCGGCTCGCGGCGAGCGCGGCGTCGCGGTCGCGCAGATTGCGGCTGATCCGGGTGACGAAGGCGACGAGCAGCACCGCGATCAGCAGGAAACAGACGAGGCTGCCCTTGAGATAGAGCGCCATCGGGTCGGCGGCATAGGGCGCCGGCAGGATCAGCGGGGTCGGCTCGACCGCGAGCACGCCGATCGCCGCGAGCGCCGCGACGACGATCGCCCACGACGAGGCGGGCGTCAGCAGGATCGCGCCGATCACGACCTGCAGCAGGAACAGCGAGGCGAAGGGGTTCGCGAGCCCGCCGCTGTGATGAAGCTGCCAGCCGAGCGCCGCGACATCGAACAGGAGCGCCGCGGTCAGCTCGGCATTGGTCACCGCGCGCCCGCGCCGCAGCAGCGCGAGACTGGCGACATTGATCGCAACCAGCACCGCGATCGCGGCGACCAGCGGCGCGAGCGGCAGGTGGATGCGCATCGGGCCGGTGACGATGGCGATCGTCGCAAGCTGCCCCCCCACCGCGAGCCAGCGGAGCTGGATCAGCAGCGCCATGTTCCGCCGCCCGGCATTCGCCTCGGCGGGCGCATCGACTGGCGGGATCATGGGCTCGGTCATCAATCCCGGATACGCCACAGCCGTCCCGCGAAAAAGAGGCTCAATGCACAAAGCGCGAACCAGGTCAGCGCATAGACCATATGATTGTCGGGAAA
>Ga0182745_1003027_pt1 | contig 14667 bp, 14 predicted proteins | sample eDN3rd30CKraftBY_FD_128523 | JGI IMG/M metagenome (GOLD analysis project Ga0182745, IMG submission 128523) | Enriched backyard soil microbial communities from Emeryville, California, USA - eDNA 3rd pass 30_C Kraft BY (version 2) (version 2) | ecosystem: Environmental > Terrestrial > Soil >...
AGTCTATGACTGCAAAGAAGATAGAAAAGAAGATTACTGTTACTAAAACAGTAATAGTATAGTTAGTTAACTCCTTCTTCTTTGGCCAACTAACTTTTCTTAATTCTCTACCAACTTCACGAAAAAACTTAACAGTGCTTTGCATGTCTGTACCTCCATCTTTAATGCGGGTAGCTTATCTTTAAGCAATTATTTTGTTTCTTTGTGAACGGTATGCGCATTACAATTCTGACAAAATTTCTTTATTTCTAATCTTTCTGCCCCATTGTTACTTACAGTGGAATAATTCCTTGATCCGCATTTTTCACAAGCTAAAACAATTTTCTTTTTCATTTATTTTTACTCCTACTTCGTCCTTTAATATCTTTCAAAACTGTATCACGGACAAGTAAATGATGTCAATAACAGTAAGAACCGCCAAATAAATACATTTAGAGAGAAAACTCCCTTATCTCTAAATATCTCTCCAATTTCCTCTTTACACGTTGAAGAGCATTATCTATTGATTTCACATGTCTATTTAGTTCCTCAGATATTTCTTGATACGATTGGCCATCTAAATATAAAGCTAATACTTTTCTTTCTAAATCACTTAATAATTCGGACATCTTTATTTCTATATGGTCATACTCTTCCTGATTAATGATTAATTCTTCTGGGTCCAATACTTTAGCACCAGAAATAATATCCATTAACGTCCGATCAGATTCTTCATCATAAATAGGCTTGTCCAAAGAAACATATGAGTTCAATGGAATATGTTTTTGTCGGGTAGCAGTTTTTATTGCAGTAATAATTTGTCGCGTAATACATAGCTCTGCAAATGCCTTAAATGATGATTGCTTGTCCTCTTTAAAGTCTCTAATAGCTTTATAGAGTCCAATCATTCCCTCTTGCACAATATCTTCTTTATCTGCTCCAATTAAAAAATAGGATCTGGCTTTTGCTCTCACAAAGTTACGATACTTTTGAATTAAATAATCCAACGCATCGCTATTACCTTTATGTACCAATTCCACTAACACTTCATCTTCAAGTTCCATATATTTTTCAATACTATCGTTACTCTTAGTCCAGTTGTCAGCACTCATTCAGATCCCCCCGACGTGCAATCATGGATACACCCATTATACTCTAGGCGTTTTTTAAGCGTCAACAACTCATTTCTCTCCGCGTCGCCATTTTTCGAAAATTTCTTCTACTTCCCTTGTAAGCGGAATTTTAGCAACAGGCTTTTTTTCCTTAATTTTCTTTACCTTTTTGCCAATATCCTTTTCCATTCCCTGCATTTCAATTAGCAATTCTCTTGCGGATTTTCTAAGAGCACCTTGTCCAAAAATAGCCCACTGCTCTGTGAAGTCAGAAGTCGCAACATAAATCTGTGTCTTTCTGTTGTTTAATTCTATCGCCATTCTTTCAATACATTCATCGGCAGTCTCATTTTCTCGGGTAAAAATGACTTCCACTTTACTATCTTTATACTTTCTTTGTGTGCCTCGAACATAATATGCATCAAATACAACAATTACTCTGTATCCGGAGTATCCCTGATATTCAGCCATTTTTTCAACTAAAGCATCTCTAGCCGCTGCAAGGTCTTTATTCTTCAATACACTAAGTTCAGGCCAAGCCCCTATAATGTTATATCCATCGACTAAGAGAATATCCATTCTTATCCCTCTAGTGGATGGCGTTTACGGTGTACCTCATACATTAAAAGTGCGGCTGCGACGGAAGCATTTAGAGATGTAACTGCTCCAACCATTGGTAAATGAATAAGAAAGTCGCATTTCTCTTTAATTAACCTGCCCATACCTTTTCCTTCACTACCAATAACTAATCCTAATGGCATTGTTCCGTCAAATCTACGATAGTCTTCGCTTCCTTTTGCATCTGTTCCTGCTATCCATATTCCTCTTGCCTTTAAATCATCTATTGTTCTTGCCATATTTGTTACTCTTACAACTGGTATATGTTCAATTGCACCCGTAGATGCCTTTGCTACTGTTGCAGTTAGCCCTACAGCTCTTCTTCGGGGAATAATAATACCATGTGCTCCAACAGCATCAGCTGTTCTCATAATAGAACCTAAATTATGAGGATCCTCGATTTCATCTAACAATAAAAAGAATGGTGTTTCTTGTCTTTTCTCTGCCAAAGCGAATAAGTCGTCTATTTCGGCATATTGATAGGCAGCTACTTGTGCAACAACCCCTTGATGATTTGCATCAACTAAACCATCTAACTTCTTCTTAGGTACAAATTGAATAAGCACATTTGCATTTTTAGCTAAATTAATAACTGTTTGCATTTGCCCCTTTTGGGAACCCTCTGCTATTAATATTTTATTAACATCACGCTCTGATTTTAATGCTTCAATTACTGCATTTTTTCCAACTATATAATCACTAGACACTATTTGCGCCTCCTATTTACTTTCTATGATAGAAAAAGCTGCTTGGATTATTTCCTCAAGTCGCTCTTCTCTATGAGCCATATATAAATATCCAAGTACCGCTTCAAAACCTGTACTATAACGATAAGTTTGCACATCGGTATTTTTGGGAATAGAACCTGACTTTGCATTTCTTCCCCTTTTTAATACTGCCATTTCTTCATCCGATAAAAAATTATCTTCCATCAATTGATGTACAACTTTCGCCTGCCCTTTTGCAGAAACATACTTTGTTGCTTCTCGGTGCAGATGGTTAGGCTTTACCTTTCCGCTATACAACAAATGTCTTCTCACATATATCTCTAGAACAGCGTCCCCCATATAAGCGAGGGCTAAGCTGTTCAATTGTTTTTCATCTACTTTATTTTCATAGAGGATCATCTTTTTACCCTCTTTTCCAACGAATACCTTGTGCTGTATCTTCCAAGATGATATTTCTTGCTTTTAATTCATCTCTAATTTGATCAGCTAACTGGAAGTTTCTTTCTTTTCTTGCTTGTGTTCTTTTTTCAATAAGAGCTTCAATCTCTTCATCCAATAATTCCTGACTTGCACTTAAAGAAAGGCCAAGTACACTAAATAATTCTTCAAACTCCTTCATAAACGCATGAATAACAGATGGTGATGTTGTCTTTTCAAGCAAGTAGTAGTTTGCTTGCTTAGACAATTCGAATAAAACGGATATTCCATTCGCCGTATTAAAATCATCATCCATACTAACAATAAATTGATTGTGTAATTCCTTAATTTTTTCTAACCATTCATCATTAGAATCGGTCAAATCTGTACTAGCTACACTACGGTGCTTCAGATTATCATAAGATGTTCTAATTCTTTCTAATCCTGCTCTTGTATTCTCTAATACTTCTTCACTATAATTGATTGGATTACGATAGTGCACAGAAAGCATAAAAAATCTCAAAACTTGAGGGTCATGAATTTTAATTATATCGTTAACCGTGATAAAGTTGCCGAGTGACTTAGACATTTTCTCATTATCAATATTAATATAACCATTATGCATCCAATAATTAGCAAACGTCTTTCCTGTCAAACTTTCCGACTGTGCAATTTCATTTTCATGATGGGGAAATGATAAATCTTGGCCCCCAGCATGGATGTCAATTGTATCTCCAAGATACTTTCGAACCATTGCAGAGCACTCTATATGCCAACCCGGACGCCCTTTTCCCCATGGACTATCCCAAGATATTTCTCCCTCTTTCGCATTTTTCCAAAGAGCAAAATCAAGAGAATCTTGTTTTTTTTCTCCTACAGCTATTCTTGCACCAGAACGTAATTCATCAATGGACTGATGAGACAATTTACCATATCCCTCGAAGGCTCTAGTATGGTAATAAACATCTCCCTCAGATTCATAAGCAAATCCTTTATCAATTAAAGTTGCAATAAAATCTATAATAATATCCATATTTTCTGTTACACGAGGATGAACATCCGCTTTTTTGCAACCTAACGCAGTTACATCTTCAAAGTAAGCATTAATAAAGCGATCAGCAATTTCTGGTACTGTGTCTCCTAGCTCTTTTGCTGCTTTAATTAATTTATCATCAACATCTGTAAAGTTGGATACATATTGTACATCATAGCCACGAAATTCAAGATATCTTCTAACTGTATCAAATACGATAGCAGGGCGTGCATTTCCAATATGGATATAGTTATATACAGTTGGTCCACACACATACATTTTTACCTTTCCTTCTTCTAGAGGAACAAAATCCTCCTTTACTCTCGATAACGTATTATATATTTGAATTGCCATTACTTTAGGCTCCTTTCTTTATGGATTTCCTTAAGCTGCTCCTTAAGTTGAGCAATCTCCATTTCCATTTCTTTTAACCGCTCACTAAGTGGATCTGGTAAATCCCTATGATTTAAATCTTTATTTATCTTGATACCATCTTGTACTTTTACTCTTCCTGGAATACCTACTACTGTTGAATTTGCTGGTACATCTTTAAGAACAACAGAGCCAGCACCTATTTTGGCATTTTCTCCAATTACAATCGAGCCTAACACTTTAGCTCCTGATGCAATTAATGCATTATTATGCACTGTGGGATGCCGTTTCCCTTTTTCTTTTCCAGTTCCACCAAGTGTTACCCCCTGGAATATAGTTACGTTATCCCCTATCTCACAGGTCTCTCCAATGACAACACCCATACCGTGATCAATAAATAGACGTCTTCCTATTTTTGCTCCTGGATGTATTTCTATTCCCGTTATAAATCGACTAAACTGAGATACTATTCTAGCCATAAAAAATCGTTTGTGCCGATATAAGAAATGAGCAATTCTATGATACCAAATAGCGTGTAAACCAGAGTATGTTAGAATTACTTCTAACGAACTTCTTGCAGCAGGATCCTGTTCAAATATTACTGCAATATCTTCTTTCATGCGCCGAAACATTAATACCCCTCCCTATAAATTAAATTTATATAGAACCTTTTTATTTTAATTTATTGTTTCCACTGTATATCTGTTATTAACAGAAGCTATCTATATTCCAAAGACTTCCCCTTTGTTCTAACCGGAAAATAGTTTCTCATTAAAAGGCTATGCAAAGGTCCTTAATGCAAGGTAATTAGCGAAAAAAAAGCGTCTCTGTCTAAAAAGACAGAGACGCTTTTCGGCGCGGTTCCACTCTGTTTAGATTATTCCCCTAGCAATAATCTCCACTTAATCCTTGTTAACGGGTAGGCCCCGCCTCTATCTACTCAGAATCCTAACTTAGTAGGTCTTTTTCGATACAGAACTCGGAGGTGCACTTCAAAAAAGGGGTAACTTAAATCACTTTCAGCCGATGATGATTCTCTCTAAAAAGCTCCCTTTTTTTACTTTTCCTCTTCTTCGCTTTCACACTTATCTTATTTTTCTATACTATATTACATTTTTTGCAAAATGTTAATTAAATTAATTTCGCTAATCTAGCTTCAATCTTTTGTTTTCCCAATAATTCTATAGCTTTTGGCAAATCTGGTCCGTGTGTTTGGCCAGTTGTTGCAACCCGAATTGGCATGAATAGGTTTTTACCTTTTTGTCCAGTTGCTTTTTGCACTGCCTTTATTGCTGCTTTTATTTGTTCTGCGCTCCATTCAGGCATTTCAGCTAATGTATTTTTAAATGCCTCAATAACAGTTGGGACACTCTCACCAGCTAATACCTCTTTACCTTCTTCTTCATACTGAATTTCATCTGCAAAGAATAGTTTAGATAACTCAACTATATCTGCACCACAACTCATTTGCTCTTGATATAAATCAACTAGACGTTTTACCCAAGCATCTTCATCTACTGATCGTTCTTCACTTATTAATCCAGCCTTCACCAAATGCGGCACAGCGAGTTCAATAACTTCTTCTAATTCAGCTTTTTTAATATATTGGTTATTCATCCAAGCTAATTTATTTTGGTCAAATAATGCTGGTGATTTAGATAATCTCGCCGCATCAAAAATACGAATAAAGTCCTCTCGAGAGAAAATTTCTTCTTCTCCCTCTGGTGACCATCCTAACAAGGCAATAAAATTAAATAACGCTTCAGGAAGATAGCCAAGTTCTTCATATTGCTCAATGAATTGAATAATAGATTCATCACGTTTACTTAATTTCTTTCTGCTTTCATTTACAATTAAAGTCATATGACCAAAAATAGGTCTTTCCCAACCAAATGCATCGTAGAGCATTAATTGTTTTGGTGTATTCGTAATATGATCATCACCTCTTAAGACATGTGAAATTTTCATAAGATGATCATCAATGGAAACAGCAAAATTATAAGTTGGTGTTCCATCCTTTTTCACGATTACATAGTCACCGATAGTCTCTGACTCAAAAGATACAGTTCCTTTAACCATATCTTCAAATTCATATACTACATTTTCAGGAACAACAATACGTATACTAGGTTGTCTTCCTTCTGCCTCTAACTTTTCTTGTTGTTCTTTTGTTAAATGACGACATTTACCAGAGTACTTAGGAGTTTCCCCTTTGCTTACTTGTTCTTCTCTTTCTGCCTCAATTTCTTCTTCTGTGCAATAGCATTTGTAAGCTAAACCTTTTTCTAGTAATTCTGTATAGTACTTTTTATAAATATCATTTCTCTCTGATTGACGATAAGGAGCATACTCTCCACCGACATCGACACTTTCATCCCAATCCATGCCAAGCCATTTCAAATATTTTAATTGACTCTCTTCTCCACCTTGGATGTTTCTCTTTTTATCCGTATCTTCAATGCGGACAATAAATTTACCGCCTGTACTTCGAGCGTATAAATAATTAAATAATGCAGTACGCGCATTTCCGATATGTAAATGTCCTGTTGGACTTGGAGCATATCGAACACGTATTTCGTTAGACATTTAGATGTGCCTCCTTGACTATTTCAGTCTATTTATATCCGCAAGCATAATCTTATATTAAAAAAGAATAATCTTACTAGAATTAATCATTTCATATAGCTTTTAATAACTTGCGCTTTTGTTCTCTATTCTATCACTTTGTTTTTTTCTTTAAAAGGGCGATTCACTTTTAAATTGTTTATTCAAGAGATACTTCTTTTTTGCAATAAAACTACTGCCATAGAAGCTATTCCCTCTCCTCTTCCTGTAAACCCTAGTTTTTCTGTAGTAGTTGCCTTCACATTGATGTTTTCTCTATCGGTTTCTAGTAACTCCGCTATTCTCAACTGCATAGCTTGTATATGAGGGGCCATTTTTGGCTGTTGAGCCATAATAGTACAATCCGCGTTCACCAATTCATACCCTTTATCTTTCACTAATTGCCAAACATGTTGAAGTAATTTAGCAGAATCCGCATCTTTAAATGCTGCATCTGTATCAGGGAAGTGCTTGCCTATATCTCCTTCCCCTATTGCTCCTAAACATGCATCCGCGATGGTATGTAATAGAACATCTGCATCGGAATGACCTAAAAGACCTTTTTCATATGGTATTTCAATTCCTCCCATAATAAGTGGTCTACCTTCTACTAACTGATGTACATCAAATCCTTGTCCTATACGAAACATCTGTTTTCTCCTTTGCTAATTATTTGACTCTTATTTATTCCTTCTTTTCGTGATGATTGCTTCAGCAAAATATATATCTTCAGGGGTTGTTAGTTTTATATTGTCATAATTACCTTCAATAATTTGTACAGGCAACCCTAATCTTTCCACTAAACTTGCATCATCAGTCCCTAAAGATGTATCTAATTCTGCCTTTTCATGTGCTTCTTTTAAAATGGAAACGCGAAAAGCTTGTGGGGTCTGAATAGCCCACAAGCTAGAACGCTCAACTGTTTCCACTACTAAATCACCTTCCACTTTCTTTACGGTGTCTTTAATAGGTACTGCCAAAACAGCCGCTCCTTTTTCTTCTGCAGCTTCTGTCAATCTTGCTAACTGCTCTACTTGAATAAAAGGTCTTGCCGCGTCATGAACAAGCACAATAGTTTGATTAGAGATTTTTTTGACAGCATGAAAGACACTATTTTGTCTTTCCTTACCACCTTCAACAATTCCTCTAATTTTCTTTACCCCATATTTTTCAACTATACTCTGCATTTCTTTTTTATCCTGTGCACTTACCACTAACCAAATGCCATCACAGTTATTGTCTTTCTCAAACACTTGCAATGTATGAATAAATACAGGTAATCCCTCTATTTCTAAAAAGAGTTTATTCTTTCCTAGTCCCATTCTCTTGCCTTGTCCCGCTGCCGGAATAATGACTTCGTAAGCCATATAATAACCCCTACCCTTTTACAGTGCTTTTTCTAGTAACTTCGGTTTAGCAAAAATCATACGTCCTGCCGAAGTCTGCAATACACTAGTTACTAGAACATCTATATGCTTCCCAATAAAGTTTCTTCCTTCTTCTACCACAATCATCGTCCCATCATCTAAATAAGCGACACCCTGATTATGCTCTTTTCCATCCTTGATAATCTGGATTTTCATTTCTTCTCCTGGGAGAACAACAGGTTTAACTGCATTTGCAAGATCGTTAATATTTAAAACAGCAACCTTTTGCAATTCACAAACCTTATTTAGATTAAAATCATTCGTTACTACTACTCCATTTGTTAGTTTAGCTAATTTAACAAGTTTACTATCTACTTCCGTGATTTCTTCAAAATCACCTTCATATATTTCTACTTTAATAGCTAATTCTTTTTGGATTCTATTTAAGATATCTAGTCCTCTTCTACCACGATTTCTTTTTAGAGCATCAGATGAATCGGCAATATGTTGAAGTTCTCCTAAAACAAATTGCGGAATCACAATGGTTCCTTCAAGAAATCCTGTTTGACAAATATCAGCAATTCTTCCGTCAATAATAACACTAGTATCCAATATTTTTAAATCACTTTTTTCCACTTTTACTGTTTCTTCTTCTACTGCTTTTTTCCTTCTAGTTGTGAATAGAGTTAATAACTCATCCCTCTTTTTAAACCCAACTTGAAATCCTAGATATCCAAAAAGCAATGAAAGTAAAATAGGAGCAACTGTATTGAGCACTGGCACAGATGTTAAAGCATATCCCACTAAAAAAGCTAATGTGAGACCAAAACCTATCCCAACACTTCCAAAAATAATATCTGTAATAGGAGCTTTTACAAGTCTTTCTTCCAGAAGCTTAATAAAGTTAACGATATAATCAATCGCCCAAAAAGTAATAAAATAAAATATAATGGCTCCGAGTATTGTTGACACATATACATTATTAATAAAATCATAGTTAATAGACATCACTGAAAATAAATCAGGAATAAATAAAAACCCAATTGTACCTCCAACTATTAGAAAACAAGCTTGAACAATGCGCTTTAACAATACTTCCACCTCCTCCTCCACATTATAAACAAATTCCCAGTTTTGAAACCTATTATTACAGGAATTTTTTATTTGTAATGAAAAAGTTATTTTTACTAGAATGAATTTATTTATACTATTGGATAAAACTAGGTTATCATCAAAATTAATATCATGTCAAATAATTAAATATTCCATTTTAACACAACGTAATTTTCAGTTCAATCTTTTTTTCTTTCTTCTAATCCTTAGTATCCTAAACTGGCTGTCAATGCTTCAGCAACGGTACTTACCCCTATTATCTCTATTCCTTTTGGAGGAGTAAATCCGCTTAAATTATTCGATGGTATAATTACCCTCTCAAAGCCAAGTTTTGCTGCTTCTTGTACTCTTTGTTCTATACGAGATACCCTTCTTACTTCACCGGTTAGGCCTACTTCTCCTATTATACAATCAGTTGCTTTTGTAGGCTTGTCTCTAAAACTAGAAGCAATACTAACTACTATTGCTAAGTCAATTGCTGGTTCATCTAGCTTAACCCCTCCAGCAACCTTCAAATAGGCATCTTGGTTTTGTAATAACATTCCCACTCTCTTTTCTAACACAGCCATTAAAAGCGGCACCCTATTATGATCAATTCCATTTGCCATTCTACGTGGATTCCCAAAGCTAGTTGGTGATATAAGCGCCTGGATTTCAACTAATACAGGTCTTGTTCCTTCCATAGAAGCTACAACAGTAGAACCAGCAGCTCCTTGAGACCGTTCTTCTAAAAAGATTTCTGATGGGTTTTCGACTTCCTCTAAACCTGCTTCCTTCATTTCGAAGATTCCCATCTCATTAGTAGATCCAAATCGGTTTTTTACCGCTCTTAAAATACGATACGTATGATGACGCTCTCCTTCAAAATATAATACTGTATCCACCATATGCTCTAGTAGTCTAGGTCCTGCAATAGACCCTTCTTTTGTTACATGGCCCACAATAAAAATAGCAATTCCTTTGGTCTTTCCAATCCTCATTAACTCTGCTGTACATTCCCTTACTTGAGAAACACTACCAGGTGCAGAAGTAACCTCAGGATGATAAATGGTTTGAATGGAGTCAATTACAACAAAATCTACGTTTATATTTTCAATCGTTCTACTTATTTCCTCTAAATTTGTCTCAGAGTAAACAAGTAAATGATCGGAAACAACTCCTAATCTATCTGCTCTTAATTTTGTTTGTTTTTGTGATTCTTCTCCAGAAACATATAATACAGAATGTTTTTTCTGCGCTAATTGTGATGAAACTTGTAATAGAAGTGTTGATTTACCTATTCCTGGATCTCCACCTATTAACACAAGGGAGCCACGTACTATTCCTCCACCAAGCACACGGTTGAGCTCTGCTAAATCCGTATGTATTCGGGGCTCATTACTTGTTTCTATACTGGTTATAGGAATTGGCTTTGCTGCAATAGTGCTAGCTACTGAATGTGCAAATGCACCTTTTCTCTGTGTAGAGCTTTTTTCTACTTCCTCCACCATTGTATTCCAATTTCCACATCCAGGACATTTCCCCATCCATTTTGCAGATTCATATCCACAATCTTGGCAGAGAAATTTTGTTTTTCTTTTAGCCATTACTATGCCTCTTTCCTTTCTTTTTTAGTAATACTATTATATTTTCTCCTATATTTCCATAATAAACAAATGACACACGTATTCCATTTCTATACGTGTGTCATTATTTGGGTGTTACCTTATTTCTGAAGATGCACTGGTTGTGCACCATTCACTTTTACAGTAAATTCTCCATTTTCTATATCTAACTGAATTTGTTGACCAGTTAATACTGTTCCTCTTAATAACTCTTCAGATAATCGATCTTCTATATGTTTTTGGATAGCACGACGAAGTGGTCTAGCTCCATACTCTGGATCGTAACCCTCTTCTGCAATTTTTTCTTTTGCAGCATCTGTTATCTCTAATAAAATATCCTGTTCTTTTAATCTCTTAACTAACTGATCCGCCATTAACGTAACAATTTCTTTTAAGTGCTTTCTCTCTAAAGCATGGAAAACAATTGTTTCATCAATACGATTTAGGAACTCTGGACGGAATGCTCTTTTTAACTCTTCCATCACTTTCCCTTTCATATCTTTATAGTCTTGATCTCCATCTTGTACATTGAATCCAACATATTTATTGTATTTTAATGCAGAAGCACCTACATTAGACGTCATTATTAATACTGTATTTCGGAAATCAACTGTTCTACCTTTAGAATCTGTTAAACGGCCATCTTCTAGTACTTGTAATAAAATATTAAATACATCTGGATGAGCCTTTTCAATTTCATCTAATAGGACCACTGAATAAGGCTTTCTTCTTACCTTCTCAGTTAATTGACCGCCTTCTTCATACCCTACATAACCTGGAGGTGAACCTACTAATCTTGAAGTAGAATGTTTCTCCATATATTCAGACATATCAATACGTATCATCGCATCCTCATCGCCAAACATAGATTCAGCTAAAGCACGAGCTAGTTCTGTTTTCCCTACCCCAGTTGGGCCGAGGAAGATAAAGGAACCGATTGGGCGTTTAGGGTCTTTTAATCCTGCTCTTGCGCGTCGTACTGCTTTAGAAATAGCTTTAACAGCTTCTTCCTGCCCGATAACACGATTATGAAGAATAGATTCCATATTTAATAATTTATCTGTTTCTGTTTGGGCAAGTTTTGAAACCGGAATTCCAGTCCAACTTGATACAACACTAGCAATATCTTCTACAGTTACTTCTGTATTTTCCTGGCCTTGTTTTTCTTTCCAGTTCTTTTTCGTCTCTTCTAATTGCTCTCTTAGTCGTTGTTCTGTGTCACGTAAAGAAGCTGCTTTTTCAAACTCTTGGCTTTGTACAGAAGCATCCTTTTCTTTACGTACTTCCTCTAATTTAACTTCTAACTCCTTCAAGTTTGGAGGAGTAGTATAGGATCTTAACCGTACTTTTGACCCTGCTTCATCAATTAAATCGATTGCCTTATCTGGTAAGAAACGATCAGAAATATAACGATCTGACAATTTAACAGCAGCATCAATTGCTTCATCTGTAATAGATACACGATGGTGGGCTTCATATCTATCTCTTAACCCTTTTAAGATTTGAATAGATTCATCACTAGTTGGTTCATCTACTGTAATTGGTTGGAATCTTCTTTCTAAAGCAGCATCTTTTTCAATATACTTACGATATTCATCTAAAGTTGTTGCTCCGATACATTGCAGTTCTCCTCTTGCTAACGATGGCTTTAAAATATTGGAAGCATCGATAGCTCCTTCTGCTCCCCCTGCACCAATTAACGTATGCAACTCATCAATGAACAGAATGATATTGCCAGCTTGGCGTATTTCATCCATTACTTTCTTTAATCGATCTTCAAATTCTCCACGGTATTTTGTACCAGCAACAACTGTACCCATATCAAGCGTCATCACTCGCTTGTCACGAAGAATTTCCGGCACTTCATTTTGAACAATTTGCTGTGCTAATCCTTCTGCAATAGCTGTTTTCCCTACACCTGGTTCACCAATAAGAACGGGATTATTTTTTGTTCTTCTACTTAATACTTCAATAACACGTTGAATTTCTTTACTTCTTCCTATAACCGGATCAAGACTACCTTCTCTTGCAATAGCTGTCAAATCACGTGCTAAGCTATCTAACGTAGGTGTATTTGCACTAGCTGCTGATCCACCTTGATGGTTTCCAGACTCGCTACTTCCTAGTAATTGAAGTACTTGTTGACGGGCTTTGTTCAAGCTAACACCTAAGTTATTTAAAACTCTTGCAGCAACACCTTCTCCTTCTCTAATTAGACCTAGAAGAATATGCTCTGTTCCTACATAAGAATGTCCTAGTTTTCTTGCTTCATCCATCGATAATTCAATAACTTTTTTTGCTCTAGGAGTATAATGAATAGTTTGAGTAGCTTCATGACCACGACCAATAAGTTTTTCTACCTCTTCTTGAATCTTTTCAGCACCTAAGCCGAGAGCTTGCAATGCTTTTGCAGCAATTCCTTCTCCTTCTCGCACTAATCCAAGTAAAATATGTTCTGTTCCAATATTATTATGACCTAAACGAATAGCCTCTTCTTGTGAAAGTGCTAAAACCTTTTGTGCCCTTTCTGTAAACCGTCCAAACATCATACTTTCATCCTCCTTAGATTTATTATTGGATTTCTAATTTTAGTCTTTCTCTTATTAAGGATGCGCGACGAATATCGCGATCATTTGGATTCATTTGTTCTCCTGCATATAGTTGTAAAAAGCCTGGCTGTGTTAAAATCATTAATTCATTAAGGATACTTTTGGATACATTTTTAATATATCCTAGATCTATGCCTAATCGAACATCAGATAAACATTTAGCTGCTTCTTTCGTTTCTATAATACGACTATTTTGGAGTATCCCATAAGAACGGAAAACTCTGTCTTCTAATTGTATGTTAGAGGTTTTTACTAATGCATTTCTTGCTTCTTTTTCTTGTTCAATTAATTGGGTAACAACACTTTTCAAATCTTCAATAATATCTCTTTCTGATCTTCCTAAAGTAATCTGATTGGATATTTGAAAGATATTTCCTAATGCCTCGCTTCCCTCTCCGTAAATTCCGCGAACTACTAAACCTAGTTGTTGAATGGCGGGGATAATTCGATTCATTTGTTGCGTTAAAACCATACCTGGTAAATGCATCATGACAGAAGCCCTTAATCCTGTTCCTATATTAGTAGGACAACTAGTCAAATAACCTATTTCAGCATTATATGCATAATTAATAGATCCTTCTAGTAAATCATCTATCTTATTTGCTTGTTCTAAAGCCTGCGATACTTGAAGACCAGGTTTTATACACTGAATTCTAATATGATCTTCTTCGTTAACCATAATACTTAACTCTTCATTTTCTGATACTATCGTTGCTCCATAAGAAGATTCATCTGCTAATTGAGGGCTAATAAGATGTTTTTCCACTAGTACTCTTTTTTCCAAGCTGTTCAATTCACTCATTTTAAGCAATTCTAATGGGCCAAATAGGGAGTCCGTATTATTGATTAATTGCTTTTCTACCTGGTTAATAACAACTTCTGCTTCTTCTGCAGACATTAAGAGTGGAAATTTTATATGTTGGATATTTCTTGCCAGTCTTACACGAGAGGTTAATACAATATCTGATTCCGGGCCTTCTGAACTCATCCATGATGTTCGTGCTTTATTAATAAATTTTTCTAAAGTCACTTTATTCAGCCCCCTCGCCTGATGATGCTAACAATTTCTCTTTCTCTCTAATTTCATCTCTAATAACAGCTGCTTTTTCAA
>Ga0182745_1003029_pt1 | contig 14665 bp, 13 predicted proteins | sample eDN3rd30CKraftBY_FD_128523 | JGI IMG/M metagenome (GOLD analysis project Ga0182745, IMG submission 128523) | Enriched backyard soil microbial communities from Emeryville, California, USA - eDNA 3rd pass 30_C Kraft BY (version 2) (version 2) | ecosystem: Environmental > Terrestrial > Soil >...
GGCCCGGAACAAATGTAGGAGCGCATCGCGAGCAAGCTCGCTCCTACATCTGTTTCGAGCCAGTCCATCCTGTGCCAGGCGCGCGCGACCGCCTTGTTTGTACGACGCGATATCGAGCCATGCACCAGGGCGTTCGCGCGCAAATCCCACAGGCATAATTGGCCCGGAACAAATGTAGGAGCGAGCTTGCTCGCGATGCGCCGCGCGGGCGGCGCTCGGTGCAAGCCTTGCTACACAACCCAAGACATGCACCTGCTCATTTGTCGCCACACATGACCGGCATCGGCTCCGCAGCAAACACCAATGGCTCACGACGCCCGAAATACAAGGCCGTCAGCAGCCCCACCGCGCCCATGATCAGACAAAACCCGACACACACCCATGGGCTCCACGGCATCAGCGCAATCAGTGCCAGCGGCGTGGTACTGGCCCACACTGCGTAGGCCACGTTGTAGGTGAAGGAAATGCCCGATACACGGATTTGCGCCGGGAACAGCCCTACCATTACCGAGGGCACCACCCCCACCACGCCACAACTCAACCCCGCCAGCGCATAGGCCAGCCAGGTCATGCCCCACTGCCCCACCAGGCTGGCGTACAACGTGCCGATACCCAGCGGAAGCAACAGGCTATACAGCATCAGCGCGCGCCAGGCACCCACACGGTCGACCAGCAGCCCGGCCAGCACGCAGCCAATGTTGAGGAAGACGATGCCCACACTGCTGAGGGCGAAGGTGTGCCCGGCACTCATGCCGAAGCGCTGCTGCATCACTGTCGGGGTGATCACCACCAGCACCACCACCGCCGAGGTCAGCACACAGGTCAGCAACGCGGCAGGGATCAACGCCCGGCGGTGCTCGCCCAGCACTCGCCGCAGCGGAAATGCCACAGGTTGCTCCTGGCGCGCGCGCAGGGCGAGAAACACCGGTGTTTCACTGAGCCAACGGCGTAGCCACACACCAATTACACCGAACACCCCACCCAACAGGAACGGGTAGCGCCAGGCGTAATCGAGGATTTCCTGCGGGGTGAACAGTTGCGCCAGCAAGGTTGCGGTCAGCGCCCCCAGCAGGTAGCCGAAGGTCAGCCCGGCCTGCAGAAAGCCCAAGGCATAGCCGCGCCGCCCGCTGGGCGCGTGCTCGGCAACGAACGTCCAGGCGCTTGGCACTTCACCGCCTACGGCAGCACCCTGGAGGATGCGCAAGGCCAACAGTATCAGCGGGGCGGCATAGCCGATGTCGGCATAGGTCGGCATCACCCCGATCAACAGGCACGGCAATGCCATCATCAGGATGCTCAGGCTGAAGACCCGCTTGCGCCCCAGATGGTCGGCAAAGTGCGCCATCAGGATGCCGCCCAGCGGCCGCGCCAGATAGCCGGTGACGAAAATGCCGAAGCTTTGCAGCAGGCGTAGCCATTCGGGCATCTCGGGAGGGAAGAACAGTTGGCTGAGGGTCAGCGCGAAGAACACGAAAATGATGAAGTCGTAGATTTCCAGCGCGCCACCCAGCGCCGCCAGGCCCAGGGTCCGATGGTCGCCGCGGCTGAACCGGGGCGGGCGAGCGGTATCGATGGCAGTCATGGCAGGGTCCGCAGATCGGCAAAGGGCAAGAGCATAACAAATAGCTGCCCCATTGCCCCGCCTGCGGCACCGCTAGCGGTTGAACACCGTATGCGCGAAGTTGGCTCGCGGTCGTGGCCGCGCTGTACTGGCCGCCAGGGTGCTCGGCAGCGGTAGCTTGCCGACCAGCATCGGTGCGTCGATGATTGCCATGAACGTCTCCAGCGCCTCGTTATCGGGCACCTGTGGCAGGCTCAGGCTGACCGCCTGGCGCTCGGTCTGCGGCACTGCTGGCACTTTCAACTGGCTGGAATGGTAAAGCAGGGCGTGCTGGATCTGTGTGCTGACGCGGCAGAAGCGTTCCAGGTCTACTCCGCAATGGCTGGCCAGCTCGATATTGCCCAGCAACAGGTGGAAGGGCTGCAAGGCGCATTGCACCAGGCGCTGCAGCTCCTCGAAGCTATCCACTGGGGCTATCCGGTAATAGCCCAAACCATTGAGCAACCGTTCCAGCTGCAGGCGCTGGCACGGGTGTGCATCGGCGATGAGAATGCGCAGAGTCTTGTTTGCCATGGTCGGACCTGGGCCATTAGGTAATGGGCACGCTCCATGACCATACTGCGCCAGTAACGGCTACTGCCAAGGCCATGTACGGCAACGGTCTTATCTGATAGAAGTCGGGAAAGCCGCATAAATCAAGTGATTGACTGACGGAATTTGCATTTGCCTTTAACCTGGCAATCAGGATTCCCATTGCCGCATGCGCACCCGGCAGTGCTTCATGGCATTGACGATGTGCTTTTCCACCAGGCTACGCGAAATGCCCAGCCGCTCGGCGATCTGCAGATGGGACAGGCCTTCGATCTTGCGCAGCAGGAAGCATTCGCGGCAGGGGCCGCTCAGTTCGTCCAGTGCCCGCTGCATGAGGGCCAGGCGCTGGTTGAGCTGCAGTTCCTGCGCCAGCGCCGGCACATGACAGCCCTCATCACTGTCAAGTATCTCCAGCGGTTCGGCCTGACGCACCAGATGGCGACGATGGCGGTCGACCACCAGGTTCAGGGCGATACGGTAAAGGAAAGCGCGCGGATGCTCGATCTGCCCGTTGTCCGTTCGCTCCAGTACCCGCAGGTAGGCATCGTGGGCAACATCCTCTGCCGCCTGACGGTTACCCAGGCGCGCGGACAGGAAACTCACCAATTCACGATAGTAACGTTCCACAAACACACCTGGAATCGTCCTGCACACCCACGACGGGGCAGATGCAGAACTGAGTGATATCAGCGTGCGATCTTACAAAATATAATGATTCTCAGCAACGCACACCTGCGCTGGGCCCACTGTCAGCCCGATGCCCGCACGACCTTGAGATTGCGGGCATACCAGGGGCGCTGCGGCACCCGTGGTCGCAGCCGGGCAAAGAGGTCTTCATTGCCATAAATGATGCGTAACGCCAGCTTCATGGTTTCCGGGTCCATCTCGAGGCTTCGACCAGGTCTCAGGCCCGGCACCGTGGAACAGCCATGGGTATCGGGACCTAGCCACGGGTCAGCCACCTCTACCCAACGCCCGGGTGCGAACCAGGGCACACCATTCACCTGCAAGCGGCGGATCTCGCCCGGGTGAACCCGCTCGTGGGCGCGGAACCAGTCGTCGACTCGGTCGTCGATCCACCCATGAAAATGCCAGAACACCGGGTTTACATGTGACGAGAACGGGTCGCCAAGAAAATCGTTACGTGCTTCAAACCAGCGCTCAGCAAAATCCCCCGGGGTACGTGCTGCGGGCACCGGCATACCGTTGGACGGGTCGCGCGGCACCGCCGCCCACCGCATGTGCAACCAGTCATGCAGGCCCAGTTCCAGCTCTGAGCCGAACTGCCCCAAGGTCAGCTTGCTCAGATATTCCGGATCACTGTACCGCGACTCCCAGACCTGAAAGTTGCCATGGAAGGTATCCGGGCTTTTGATGTCGCGTACCCACTGGGTGTACTCCTGGTCGTCATGGGCCAGCCAGGTCGGTGGCAAGGCATTGCCGTCGCAGTTGTCGAAGTAACGGGCGAAACCGACGCGGTCACGCTCGAGCTCCGGCTGAGGCAGCGGGAACCGCGTCCACGAGGGCAGGTCCTGCAGGGCCCTGGCACTGCCGAGCATGTGCCGGTGCATGAACAGGAAGTCTTCTCCGGAACCGTTGCGATCCTTGTGCCTGCCACGCGCATCACGCTCCTGGCCCCGCGGCCCGGGTTGCCAGCCCAGACCACGCAGGGCGGATTGCTTGTCCTCTTCCAGCTTGTGCCACTTGTCCCGCGATGCGTGCCATAACTGGTGAAACAGCCGGTGCTCCGGCGAAATGAGCCAAGCCAGCAACTGTGGCGACAGCGGCGTACGTTCGCGAGCCTCCGGGAAAGGCCGCTTCAAGGCCAGGAAGCCATTGTCCAGAACAGGCAGAGACAGGGCGCGGTCCAGGGCCGAGATACGACCATTGAGCGTTGCCGGCCCGGCATTGCCATAGGCGCCCCAGACCTCATCGAGCACCACATGGCATTCATAGCGCGCACGCCCTGCACCGGGCTCGGTTGAAAACAGCCGCCAGCGCAACGTCCCGGGCTTGTCCGTCAGCAAGTCACCCATGACCCGATAACGTGGTTCCTGCTCACTGCGCAAGCGATCGGCGGTGTCCAGGTAACCTCGCAGCCCCCGGCCATTGCTGGCGACATCCAGAAACAGTTCCAGCTCCCCGTCGGGCATACCCAGCAGTTGGGCATCCTTGCCATGTGCAGTCCAGCGCCAGATGCCCCGCAGGATGTCGCCCAGCTGCTGCAGGCGGGTATCGGCCAACTCGACAACAGCCTCGCCAGGCGTTTCCGGAAACGCATCGGCATCCCGCTGGCGCTGCACATACAGCGCACCGGGCACCGCCACGCCCGTCAATGCCACAGCGGCGATGAACCCGCGTCGAGAAATCGTCATTGCAACTACCTGTGCGTTCATAGCGGCCATGGAGCACGGCCCGTCCAAGGCTAGAACGTTGTACCTGCGCAGAAATTTAACGCCTCGGCCGGGCCGGCTAAATTTCCTCTGTGTCGACTCGTTCACCCCAGGTAGCGGCGGCCTCTGTGCCCTCCCTCGACGGCGAACCTACTGAGACCAAGATGACGACACCACGCTGGAAAAAAGCCCTGTACATCAGCCTGGCTGCGGCAGCCGCCGCGGGTGCCGGTCTGGCTGCCTGGTACCATTTCGCGGCCCCTGGCGGCTACCCCCGGGAGGTCGTTCGTCAAGCCAACGACTTACAGGAGCGCATCATCTCGTTCGACAGCCATGTCACCTTGCCGTTGGACTTCGGCAACGAAGGCAGCGAAGCCGACAAGGACGGGCCGGGCCGCTTCGACCTGGCCAAGGCTGCCCAAGGGCGGTTGTCTGGCGCGGCGCTGACCATCTTTGCCTGGCCCGAATCCTGGACGGGCGCAAACAGCCCGCATCGCCCCACGCCAGGTTTCGTCGAGGCCGCCCGCCACACCCAGGAGGTGCGCTACAACGCCATCACCGCGATGGTGCGCGACTTCCCCGAACGTGTCGCCATCGCCTACACCCCGCAGGACATGCGGCGCTTGCACGGCGAAGGCAAGTTCGCGGTGTTCCTGAGCATGCTCAATGCGTATGCGCTGGGGGACGATATCGACCAGCTCGACCGCTGGGCGGCACGCGGGGTGCGTATGTTCGGCTTCAGCTACGTCGGCAACAATAGCTGGGCCGACTCATCTCGCCCCTTGCCGTTCTTCAATGACACTGTCGATGCGCTGGAGGGTCTGTCCCCCATCGGCAAGCGCGCCGTACAGCGGCTCAATGACCTGGGCGTGATCATCGATGTCTCGCAGATGTCCAGCAAGGCGCTGAACCAGGTCATTCAGCTCAGCCGTACTCCGGTGGTGGCGTCGCACTCGGCACCACGGGCCATGGTCGATATCAACCGCAACCTGTCCGACAAGGAAATGCAGTTGATCAAGGAAGGCGGCGGGGTCGTGCAACTGGTCGCGTTCTCCAGCTACCTCAAGCCGCTCAGCGCACAGACCCAGGAAAAGCTCAATACCTTGCGCGCCCGCTACGCCCTGCCGCCACTGGCTGACCTGAACTATGCGCTGATGCCTGGCGACCCGGTCATCGCCGGCTGGCCCGAGCAGAAGGTCGGACAATATGCCAACGAGCTCTATGCCATCCTCGAACAAGAGCCGCCCGCGACCCTGAAGGACTATGGCGATGCCATCGACTACACCGTGCGCCAGATCGGCATCGATCACGTAGGCATCAGTTCGGACTTCAATGAAGGCGGCGGCATCGATGGCTGGCACGACGCCAGCGAGGCACGCAACGTAACGGCCGAACTCATTACCCGCGGCTACTCCGAAGCCGATATCGCCAAGCTTTGGGGCGGCAATTTCCTGCGCGTCTGGGAACAAGTGCAGCACGCCGCCCGCGGTACCGACACTTCACTGCGCTAAGCCATTGGGCACCTTTATGAACGACCGCCGCAACTTTCTCAAACGGGCTGGCCTCCTCGCTGCCGGCCTGCCGCTCGCTGGCCATCTGCTACCCGGTGCCGAGGCCGCCACGCCGATACCGAGCGCCGGCAACCGAAGATGGGCCGATTTTCGCCGCCTGTTCGAGCTCGACCCGAACTATGCGCACTTCGCCAACTTCCTGATCACCTCTCATCCAAGACCGGTACGCGAAGCCATCGAGGCCCTGCGTGCACGTTTCGACCGTCACCCGGCGCTGATGGTCGACTGGGATGCCCAGTCGGAGTGGAAGCACGAGGCTGAGGTACGCCAATGGGCGGCACGCTACCTGGAGGTGGCGCCACGCCAGATTGCCCTGACGGGCAGCACTACCGAGGGCCTGGGCTTGATTTATGGCGGCATCAAGCTGGCACCCGGCCAGGAAATCCTGACCACGGTGCACGAGCATTCCGCCGCACGGCAAACCATGAACTACCGCAGCGCCCGCGATGGCAACCCGGTACGCAGGCTGCGCCTGTTCGAGCAACCCTGGCAGGTGAGCACCGACCAGGTGCTGGGGACCTTGCGTGCCGCCATTTCCCCGCAAACACGCGTGCTGGGCATGACCTGGGTACATTCGGGCAGCGGGGTGAAACTGCCGGTTGGCGAAATCGGTGCGCTCGTACGCGAGATCAATCAGAACAGGGACGAACGCGACCATATCCTGTATGTGATCGACGGAGTTCACGGGTTTGGCGTCGAGGACATGCGCTTCGCCGACCTGAACTGCGACTACTTCATCTCCGGGACCCACAAGTGGATGTTCGGTCCCCGGGGGACAGGCATCATCTGCGCCGCATCCTCGGCACTGGGGCAACTGCAACCGAGCATCGCCACCTTCTCGGAAAACGAAGACTTCGCCACCATCATGAGCCCGGGCGGCTACCACGCCTTCGAGCACCGCTGGGCCCTGGGCAAGGCGTTCGAACTGCACCTGCAAACCGGCAAGGCTGCCGTGCAGGCACGCATCCACGCTCTCAACGACTACCTGAAGCAACAGCTGGAAAGCCTGCCTGCCATCGAACTGGTGACGCCGCGCAGCAGCACCCATTCGGCGGGCTTCACCTTCTTTCGCGGCAAAGGCCAGGATGCCGACGAGCTGGCCAGGTACCTGACTAGCCAACGCATCATCGTCGACGCCGTGTCGCGCGATGCCGGGCCAGTGGTGCGCACTGCGCCGGGTTTGCTGAATACCGAAGCGGAAATCGACCGCTTGGTCGAAGTACTGCGCCAACGCCTGCGCGCCTGACAACCCGGGCGCGGCCACACGCGCCCATGCCAACCCTGCACAACGACAACCGACGAGGCTTACCGTGGACCTTCAGCGCATACTCGAAAAACTGTTCGTCAATGCCCATGCCGTCGGCATCGAAGGCGTGTTCCAGTTCGACTTCGGCCAGGGACTCAGCTACTGGTCCGAGGTATGCGACAACACGTGCACCGGGCGTGGCCGGCATGACACGCCGGACGTCACCCTCGAGGTGGCCGAAGAAGACTTCCTCGGCATCATGGCGGGCACTGTCGACGTCGAGGAACTGTTCGCCAGTGCACGCCTGAAAATTACCGGCAACATGGGCCTGGCAACCTTGCTGCCGCAGGTCATCAGCAGCGCGCGGCAAGGCGCGACAGCCAGCAAGGCAGCGATGAACCAGCGCTATCCCACGCCAGCACGTCACAGCGAACACATCTCGGCAGCCCAACCTTTGCTGCATGCTGTACGACGCCTGTCACGGGCCGAAATGCCACCGTCGCGCTTCGATCGAGAGCACCTGGCAACGGGCTTGCCAGTGGTGCTGAGCGACGCCCTTGGCGATTGGCCGCTGTTCACCATGGGCCGCGACGCCTCGCTGGCACACTTTGCCGAGCTACAGGGCATTACCCGGCATGGTGATTATGTGAAGAAGACCTTCTCCACTGATCGCGACTTTCGCGCCACCTCCATGGCTGATTTCATCGCGTCGCTGGACCAGCCGGTCAAGCCTGGCGAGCCCCCCGCCTATATGGGCAACAATATCGTGCCGGAAAAGCTCCAGGCGCTGATCCGCTACCCGGACTACTTCGAACGCCAGCGCTTCATTCCACCGCGTATCTGGATCGGCCCCAAAGGCACGCTTACACCGCTGCACCGGGATGATACCGACAACTTGTTCGCCCAGGTCTGGGGGCAGAAATCGTTCATCCTGGCAGCACCGCACCATCGCGCCGCACTGGGCACCTGGTCAACCAGCCCGAAGGGCGGCCTGGACGGCTGTGATTTCAACCCCGACGCCCCCGACTACGAGCGTTTCCCCGAAGCCCGTGAGGTGCCCTTCCTGCGTGTGGTGTTGCAGGCCGGCGACTTGCTGTTCCTGCCCGAGGGCTGGTTCCACCAGGTAGAGTCAGTGTCCACGTCGCTGTCCGTGAACTTCTGGGTAGACTCCGGACGCGGCTGGTAACCGGCGTGACGGCAACCTGGTCTTGATGGGCCATTGGCGCAGGCGATGGGCCGCGAGGCGGCCCCGACAAAGGTTCAGACTGCCGCGATCAACGCCTCTGCAAAGCGCTGAGCCACGTCATCGATCTGTTCAGCGCTGATGATCAACGGCGGCAGGAAGCGCACCACCGCGCCATGCCGCCCGCCCAGCTCCAGAATCAACCCGCGCTTGAGGCATTCGCGCTGCACCGTGGCCGCCAGCTCATGGTTGGCCTGCGGGTACCCCAACGCATCCCGTTCGCCCTGCGGCGCGACCAGTTCGACCCCAAGCATCAAGCCACGCCCGCGTACATCACCCAACTGCGGATAGTCACGTTGCAATTGCTGCAGGTGCTGGCGCAGGCGCAGGCCCATGGCTTCGGCATGCTCGGCCAGGCGATGCTCGACCAGATAGTTGATCACCGCAGAGCCGGCCGCCATAGCCATCTGGTTGCCACGGAAGGTACCGGCATGCGCACCCGGCTTCCAGGTGTCCAGCCAGTCGCGATAGACCACTACCGCCAGCGGCAGGCTGCCACCGATGGCTTTGGACAAGGTGACCACATCGGGCACGATACCGGCGTGCTCGAAGGCAAACATGCGCCCGGTACGGGCAAAGCCGCTCTGGATCTCGTCAACGATCAACGCCACGCCCGCCTGCTCGGTAATGCGCCGCACGCCCTTGAGCCATTCGATGTCGGCCGGAATGACCCCTCCCTCACCCTGCACCACTTCGAGGATCACGGCAGCGGGCAGCGGCACACCGCTTTCCGGGTCGAGCAGCAGGTTTTCCAGGTAATGCAGGTTGGCCTTGACCCCGGCTTCACCGCCCAGGCCGAACGGGCAGCGGTAGTCGTAGGGGTACGGCATGAACTGCACACCGCTGCTCAGCAACGCCCCCAGTGGCTGCTTGGGGCCAAGGCTGCCCATCAGACTCAGCGCGCCCTGGCTCATGCCATGGTAGGCGCCATGAAAGGCCAGCACGGTGCTGCGCCCGGTTGCGCCACGCACCAGTTTGAGCGCCGCTTCAACGGCGTCGGTACCGGTCGGGCCGCAGAACTGCACCTTGGCCTCGCGACGCAGCGCCTCGGGCAGGATGCCGAACAGGTCCTGGACGAAGCGGTCCTTGACCGGTGTGGTCAGGTCGAGTGTATGCAGCGGCAGTTCGTCAGCCAGCACGCGCTGGATTGCCTCGACTACTACCGGGTGATTATGCCCCAGCGCCAAAGTGCCAGCGCCAGCCAGGCAGTCGATGAACTGGCGGCCTTCAACGTCTTCGACATGAATGCCCCGGGCGCGCTTTAGCGCCAGCGGGATGCGCCGCGGGTAGCTGCGGGCGTTGGACTCTTGCTGTTGCTGGCGTTGTAGCAAAGGCGAATCGGTGAATTCGTACAAAGGTTGCGGCACGCTGGCCGGAACAACCCGGGCAAGGCTGGAAGCGGTGGACATGGGTGAATCCTCGCAAGCAAGCGGATGGGCGGTTATCGCTTTGGAAACGCTTGAGTGCGGGGAGGATTTAGCGGTTGTTACTGGATTTTATTTCTGTCTGTGCCCAGGACGCGCCGGTACCTGCAAGAAGACCCGCAAGCCGTCACTACGGCTGTCAAAGCGCAGGCTGCCGGCACACCGCTGCACGATCGCCTGCACAATCGCCAGCCCCAATCCGCAACCACCACTCTGCCCATTGCGCCAGAAGCGCTCGGTCAGGTGCTCCAGGTCCGCTTCGGCAATCCCTGGCCCGTGGTCGCGCACCATGAAGCCCACCTGGCCGTCGGCCATCTGCACCTCCAGCTCCACCGCCTTATCGCCACCATGTCGCAGGGCGTTGTCCAGCAGGTTGCGCAGCGCTGCCACCGCCAACGGAGCGGGCATGCCCAGGTAGATCTGCGTGGCTTCTTCAGGCAAACGCAGCACGATACGGCGATTGTCACCCCCTCCGGCGTCCTGCACCGCCTGATGGGCCACCTGCTCGGCACTGCACTGCACGCCGTCCTCGAACGACAGGCTGCCTTCCACCCGCGCCAGCATCAGCAACTGCTCCAGCGTGCGGTGCATGCGGTCGGTGCCCTGCTCGGCATGCTCCAGCGCCTGCTCGCGCACCGCACCGTCGGTCATGCGTGCCACCTGCAGGTGGGTCTTGATCGCGGTCAGCGGGCTGCGCAGTTCATGCGCGGCATCATCGGTCAGGCGCCGCTCACGCTCGAGGGTCTGGGCAATGCGCCGGAACAGCTGGTTCTGGGTTTCCAGCAACGGCTGCAACTCGCTGGGCATGCCCGCCACCTGCAGCGGTTCGACACTGTCTGCACGCCGGCGGCGCAAGGCATCACGCATGCGGTTGAGCGGCTCCAGGCCCTTGCCAAGGCCGATCCACAACAGCCCCAGGCTGCCGAGCAGGGCCATCAGTACCGGCGCCGATGCCGCCAGCAGAATCGACTGGTTCAGCGCCTCGCGCTCCATGTGCCGGTCGGCCGTGGTGATGCGCACATCGCCGTGGTTGTAGGTGAAGGTGCGCCAAAGCGCATCGTCGATGGTCTGGTCACGAAACCCACTGCGCTCGTCGTCCATGGCGCCATCGTGCTTGTGGTTGCTGGCAAGGATCTCGCCACGCAGCGAGGTGACCTGGCAGGCCATGCCATCCGGTATGCTGAACTGGTCGGCGGAAATATGCGCCTCCCCGCCCTTGGCGGTCAGCGGCTGCGGCAGTTGGTCGATCAGCCCGGCGACCATACGCGCCGACGCCACCAGCCGCTGGTCGAGGGAAAACATCATCTGCTGGCGCAGGTCTCGCAGCATCCACGCGGCGGCCAGTGCCCAGATGATCACGAAGGCACTGCCGAGGATCAGGCTCAGGCGCACCCGCAGGCTCATGATGCGGCCTCTTGCGGTGCCTGCGCCGGACCCAGCCGGTAGCCCAGGCCACGCACGGTCTCGACAATGCCGTTGCCCAGCTTGCGGCGCAGGTGGTGGATGTGCACGTTCAGGGCGTTGCTCTCGACTTCGTCGCTGAAGCCGTACACGCAGTCTTTCAGTTGCTCGCTGGACAGCACTCGCCCGGGGTTCTGCAGCAGCGCCTGAAGCAGGGCCTGCTCGCGGCGGGACAGGTCGACATGCTGGCCGGCCAGGGTCGCCTCACAGCTGCTCGGGTCATAGCGCAGCGGGCCGTGCTCGATCACGTTCACCGCCCGCCCGGCCACCCGCCGCAGCAAGGTATGCAGGCGTGCGGCCAGCTCGCGCAGATCGAAGGGCTTGAGCAGGTAATCGTCGGCACCGGCCTGCAAGCCATCGACACGATCGGTGACGGCATCGCGGGCGGTGAGCACCAGTACCGGCAGGGTCTCGCCTTTTTCGCGCAGGCGGCGCAGCAGCTTGAGGCCGTCTTCGTCGGGCAGCCCGAGGTCGAGGATCATCACGTCGAACTGCGCGGCCTGCAGCATTGCCCGCGCAGCGGCGGCATTGCCCACCCGGTCCACGGTCAGGCCCTGGGCGGTGAGACCGGCGCAGATGCCGGCGGCGATCAGGTCGTCGTCCTCGCAGAGCAGAACGTGCATGGTGGGGCTCCCGGAGTGGTCTGGCTGGTATTGCACCTTGGGCGGATTAAGGGGGGATTATGGACCTTTTGGGGAGGGTTGGGGCAGATCGAGCGCCGTGCGGGTCGCCACCCTTCCCCTCGCAGCCTCAACCCCAATTCCCGAGCTTCTCGAACACAACAGAAACGAAGTCGCCCTTTCCTACAACTGACCCAGAAACCTCTGATCCGAATCCATGATGGGATTTCCCCCTGCACGCGCTGTCAGGGAGACACCTCATGTACCTGGATTACCTCGTGCCCTCCTGGCACGAGATCGAGTCACGTGTCATCGCCATGGTGGGCTACCAAAGCGGTGGCCAGTTCCGCACCAGCCTCAATGAAGAGGTCGCCTCACTGGGCCTCAACCTGCGCCGGATAGAAGCTGTCCGCACAGCCTTCTACCAGGCTGAATGGCAGGCGGCGCACATGCTACGCCAGCGCTTCGCCGACCTCGACATCAACAGCATCATCGACGAACTGCTGAGGGTCGTGCAGCAGATGGCGATGATCGTCATCGGCAGCACCGTTACCGGCGGCCTGCTTGGCGCGGGGGTTGGCGCATTCACTGGCGGCGCCGGAACCATTCCGTTCGCTGGCGCAGGCGCGGCCATGGGCCTCAAGGTCAGCGGCTGGATCCTCGGTGCGCTGGGGCTGGCCTCCATTGCCGAGTTCTTCGTCGAGGGCTTGCCGCATATCGGCGAGTACTACGTCGATGGCATCCGCTTCGCCTGGGAAGGTACCTGCGGCAATGAAGGCACCGGCCCGTTCTGCCGGGACGACCCCTATGCGATATCCCGGGCCACGCATCAGATTGCCCAAGGCCATGTGGAAGTCGTGGTGCTGTTGTTGGGGGCAATCGTGTCGTACCTCACCCGCGGGCGCGGCGGGTAGGAGAGCTGACAAGATCAGTCGAAGAACAAGCCAAAGATGGCCGTGCATCAGGCTTTTTAAATGTCAGACTGCACAAATGCTAACAAGATAAGGAGCGCGACAATGGACGAATTTTTCTCCCTCTTCATAGAAGAAATGGGCGAGCCGATTTTCAGGCAGGAGGTGCCACCTTCTAGCATCGAGCGCTACAGCGGTAAATTGCCGAAGAAACTGTTGGAATACTGGACCGAGCACGGATGGTGCGGATATGGTGATGGAATATTCTGGACGGTCAATCCGCAAGACTACGAGGGCGTAGCCGCCTCATTCATAGAAGGCACTGCGCTCGAAGGGCGAGATACCTACCATGTCATCGCTCGGGGCGCCTTTGGTGATCTCTATCTGTACGGAGAAAATTCCGGGTTTTCATTAGACATCGTAGCCCACACTTCACAATACTGCAGCAGAGTGAATGAACTTAATGCAGGCAACATGGACAAGGAGGTGCAAGGCTTCTTTCTATTGGTCGAGCGGGAGTCCAACGACTTTGGCGATTTATTCGAGCCTGCATATAACAAGTTAGGCAAACTCGATCATGATGAGATGTATGGTTTCGTTCCAGCCTTGGCATTCGGTGGCCCCTGCGATCTTGCCCACCTAGAAAAAGTCAAAGCTGTCGAGCACTTAGTACTACTTGCACAGATCTCCACCCTCGAACCCTATAGCTTTTCTGACTTCTAAACACAGTATTGGCTGTGAAAAGCGGCGGATGAGATGCACGGCTTCGTCCGGCGTTGATACTGGATGCGTCTGCCAGCCTGGCCATTCCTGCATGCTCCAGCGCTTGCTCGCGCACCGCACCGTCGGTCAGCCGCCGCTCACGCTCAAGGGTCTGGGCAATGCGCCGGAACAGCTGGTTCTGGGTTTCCAGCAACGTCTGCAACTCGCTGGGCATGCCCGCCACCTGCAGCGGTTCGAGACTGTCCGCACGCCTGCTGCGCAACGCATCACGCACGCAGTTGAGCGGCTCCAGGCCCTTGCCAAGGCCGATCCACAACAGCCCCAGGCTGCCGAGCAGGGCCATTAGTACCGGCGCCGATGCCGCCAGCAGAATCGACTGGTTCAGCGCCTCGCGCTCCATGTGCCGATCGGCCGTGGTGATGCGCACATCGCCGTGGTTGTAGGTGAAGGTGCGCCAAAGCGCATCGTCGATGGTCTGGTCACGGAACCCGCTGCGCTCGTCGTCCATGGCACCATCGTGCTTGTGGTTGCTGGCGAGGATCTCGCCACGCAGCGGGCTGACCTGACAGGCCATGCCATCTGCGGCGCAGGTGGTGGATGTGCACGTTCAGGGCGTTGCTCTCGACTTCGTCGCTGAAACCGTACACGCAGTCTTTCAGTTGCTCGCTGGACAGCACTCGCCCGGGTTCTGCAGCAGCGCCTGGAGCAGGGCCTGCTCACGGCGGGACCCAATTCCCGAGCTTCTCGAACACAACAGAAACGAAGTTGCCCTTTCCTACAACTGACCCAGAAACCTCTGATCCGAATCCATGATGGGATTTCCCCCTGCACACGTTGTCAGGGAGACACCTCATGTACCTGGATTACCTCGTGCCCTCATGGCACGAGATCGAGTCACGTGTCATCGCCATGGTGGGCTAC